>Ga0210377_10000091_pt1 | contig 77639 bp, 63 predicted proteins | sample PLM4_65_b1redo_FD_155480 | JGI IMG/M metagenome (GOLD analysis project Ga0210377, IMG submission 155480) | Groundwater sediment microbial communities from an aquifer in East River, Colorado, USA - PLM4_65_b1 redo | ecosystem: Environmental > Terrestrial > Soil > Riparian zone | place: USA: East...
CGGGCGTAGCCGTAGTACGGCAGCACCGCCGTGATGCGCGCCGCCGACGATCGCTTGAAGGCGTCGAGCATCACCAGCAACTCCATCAGGTTCGAATCCACCGGAGGACAGGTCGGCTGGATGACGAACACGTCGGTGCCGCGGATGTTCTCGAGGATGTGGAAGTACGACTCGCCGTCGGCGAAGCGGTGCACGTCGGCCTCGCCGAGCTCGATGCCGAGGACGCTGCAGATCTCGCGGGCCAGCGCCGGGTGCGCGTTCCCCGTGAAGACCTTCAGGTCGCCGTCGGTGGCCGCCTTGCTCATCCCCGCCCTTCCCTCCCCCGCGCCCCCGGTAGTGGCTGGGGCGGGAGGATTCGAACCTCCGGTGCTGGATCCAAAGTCCAGTGTCTTACCGCTTGACGACGCCCCAACGGCCCACCGGTCATGCCCCGCCTTCGTCGGTATCCCCGTCCGGCCCCGCCGCCTCGAGCGGAAGGCCCTTCTCCCGCCGCGCCACGGTGTCGCGGTATTTCTCCAGGATCCGCTCTTCGATCCGCCGTCGCGTCTCGCTGTTCAGCGGGTGGGCGATGTCCCGGAAGGTGCCGTTCTTCCTCTTCTTGCTCGGCATCGAGATGAACAACCCGCTCGTGCCGCTGATGACCTTGATGTCGCTGACCACGAAGCAGTCGTCGATGATGATCGAGACGAACGCCTTCAGCTTCTCCTCATCGACAGGGAACACCCGGACGTCGGTGATCTCCATGCCCGGCTACCTCCCGGTCCGCCGCCCCCGGCGCGTTCACGGGAGCATTTGCCCCAGATGATACGACGCGCGATCGAGGGTGCGGCAGCGAAAGGCCCGAAACCCGTCCCGCTCGGCATGCCGCGCCGCCCCGGCCGCGGCCGCGCCGTTTTCGAACAGACCGAAAACGGCCGAGCCACTGCCGGTCATGGCGGCGGCAACGGCACCGGCGCCGGCCAGCATCGTCTTGATCCGGACGATGTCCGGACAAAGACGTTCGGCGTGCGGCTCCAAGTCGTTGCCGGCCCGCACCCACGAAACGAGATCCACGGGGATGCGCCCGAAGCCGGAGATGCTAACGGGTTTGGGCGCAAGTGTCAACGGCTCTTGAAGCTGCGCATAGACGGCCGCGGTCGACAGAGGCTCTCCGGGATGCACGATCAGGAGGTCGCCGGGGGGCGCATCCGGGAGCGGATCGACCTCGGTGCCGCGGCCGGTCAACAGGGCGGTGCCCCCGACCAGAAAGTACGGGACATCCGACCCCAGGGCGGCGGCATGGGCGTGCAGTGCCGCCCCCGACAGTCCCAGACCCAGCAGCCGGTCGACCCCGACCAGGGCGGCGGCGGCGTCGCTGCTCCCCCCGCCCAACCCCGCCCCCGCCGGGATCCCCTTGGCAAGCCGCATCCTGAGGCCCGGCCGGCCGGAAAGCCGGTCCAGGAGTCGCGCGGCCGCCTTGAAGACGAGGTTTTCCGGTCCGGCGGGAATGGCGGGATCATCGACCTCGAGCGCCAGCCCCTCGCCCGCAAGGGTGATCTCCAGGGTGTCGTAGAGGGTGACGCTCTGCACGACGCTCTCGATGTCGTGGTAGCCGTCGGCCCGCCGCCCGACGATGCGGAGGTTCAGGTTGATCTTGGCCGGCGCCCGCAGGCTCAGGCGGGTCATTGCGTTCCTCTGTCGCCTTCCAGGAGCGACTCGGAGTCGGTCGGTGTCAGCAGGTCTGAATGCCGGAATCCGGCCGGGATCGCCGGCGCGAAAAGAGCGTCCCCGAGCAGCGCCGCCGCCGGTCCGCCGGTCCGCCGCAGCTCGATCGACCGGCCGCTGGACGGGAGTTCGACGCGGATCCGCTCCGGCCAGCGGCCCGCCTCGCCCACCGCGCATTCGATGGTGGCCAGGACCCGGCCTCCTGGCCGGGTGTAGAGGGTCCCGCTGCAATCCGGCCCGCCGCCCCCTGCCGCGCCCGACGGCTGGAACCGGAGGTCCGGGCAGGGGTCGGTGCCGGCACCGCCGGCATCGACGGTGGATGGTGCCGGGCACGGGGCGTGTCCGCCGAGCAGGGCCACGAGGGCGGCCGGTCCGAGCGGCAGGCCGGTCCAGGTGGCGAGCGCCGCCGGGGTGGCGTCGGCGGTATCGAACCGGCGCTCCGGCACCACCAGGGCCACCGCGCGGGCGCCGTCCGTGGCCAGCACGAGGCGCGTACCGCCGGTCGGCCCGAGGGCCTCGAGCCGCAGCCGCGCCGGCGGGGCGACCGCCGCCGCCAGGCGAAGGCTGGCGTGCCGGCCATCGGGCCCCTCGATGCGGGCGGCATACAGGAGACGGACGCCCGGGTATCCTGATGCCGTTTCGGAGACCGCCGGAGCGGGGACCCTGGAGCCGGTGGCGCAGGCCGCGGTCGCGATGATCGCCAGGAGCGGCAGGAACCCCGCATGGGGGCGGCGAGCAATGGCGGTCGGCGCGGCCGGCGCCGCGTCACGGATCAGTGGCCGGCGGAATCCACGGCGCGGACCCGCTGCATCTTCTCGCGGATCCGCTCCGGCTCCTCGTGGCCGCACTGCAGGGCCGCCTCCCATTCTCGCACCGCCTCCTCCGGCCGTCCGGTGGCGATCAGCAGGTCGCCGAGATGCTCGCGGAGAACCGGGTCGGTGGCATCGTACCGCAGGGCGGCCCTGAGCTTCTCCTCGGCCGGTGCATAGCGCTCCATCTTGAACAACGCCCAGCCGAGGCTGTCGAGGTAGGCGGGATTGTCGGGATCGAGCGCCAGGGCGCGCTCGACAAAAGCCAGCGAGTCTTTCAGGCGGCGGCCGCTGTCGGCCAGCATGTAGCCGAGGTAGTTGAGGGCCATGGCGTTTTCGGGGTTGCGCTCGATCGCCAGGGCGAGGACATGCTCGGCCTCGCCGCGCCGCCCGGCGCGCTCGAGCGCCGCGCCACGCTCGAACAGGAGGCGGTCGTCGGCGGGATGCCGGCCGACCGCCTCACGGAGCGTCGCTTCGGCGGCGTCGAACTGCCGGCGGCGCATGAACGACTGCGACACCGCCAGGAAGGCGTCCACCGAGCCCGCGCTGTCTTCGAGGATCGACCGGCAGCATGAGACGGCCCCGGCCTCGTCGCCGCGCGTCGCGGCGATATCGCACCCCAGGACGCGCACCTCGAGGTCCTCCGGGAAGGCCGCGGTGGCCTGCGCCAGGGCGGTGGCGGCGGCGTCGAGGTCGCCCGCCTCGATGAGCGCCCGTGTCCGCAGCCGGGCCAGGTCGGCCGCCGGCTCAGGCGATCGCTGCAGCGCCGTGCCCAGGCGATCGGCCGCGGCGGGCCAGTCGCGCGCCGCGAAGGCAAGGAGGCCCGCCTGTCCCCAGGCCAGGGTGACGATCGTCTCGGCGCGCTCGTCAATGGTGTCGCGCCCGGCCGCACGCAGCAACAGCTCCTCGTAGCCGGCGCGCGCCGCGGCGGCGTCGCCACGCTGGCGCAGGAGGCGGGCGCGGTGGAACCGTGCCTCGAGCAGATCGGGGTCGAGGAGGAGCAGGCGGTCGCAGGCGCCGCTCGCCGCCTCGAGGTCGCCGGCCTGGTCGTATGCCTGGACGAGCAGCAGGAGCAGGTCGGTCGATCCCGGGTCGAGGGCCAAAGCGCCCTCGAGGATTCCGGCCGCCTCGCGCGGCCGGCGCGCCTCGAGGTGGAGCACCCCGAGCCGCGCGTTGAGCCCCACGCGCGCGGCACCGGTCTCGAGCAGCGGCGCGTACAGCGTGATGGCCTCGTCGAACCGGCCCTCGCTTTCGTACAGCGTGGCGAGCAGGTCGACCGCCTCCTGGCTGGTGGGCGACCGTCGCACCAGCGCCTCGAGGATCGGCGCCGCGTCGGTCGCGCGGCCGGCGCGCAGGTAGAGGCGCGCCAGGAGCAGGCTGAGGTTGGCCGGCAGGGTGTGGCGCGCCGCCAGTTCCGTCAGATGCCCGATCGCCTCGTCGGGCCGGCCGGTCTGGGCGCACAGTTCGGCGAGAGCGCGCGTCGTCTCGAGGTCGCCGGGATCGGCCTTCGCCGCCCTGCGGTAGGCATCGAGGGCCGCCTCGACATTCCCCGGCACGTCTTCGCCGGCACGTGCCAGCGCCAGGTGCAGGTCGCCCATCTGCGCCAGGGCGGCGGCCCAGTCGGGTCGGGCCGCCAACGCCCGCGCCACGTACTGTGCCGCCCGGTCGAAGCGCCCTATGGCGGCCTGGGCGCGCGCCGCCTCGAGTATCAGATCGGGGGAGGGGTCACGCTCGACCGCTCGGTCGAGGAGATCGGCCGCGGCGGCATCCTGCTGGTGCAGGAGGAGCATCTGTGCCCGCGAATAGAGGTTGTAGGCCTGGGCCCGTCGCGACACGAGCGCCGCCGAGTCGTCGGTCGCGGCGCCGGCGGTGCCGCCGAGCCCGGCGGCGGTGACGGCGACGAGCGCGGCGACGAGACGCTTCACGGCTCCCCCGCGCCCGCGTCGTCCGGGCGGACCTTGAGGCGGTGGGTGAGGGAGCTGAGCGACGCGTGGACGGCCCGTTGGCCCCCGGCCGGCACGTCGATGTCGGTGCCGTCGATTTCGTCGACCCCCTCGCCGGCGATGCGGATCTCGACCCGGCGCTTCCCTGCCGCCACCGGGAACGACCGGCTCCAGCGCGTCTTGCCGCCGCGACCGCCGATCGTCGCCTTCGCCGCCTCGGTGCCGTCGATGCGCACGTAGACCGTGGCGCGCTCGAAGCGGTGGACGAGGTTGACGGCGAGCGTCCCCTGCGCCGCCTCTCCGGGACGGGGCACAGCGGCCGCGGCCGCCGGCGGGGTCATGAGGTTGGCGGCGCGCGGCCCCGACAGCGGCGCCACGGCGGGGTGCGTGCGGGCATCGCCGCGCAACAGGATCGGCGCGGCCGCCAGCGCGCCGAGGATGGTCAGGCCGATGCCCCAGAGCGCGAGGCCGCGGGCGCCACCCGCCGCCAGCCCGCCGGCGACCAGGCCGCGCCACCCCGCAGCCGATCCGTCGGCGCGTTCCACGAGCACGGACGCGGTGACGAGCGTGGAGGGCGTGTCGCGATGCGCCGCCTCCTTCCATGCGGCCAGCGATCCGCCGAGATCGGCGGCGAACTCGGCGCAGTTGGCGTAGCGGTCGGCGGGGTTCTTCGCCATGGCGCGTCCGAGGACCGGGTCGACACCGGGGGGAACCGTGGGGTTGAGCCGGGACGGCGGCGGCGGGGTGATGTTGACCACCTGGTACGAGATCGCGGTCAGGCTCTCGCCGCTGAACGGGCGCTCGCCGGTGATCAGGTGGTAGATCGTCACCGCGAGGGAAAACTGATCGGCCCGGCCGTCCACCGGCGATGCGGTGACCTGCTCGGGCGCCATGTAGTTCGGCGTGCCCAGGAGACGCCCCGGCTTGGTCGCGTCGGCGGAGGCGATGCGGGCGATCCCGAAGTCGAGGATCTTCAGCTGGCCGCCCTCGGCGAGCACCAGGTTGCCGGGCTTGATGTCGCGGTGCACGACGCCGCAGCCGTGGGCGTAATCGAGCGCCTCGGCCGCCTGCCGGGCCACGGTGGCCACTTGCGGGAAGGCCAGACGTCCGCCGCCGGCGAGGAGCTCCTGGAGGTTCGTGCCGGTGACGAACTCCATCGCCATGAAGGCGGCCCCGTCGGCCTCGCGCGTGCCCACGTCATGGATGGTGACGATGTTCGGGTGGCTCAGGCGGCCGGCGATCTGCGCCTCGTGGTAGAAGCGCTGCAGGAACTCGTGCTCCTCGCCCGGCGCCAGCGGGAAGGCGAACGCGACGCACTTGAGCGCCACGGTCCGACCGATGCGCGGATCGCGGGCGCGGTAAACGACGCCCATCGACCCGCGGCCGATCTCGTCGAGGATCTCGTAACGACCGATGTTACGCGGAAGACTCAACCGCGCGCCCCCCGGCCCGCGCGGGCAGACGGCGGACCTGCGGGTCAATATAGGGGCGGCCCTGCGCGGCGTCCAGAATCGCCGTGCCGGAGCGGCTTCAGGCGGCGTCGCGGGCGGCGGGCGCGCCCAGACCCCGGAGGTACTCGATCGCCTTCCGGCGCTGCGGATCCCCCTCGTCGCGGATGTCACCGGCGATCACGAGATCGGGATCGAGCCCCTCGCCGTTCCATTCCTTGCCGGTGGGAGACTGCATCAGCCCGGTCGCCAGGATGACCCCGTCGCCGTTGCGCAGCGGCACGAGCGAGGTGACGGTGCCGGCGCCCCACGTCTTCTGCCCGACGACCGCCGCGCCGAGGCCGTCGCGCAGCGCCGCCGCCAGCGCCTCGCAGCCGCGGCTGGTTCCCTCGTCCACAAGGACCGCGATCGGCCCGTCCCAGACGCGGCGGCGGCCGTCGGCGCGGTACGCCTTGTCGCCCTCCTGGCGATCGGCGACGCTGACGATCACCCCGTCGCTGATGAACAGGCTCGCCATGCCGATGGGCTCGGCGAGCGACTCGGAGACGCAGCCGCGCAGGTCGAGCAGGAGTCGCTTCATGCCCTGCCCCTTGAGCGCAACGACCGCCTCATGGAGCCGGCGCGCATCCCCTTCGCGGATCCCCGCCACCTGAACCACACCGGCGTCGCCGGTGGCCACGCCGGTCGGTACGGCCGGTGTCATGACCTTGCGCTCGATCGTGGCCGTGCGGCGGTCGCCGCCGTCCCGCGGCGCCACATTGAGCGTCACCTTCGTCCCCGCCCTGCCGCGCAGCGCCTGGCTCGCCTCCCAGGCCCCCATCATCCGCGTCGGCCGGTTGTCGATGGTCAGGATGGCGTCCCCGGTGACGAGACCCGCCCCGGCCGCCGGGCCCCCCGGGACCGCGGCCACCGCGACGATGTAGCCGTGGCGCTTCGAGACGCTCAACCCGATCTCCGCCGCGCCGGCGCTGTCGCCCTTCGACGCCTTCTGGAACTGCTCCGGTGTCAGGTACTCGTTGGCGGGGTCGAGCGACTCGAGCAGGCCGCGATAGGCCCCCTGCATCAGGGCGTCGATCCCGACCGGCTCGACGTAGTTGTTGACCGCGAGGTAGAGCGCCTCGTTGAAGACACGCAGGTAGTCGTAGGTGCCCTCGACGGTCGCGGTGCGGCCGGTGAAGCCACCGAAGAGAGTCATGGCGACGAGGGCGGCCGACACCCCCACCAGGAGCTTCCTGTCGAGCGTCAACGTCATCGATCGTCCCTCCCGCCGGTGCCGGCGGCCTGTGCGCTTCCTTTACGGAGCCACGGCCGGGGGTCCTCGGCGCGGCCCTGATGTCGAACCTCGAGGTACAGCCCGGTCACACCGAACGTTCCTTCCTCGCCGGAGCGCGCGATCGGCTGGTCGCGCCGGACCTCCTGCCCGGCCTCGACGAGCCTCTCGCCCAGCTGACCGTAGATGGAAAGATACTCGTCGCCGTGGTCGATGACAATCATCTCGCCATATCCCCGGAACCAGGAGCTGAAAACGACCCTGCCATCGAACAGGGCGCCGACCGTCGCGCCGGGAGGACAGGCGATCTCCAGCCCGGGGTGCGGCACCTGGGTGTCGAACCGCGGGTGGCGGACGTTCCCGAATCCCAGGGCGACCGGCCCCTGGACCGGCCAGTTCAAGAGGCCCCGGAAGCGTGGCAGGCCATGCGACGGTGCCGCTCCCACGCCACCGCCGGCCAGGGAACGGAGCAGCGCCCGTAGGTTGGTTTCGATCTGGACCAGGGCGGCCAGCGCCTCCTGCCCGCGCTCCTGCCGCGCCCGGATCCCGTCGAGGAGCGCCCCCTTCCCCTGCCGGGTCACGAGAAGGTCGGCGCGTCTCCGGTCGAGCTCGGCGCCGATCGTGGCGAGCCGCGCCAGGGCAGCCTGATGAGCGCGCGCCCCGGTCTCGCTTTTCGCCCGCTCGTCGCGCAGCCGATCGACACGGCGCCCCTCGAAGAGCGCCAGCCGCTCGGCGGCGCGCGCCGCCACGGCAACGCTGGCGGGCGACGAGGCCAGAAGGGCTAGGCGGACGCCGGGCGCCGGGCCGGTCCTGTAGAGCCGCACGAGCCAGGCGCGCAGCTCCGCCTCCGCCGCGACGGCGCGCTGCCGGGCCGCCGCGGCGGCCAGGCGGGCGCGCTCCTCGGCGCGGATCGCCGTCGTCATCTCGCGTTCGAGGAGGGTCGCCTCGCGCGCCAGGACCGCCATGGTCAGATCCATCTCATCGAGCGACTCGAGCAGGCTGCCCGCCTCCTCCTCGCCGGCCACGAGCCGGGCGCGCAGCGCTTCGATCTGCGCCCGGATGGCGCGCAGCCGCTCTTCCTCTTTCTGCCGCTCCGGGGTGTCGGCGGCCGCGGTGTCGTCGCTCGCGCCGGCGGGCTGGCCGGGCCCCGCGGTGGTCGGGGTGGTGCCATCCGCGGCCGGCGCCTCCGCGGCCGGTGGGGCGCCGGCGAGGAGCGGGCCGCGCATCCCGGACACGAGGATGAGCAGGGCGAACATGGGCAACGGGACCGCGGCGCGCACCCGCCGGCGGCCGCGCCGCCACCGCGGCGTGGTGACGGTCAGCGTCCGGCCTCCCCGCCGAGCAGGTTGCGCCCATCGAGACCGGCCACCGGCGGCAGGCCGAGGAGGGCGAGCACGGTCGGGTAGATGTCGCCGATGAACGGGTCCCTGGTGTCGAGGCGGATGTTGGAGAACAGCACGCCTTTGACGACCGCCGGGTCGTTGGAACAGTGGTCGCCGCTCCAGGCCTTGAGGTTGTCTTCGAAGACATTCGGCGGCACCTCGCCCAGGGCGGTCTGCCAGCCGACGCGGTAGTGATCGGAGTTGGCCGCCCGAAGGTCGGGGATGACGCGCGGATCGAACTTCGTGTAAATCTCCTCGCGCCGGTAGACCCGCGTCAGGGGATGCTCGCCGGTCGCCTCGTCGACGAGGGTCTCGAGACCGCGCGCGATCGCGTCGCGGACTTCGTCGTACTCGCGCCCCGGCGCCACGCTCCCCTTGGGCTCGCGCCCCAGCAGATTGATGTAGATGTTCCCCAGGCCCATGGCATAGGCCCTGGTGCGCGACCAGTCGACATACTTGAAGAACTCGCCCAGCTGCCCCTTGTCGAACAGGTCCTCGAGCGTCTTGCCGGCGACCGCCGGCTCGCGCAGCGTCATGAACCCGTTCTTTACGAGCCAGGTGTTGTAGTTGACGCCGCGCCGGAACGAGGCGAAGCCATGATCCGAGCAAACGATCACCGCGGTGCGCGGGCCCGCCTTCGCCACCGCCTCGCCGACCAGCGCATCCATCGTCTCGTAGGCCTTCGGGACCTCGCCGGCCCAGCGCGCCGCAGCCTCGGCGTCGTAAAGCGGGTGGGCGGGGTCGAGCAGACGCCAGAAGAGGTGCGCGATCCGGTCGGTGAAGTCGAACACCTGCACGTACAGCCGATCGGTGCCCGACTCGAGCGCCCGGAGCATCATCGCCCGCTGCGTCGCGACCGTCGCCGTCATGTCTTCGAGGAAGTGGGTTTCGTCGGTGAGACCCGAGGGAAGCGACCAGGTGTCGATCGGCCAGCCCAGGGTCTTGAACAGGCCGACCTCGCGCACGAGATCGCGCGCCAGGTTCTTCGGCGACGCGAACGGGATCGGCTGGCAGTCGGGATGGAAGTTGAGCGGGCTCATGTAGAGCCGCAGCTCCGGATCGAGCGCCAGGAGCTTGAAGCGCACAATCCCCTCGAGCGGGTTGAGGAGATCGACCATGGGGTTGACCGTGATCGGCACCTCGAACCAGCCGCTCCATTCGCCGGGTCGGATTGTCTGGCTGCGGCCGGCCAGGGTGAGCGTCGCACCCCGGTCGTCGGCGTCGATGGTGAACGGAATATCGAAGCGGCGCCGGACGCCGGATTTCCTGAGGGCGGCCTCGGCGGCATCGCGGCGCCGCTTGCGCTCTTCGGCGTTGGCGGCGCCGCTCGCCGCCGCGTCGATCGGGTAGTCCCAGAACGGCTTGTTGTACGGGCCGATGATCGAGGTCGCGATGCGGCCGCGCTTCGCGTCGAGCTTGACGATCTCGACGCTGAACTGGTTGTCGCTGAGGGTCAGGGCGGTGTCGGAGGTGTAGTACGACGGCGAGCCGATGCGGCCGCGCATGTCGGGGACGCCGAGCCCCGAGAGCATCGTCAGGTCCTGATGGCTCTCGGCCGGGAATGTGGCCGGCACGTTGATGACCCGGGACGGCACCCCGGCGGCGGCCGCGACGGTCCAGAACGGCAACCCCTTGCGCGTGTTGTGCGCATCGGGGACCTCGCGCGGCAGCCAGCGCGCCGCCGCCAACGCCATGCCGCCACCCGCCACCGCGGCCGCCGCCAGCGCCACTCCCGCGAGCGCCGGGCCGCGGACGCGCAGGAGCAACGCCACGGCACCGCCCAGGAGCGCGGCGGTGAAACCGGCGAGAAGCGCGGCGACGAGTGGGTTGCGCGCCCCGAAGAGGAGCGGCTTCCTGCCCTCCTTGATCATGGCGAACTCGGGAAGATAGGTCCCCTCGGTGCGGCGCAGGAAGTCGAAGATCTCGGTGCGACCCGGGTTGATGCCGGTCGCGAAGGTCGCCCAGGAGACCGGCGTCTGCGGCGGGTTGGTGCTGCGCAGGGGCGCGTACATCCCGGCCTCGCGCAGCGCCTTGAGGTTCGGCAGGCGCCCCTCCTGCATGTAGCGCTCGACCAGCGCCGCGTCGGCGCCGTCGAAGCCGATCACCAGCACCCGATCGTACCCTCCGGGTGCCGCGACGGCCAGCGACGCCAGAAACGCCACCGGCGCGATGAGGATCGACCTCACGAGGTTCGTCGACGCGATCGCGGGGCGCCGCGCCGCGAGGTGGCGCCGCGAACCGGTTTCGCAGTTGGATCGGAGGGTGCTTCGCAGCATGCGGAGCGGAAGTATAGGCGAGGGCGATGGGCCCGGCAACGGCGCCCGGGCGCTCGCGGACGGCGGGCATTGCCGCCGGCCGGCGGCACTGTCTATCATGCGCCGGCCGGTGCCGTGCTGCGCCGGCCGGGAGATGCGCGATGCCACGCTGGGTCCTCCCCGCCCTCCTCGCCACCGCGGCGGCCGGCGGCGCCTGCGGGGCGCGGCCGCCCGACCCCGGCGGGCTCACGATCGCGATCGACAGCGGTCCGTCGAGCCTCGATCCGCGCGTCGGCTCGGACGAAGCGAGCCGGCGTTTCCAGGACCTGGTGTTCAACGCGCTGGTGCGCACGGGGGACGACGCCCGGCCGGTGCTCGACCTCGCGATCGCGATCGACGCGCCCGACCCGCTGACGCTCGTCGTGCGGCTGCGACCCGGCGTGCGGTTCCACGACGGCGCCGTCCTGACCTCGGCGGATGTCGTCGACACCTACCGCTCGATCCTCGACGGGCGCGTGCCGTCGTTCCGCCGTGCCGACCTCGAGAGGCTCGCCTCCATCGAGGCGCCCGATCCATCGACGGTCGTCTTTCGTCTGACGCGGCCATTCGCGCCGGCGGTCGCCAACCTCACGGTGCCGATCCTCAGGACCGGCACGGGCGACGAAGCGGCGCGCCGTCCCATCGGGACCGGCCCCTTCCGCCTGGCGCGCTATCGCAAGGACGAGGATCTGCTGCTGGCGCGCTTCGACCGGTACTTCGAGGGGCCGGTCGGTCCGAACAGCGTGCGGCTGCGCATCATCCCGTCGGAAACCTCCCGTCTGCTCGAGCTTCTGACCGGCGGTGTCGACATGGTGGTGAACGATCTGCCGCCGGACGGCGTGGCACGGATTCGCCGGACACCGGGATTCCGGGTCCTGTCGAAGCCGGGGCGCAACGCCGTCTACATGGCGTTCAACCTCGGCGACCCGCTTGTCGGGGAGGCGCGGGTGCGGGAGGCGATCGCCTGCGCCCTCGACCCCGACGCGGTCGTCCGGCACCTGCTGCGCGGTGGGGCGACCCTCGCGACCGGTCTTCTGCCGCCCGGCCACTGGGCCTACAATCCCGACGTCGCGCGCGCGCCGCACGACACGGCGCGCGCGATGCGTCTGCTCGACGAAGCGGGCCACCCCGACCCCGACGGCCCGGGGCCGGATGTGCGGTTCCGCCTGGAGTACAAGGCGCCGTCCAGCGACCTGGCGCGGCAGCAGGCGGCGGTCCTGCAAGCGCAGCTGGCCGAGGTGGGGATTGGCGTGGACATCAGGACTTACGAGTGGGCCACTTTCTACGAAGACCTCAAGGCGGGGAGGTTCCAGATCGTCGTGTCGAACTGGACCGATCTCTCCGACCCCGATATCTACCGCCTGCGGTTCCACTCGGCGGCGGTGCCCCCCGCGGGTCTCAACCGCGGCGGCTACCGGAACACCGCGGCCGACCGGTTGATCGACGCCGGCGCCGGCGCGACCGACACGGCGGTACGACGGGAGATCTACGGGCGCCTGCAGGCGATCCTGGCGGTCGATCGGCCATACATCGTCCTCTGGCACCGCGATGTCACCGCCGTTCTCGGGCCGCGGGTCGACGGGTTCGTGCTCCTGTCGGGGGCCGACTTCCGGCCGCTGTGGCGGACACGGGTGCTGCCGGGGGGCGGCGTGCCGCCCGCCGCCTCAGCTGATCCGGCCGCCGAGCGCCGCCTCGAGGGCGCCCGACGAGACCGCGCCGGAGCGCAGCAGGCGGGGCGGGGCGGCGGTGAGATCGATCACGGTCGAGGCGCTGCCGCCGTGCGTCGGCCCGCCATCCAGGATCAGGCTCACGTTGTCGCCGAGGGCCTGCGCCGCCTCGTCGGCGTTGGTGGGCGGCGGCCCGCCGGAGCGATTGGCGCTGGTGGCGACGATCGGGCCGCCGGCGGCGCGCGCCAGGGCGGCGGCGATCGGGTGCGACGAGACGCGCACGCCGACGGTGTGGCCGCCACCCAGGAGCCGCGGCGGCAGGTCGTCGGCCGCCGGCAGGACGAGGGTGAGCGGCCCCGGCCAGAAGGCGTCCATCAGACGGCGGGCGGCATCGGGGATGTCACGGGCGCAGAGCATGACCGCGTCGCGGTCGCCGGCAATGAGCGGCAGCGCCATCCGATCGGGGCGACCCTTCGCCTCGAAGATGCGTTCGACGGCCGCCGGATCGCGCGGGTTGCACGCGAGGCCGTAGAAGGTCTCCGTCGGGTAGATCACGAGCAGGCCCTTGCGCAGCGCCTCGGCGGCGCGGGCGATCGCGGCGGGTTCGGGATTCTGCGGATCGATCCGATACACCTTGGGCGCCATGGGAGCCTCGCTTTCCGTCGCGACGGACGCTCCACTATAGCGCAGCCGCGCCGCCGCGTGCGCGCCGGCGCCGGCCGCAGCCCCGGGCTCCGCCCGGCTGGTGTCCCGAGTCAGAAGTCCCTTGCCTATTCCGGCGAGCGATCCACGTCGCTGGCAAGGCGGGCCGACGAGGGAATACCGGGAGTATTCGGAGGAGGCCCAACGCCGCCAGGGGCGTGGAGGGCCGTCGCAATAGGTGAGGGACTTCTGACTCGGGACACTGGGCCCCGCGAGGCGGCGGCATGAGCCGCGCCCCGCGTGTCATCGACAGCCTCGACAACCCGGCGGTGCGCGAGGCGCGCCGCCTCGAGCGCGACCGCGGCGCGCGTGACAGCAAAGGGCTCTACCTCGCCTGGGGCGCGCATCTCGCCGGCGAGGCGGTCGCGGCGGCGGCGCCGGTCACGCGCGTCTTCATCACCGGCCCCGCCGGCCCCGGCACCGAAGCCGGCCGGCTGGCGGCGGTCCTCGCCGGCCGGGGCGCCGATGTCCTGACCGTGCGGCCCGCCCTCCTCGAGTCAATCGCAACGGGCTCCGGCGACCAGGGGATCCTGCTGGTCGTGCGCCGGCCGGCGTCGGCGCTCGCCGACCTCCTGGCCCTGCGCCCGACGCTCGTCCTCGCGGCGCACGGTGTGCAGGACCCCGGCAATGTCGGCACCATGGCGAGAAGCGCGCTCGTTCTCGGGGCCGGCGGCCTGGTGGCGCTCGAAGGCACCGCCGATCCGCACTCGAGCCGCGCGGTGCGCGCGGGCATGGGGGCGCACTTCCGCCTGCCGATCGCGGGCGCCAGGAGCGACGCCGCGATCGCCGCCCTGCGCGCCGCCGGCCTGCGGGTCGTCGCCGCCGATGTCGCCGGGGAGGTGGCACCGGCCGAGGCCGGCCTGGAGGGACCGTCGGTCATCTGCGTCGGCAGCGAGGGGGCGGGCCTCCCGGGGGAACTGCTCGCGGCGGCCGACGCGCGCGTGCGCATCCCGATGGCGCCGGGGATCTCGTCGCTCAATGTGCACGCCGCCGCCGCGATCCTGCTCTACGAGGCGGCGCGCCAGCGCGGTTTTGCGGGTCTACTCTGAGGATTCGCGGGCGCGGCCGCGCCCGGCGGGGGGTCGGCTCTCGCCGGTCGTGGTGCGGCGCGCCATCGGCAGGGTGAGCACGAAGGTCGAACCCTCCTCGGGCACGCTGTGCACGCGGATCGAGCCGCCGTGCAGGCGCAGGATGTCGCGCACGATCGACAGGCCGATGCCGGTCCCCTCGTAGCGGCGGCGCGGCCCCGACTCGACCTGGTAGAAGCGCTCGAAGATCTTCTCCTGCTCCTCGGGCGGGATGCCGATACCGGTGTCGGCGACCTCGATTTCGACGAAACCACCGGCGGTGCGCCGCCCCGCGAGGGCGATGCGACCGCCGTCGCGGTTGAATTTCACGGCGTTGGTGAGCAGGTTGGTGAAGACCTGGCCGAGCTTCACCCGATCGCCGCGCACCATGAGGTCGTCGCCCTCGTATTGCGTCGTGACCGAGATGTTGCGCCGCCGGATGCGCTCGCCCACCAGGTCGACCGCCTCGTCGACCAGCTGCCACAGCGGGATGTCCTCGATCGTCAGGCGCGCCTCGCCGGTTTCGAGGCGGGCGAACGACAGCAGGTTGTCGATCAGCTCGATCAGGCGATCGATGTTCTTGTTGGCAACCTGAAGCCCGCGCTCCTGCTCCGGCGTCAGGGGCCCGAGCTTGCGCTTCAGGATCATCTCGGTGTAACCCTTGATCGACACGAGCGGGGTGTGCAGCTCGTGCGACACGTTCGCCAGCAGGTTCGACTTCATCTCGTCGAGGGAGCGCAGCTCGGTGTTGAGGCGCTCGAGCGCGGTGTTGCGCTCGGACAGCGCCTCGCGCGCCTCGCGCAGCTCTCCCAATGACGCTTCGAGCCCCGCCTTGGCCGTGGTCAGCTCGTCGACGGTGGAATTCAGGGCGCGCTCGTGATCGAAGCGCGTGGTGACATCGCGCGCCGTGAGGATCACGCCGAGGACCTCGCCGCTCCGCGACCGGATGGGCGCCGCCGCCAGATCGAGAATGGCGCGCCGCTCCCCCGCCGTCTCGACGCCATCGCGCCGCGCCGACCGACCGGCGCGCGCCTCCTCCGCGAGCGTCTCCACGACCTCTTCGGCCAGCCCCAGGGCGCCGGCGAGGGCGCCCGCCACGGCCCCGTCGAGGTCACCCGGCGCGGCGGCCGCCAGGCCGAGGAGCGCGGGATTGGCGAGCGTGACCGCGAGACCGCGGCCGGAGTCGGACAGCACCACCAGGCCGTCCCCGGCCGCCTCGAGCGTCGCGCGCAGACGCGCCTCGCTCTCGACCAGGGCGCGCTCGTGGCGCGTTCTCTCGGTGAGATCGGCCACGGTGCAGAAGACCGCCCGCCGGCCCTGGTATTCGGTCGCCGACCAGGTGAGCCGCGCCTCGATGGGCGCCCGGCCGGGGGTCGCGAGCCGGCAGGAGGTCTCGCCGGTGTCGGGTGCGCCGCGCTCGGCGCGCGCCAGGAGGTCGATGACGCGCAGCAGGTCGCGGGCTTCGATCAGATCCTTGAACGGGCGCCCCTGCAGGCTCTCCCCTTCCCGGCCGAGCAGGCGCGCCAGCGCCGGGTTGGCGTAGGCCACGTTGCCCGCCTGCAGGACGACGACGCCGTCGCGGACCTCCTCGACGAGACGGCGATGGCGCTCCTCGGAGATCCGCAGGCGCCGCTCCAGCTCGATCTCCGCCCCCAGGTCGCGGGCCACCAGCAGGGTGCCGCCGGTCGCGCCGCCGCCCGGGCCGACCGACAGCCGGCAGGGACGCCCCTCGCCGCCCCGGGTCGTCAAGGTCACGGTCTCGGCGAACCCCTCTTCGCGCACCGAGCGGCGCGCCATCTTCGGCAGGATCCGCTCCCACTCGCCCGGGGCGAACAACGCCTCGACGTGGCGCCCCGCCATCTCGGCGGCCCCCCAACCGGTCAGCTGAACCGCGCCGCGGCTGAATGACGCCACCAGCCACTCGCCGTCGAGACCGATCAGGGCGACATCGGACGGCCCGTCGGCCAACTCCTGGAGCACGTTGGCGCGCTCCTGGGCGCTCACCACGTGGCTCCTGAGCTCGTCGACGAGCAATGCGAGCTCGCGCACCGCGCCGTCGAGGGCGGGATGCGAGGCCGGCGGCACCGGCCCGACGAGCGGATGGCGGCGCAACGCCGTGAGGTCGCGGCCCAGGTCGCGGGCGGCGCTCCGTGTGCGCGCCAGCGCCCGGATCGCGACGGCGGCGATGGCCAGCGCCAGGCCCAGGGCCGCCAGCAGATGAGGTGCGATGGCCTGCAGCGCGCTCATGGCGGGTTCACCGGGTCCGCGGCTGCAGGCCGGGGAACGGCGGCGCCGGCCGGGCGAAGAAATACCCCTGGCCGTAGCGCACGCCGCACTGTCTGAGCGTGCGCTGCTCCTCCTCGGTCTCGATCCCCTCGGCGATCACCTGGGCGCCGATGCGCGAACCGGCCTGCAGGAGCGAGTGCACCAGCTCCTGCTTGAGGAGGCTGCGGTGGATGTTCTTGACCAGCGACAGGTCGACCTTGATGAAATCGGGGTGGATCTCGGTGATCGTCTGCAACGACGAGTAGCCGGTGCCGACATCGTCGATGGCCACCAGGAACCCCTGCCGCCGCAGAGTCCCGAGCTCCTTCCCGAATGCTTCGAAGTCCTCGATCGAAGTGCGCTCGGTGATCTCCAGCACCAGGTTGCGCGGCTGCAGCGCCGCCTCGCTGAGCGCGTCGAGGAAGCCGCCGCCGGTGAAACCGGGCCGCCCGAGGGACTCCGGCAGGGAGTTGAGGAACAGCTTCTTGCGCGGATCGAGGCCGCGCGCCCTGCGCACCGCCTGGCAGCGGCAGGCCCGGTCGAGCTCGTCGAGCAGCGGCTCCCCCCCGCAGCCGGCGAACAGCGCGTCGGCCCTCTCGTAGGCGGTGTTGGCGGGGCCGCGCGTGAGCGCCTCGTACCCCATGATCGTCCCCTGCTCCATGTCGACGATCGGCTGGTAGAAGGTCGTCAGGCCGCCGGCCGCCAGGATCGAGCGCACCTCGGCGCCGCGCTCGTCGACGAGACTCTCCGACTGGCGCACGGTCATGCCGCGCGCCTCGCGGATCGCCTGGTGCAACCGGCGCTCAAAACGCGCCGCGGGCGCGTCGCTCACCAGCGACCAGCCGACGGCGGGATCGATGCGCGGCCGCCCGCTGTCGAGGCCCCCGAGCAGACCGGCGCGCACGTCGTTCAGGACCGCTTTCGACAGCGCCGGCAGGTCGGCCGCCGAAACGGGCTCGCTGCCGGCGGTCTCGTGCAGGAAGAGCAGGAAGCTGTCGCCATGCACCCCATCGAGGGCGAGCAGCGCGGATTCCGGGAGGCCGCGTCCGCGCAGGTCCGCCAGCCGGGCGGCCGCGTCGGCGAGGAAGCGGTCGCTCATCTCCCAGCCATAGGCGGCCTCGAGGGCGGCGAGCGACGGGAAGTCGACCGCCATGACGCCGATGCGCCGTTCGTCCGCAAGACTGTTGAGCTGATCGATATACAGATGATACGAGAACAGCCCGGTCACCCGGTCATGCAACGCACCCTTGAGACGCAGCAGCCCGGCGCGCAGGCGCTCCGACTCGTCCACCCACGCGGCCGGATGGTCGTCGCGGCGCCGGTCGCCGCTCATGCGCCCGCCCCGGGGCCGGTCACGTTGTCGAGGATGCTGCGCACCCGCCCGAGCAGATCGTCGCACGCGAACGGCTTGGCGATGTAGTCGCAGGCGCCGCCCTGCAGGCCGGAGACGCGGTCGCGCACCTGGCTCTTGATCGAGAACAGGGCCACCGGGATGGCGCTCGTCCGCTCGTCGACCTTGAGCAGACGGAGAACCTGCCACCCGTCCATGCCGGGCATGTTGATGTCGAGCAGGATCAGATCGGGGTGCTCGCCGGCCAGGGTCCGGAGCGCGTCGGCCCCGGAGGTGGCCGGGATCACCCGATATCCGCCCCCCTCGAGCACGAGACGCGCGAGCTCGAGGATGTCGGTGTCATCATCCACCACCATGATGGTCTCTGGCATCGGCCCTCCATCCGGCGGTCATGTCGTCTCCTCCCCGCTGCCGGCGTCGTCCACGACGCCGTCGAAGTCGAGGCTCACATAGCGATCGATGATCGACGCGGCGGCGCCGCCGACTCCCGTGAACCGCACGCCGACCCCGGCGATGCGCGGTGAGCCGGGCTCCACGCCGACCTCGCGCACCACGATGGCCCGCGCGTCGATGTCGCGGCCGCCCTCGGGGAGAGGCAGGCGCAGGTGCAGCTCGAGTGTGGTCCCGGCGGCGACCGGTTGCGGCAGCGTGAGGAAGGCACCCGAGGCGCTGATGTCCCGCAACCGCCCGCGCAACTGTCCGTCCGGTGTCGAGACGCGGGCCGGCAGCCGGGCGGCGCGGCGGTGGCCGTGGCGCGGGGCGATGCGCGCCAGGGCGCACAACGCCGTCTCCACAGCGGCGGTGACCACCGGATGCGTCAGGATCGCCTCGGCGCCCGCGCTCTCGCAGGGGCCGGCCTCGGCCGCCCCCGCCAGCACGAGAACCGGTATGGCGCAGAGATCGGTGTCGCGTTTGAGGAGGCGGACGCACCCGGGCGCATCGAAGCCGTCACGGCTGTCGAGCAGGACGAGGTCGGGCGCCGCGCGGCGCGCCCGATCGACGAGATCGGCCGGGGTGCGTGCCGCGGTGATGTCCCATCCGGCCCGGCGCAGGAACGACGCGTCGAGCATCCGGAACAACGCCGGGTTGTCGACCATCAGCACGCGGGACATGATTCGCCTCTCACGGAAACGGCCTCGCGGGGCGTCGAAGCGACGGGCGGCGTGGGAGCGGCTCTCCAATGCCTGCACCGGAAAGCCCCGTGACCATAACACAGCCCCCCGAACGGGTGCAACCGAAGATCGCGCCCGGCGCCGCTTTGACCCTCAGGAGGCGCGCCTGACAACGCCGCCGATCGCCATCTCCGGGCCCGCCGTGTCGGCGGCGCCGGGGAGGTTGCCCTTGAGCGGTATGCCGAGCCGCTTCATCTTCTCGATGAGCGTCGTGCGTTTGATCTTGAGCATCTCGGCGGCGCGCGTCTTCACCCAGCCGGAATGCTCCAGCGCCTGGTACAGCATCCGCTGCTCGTAGTTCGCCAGCACCTCGTCGAGCGAGAAACCGTCCCCTCCCACGTGCATCACGGGCAGCTCGATGCGGCCCTCGTCGAGCAGGTCGCGCGGCAGATCCTCGCGACCGAGCTCCTCGCGACCGAACGACAACGCCACCGAGCGCTCGACGATGTTCTCGAGCTGGCGCACGTTGCCGGGCCACGATGCCTCGCTCAGGACGCGCAGGGCGTCGGCGGTGAAGCGCTTGGGCGGCACGTTCATCTCGCGGCAGCAGCGGGCCAGCACGTGCTGCACCAGGAGCGGGATGTCCTCGCGCCGCTCGCGCAGCGCCGGCATCTGGATGTGGATGACGCTGAGGCGGTAGAACAGATCCTCGCGGAAGTGTCCCTCGGTCACCAGTGCCTTCAGATCGGCGGTCGAGGCTGCGACGATGCGCACATCGACGGGCATCTTCGCGGCGGCGCCGGTCGCCTGCACCTCGCGCTCCTGCAGGACACGCAGCAGCCGGGCCTGAAGGCTGGCGGACAGGCCCGAGACCTCGTCGAGGAACAGGGTGCCGCCCTCGGCCGCGGCGATGCGACCCGGGCGGTCGGAGGTGGCGTCAGGGAAGGCGTCGCGCACATGCCCGAACAGCTCGTCCTCGAGCAGCGCCTCCGGGATGCCGGCGCAGCTCACCGTGACGAACGGCTGCCCGCGGCGCTCGCCGCCGAAATGGATGGCGCGCGCCACCAGCTCCTTGCCCGTCCCGGCGGCGCCGGTGATGAGCGCCGCGCTCCGGGCGGAGGCCACCTGCTCGACGAGCTGCTGGATGCGGCGGATCTCGGGGCTCTGCCCGATCAGATTCTGCAGGCCCCAGGTCATCTGCAGCTGGCGACGGAGCGCGGCATTCTCCCGGCGCAGGCGGCTGCGCTCGAGGGCGCGCGACACGATCAGCTCGACCTCTTCCATCCTGAATGGCTTGACGATGTAGTCGACGGCGCCCATCTTCATCGCCCGGATTGCCGTCTCGACCGAGGCGTAACCGGTGATCATGATGACCGCGGTCTCCGGACGCAGGGTCGTGATCTCGCGCAGCACCTCGAGACCATCCACCCGCGGCAGGACCATGTCGAGGATCACCAGGTCGACCGGCGCCTCGCGCACAGCAGCCACGGCGTGCTCTCCCGAGTCCGCGGTGGTCACGGTGTGGCCGGCGGTCTGCAGGGTCTCGGCCAAGATCTGCCTGACGCCCTCGTCGTCGTCGACGATCAGAATGGTATCGCTCACGGTCGCTCCCCCTTTTTCGATCGGGGGTGGGGTCAGCAAGCGATGTGCCATGAATCTGGCGCGACGAGGGGCTCGCGTGCGCCCGATTCGCGCCCGATTCGCGCGATCGGCGCATCTCCGCGCCCCGGCGCGGGCCTGGCCGTCAGCGAAGTGACGAAATCTGTCAATGGAATGGAAAAAAAGCGTCAAGCGGCCGACTGCCGCCGACTACCTCGGGCGGGCGTCGCCCCGGCGAGGCACACCGGCGATCGAGGCCCGGCCGCGGAGGGTCGAGCCCGGGCGCAGATCGACAACCGGAGCGGCCAGTCCGCCGTCGATCGTGCCGGTGCCGTCGACGCGCACCGAATCGCGCGCCCGCACCTCGCCCACGATGCGGCCGGCGACGCGGGCGCGCTCGACATCGACACGCGCCTCGACCCTGGCGCCGGGGGCGATCGTCAGGCCGCCCTGCACGAGGATGTCGCCCTTGAGGGTGCCGCAGATGAGGACGGCTCCCTCGCCGCGGAGCGACCCGCTCACCCGCGTGCGCGCACCGATGACGGTGCGCTCTCCGCCGCGCAGGCGATCGAGCACCCCGGCTTCACTATCCAGGCCCGGAGGGGCGGCGGAGTGGCGCTCACGCTTGCGAAAGAACATCGATCCTCGTCGGCGCCCCGGCGCCGGCCGCGCGCGCGGGAGGTGGTGAACTGGAGCGGGCAACGGGTCTCGAACCCGTGACCTCAAGCTTGGGAAGCTTGCGCTCTACCAACTGAGCTATGCCCGCTCCTGAACGCCGGAAGTTAGCATCGGCGCTCGGCGGGTGTCAAACGCGGCGCCGATGCGGCGCCGATGAATCCGCCGCCCAGAACCCGATCGCCGTCGTACAGGACGACCGCCTGGCCGGGGGCGATCGCCCGCTGCGGCTCGTCGAACTCGGCGCGGAAGTCGCCGCCCGGAAGCGGCGTCACCGTGGCCGTCGCCCCGCGGTGCGACGAGCGGATGCGCGCGCTGGCGCGGAACGGCGCGTCGGGCGGCGGGATCGAAACCCAGTTGGCGCGCCCGGCGACGAGCGCGCTGCCGTACTGCTCCCCTTCGTCGCCCACCACGACCCGGCCGCTTCCGGGTTCGAGCGCCACGACATAGCGCGGCGCCGGCCCGCCGGCCCCCAGGCCGCGGCGCTGGCCGACCGTGAAGGCGGCGATCCCCTCGTGGCGTCCCACCACCCGGCCGCCGGTCGTGACCATCTCGCCGGCCGGCCCCAGATCGCCGCCTTCGCGGCGCACAAACTCCAGGTAGCGCCCGTCGGGGACGAAGCAGATGTCCTGGCTGTCGGGCTTGTCGGCGTTCGGCAGGCCGCGCTCTCCCGCCAGCCGCCGCACCGCCGGCTTCTCGAGATCGCCGAGCGGGAAGAGGGTGCGCGCCAGGTGTTCCTGGGTCATCTCGAAGAGGAAATAGGATTGATCGCGGCCGCGGTCGCGCGCCGCCAGCAGCTCGTACCGCCCGGTGCGCGAATCGGACACGATGCGGGCATAGTGCCCGGTCGCGAGCCGGTCGGCGCCCAGCGCGGCGGCGCGCCGCATGAGGTGCCGGAACTTCGGGCCGCTGTTGCAGTCGACGCACGGCACCGGCGTGCGGCCGCTGCGATAGGCGTCGAGGAACGGCTCGATGACGTCGTCGCGAAACTCCTGCTCCATGTTGACGACGTAGAAAGGTATCCCGAGGCGATCGGCGGCCGCCCGCGCGTCGAACAGGTCGCGCGGGGCGCAGCAGCGCCCGTACACCGGCCGGCCGTCGCGGCCGCGGTCGTACAGCTGCATCGACAGGCCGAACAGGTCGGCGCCGGCGTCGCGCAGCAGCAGGGCGGCGACCGAGGAATCGACCCCGCCGCTCATCGCCACCGCCACGCGGCTCATGTGGCGCTTCCCCCGATCCCGTCGCCTTCTTCGGAGAGGATCAGCATCAGGCGGGTGGCGCCGACACGGAACTCGGCGCGGTTCTCGATCTCCGATTCGGAGATCTTGGTCTCCTCGACGAAGGTGCCGTTGGTGCTGCCGAGGTCGTGCAGCACCACACGCGTGTCGTGCACCGTCAGGCGCACGTGGCGGCGCGACACCTCGGCGTCGTCGAGCTGGATGTCGCCCTCGCCGCGGCCGATCACGATGCTCGGCCGCTCGACCCGGAACATCCGGCCGCTGTCCTTCCCCTCGAGCACGGCCAGGGTCACGCGCATCCCCGCCGGCAGGGCCGGTTCGCCGGCGACGATGCGCGCCGGTTGCGGCACCAGCCCCGCGTCGGCGGCGAGGCGCGCGGTCTGGTCGCCGGCCGCCTCCACCGTCACCGCCTCCGCCGTCACCGTGCTGGTCGCGCCGCAGCCCGGGCAGCGCACGGTCACGGTGGTCCTGCCGCCGAGCCGCGCCGGGTCGAGATTGTAGCGCCGCGCGCAGGATGGGCAGACGACGATCATCGCGCCACGCCCGCGGCGGGTGCGGTGGCGCGCGCCCGCGCCACGACCACACCCAGCGTCGCCGCGAACCGATCGATCTCGTCCCTCGTCGTCGTGGCGCCGAGGCTGATCCGGATCGATGCCGAGGCCTCGCGCTCCAGCCCCATCGCGACCAGTGCGGGCGAACGCCGGATCGCCCCCGCCGAGCAGGCGGCCCCGGCCGAGACCGCGAACCCCTCGAGGTCGAGGCCGATCACCAGGGTCTCGGCATCGGCCCCGGGGACGAAGAGGCTGGTCGTGTTCGGCAGCCGCTGCGTATCCGCGCCGTTCACGCGGATGCCGTGACCGAGGCGGCCCACTGAAGTCTCGAGCCGATCGCGCAACGATCCCTGCCGGCTCCCCTCGTCACCGAGCCCCGCCGCCACGGCGGCTGCCGCGGCGCCGAAGGCCGCCAGCGCCGGCACGTTCTCGGTGCCGGGGCGCCGGTTCAGCTCCTGGCCGCCCCCGTGCAGCAATGCTGCGATCGTCGATCCCGTACGGATGACGAGCGCCCCCGCGCCGACGGGACCGCCGAACTTGTGCGCCGCCACGGTCATCAGATCGACTCCGAGGCCGGCGAACCGCACCGGCGTCCGGCCCGCGGCCTGCGCGGCGTCGGTGTGGACGACGACGCCGCTGCCGGCGAGCGCCCGCGCCACCGCGTCAACCGGCTGCAGCGTGCCGACCTCGTGATTGGCCAGCATGAGGGTCACGAAGGCCGTGCGCGCGGGATCGGCCGCAGCCACGATGTCGGCCGGGCTCACCCGCCCGTCGCGGTCCGGGCTCACCCTGACCACCTCGAACCCGCGATCCTCGAGGTGGTCGAGGACGCGGCCGACCGAGGGATGCTCGAAGGCCGATCCGACGACGCGCCGCCGCTGCGGGGCCGCGGCCTGGATCGTCCCGAGCAGCGCCAGGTTGTTGGCCTCGGTGGCCGAGGCGGTGAAGACCACCTCGCGCGGCGCGGCGCCGACAAGCGCCGCCACCTGATCGCGCGCCGCCTCGACCGTCATCCGTGCCCTGTGCCCGTAGGCGTGCACGCTCGAAGGGTTGCCGGGCGGGTCGTCGATGGCGCGCCGGTAGGCGGCGCGCGCCTCCGGCAGCAGCGGTGCCGTGCCGTTGTGGTCGAGGTAAACGCGGTTCACCGCGCGACCGTAGCACAAGCGTCGATTCCTTGACAATATTTCGAGGCGGGTGCTACAGTCGCGCCTCTTCCGAACGGGCCAAGTTCCCGGCCGCCAATACGATAGAGAGGATCCGCGGGCCGTGCAGCCGGTCGACATCAAGTCCACAGTCAACCTCCCGCGCACCGCGTTCCCGATGAAGGCCGACCTCCCGAAGCGGGAGCCGCGCCTGATCGAGAGCTGGGACCACGCCGACCTCTACGACACGATTCGGCGGGCGCGCGCCGGCCGCCCGCGCTTCGTCATGCACGACGGGCCGCCCTACGCCAACGGCCACATCCACCTCGGCCAGGCGCTCAACAAGATCCTCAAGGATGTCGTGGTGAAGTCGCGCACGATGATGGGGTTCGACGCCCCCTATGTCCCCGGCTGGGACTGCCACGGCCTGCCGATCGAGCACCAGGTCGATCGCGACCTCGGCCCGAAGAAGGCGGCGATGAGCGCGCTCGAGGTGCGCGCCGCCTGCCGCGACTACGCCCGGAAGTTCATCGACATCCAGCGCGGCGAGTTCCGCCGGCTCGGCGTCTTCGGCGAATGGGCGCGGCCCTACCTGACGCTCGACGCGCCGTACGAGGCGACGATCGTCGAGCAGATCGGGCGCTTCGCGCACCACGGCAACATCTACCGCGACAAACGGTCGGTGCACTGGTGCCCGCAGTGCGCAACCGCCCTGGCCGAGGCCGAGGTCGAGTACGAGGAGCATGCGTCGCCGGCGATCACGGTGCGCTTCCCGCTCGACGGGACGGCGCTGGCGGCGCGCTTCCCCGCCCTGGCCGGCCGGCGCGCCAGCGTCCTCATCTGGACCACGACGCCCTGGACCCTTCCCGCCAACCTGGCGGTCGCGCTGCACCCCGACTACGAGTATCACTTCGTCGACCTCGGCGACGAGGTCGTGCTGCTGGCGGCCGATCGCGTGGAGGCGGTGCTGCGCGGACCCGGCATGGCGGCGAAGGCGGTCCTTGCGACGGCGCGCGGCCGCGACCTCGACGGACTCGCCGCTGCAACCTCGCCCTACCCCTGGGCGGCCGGCGGCGTGTCACGCCTCGTGCTCGGCGACTACGTCACGCGCGACACCGGCACCGGCGCCGTGCACACGGCGCCCGGACACGGCATGGACGACTTCCAGACCGGCCGCCGCTACAAGCTGCCGATCTTCTCGCCGGTCGACGAGCGCGGACGCTTCCTGCCGATCATCGAGGGGTTCGCCGGGCGCAAGGTGTTCGAGGCCAACGACGCCATCGTCGCGGATCTCAAGGAGCGCGGCCTGCTGTTTTTCGCCGAGACGCTGCGTCACCAGTACCCGCACTGCTGGCGCTGCAAGAAGCCGATCATCTTCCGAGCCACCGAGCAGTGGTGGATCGCTCTCGACCACAACGACCTGCGCCGCCGCGCGCTCGACGCCATCGCGCAGGTGCGCTGGATCCCGCAGGGGGGCTCGCTGCGCATCGGCGGGATGCTCGAGACGCGCCCCGACTGGTGCATCTCGCGGCAGCGGGTGTGGGGCGTGCCGCTCCCGTTCCCCTTCTGCGCCGCCTGCGGCCGTGAGGTGGTCGACGAGGCCTTCATCGCCCGCACGGCGGCCCTGTTCCGGCGCGACGGGAGCGATGCCTGGTTCCGTCCCGAGGAGTTCGCGCGCCTCGCCGATGGGACCGCCTGTCCGCACTGCAAAGGCACCCGGCTCGAGCGCCGTGACGAGATCGTCGACGTCTGGTTCGAGTCGGGGGTGTCGTACGCCGCCCTCGCCGGCTCGCGTGACGGCTTCCCCTGGCCCTCCGACCTCTATCTCGAGGGGAGCGACCAGCATCGCGGCTGGTTCCATTCGTCGCTGCTGACGGCGGTCAACGACCGCGGCGGGGCGCCCTACCGCGCCGTCCTCACGCACGGCTTCACGCTCGACGGCGCCGGCCGCAAGATGTCGAAGTCGCTCGGCAACGTCATCTCGCCGCAGGACGTCATCAGGGAGCACGGCGCCGACGTGCTGCGTCTGTGGGTCGCCACGGTCGACTTCCTCGAGGACATGCGGCTGTCGCCCGAGATCCTGGCGCGCAATGCCGAGGCGTACCGCAAGATCCGCAACACCTGCCGCTTCATCCTCGGCAACCTGCACGACTTCGACCAGGCGAAGGACGCCGTCCCGCCGGCCGCGCTCGAGGAGATCGACCGCTGGGCGCTGCACCAGTTCGAGACGGTGCGCCGGCGGGTGGTGCAGGCGTACGAGGAGTACCAGTTTCACGTCGCCAGCCAGGCGATCCACCGCTTCTGCACCGTCGCCCTGTCGTCGCGCTATCTCGACATCCTCAAGGACCGGCTGTACACCGCCGCCGCCGCGGCGCCGGAGCGCCGCTCGGCGCAGACCGCGATGCGGATCATGGCGGAGGGGATCGCCCGTCTGATGGCGCCGGTGCTCTGCTTCACCGCCGAGGAGGTCTGGCAGAACCTCGCCGGACGCGGCGACGACAGTCCGATCGCCGACTCCGTCCACGCCGCCGAGTTCCCCGCTCCGCTGGCTCTGCCCCCGGACGACGGCCTCGTGGCCCGCTGGGATCGTCTCTTCGAGGTGCGCGAGGAGGTCTTGAAGGCGCTCGAGATCAGCCGCACCGCCGGCCTGATCGGCAACAGCCTCGAAGCCGAGGTGGTTCTGGAGGCGGGCGACGACCTGCGCCCCTTTCTCGAAGCGCACACCGGCGTATTGCCGGCCCTCTTCATCGTGTCGCAAGCCGGTCCGGGCCCCGTCCCCGAGCCGACCCTCGACAGCGTCCGCTTTCCCGGGCTTCGGATCGCGATCCGACGGGCCACGGGCACCAAGTGCGAACGCTGCTGGAACGTGCGCACCGACGTCGGCGCCGACACCGCCCTGCCGGGACTCTGTGGTCGCTGCGCGCCGACCGTCGCGGTCATCCTCAAAGCGCGGGGTACGGCCGGGTGACCGGCGGCCGAGCCCACCGTCTGGCCTGGGCGCTCGGCAGCGTCGCGGTCGCGGCGCTCGACCAGGCCACCAAGCACCTGGTGCGCGAGCGCATGCCGGTGCACGAGTCGATCCCGGTAGTGCCAGAACTCTTCCACCTCACGCACGTCACCAACCGGGGCGCGCTGTTCGGCATGTTGCACGACCTCCCCGATCCCTGGCGCGCGGTGATTTTCACCAGCGTCCCGGTCCTGGCGGTCGGCCTGATCCTCTGGTTCCAGATGCGCACGCCGGTCACCGACCGCCTGGCCCAGGGCGGCCTGGCGCTCATCCTGGCGGGCGCGGTCGGCAACCTGGCCGATCGGCTGCGGTTCGGACAGGTCACCGATTTTCTCGATCTCTTCATCGGCGAGCACCACTGGCCCGCCTTCAACGTGGCCGACTCGTCGATCTGCGTCGGTGTCGCCCTCTTGATGCTCGACCTGCTTCGCCATGGCCGCCGACCGGCCGCGACCCGGCCGACCCACTCCTGAGATATGCATCCCGTCCTCTTTGACATCGACCTGGGCTCCTGGGGCCGGTTCACCGTCGGGACCTACGGCCTGTTCTACGCCATCGGCTTCCTGCTGGCGCTGCGTCTCGCGGTGTGGTGCGCGCGTCGCGACGGCATCGACCCGGGACGCATCGTCGATCTCGGCATCGTCGGGCTCATCGCCGGTTTCATCGGCGCCAAGGTGCTGCTGTACGCCGTCGACGCGCGCTACTACTTCGAGCATCCCGCCGAGATGCTCCGGAGCCTGCGATCGGCGGGCGTTTTCTACGGCGGCCTGGGAACGGCGGTGGGCGCCGGGCTCATCTACGTGCGCCGGCATCGGCTGCCGCTCGGCAAGGTGGCCGACATCGCCGCGCCGGCCCTGGCTCTCGGGCAGGCGGTGGGCCGGATCGGGTGCTTTCTCGCCGGCTGCTGTTACGGGCGCGCCTGCGCGCTGCCCTGGGCGGTCAGCTTCACCGACCCGCGCGCCCACGAGCTGACCGGCGTCACCCTCGGCACACCGCTCCACCCGACGCAGCTGTACCACGCCCTCGCCGACCTCGCCATCCTCGCCGTGTCGATGTGGCAGATGCGCCGGCGGCGCTTCGACGGCCAGGTCTTCTGGAGCTATGTCCTGATGTACGCCGTCCTGCGCGGTGTGGTCGAGATCTGGCGCGGCGACGTCGCGCGCGGCGTCTTCGCCAACGGCCTGCTGTCGACTTCGCAGTTGATCTCGATTCCGCTGGCGCTCCTCGCCGCGTTGATGCTGGTGCGCCTGGGACGCCGTCCGGCTGCCGGGCCGTCGGCCCCCGCCCGCCGGCGGCGCCGGTGAGCGCGCCGTCCGACCCGGGCGACGCCGACCGCCGAGTCGACCTCACGCTCCCCGAGACCGCCCGCGGCCGGCGCCTCGACCAGGCGCTGACCGACCTTCTCCCCGACCACAGCCGCGCCACCCTGCAACGCCTCATCCGCCAGGGACATGTCCTGGTCGACGGCCGCGCGGCGCGAGCCGCCGCGCGGGTGCGCGGCGGCGAGCGCATCGAGGTGGCGCCGCCCGCCCCCGAGCCCTCGGGTCTTGCGCCCGAGGCGATGGCCCTGGAGGTGCTGCTCGAGGATGCCGACCTGATCGTCATCAACAAGCCGCCCGGCCTGACCGTGCACCCCGGGGCCGGCGTGCGCCACGGCACGTTGGTCAATGCCCTGCTGCACCACTGTCGCGACCTGTCCGGGATCGGCGGTGTCGAGCGGCCGGGGATCGTGCATCGCCTCGACCGCGACACCTCCGGTGTCCTGGTCGCCGCCAAGAACGACGCCGCCCACCGCGCCCTGTCGGCGCAGTTCAAGGGGCGGCGTGTGCGCAAGACGTACGAGGCCCTGGTCTGGGGCATCCCGCGCGACGCCTCCGGCACGATCGTCGGTGCCATCGGCCGCCATCCCACGGCGCGCACCCGCATGGCGGTCCGTCCCGACGGCCGCGAGGCGCGCACCTCCTGGAAGGTCCTGGAGCGGCTCGGGCCGGTCGCGCTCGTCGAGCTGCACCCGGAGACCGGGCGCACGCACCAGATCCGCGTTCACCTGGCGTCGATCGGCCACCCGATTGTCGGTGACTCGCAGTATGGCGGCCGCCGGCCGCCGCCGGGAAAGGCGGACGACCCGGCGCGCGCCGCCCTCGCCGCGTACCACGGCATGGCGCTGCACGCCCGCCGGCTGGAGTTCACCCATCCGGCGAATGGTGCGATGATCCGTCTCGGCGCCTCGCGGCCGGCCCCCCTCGAGGCGCTCATCCAGGGGCTTCGGGTGCGGGAGGGACGACGATGAACTCCAGGACCTTCACGATCCTCGGGGCGGGCCGGCTCGGCAGGACGCTGGGACGGCTGCTCGTCGCCAAGGGATGGGAACCGCGCGGCATCACATGCAAGACGCTGCGCTCGGCCCGGCAATCCGCCAGCTTCATCGGCGGCGGCGAGCCGTCCGCGTCGAACGCCCGCGCCGCCGCGCAGGGCAGCCTGGTCCTGATCGCCACGCCCGACAGCGCCATCGCCCTGGTGGCGCGTGAGCTGGCGGCGGCGCGCCTGGCGTGGCGCGGGCGCATCGTGGCGCACACCAGCGGCGCGCTGTCCTCCGCCGCCCTCGAGCCGCTGGCGCGCATCGGCGCCCGCACCGCCTCGCTGCACCCCCTCGCCAGCGTCGCCGACCCGCGCTCCGGCTTCCCGAGTGTCGAGGGGACGCCCTTCGCCATCGAGGGGGATGCCGGGGCGGTGGCGCCGCTGCGGCGCCTCGTGCAGGGATTCGGCGGCGTCCCGGTGACCATCCCACGGCAGGCCAAGGTGCTCTACCACCTGATCGCCTGCCTCATGTCGAACGACCTCGTGGCGCTCCTGTCGCTGGCGCTCGAGACCGCCCGCGGCCTGGGGCTCAGTCGCAAGGAGGCGGCGCGACTCTACCTGCCCCTGGTGCGCGGGACGGTCGACAACGTCGCCCACCTCGGAACCGTCAAGGCGCTGACGGGCCCGGTCTCGCGTGGTGATTTCACCACACTGAGGTTGCACGGCGAGGTGCTGCGGAGCCTGCCGCCCGACCTGAGGCGGCTGCACCGGATCCTGGCGCTCCGATCGACGGCGATCGCCCTCGAGGCCCGCACGATTACCCCCGATGTGGCGGTGCAGATGGCGCGACTGCTCGGCTCGCAGCCGTAAGCTTGATCGGCGGGGTCCTGGACCCTAAATTCGCGCTTGCCCGCCTCCCGGAGCCACGGACGCAAACCGTGCGGGAGAGCCGGCGATGGGGTCTTTTCAGATGGAATGGACCGGCGTCCCTACGAACGGCGAGTCGGCCTTCAGCCTAGAAGTAGTCGCAGATGCTCGTCCCCTCGGGCCACAACTGGTTCCCGGGCAGGGCGATCATCCCTGGGAGACCACGGCACGCCGACGGATCGGAGGCGGTCACCCAGCAGCAGGCGCACAGATCGCCGGTGCACGAGTAGCTCGTCGGGTTGACCTGACCCGAGAGGCTTACCGGCCACACCGTGTCGTTGCCGGCCCGGTCGATGGCCTCGACCTTGAAGTCGAGGGTCGTGCCGATGTACTGCGGCGCGGAAAACGGCGCCTGGTGCTTCTCCCTCGCCACGCACGACTCGATCATCCCGAACGCATTGGCCGGAATGCCCTGGCCGGGGGCGAGAAACGCGAAGCCGCGTGTGAAGACGTTGTCGGCCGCGGCGACATCGTTGGTGGTCAGCGAATACTGGCCCGGGTTGCACGTGCACTCGGGAATGTTGAAGGGATCAAAAGTGCACACATCCAGCGGCTGCTGGGTCTGCTGCCAGGGGAATTGGAGCGTCTGCCCGTCGTCGAGGAGGATCAGGCTGGTTTCCTCGATTTGGCTCCCCCCGCCCACCGGGGTCTGGAAGCTCGCGGTGACCAGGAGGATGTCGCTCTGCGTCGCGGTGCTCTGGGCATCGGTCGCCTGCACGAAAAACTCGAACTCGGTGTAGCCGACGACGATGTTGACGGTGGGACCGGGAGAGAAGGCGTAGTAGTCCGGAACTCCACCGCCGCCGATGCAGAAGGCGCCCCTGATGGCCTGCGACACATCGCACGTGACCGACTCAGTGCCGGCGTTGAGGTCCACTCTGCCGATGGAGGGCGGGTCACCGAAGATACGGGTTTCGGGGGCCGTGTCCTGCGTCTTGCTGCAACCCAGAATGCCAAAGGCGAGCACCAGAAAGGCCGCCGCCGGCTTTCGGTTCACCATGGAATGACGTCCTCCTCCCCTCGCCCCCGTCGCGTCTGCCGCCGGTCCTCCGGCGCGCCGGTGGTGTCGCGACCGATCGACGCGGACCCGGCCAAATCACTGATGCCAAAGGGCTCCGGGCACCCGCACCGTCTTGATGCGGGCGAAGTGTACCGGGGCACTCCGGGGGTGTCAAGAATCGCCTTGGCGCCCCTGCTGTCGATCTACAGCACCCGCCCGCTTGCGGGTCCCGGGGGTGGACGATGAACTCCCGCAGCGTCCTCAGCGGCGACATGTCCTCGTTCAACCTGTCGGACATCTTCAGCATGCTGGCCCTGGGCAAGAAATCGGGCGCGCTGCGCCTGACCCGCGGGGCCGAAACCCGGATCCTCACCTGGCAGGCGGGCGAGATCGTCTTCGCCCGCTCCAATTCGGTGCGCAACAGCCTCGGGAACTTCCTGGTCCGCCAGGGGATCATCACTCCGGAGCAGAACGCCCTGTCGGCGGCGAAGATCGACGAGACCACGCGTCACGGAAAGGTCCTGGTCCGGATGGGCTTCATCACCGCCGAGCAGCTGCACTGGGCGGTCAAGCAGCAGGTGCTCGAGATCGTCTACTCGCTCTTCCACTGGCGCAGCGGCATGTTCGAGTTCGTCGAGGGGGCGGTCGAGCAGCAGGAGAAGATAACCCTGTCGATGTCGACCACCAAGATCATCATGGACGGCATCCACCGGCTGGACGAATGGACCCGCCTGCGCACCGCCCTCCCCGACGACCATGCGATCCCGGAGCCGGCGGCCAGGGCCGCCGACATCGCCGCGCGCGCCGACGTGGGCGACGCCGAGCGTCGTCTTTTCCCGCTGGTCGACGGCTCCCGATCGATAGCCGAGATCGTCGAATCGGCCCGCCTCGGGGAATTCGAGGCCTACACCGCCCTGCACCAGCTCCTGGCCACCGGCCTCATCCGCGTCGCCCCGACGGCGATGGCCGCCGGGGCCTGACCGACCTCAGCCCCGCACGAGCACCGCGACGCATTCCAGATGCTGCGTCTGCGGGAAGATGTCGAACGGTGTGACCTCGCCGAGGCGCCAGCCCCCGTCCCGCACGAGCCGGCCGAGGTCGCGCGCCATCGTTCCCGGATCGCACGACACGTAGACCAGGCGCGGCAGGTGTGCCGCCGCCAGGTGCGGGATCGCCTCGGGGGCGAGCCCGGCGCGGGGTGGGTCGAGCAGCACCGCGTCCCAGGCGTCGCCGATGAGGCCGGGCAGGGCGGCCGCCACGTCACCGTGTACGAAGCGGCAGGCCTCGCCGAAGCGCCGGGTGTTGTCGCGCCCGGCAGCGCAGGCGGCCGCCACCCCCTCAACCGCCACCACCCGCGCGCCCGCCCGGGCGGCGGCGACAGTGAAGAAACCGACGCCGGCATAGAGCTCGAGCAGGGAGGCGCCGGCCCGCAGTCCACAAGCGGCGACGGCATGGCGCCTGACGAGCAGGCTCCCGGCCGGGTTCGGCTGGAAGAAGGCCTCCGATGGAATGCGCCAGCGATCGCCCTCCAGTTCCTCGTGCAGATAGTCGCGCCCGGCGAGGATCGAGGCGCCGGCCGACCGGCCATCGTGCCCCACCTCGTGGCGGACGATGCCGACCAGCCGGGGGAAGCGCCGCGCCAGTGCTGTGGCGAAGGCGCCAAGCGCCGGCGGATCGCCCCGCCCGGTCTCGAGCGACAGCAGGACCTCGCGGGTGCCACGCGCCTCCTGGACCGACAAACGCCGCAACAGACCCCGATGGTGGCGCGGATCCCAGGCGGTGAGGCGCTGCCGCGCGGCTTCCTGCGGCGCCAGGCGGACGATCGCGTCCGTCTGCTCCCCCGCCAGCAGACACCGCTCGATCGGCACCACCTCCCCGGCGGAGCGGCGGCGGTGCAGGCCGAGCACCGGCCCCGCCGTCCCGGGTCGCCAGTCGAAGTCCATGCGGAAGCGATAGCCGAGCGGGTCGGGGGCCGGGACCGTCGGCCGCACATCGACGTCGCCGAGACCGGCGATGCGTCGCAGGGCCGCGGCGACCTGACGGCGCTTGGCTTCCGCCTGCGCTGTCGTCGCCATGTGCTGCAGGTCGCAGCCGCCGCAGGAGTCGAAGTGCGGGCAGGGCGGCGTCACCCGGTCGGGCGACGGTGTCAGTATGGCGACCGCCCGCCCCTCGGCGAATGCGCGGCGCACCCGCTGTATCCTGACCCGCACCCGCTCCCCCGGCAGCGCCCCTTCGACGAACAGGACCAGGCCGCCTTCCCGGGCCACGCCGCGCCCCTCGAGGGCGAGGTCGGTGATCGTCGCTTCGATCGTGGTTCCCGCTCGCGCGGTCATCGCGGTCCTGGCGGAGTTCGGCCGGTGCTGCGGCCGCGGGACGCCGGGCGGCTCAGTGGACCCGGGTTTCGTCGGCCGCCTCGTCGGCGGCCAGGAGAGGGCGACGGCCGGCGAAGCCGTCGGGGATGCGGTGCCAGTGGCCGATGGTCGGCTCGCCGTGCTTCCAGCACAGGAAGACGATCTCGTTGTTGTAGAGACAGGGGAAGTCGACCAGGCCCGCCTCCGGACCGTTGACGATGCAGCCGTGATCGTGGATGCGCTCGAGGCCCGAACGGACCTTCTCGAACAGTCGACCCACGACACCGCGCGCCTCGAGGTGTCCGGCGAGATCGGGGCTGTCGATATCGAGACCCGTCTGGCCCGCGGTCTGCTCGATTTCGCTGCGGATCTGCTGGAAAGTCGCCACCAGATCCGCGATCTCCGGGGCGATCAGCGGCAGAAGCGCGCGCGCTTCGTCGATGGTGAAGATCTTCTGGGAGCGGGTCGGCTTGTCCATGGGGGTTTCGGCCGCCACTGATTCTATAGACCCCGCCCCGGGGCCGCAAGCGGCCCGGTGGCGGGGTTCGTGGTCGCATGATGCTTGACTCGGGCAGTTTTGATGATACATAAGCCCCAGAGATGACCGTTTCCCGGACGCTGCCGCTGTTCCTCGCCCTGGCGCTGGCCGCCGCTCTGGCCGTGTCGCCGGCGCACAGTGCCTGCGAGGACTTCCGGCAGATCAAGCACGGCCTCGACTCGTACTGGACCGGCCTGCCCGAGGACCATATCATCGGATTCGCGTGGCAATACACCGACGCCGCCGTGCACACCGGGCAGGCGGTCATTTTCTGCCGCTCGGCGGGTGTGGAGATTTCGGGCGGCCAGTGCCAGCCGCAGGCCGGATCGGCGGGCGATGGCGTGGTGACGGTCGCCGGCGACTGGACCTCGCCGCTGGCGGCCGGATGCCCCAACGAGAGCGGCGAATGGGGGCACCCCATCGTCGTGGCGATCAACTCGGTGGTGGACGAGGGGACCCCGCAGCACCGCGGCGTCGGCCTCGTCGTGTCGGTCGGCTACGACGCGGGACACGCCCAATACATGCTCGACTGGACGCAGCCGTTCGCGCCCGACGGCAGCGAGGTCGCTCCCCTCAAGGCGGTCGATTTGCCGACCCCGGTGGTCGGCAACGTCCGGGCGCCCGGCGACGGGAGCCTGCTGGTCGATCTGCAGTGGTCCCCCTTTCCGACCTACGACGACTGCCTGCAGACGGTGGTGCCCACCTGCACCGATTCGCCGGGCCGGCGACGCGCCGTCCTCGGCGGCTACGTCCTGTACATGAACCGCTCTTCCTGCCGGCAACCGCCGCTTTCGAGTCTCCTCACGTCGGGACTCTGGTCGCAGGTGGCGATTGTCGGCGCCCCGGCATCGATGGCGACGCGGGTACCCGACCCGGGCGGCGAGTGCGTCTACTTCGCGGTCGGCCTGGCGCTGGTCGGGAACTACCTGACGCCGATCGTCTCGGCGAACTCGGCGCCGGTCAACGCCGCCTCCGTCCCGCCCGACCCGGCGGAGAAGAAGGAGCCGCCGGACGACCAGCCCAAGGGCGACGATCCAGCGGCTTCCGATACAACCGGCACGGGCGACGGCTCAAAGCCGCCGCGGGATCGGGCGACGGACGCGACAGCGGCGGAGGCCGGCGCCGGCACCGGTGCCGGAGCGCCCGACGCCGAGGCCGCGCCCGCGGAGGAGCCATGCGTCGACGATGACAAGATCGCCGACGACGAGGACAACTGCCCCTGCGCCACCAATCCCAAGCAGGAGGATGTCGATTTCGACGGCGCCGGTAACAAATGCGACAACTGCCCCGCCCTGCCGAACCCGGGGCAGAAGGACGCCGACCGCGACGGCCTCGGGGACCCCTGCGACAACTGCCCGGAGGTGGCGAACAAGGCGCAGGCCGATGGCGACGCCGACGGTGTCGGCGACGCCTGCGACAACTGTCCCGAGCAGGCGAACCCGCGCCAGGAGGACGGCGACGCAAACGGCCGCGGTGACCGGTGCGAGCAGAAAATCACCGACGCGCGCCGGGTGCGCGACAAGGAGGGGCGCCGCCTTGAATGGCGCACGACGCACGAGTTCGACCTGACGGGATTCCGGCTGCTGGCGCTGGGCGCCGACGGCAAGGAGAAACCGCTGCTCGAGGCGCCGATCCCCTGCACCGCCTGCCGCTCGGGCGCAGGGGCGGCATACCGTATCGATCTGAAAGCCGAAGAGGATCGGGGGATCCTGGTCCTGCGCGCCGTGCGCGTCGGAGGGCGGGAGGATGACGACCCCGTGCGCGTCCCCGACCCCGATGCGCCCCCCGCCGCCGCTCCGAAAACCGCGACGCCGCCGACAATCCCCGCCAAGTCGACGGCAGGTCCGGCGGCGCCCGCCACACCATCGACCGCGCCGAAGGCACAGCCCGCCCCCGCGCCGTCGCCCGCGAAGCCCCCGGGCGTTGGTTAGGCGCCGCCCCCGAACAGGTACGACACACCGACCGTCATGTCGAACGCGAAGTAGCTGTCGCTCGGAATGACCTCTCCATCCCCGCGGAAGTGCCAGATCTTGGCGTCGAACCGCATTCCGAACTTCTTGGTGAAGAGAACCCGCACGCCGCCGCCGGCCTGCAGAATCGTTGTGCTCTCGCTTTCGCCGCCGCCGTCGTACGACATCGTGCCGGCGCCGAACAGCAGGAGGGGGATCAGCTTCGATTCGGGCTTTTTGACCTTCGTGTTGTACACGTAGTTGATGGTCCACTTTGTGATGTCGTAGGTGACATCGCTCCCCTTGGTGGCGTGGTCGGCCGACTGCAACTCGAAGGTGAACTCGACTTCGTGACGCGGTGTCCCGATGAAGCCGCCCCGCACACCCCACGCGAAGGTGTCGGAGATGGTGCTGCCGTTGGCGTAGTTCGAGCCGACCAGATAGGCCCCGACCTCCCACGACTTCTTTTCGAGCTCGGCCGCCGCTGCCGGCGACGCGGCCGCGACGACAGCGGCCACAACGATCATCATGAGCGCCCAACGGCGCCACGCAGTACGCATCTCGCACCCTCCTGTGCCCGGCCCCCCGGGTCCGGGAGCGTCGGAGTATCGCCCCAGTGGCATGCCGGGATCAACACGGTACCTTGACAGGACGGTCGCCGCCGCGTAGACAGCGGCGATGACCCTGCATGCCGCCCGGCGCCCCCGGCCGCGACGTCCGTGGCCGCTCGTCGCCGCCGGTCTCGCCACCACCTGTCTCGCCGCCACCCCGGCGCCGGCGCAGACGATCACCGAGGTGGGCTCAATCCGCCTGGTGCCGTTCGAGGGCTCTCCCTCGGGGGCCGGCGTGATCGATGCCGATCGGCTGCGGCGCTCCCTCGAGAATGATGTCGGCGACGACTGCGATCCGCCGCGCATCGCCGAGAACCTGGCGGCGCGCTACCGCGCCCTCGGCTTCGTTCCGACGATCGACATCGTCTGCGACGAAGGGCGTCTCGATGCGGTCATCCGCGAGAGCAGCCATCGCATCGCGCTGGTGACCTTCGATCCCGCCGATCTTGCGGCGATCGGCGTCCATGCCGCGGCGGTCGAGGACGAGAGGAAGCTCTATCCCGTCCCCGCTTCCGCCCCGCGCGACGTGCTGCGCGGCGTCATGCAGTCGCGCGCCGGCGACCTCTACAATGTCGAGCGCTACCGCGCCGACCGCATCGCGCTCACGCGGCTCGGTTACGCCCTGCTGTTCATCCCCGGGCTGCCGGCGCCACCCGACGGCTACCCGCAGGGGGCGCTCCTCATCCAGAGCATGGCGCCGCTCCCGGAGGACGGCGCCGCCCCCGCGCGCCGGCGCAACTACATCGGCGGCACGGCGGGCTACAGTCCGCGCAGCGGCGCGAATGCGGGGATGGTCTACCAGCGCCGCGACATCATCCGCTCCTACGACCGTCTGACCGTGAGCCCCGAGTTCAACGCCGCCTGGGGAGCCACCATCCAGTACTCCGCCCCCTTCGTCGCCGAGCGCCGCGATCCGCGCCGGCTCTACGACCTCGGCGGATCGCTCTACTCGAACTTCCAGAACAACCGCTTCCTCGACGGTGAGACGCAGGACCAGCGCACCACCGGCGTGTCGGTCGCCCTCGGCGCCCGCCCGCTCGACCTCGCGCCGCGCCACGATCTGCGGCTCGAAACCTCGCTGCGCTACGAGGAGGTGCTGCTCGACGGCGACGCCTCCGCCGACCCGGTCGGCCAGACCATCCTACGTCTCGGCCTGGCGCACCAGTACCGGCACACCTGGGCGCAGCCGAGCTTCTCACTGAGCACGACACCGTCGGTCGAGTTCGCCCTCGGGTTCGGCGCCCAGCCCGCCTGGATACGCCCCGACCTCCAGATGGTGTGGCACGCGCGCCTGGGCGGCGGTTTCGAGGGCAACGTGCGCTTCCACGGCGGCGTCTTCGACCGGCCGGCGCCGGAGTACGAGCTGTACTCCCTCGGCGGCGTGGCGACGGTGCGCGGCTACCGCGAGGACACCTGGCTCGGGCGCGGCCTTCTCGACGTCCAGTCGGAGCTGTGGATCCCGTTCTCCCGCCCCCTCGAGGCGCGCCCGGTCGGACCCGGCGAGGCGGGCGATGCCGCGGCGGCCCCCTTCGAACCGCGCTTCGCCCGCCGCCTCAAGGCGGCCGTCTTCTTCGACATCGGCACCGCCTTCGATACCAGCGCGGGCACACGCGAGACCCTCCTCGGCGCGGGTGTCGGCGTGCGCTTCGTCGTCCCCGACCAGCCGCTGGTCATCCGCCTCGACTACGGGTGGGGACTCGGGAGCCAGGGTGGCGATTCGTTCCCGTATGTCTCCCTCGGGTACCACTTCTGACGGTATAGTGCGACCCATGACGGATCACCCCGGGGAGGCGCGCCGGGACGAGCTGCTCAAAGCACTCACCGAGAAACGCCTCGAGGTCGAGGTCAAGCGCCGTCAGGCTATCGAGCGTCAGTTGTCGGGCGACGCCGCCGGCGACAGCGAAGGTGTCCACGGCTGGAAGGCCAGCCGCGAGGGCGGCGCCGACGTGGCGATGCTCGAGATGCTCGACCAGAGCCTGCGCCAGATCGATGCCGCCCTCGCCCGGCTGCACGCCGGACGCTACGGGGTGTGCGCCGCCTGCGGCGACCCGATCCCCGTGGCGCGCCTCAAGGCGGTGCCCTTCGCCACGCATTGCATCCCCTGCCAGGAGGGGCGCGAAGGGCACGGCCCCGGAGGCCCCCCGGCACGATGAGCGACCAGGCGACCGCGCCCCTGCGCCGGGCCGGCCTGCTCTCCGCCGCCGGCCTGCTGTACGCCTCGGCGTGCGGCGGTCCGTACGGCACCGAAGACTTCGTCGCGCGCACCGGGCCCGGCCTGCTGATGGCGCTTCTGGTCCTCGCCGCCGGCCTCTGGGGCGTGCCGTTGGCACTCGCCACCGCCGAGCTCTCGGCCCGCCGGCCGGTCGAGGGCGGCTACTACCGCTGGGTCCTCGAGTACATGGGCGAGTTCTGGGGCTACCAAGCCGGCATCTGGAGTCTGTTCTCGTCGATCCTCGACAACGCGCTGTACCCGGTGCTGTTCGGCGCGACCCTCGAGTACTGGATCCCCGGTCTCGGCTGGTTCGGACGCTGGATCGCGGCGGTGACCTTCGTCGCGCTTATCACCTGGCTCAATGTGCGCGGCATCCGCATCGTCGGCGCGGCGGCGCTGGCATTGAACGCCTTCCTGATCGCCCCGCTCGTCTGGATCGTCGTCGCCGCCATCGCGCGCTGGCAGTTCAACCCCTTCGTCCCCTGGAGCGCCGACGGCACGTCGTTGCACGGCCTCGGCGCCGGCCTGGCGCTGGCGATCTGGTTCCATTCCGGCTACGCCGAAGTGTCGACCGCGGCGGAGGAGATCGACGACCCGCGGCGGACCATCCCGAAGGTCCTGCTGATCGTCACACCGCTCGTGATCCTGTCGTATGTCGTGCCGATGGTGGCGGCGCTCGGGGCCGTGGGCGGCTGGCGCGACTGGCAGTCGGGCCAGTTCTCCGCCATCGGCGAGGCCCTCGGCGGCCCCGTCCTCGGCAACTGGGCCTTCCTCGGCAGCGTCGCCAGCTTCACGGTGATCTTCATGGCGTACGTGTTGTGGTGGTCGCGGCTCGCCTGGGCGTTCGCCGCCGATGGCTTTCTCCCCGCCTGGCTCGTCGTCCGCCATCCGCGCCATGGCACGCCGCACCGCGTGCTCATCCTCTACGCGGTCCTGTACTCGTTGCTGGCGATGGTGCCGTTCGCCGAACTGCTGATCGTCGACGTCTGGCTCTTCGGCGCCTACAACCTGCTCCTCCTGCTGTCGGTGGTGCGGGCGCGGCGGGTGCCGCACACGGTGCCGGACGGTTTCCGGATCCCCGGTGGACGATTCGGGCCATCCATCAACGCCGCCGTCCTCGGGGGGACATGGCTCGTGGTGCTGGCCGCGACCGCCCATGAAGAACCGCGGACCGCGGTGGCCGGCGCGCTGGCGCTGCTGGCGGGGGTGGTCATCTGGGCCGTCGCCGGCCGGCGTTGCCCACGGTCGGCCTGAGCCGGGCGCGCGGGACTACTCGATGGCGGCGTTGACCCGGCGCACGAAGTGGGCCGCCGTGGCGCGTGGCAGCAGCCGCAGCGCCTGCACCATCACCTTGTTGGCCAGGCCGGGGACGACGATCCGCCGTCCCTCGAGCGCCCCCCGGTAACCGGCCAGCGCCACCGGACCCGCCTGCATCACCAGCGGGCCACGCAGCAGCCCCGCCCTTTCGATCCCCGCCCGCCGCTGGAAGCCGGTGATCGTCGGGCCGGGGCAGAGCGCCGTCACCGTCACACCGGTGCCATGGCACTCCTCGGCGAGCGCATCCGAGAACGACAGCACGAAGGCCTTGCTGGCGTAGTAGACCGCCATCAGCGGACCGGGCAGAAAAGCAGCCATCGACGCGACATTGAGGATGCGGCCGCGGCGCGCGGTGATCATCGATCGCAGGAAGGGGCGGGTCAGCTCCATGAGGGTGACGACGTTGAGCGCGACCATCGTTCGATCGGCGTCCGCATCGCCGGTGGCGAACGGCCCGCCCGCGCCGACCCCGGCGTTGTTCACGAGAAAGTCGACCGGTCCCGCCTCGGCGGCAACCCAGGCCTCGACCACCGCGGCCGCACCGGGCAGCGCAAGGTCGGTGGCCAGGGTCAGCGTTTCGGCGGTCGGCGATTCGCCACGCACCCAGCCGGCCGCCCGGCGCAGGCGCTCCTCGTCCCGGGCCACCATGAGGACCCGCGCCCCGTCACGCGCCAGAAGCCGCGCGATCTCGAGTCCGATCCCACCCGACGCGCCGGTCACGAGCGCCGTCCGCACCCGTCCCTGATCGGTCATGCCCCGTGCCTCCGTGGTGCTCGACCCACGACCACTGATGGTGCCCGCCGTGCCGCCACGCCGCGCGCACCCGGGCGGCGCATTCTGGCCAGCGTCGGCGTGCGCGTCAAGGTGTCGACCTGAGCCATGCGGCGACGCGGGTCGCGTACTCGTCGAGCGGTTTGCCCTGCGGCGGGCCGACCCGCAGCACGTGCACCGGCCGGGCGCCGCCCGCGATCTCACCTTCCCACCACGGCAGCGGCAGGTGACCGCACAGGACAACGCCCCGCCGGTCGCCGCGATCCACCCAGCGCTGCCGGTATTCCCAGCAGAGCCGCTCCATCCACTCGTCGTAGTCGCGACCGGTAAAGAGCAGAATCGTTCGCGGCGCGAGCAGCCCCAGTTCCTCGCGGATGACCCCGGCCTCCCTGATGCAACTCTCCTTCATGACGCGCGACGTCGCATCGCCCCCTCCCCCGCGCGCTCCGGCATTGGCGCATTTGACGATGGTCGTCAGGACGACGCGGCGCCAGCCTTCCTCGGAAGATCCATAGACGCGCGCCAGGATTTCGCGCGTGTAGCGCCAGAACGGCCACGGCTTCGTGCGAAACAGCCGTTCCGCCGTCGTCCGGCCGTCGCGGGTCCCGGCGGGACGCGCGGCGCTCTCGTGGTCGTCGCGCTGCGGCCGGCCGATGATCACCAGGCGCCGCGGATCGGATTCGTACAGGTCGCCGATGTGCCAGGGCAGGAGCGGCCGCTTGTAGCGCGCGTCGCAGCGCAGCCGGCACACATTACCGTGCGGGACTTTGAGTTCCTCTTCGAAGAGGCGGGTGACGCGCTCGAAGAGATCCACGCGGCATCCTCCGCCGTCCCGCCGATAAGTCTGGCGTCCCCAACGGGATTTGAACCCGTGTTCCCGCCTTGAAAGGGCGGTGTCCTGGGCCAGGCTAGACGATGGGGACGAGTCCGATGGCGTCTCAGGAACGCGATCACGCCTTCCGGGAGTGCGTATCCTACCGCAGCGCGCGCACGGACGCCACGGCGAATTGGCACGGGGTGGCGGTCATCCCGACCTCATGCCGGCGGCGGCCCTCAGCGCGAACTCGGCGGCGAGGAGCCGCCCCACCAGCGCGGGTGGGACCCGGCCGGTGTGCGTGGCCGTGTCGAGGAACGCCTCGAAAGGAGCCCTCAGGAGCAGGGGGAGAAGCGCCATCCGAGCGGGCGCCAGATAGTCGGCGGCACCCTCCCGGAACAGGCGGACCATCACCGGCGGCATCAGGTCGTCCACCTGGTCGCGGTGCCGGGGTCGGAGCTTCTTCGCGATGCGCCGGCCCGCCCAGCCGGGGGCGCACGCCGCGAAGCGCCAGGCGGTGGACGGAGTGAGGTCGAGCGGCGGGAAACCGGTGGCCAGCGGCGTCGTCGCGAAGGGCCTCTCCATCATCTGGAAGAAAAGATGAAAGAGGCGGTCGCCGACTTTTTCGCTCGCGTCCAGTGTGAGCACCAGCTCGAGGGGCGAGCGCAGGAGCAGCGGGTAGAGTTTCGGCTGCACCTGGTTGAGGGCGCTGGCGTTGGTCCCCTGCCAGCATTGAGTCCGGAGATTCAGGTACAGGTGATCGAGCTGGGAAGGCAGCGGCTCGGACTCGCGCCCCGCGAGCGCGCGCGCGATCACACCCGAAAAATGATCGGCGCCATCGCGGCGCGCGCCATCTCCCAGGAACGGGACCTCCAGGACCGCGCGCGATTTGGTGAACCGCCTGAGGGACCTCTCCACCGCCGCGCGGCGCGAACCGATGTCGCCCGCTTTCCACCAGGACTCCCTGTACACCTCGCCACCGGCGCCGCCAACCGTGATGTCGTGCGCCGCTGCGGCGCCTCCCTGCGGCCTCATGGTGCTGGCCCGCTCCACGGCATCGCCGGCGCCATCGGCGATGGCGGCGGCCCTGAGGACCGTCACGAACGACCCTTGGGCCTCGAGAAGTGCGGTCTCCTGCCGATGCTCGAGGTGCAGCCCGAGGCTTCGTGCCAGCGCCGATGCCCGCACCACGTCGGGACTGTCGTGCGCGCCGCTCACCGACGCGTCGAACCGCAGTCCGGCACGCCGCATCAAGCCCACCACCAGGCGGGAGTCCCGCCCTCCGGACAGGTCGGCGCATGGCCGCGCGAACGGCTGCAGCAGACGCACCATCCTCGTGGTGCAGGCTTCGACCACATCGACCGGCGGGACCCTGCCGGCCGGACGCGGAGGCGGGGTGACGCCGGGCGCGCTCGCCGTGCTCTGCAGGCGACCCGATCGATAGACGCAACGGGTCGCGGCCTGCAGCCGGCGAGCCCCCGCAAACAACGAACGAGTCTCGTAAATCGTCCCCGTCGTGAGCAGCTCGAAGACGCCCACGGGGTCCGGGCCGGCGCCCAGCCCGCCCGCCACGGCCGCGGCGGACGTGGATACCCAGGCTCCCTCCGGTCCCTCGCCGGCATAGACATGCAGGCGGCCGAGGTGGTCCGTGACCACGGTCAGCGATCCGCTGCCGCCATGGAACCAGGCCAGCGCGTAGAAGCCGTCGAGGCGGTCCAGGCAGGACTCCCCGCGGCTGTCGAGTGTCCGGAGGAGCCAGGCCGTGTCGTTGGATGCGGGTGCGTCGGGATGGTCCCACAAGCCGGCGCTGACGAGCCACCCGTTGGCCGAGATGGCCGCACGCGCGCCGCTGCCGTCCTGACGGGATAATTTCGCGGCTCGGCTCGTCCCGCCGACGTCGTCCAAGAGCGCGAGCCCGCGGCTGGTGCCCAGCCAGTCCCGCACCCTCTCGAAGACGGGTGCCGGGCAGACCGCGCCACCCGCCGGCTGGAGTATCAGGAAGCCGCCCATGAAGTGCGCTGCACCTTAGTGTGGTAGTGGTGAGCCGTGCAGGACTCGAACCTGCGACCCTCTGCTTAAAAGGCAGATGCTCTAACCACCTGAGCTAACGGCCCATCTGGAGCGGCCCGAGTCTAGGGGCGCGCCCGGGAAATATCAAGGGGCCACCGCCGGCCGGGCACGCGCGAAGCGCGCCGCCTCGGGGCGCGCCAGCCACGACGCGAGCGACTGGGCGGATGCGTCCTTCGCCGACAGGATCGGCGTGCTGACGGGCCAGGTGGCGCCGATCGCCGGGTCGTCCCAGCGGATCCCCGACTCGCCGGCCGGGTTGTAGATCCCGGTGCACTTGTAGAGAACCTCGGTGCCCTCTTCGAGGGCGCAGAAGCCGCGCGCGAACGACGGCGGCGCCCAGACCATGAGTCCGCTCGCGGCGCTGACGTCGATGCCGTACCAGCGGCCGAGGGTCGGCGAGTCGCGTCGCAGGTCGACCGCCACGAGGTAGGCGGCGCCGGCGATCACCCGCATCAGCTTCCCCATCGGCGGGTCCCACTGGAAATGGAGGCCGCGCACCACGCCGCGCCGCGAGCGCGACTGGTTCTCCTGCTTGAAGGAGTCCGGCAGGCCGAGGTCGCGGAACCGGTCGGCGCGGAAGGTCTCCTGGAAGACCCCGCGCTCGTCCTCGTAGATGTCGGGCTCGAGGACGACGACCTCCTCGAGATACCGGCCGATCACCCGGAAACCCATGCTCTCCTCCGCGGCGCATCATACGACGGGCGGGGCCGTTCGCGACCTGCCGTCCGCGCCTGCCGTCAACGTCTTGACGCAGGCGCACGACGGCTTGCCTGAAGCGCCGGCGATCCCTAGGTTCTACCTCTGCATGAGCGGCGCCTGGCGTCCCTTCGGGAAGCGTCTGTTCGTCCGGCTGGCCTTCGTCTTAGGGGCCGCCCTGCTCGTCTCGTTCGCCTTCGTCACGTTTCTCTCGATCGTGCCGCTGCACCGGACGATCGAGACCGAGGTGACCGACGATCTCCGTTGGGCGGCGGAACGAACCCTGCTCCGGGTGCGCCGCTCCATGGACGCGCGCTGCAACGAGGTGCGCGTTCTGGCCACGGTGAGCGAGGTCGGCGCGCTGCCCGCCGATCGGACGGCGCAGGAGCTCCAGCGCCTCCTGGCCGCGACGCGCGAGTCCCCGGAATCGGGCTATCTCCGTCTCGACCTCGTCGACGCCTCCGGGCAGTCGATCGCCGGGGCTGGTGACGCGGCACGGTCCTACGACGATCCGATGCCGGCGGCGATGCCGGCCGCGGCCTGCACGGCCATCCTGCGGCCCGCAGACCGATCGGTGCTGCTGGTCGCAACGCCGGCCCCGGGGAGGCCGGGGATGCGGCTGGTGGCGTCGTTGGATTGGGAGCCGTTCGCGGCGCTCGTGAACACGGCGCGGGTGGAGCGGATTCCCCAGAGTCACGAGACCTTCCTCCTGCTCCTCGATCAGGCGGGCCGGCTCCTCGTCGGTCCCGACATCAGCGGCGCCCCCGTCGATCGGGCGCTGGCCTCGGCGAAGACCCTCGCCACCGGCCGGGTCGAGGGGCTGGATCTCGGCGAGGCCGGGGGCTTCCTGGCCGTCGCCGCCACCGACACACCCGCATCGGGGATGCCGACCCTGCGCCTGGTCGCCCTGCGCAGCGCGCGCGACGCCGGCGCCCAGGACACCACCGACCTCGCCCGCGCGCTGCTCGCCGCACTCCTCGGCCTGATCCTCGCGGGATCGCTGGTGTTCACCATCGCCCGCGATCTGTCGCACCGGCTCGAGCGCCTGGCTGATGGGACCCGGCGGCTCGCCTCGGGGGAGGACGGGGTGCGTCTCTCCGACGGTCACGACGACGAGATCGGCGATCTCGGCCGCGCCTTCAATCGGATGGCCGCCGAGATCGGCCGCGTGCGATCGGGTCTCGAGGGGGCGGTGGCACAGCGCACCGCCGAGATCCAAGCCAAGAGCACGGCCCTCGACCAGGCGCTGCGCGAGGCGCGCACCGCCGATCACGCGAAGTCGCAGTTCCTCGCCAACGTCAGCCACGAGATCCGCACGCCTTTGAACGGCATCATCGGCCTGACCGCGCTGGCGCTCGACGCCGACCTGCCGGGCGAGGTCCGCAGCCAGCTGCTCCTGGTGAAATCGTCGGCCGACTCCCTGCTCGGCCTGGTGAACGACGTTCTCGACGTGTCGCGCATCGAGACCCGCCGCCTGACTCTGGAGCCCATCCCCTTCCGGATGCGCGCCAGCATCGAGGACGTGATCGCGCAACTCGGCCCGCGTGCCGCGCAGAAGGGGCTGGCGCTCGACTGCCGGGTGGCGCCGGGGGTGCCGGACGAACTCGTGGGCGACCCGGGTCGCCTGCGCCAGATCCTCTCGAGCCTGGTCGGCAACGCCATCAAGTTCACCGAGAGCGGCCGCATCGAGGTCGATGTCGAAGCCGCGCCGCCGGGCTCCGATGGTGTGACGCTGGCCTTCGCGGTGCGCGACACCGGCATCGGCATCCCGGCCGACAAGCAGACGCAGATTTTCGAGCCGTTCACCCAGGTCGACGGCTCGAGCACGCGGCGTTTCGGCGGTATCGGGCTGGGGCTGGCGATCGCCACCCGCCTCGTCGAGATGATGCACGGGCGTCTGTGGGTCGAGAGCGCGCCCGGGCACGGCAGCCTCTTCCGATTCACGGCGCGGTTCGCCTACCCCGGCGCGGTCAACACCGCCGCGACGCCGCCGGCGCACGGCCTGCGGGGTCTGCGCGCCCTGGTGGTCGACGACAACGACATCAATCGCCGCCTCCTCGAGACGCGTCTCGCCGTCTGGGGCATGCGCGTCGAGAGCGTGCCCGGCGGCGAGGCAGCCTACGGGCGGCTGCGCGAGGCGCGCGCCGCCGGCGACCCGTTCGACGTCGCGCTCCTCGACATGCAGATGCCCGACCTCGACGGTTTCATGCTGGCGGAGCGCATCCGCGCCGACGTGACGGTGAAGATGACGCACCTCCTGATGCTCACCTCGGCCGGCCAGCGCGGCGATGCGGCGCGCTGCCGCGAGATCGGCGTCGAGGCCTACCTGACCAAGCCGGCGCGCGAGGCCGAGCTGCGCGACGCCCTCCTGACGATACTGGCCAGCCGCCGGCCCGGTGACGCGCCGCGCAACCTCGTCACCCGCCATGCCCTGCGCGAGGGGCGCCCGGCGACGGGCGACGCGGCCATGCCGGCCGGCGACGAAAGCGGTGTCGATCGCTCCACCCTCGACGCCGTCGATCTCCTGCGCCGGGTCGAGGGCGATCGCACCCTGCTGGCCGACCTGGCGCGGGCCTTCCTCGACACCGCACCCGCGCAGTTGGCCGCCATCGACCAGGCGCTCGACCGCGGCGAGGGCGCCACCTTCGTGCGCGCCCTGCATTCGCTCAAGGGTTCGGTCTCGACCTTTGGCTCCGGCGCGGCGATGCGCGCCGCCGGGCGGATGGCGGCGCTCGGCGACGCCGGCGACCTGGCCGGGGCGCGCGCCGCGCGCGGCGAGCTCGGATCCGAGATCGATCGCCTTTCACGGGCGCTCGCGCCCTACCTCAAGGGGAACGGTTGATGCGAATCCTGATCGCCGAGGACGACCTGGTGTCCCGGAAGATGCTCGACGCGACCCTCGCGCGCTGGGGCTACGAGGTGGTCATCACCTGCGACGGCGAGGCCGCATGGCAGGCGCTGCAGCAGGCCGACGCGCCGCGCATCGCCATCCTCGACTGGATGATGCCTGGTCTCGACGGCGTCGATGTCTGCCGGCGTGTGCGCGCCCGTGAGTCGGGCGACCCGGCGTACATCCTCCTGCTCACCGCCAAGGGGAACAAGGCCGACATCGTTTCGGGCCTCGAGGCGGGGGCCGACGACTACATCGTCAAGCCGTTCGACCGCGAGGAGCTGCGGGCGCGCCTGCAGGCGGGGATCCGCATCGTCACCCTGCAGGCGGCCCTCGCCCTGCGGGTGCGCGAGCTCGAGGAGGCGATAGGAAGGGTCAGGACATTGCAGGGCCTGCTGCCGATCTGCTCCTACTGCAAGCGGGTGCGCAACGACGGCGACTACTGGCAGCAGGTCGAGAGCTATGTCAGCGACCACTCGGATGCCCGCTTCAGCCACGGCATCTGCCCCGACTGCTACGAGAGTGTCGTCCGGCCGCAGCTCGAGAGCCTGACGCCGCCCGACCGCAAGGCGTCGTAGATCTCCTGCCCCGGTCGCGCTCGAACCCCAGGTCGCCGGCGACACGCGCGAGGTGCGCCAGCACCCGGTCGACGTCGCGCGTCGTGGTGCGGTGGTTGAAGACCCCGAAGCGGAACCAGACCGCGCCGTCGATCATGACGGTCGGGAACCAGGCATAGCCGCGCCGCTCGACCTCCTGCTGCATGGCGCGCTGGGCGGCGTCGAGACGCGCGCGGTCGCGCGGCGAACGTCCCGCGGCGGCGCCGGCCCCGGCGCGCGCCCAGACCGGCAGGTAGCGGAAGCAGACACTCGCCAGCTCGACCGGCGCGCCGCACGCCTCGTAGCGGCGGTCGGCCGCGACGCGGCGCGCCAGGTGGGCGGCCACATCCATGGTGTGGTCGACCAGGTCGCCGAGACCGCGCCGTCCGATCATCTGCAGGGTCATCCACAGCTTGAGACCGCGGAACGGCCGTGACCCTTCGAGGGAGTACTGGTAGAAGTCGAGCCGTCCCGGCTCGGCCTCGAGGTCCTTGCGCAGGTACTCCGGCTCGGTGGCGAAGGCGGCATGCAGGGAGCGGCCGTCGCGCGCGAACAGCGCGCCGAGGCTGAACGGCTGGAACAGCCACTTATGCGGGTCGACCGTCACCGTGTCGGCCTGTTCGACGCCCTCGAGCAAATGACGATGCCGGCGCGACAAAAGCAGGGCGCCGCCGTACGCGGCGTCGACGTGCAGGTGGACACCGGCGGCCCGGGTGGCGTGCGCCAGCGGCGCCAGAGGGTCGATGGTGCCGGTGTTGGTCGTTCCGGCGGTCGCGACCACCGCCATCGGCCGCAGGCCGCGGGCCCGGTCGCGCGCCAGGGCGGCGACGAGGTCGGCGGGCCTCAGGCGGCGGTCGGCGCCGGTCGGCAGCAGCACGAGCGCCCGTTCCCCGAGCCCGAGGATGTCGAGCGCGCGGCCGAGGGAGAAATGCGCCTGGTCCGAAGCGTAGACCCGCAGCCGCTCCGCATCGCGGCCCAGGCCCCGCCGCCGGCTGTGAAGCCCCAGGGTCCTGTCGCGCGCCATCTTGAGGGCGATGAGGTTGGCGACGCCGCCACCGCTCGTGAAGGTGCCGAAGGCGCGCGGCCCGAAGCCGATGAGCCCGTTCATGAACCGGATGAGACGGGTCTCGACGTGGGTGGCGGCGGGCCCCGCCTTCCAGGCGTCGGGTGACTGGTTGACGAAGGCCGCCGGCAGCGCCGCGAAGGCGGCGGCCGGCAGCGGCCCGGGCGTGAAAAGGCCGAACAGCCGCGGGTGGCCCATCTTCATCGAGTGGCCGAGGATGTCGCGCTCGAGGCGTCGCAGCACCAGGTCGGGTGGCAGGCCGCGTTCGGGAATCGGCCGCGCGAACAGACGCTCGAGCTGCGCGGCGCCGGCGCCGCTGTAGGCCGGCCCGCGGCCGTTGGAGGCGGTCGCGCGCAGCGTCAGCCGCAGCAGCCGGGTGCCGAAACGCCGGGCGTCGGCGGGGCGATCGAGCAGACCCGGGGAAGTGCGGCGGATGCGGGCGCCCACCGGCGCCGTCAGCGCGCCGGCAGCCAGCGGGCGATGCGGCTGCGCGGCCGGAGGATGGTACGGTCGCGTTCGGGTGACACCGACACGATGCCGATCTCGCAGCCGACCAGCTCCTCGATGCGCCGCACGTAGTCGCGGGCCGCCTGCGGCAGGTCGTCGAAGCGGGTGATCGAGGAGGTGTCGCCGAGCCAGCCGGGCAGGGTCTCGTACACCGGCCGGCAGGAACGCAGCACGTCCGGATCGGCCGGCAGTGTCTCGAGGCGGTGCCCCCCGTGCTCGTAGGCGACCGCCACCGGGATCGATTCGAAGGTGTCGAGGACGTCGAACAAAGTCAGCGCCACCGACTCGATCTGGTTGAGGGTCACCGAGTAGCGCGCCACCAGGGCGTCGAACCAGCCGCAGCGCCGCGGCCGGCCGGTGGTGCTGCCGTACTCGCGCCCGCGGTCGCGGATGCGCCGGCCGTCCTCGTTGTCCTGCTCGGTCGGGAACGGCCCCTCGCCGACGCGCGTCGAGTAGGCCTTCATGACGCCGAACACGCCCTCGATGCGGATCGGGCTGATGCCGAGACCGGTGCAGGCGCCGCCCGCGGTCGAGGCCGACGACGTGACGTAGGGATAGGAGCCGTGGTCGAGATCGAGCATCGTCCCCTGCGCCCCCTCGCACAGCATCACCGCGCCGTCGTCGAGCCGGGCGTTGAGCAGCGCCGAGGTGTCGGTGACGTACGGCGCCAGCGCCTTTCCATGGGCGAGATACTCGGCGGCCACCGCTGCCGGTTGCGGATCGAACTCGGCCGGCAGCCGCCCCTGACCCGATCCGCGCAGGACGTCGGCGGCACGGGCGATCTTGGTCTCGAGTGTCCGGGCGTCGAGGAGATCGGCGACCCGCACCCCGTAACGCCCGGCCTTGCTCTCGTAGGCCGGCCCCACCCCGAGGCGGGTGGTGCCGATGCGGCCGCCGCCCGAGGCCTCCTCGCGGGCGATGTCGCAGCCGCGGTGGTACGGCAGGATGACATGCGCACGATCGCTGATCCTGAGGTTGTCATCGACCTTCACGCCGGCGCGCCGCAGGCCGTCGATCTCCTCCAGCAGGGAGGCGGGGTTCACGACCATGCCGTTGCCGATCAGGCACAGGACGCTGTCGCGCAGGATCCCCGACGGGACATGGTGCAGCGCCAGGCGGCGCCCGCCCGTCTCGATGGTGTGGCCGGCATTGGGGCCGCCGCCATAGCGCGCGACGACGTCGACCCGCTCGGTCAAAAGGTCGACGATCTTCCCCTTCCCTTCATCGCCCCACTGGGCGCCGACCACGACATAGCCCGGCATCATGTCTCCAAGAAAATGGCCCGCTGCTTTCGCGAGGCCGGCCCATGCTAGGAGGGTGACCGCGAAATATCAAGGGCCGCGCGAGGCTCTCGAGCGGCGTGCTAAACTCCGCTCCGGACCACGGCAGGCGGCCCTCCCCCGCGATCGCGGAGCGCGTCATGGACCCGGTGATGCTCGACGGACAGGATCTCGAACTGCGCGCCATCGCCGCCGTGGCGCGCGGCGGCGCCCGCGTCGCCCTGGGTGACCGGGCGCGCGGCGCCATCGATGCGGCCCACGCCGTTGTCCGCCACATACTGGCCGGCGAGACGCACGTGTACGGGGTCAACACCGGCTTCGGCCACCTCAAGGACATCCGCATCCCCAGGGAACGGCTCGACGAACTTCAAGTGAATCTGATCAGGAGCCATGCCGCCGGTGTCGGGTCGCCGCTCGATGAGGAGACGACGCGCGCCGTGATGGTCCTGCGGGCGCATGTCCTGGCGCGCGGCCATTCGGGTGTGCGGCCGGTCGTGGTCGAGTGTCTCATCGATCATCTCAATGCGGGCGTGCTGCCGGTCATCCCCGAGCAGGGGTCGGTCGGCGCCAGCGGCGATCTCGCGCCGCTCGCCCACCTGGCGCTGGCGCTCATCGGCGAAGGGCGCGTCCGACTCGGCGGCGAGGTCATGCCGGCCGCGGCGGCGCAGGCGCGCGCCGGCCTCGCAACGCTGCGCCTCGGCCCCAAGGAGGGACTCGCCCTCATCAACGGCACCCAGATGATCGGGGCGATCGGCGCGCTCGCGCTGCTCGACGCCGGGGAGATCGCGGCGCTGGCGGATCTCGCCGGCGCCTGCAGCCTCGAGGCGCTCAAGGGAAGCCATCGCGCCTTCGACGCCCGCCTGCACGTTCTCAAGCCGCATAAGGGACAGATCGACAGCGCCGCCAACCTGCGCGCCCTGCTCGCCGACAGCGCCATAGCAGCCTCGCACGAGGGCTGCGGCCGGGTCCAGGACGCCTACTCTCTGCGCTGCATGCCGCAAGTGCACGGCGCGGCGCGCGAGGTTCTGCGGTTCGCGTCCGGCATCCTGACGACCGAGATCAACGCGGTGACCGACAACCCGATCGTCTTCCCGGCCGAGGGCGACCTGGTGTCGGGAGGCAACTTCCACGGCGAGGCGCCGGCGATGGCGCTCGACGCGCCGGCGATCGCGATGGCGGAGATCGCCTCGATCTCCGAGCGGCGCGTGGAGCGGCTGATGAACCCGGCGCTCTCCGGGCTGCCGCCCTTCCTGGCCAGGGACGCCGGCGTCAACTCGGGCTTCATGATGGCGCAGGTGACGGCGGCCGCGCTGGTTTCCGAGAACAAGATCCTCTGCCATCCGGCGAGTGTCGATTCGATACCGACCGAGGCCGGCCAGGAGGATCACGTATCGATGGGTCCGATCGCGGCGCGCAAGGCGCGCACCGTCGTCACCCACGCGCGTCGTGTCCTGGCCATCGAGATGCTGTGCGCCTGCCAGGCGCTCGACTTCCTGGCACCGATCGAGCCCGGCCGCGGCGTCACCGCCGCCCGCGCCGTCGTGCGCCGCGCCGTGCCGTTCATGGAGACCGACCGTGTCCTGGCCGACGACATCGCCGCGGTGGACGCGCTTCTCGCCTCGGGGGCGCTGCGGGCCGCCGCCGAGGCGGCATCCGGGAGGCTGCGATGACATCCCCCACCGGGGCGGGGCGCGCCGACGTGCGGGCGCCGCGCGGGACGGCGCTCTCCTGCAAGGGCTGGGCGCAGGAGGCGGCGCTGCGGATGTTGATGAACAACCTCGACCCCGAGGTCGCCGAGCGGCCGGGAGATCTCATCGTCTACGGCGGCACCGGCAAGGCGGCGCGCAATTGGGAGTGTTTCGACGCCATCGTGCGCGCCCTGCGCCGTCTCGAGGGCGACGAGACCCTGCTCGTGCAGTCGGGCAAGCCGGTCGGCGTCTTCAAGACCCACCGCGACGCCCCGCGGGTGCTGATCGCCAACGCCCTGCTGGTCCCGGCCTGGGCCACCTGGGAGAAGTTCCGGGAACTCGACCGCCTTGGGCTGACGATGTTCGGCCAGATGACCGCCGGGTCGTGGATCTACATCGGCAGCCAGGGGATCGTGCAGGGCACCTACGAGACCTTCGGCGAGGCGGCGCGGCGCCACTTCGGCGGCAGCCTCGCCGGCCGGTTGGTGGTCACGGCGGGTCTCGGCGGCATGGGCGGGGCGCAGCCGCTCGCCGCCACCATGAACGGCGCGGTCGTCGTGGCCGTGGAGGTCGATGCCGATCGGATCCGCCGCCGGCTCGAGACCCGCTACGTCGATCGCCGCGTCGACACGCTCGACGAGGCGATCGCCCTGGCACGCCCGGCCCTCGAGCGCAAGGAAGCGCTGTCGCTGGCGCTCCTCGGCAACGCCGCCGACATCCTGCCGCGCCTGGCTGCGGGACCGCTCCTCCCGGACCTCGTGACCGATCAAACGAGCGCCCACGACCTGCTCAACGGCTACGTGCCGCATGGCCTCCCCTACGAGGAGGCGCTGCGGCTGCGCGTCTCCGACCCTGAGGAGTACCTCAGGCGGGCCAGGCTCTCGGTCGCCGCCCATGTGCGCGCCATGCTGGCGCTCAAACGGCGCGGCGCCGTCGTCTTCGACTATGGCAACAACATCCGCGAGGAGGCGCGTCTCGGCGGGGTCGAGGACGCCTTCGAGATCCCCGGCTTCGTGCCCGAGTACGTGCGGCCGATGTTCTGCCGCGGCAAGGGGCCGTTCCGCTGGGTCGCCCTCTCCGGCGACGAGCGCGACATCCGGCGGACCGACGAGGCGGTCCTCGAGCTGTTCCCCGACGACCACGGCCTGAAGCGCTGGATACGCCTGGCGGGCGACAAGATCGCGTTCCAGGGGCTGCCGGCGCGCATCTGCTGGCTGGGGTACGGCGACCGGGCCCGATTCGGGTTACGCCTCAACGAGATGGTGGCCCGGGGCGAGGTCAGCGCGCCTGTCGTCATCGGCCGCGATCACCTCGATGCCGGATCGGTGGCGTCGCCGAACCGCGAGACCGAGGGGATGCGCGACGGCTCCGACGCCATCGCCGACTGGCCGGTGCTCAACGCCCTCGTCAATACCGCGGCAGGCGCGACCTGGGTGTCGGTGCACCACGGCGGCGGCGTCGGCATCGGCTACTCCCTGCATGCCGGGATGGTCGTGGTCGCCGACGGCACCCCCGAGGCGGCGGCGCGTCTCGAGCGCGTCCTCACCACCGACCCCGGCACCGGCGTGATGCGTCACGCCGACGCCGGCTACCCCGAGGCGATCGCCTGCGCCCGCGAAAGCGGCCTGAACCTGCCGATGGTGCCCGGGGCGGGCGACTGACGCCGATGCCCGCCGACGCACGTGTCGTCCTGCGGCGCGGACGCGACGAGCGCGCCCGCGCCGGGCATCTCTGGATTTACGCCGGCGAGATCGATCGACTCGAGGGGGCCGCCGAACCGGGCGCCGTGGTCGACGTGGTCGATCCACGCGGCCGCTTCCTCGGCCGCGGCTATCACAACCCCGCCTCGTCGATCGCCGTTCGGGTGATGACCCATCGCCGCGACGAGGCGGTCGATGCGGCCCTCCTGCGGCGCCGCATCGCCGCCGCCATCGCCTGGCGCCGGCGCTTCATGCCGGCCGGCGAGTCGTGCCGTCTCGTTTTCAGCGAGGGCGACTGGTTGCCCGGTCTCACGGTCGACCGCTACGGTCCCTGCCTGGTCGTGCAGATCGGCACCCTCGGCATGGACCGGATGCGCGCCGACATCGTCGCCGCCCTCGCCGACGCCCTGCACCCGCGCGGCATCTACGAGAAGAGCGACATGCCGCAACGCGCCCACGAAGGACTGCCGCCGGCGACCGGTGTCCTCGCGGGCGAGGTCCCCGACGAGGTCGAGGTCACGCTCGACGGCCTGCGCTTCGTCGTGCCGCTGAAAGAGGGGCAGAAGACCGGGATGTTCCTCGATCACCGCGCCAACCGCCAGGCGCTGCGGTCCTGGGCCGCCGGCCGGCGGATGCTCGACGTCTTCTGTCACGCCGGCGGGTTCGCGCTCTACGCCCTGGCGGCGGGCGCCACCGAGGCGGTCGGCATCGAGATCGCCGCCGACGCGGTCGCCGCCGCGCGCCGCAACGCCGCCCTCAACGGTTTCGGCGACAGGTGCCGCTTCATCGAGGGGAACGCGTTCGACCAGATGCGCGAGATGGAGCGCGCCGGCGAGCGATTCGATCTCGTGGTCCTCGACCCCCCGGCCTTCACGAAGAGCGCCCGCACCGCCGACGCCGCCCGGCGCGGCTACAAGGAGATCAATCTGAGAGCCCTGCGGCTGATGGCGCCCGGCGGGTTGCTGCTCACCGCCTCCTGCTCGTACCACATCGGTGCCGAGGAGTTCCTGGACATCGTCCGCGACGCCGCGGGCGATGTCGGACGGCCGATCTCGCTGGTCACGCTGTCGGGCCAGGCGTCCGACCACCCGGTCAACCTGCAAGTCCCCGAGACGCGCTACCTGAAATGCGCCCTGCTCGCCGTGCGCGACTGAGCGCCGCGCGCGCGGCCCATTCGGGGCACGTGTTAGACTCGCGCTCGTGCCGACATCGAGATTCGACGCCGCAAAGGGCCCCGGCGGGGGGCACCGTCCGCCGGGAAACCGCCGCCCACCGGGTGGATCGGGACCGGGCGGCCCGCGGCCGAACCCGCGCGGCCCACGGCCCGGCAACCGCGGACCGAGGCCCGACAGCCGCCCGCCGCGCCGCGATGACCGCGGGCCCCGACCCGACCCGCGCGGCCCACGCCCCGAATACCGCGGCCCGCGCCGCGACGACCGGCCGCCCCGCCGCGATGACCGCGCCCCGCGGCCGGACAGCCGTGGACCACGGCCCGACAGCCGCCCGCCACGCCGCGATGACCGCGGGCCCCGACCCGACCCGCGCGGCCCACGCCCCGAATACCGCGGCCCGCGCCGCGACGACCGGCCGCCCCGCCGCGATGACCGCGCCCCGCGGCCCGACAGCCGCGGACCACGACCCGACAGCCGCCCGCCACGCCGTGACGATCGCGGACCGCGCCCCGACCAGCGCGGTCCCCGTCCCGAGTACCGCGGCCCACGCCGCGACGACCGGCCGCCCCGCCGCGATGACCGCGCCCCGCGGCCCGACAGCCGCCCGCCACGCCGTGACGATCGCGGACCGCGCCCCGACCAGCGCGGTCCCCGTCCCGGGTACCGCGGCCCGCGCCGCGACGACCAGGCGCCGCGGCCCGACATCGCGCCCGCGCCGACGGTCCCGGCACGCCCGCGCCCCGAGCAGGGGCCGATGCGCAACCTCCGGCTGCTCATCGAATACGAGGGATCGCGTTACGCCGGATGGCAGGTGCAGGCGGGCGACCGGACCGTCGCCGGCGACATCCTCGGCGCGATCCGTCACGTTCTCGATGAAGAACCCAAGATGTTCGGCGCCGGGCGCACCGACCAGGGGGTGCATGCCGAGGGCCAGGTGGCCAACTTCTTCACCCGCACCACTCTCGCGCCCGCGGCGATCGCCGAGCTGCTCAACGACAACCTCCCGGCCGACATCAACATCCTGCGCGCCGACGACGTGCCGATGGAGTTCCACGCCCGCCACGACACCGTGGCGCGCCGCTACCGCTACCAGATCGCGGTGCGGCGGACCGCCTTCTTCAAGAGGCTCGTCTGGTGGGTGCGCCAGCCGCTCGACCTGGCGGCGATGCAGGCCGCCGCGGGCGATCTCGTCGGCCGGCACGACTTCACGTCGTACGCCGACCGGGCCGACGAGCTGAAGGAGCCGCGCGTGCGGGTGCGCGAGGCGACGCTGCGCCGGAGCGATTTCCTGCTCACCTTCACCATCGAGGCCGACCACTTCCTGCCGCGGATGGTCCGCCGGGTCACCGGCGTCCTCGTCCAGATCGGTCTCGGCCGGCTGCCCGTCGAGGCCGTCGGCCGGTTCCTGGCCGAGCAGGTCACCGATCCCGCGCAGTGGACGGCGCCGCCGTCGGGGCTGTTCCTCGAGCGCGTTCTCTACCCTGCACCGCATCCGGACGGGCCTGTCCGGAATGAACGCAAGGGATAGGGACGGCGGGGTTGGTGGACGGCAAGGGGCTCGAACCCTCGACCTCCGCGTTGCGAACGCGGCGCTCTCCCAGCTGAGCTAGCCGCCCACACCTGGATACCACGACGGATGAGGCCTTTGGTGGGCCGTGCTGGATTTGAACCAGCGACTTCTACCGTGTGAGGATAGCACTCTCCCGCTGAGTTAACGGCCCACGGGGGCGGGATTATAGCACCGCCGGTCGCGATCCTAGATACGCCAGCCTTCGAGGGCGGAGTCGGCGACCGGCGGCACGAACAGGCGTTCCTCGGTGTCGCCGCGGCGCGCCGCCACCTCGACCAGCGGCTGGTTCCTGCGGTCGGAGTAGCGCGCGGTGATCGAGGCAATGAGGCGGCGGGTCGGCTCGTCCGGCTCCCCCTCCGCCAGCGTCAGCGGGCTGCCGGTATCGAGCGCCTCGAAGCTCCAGCCGAGACCCGCGAAACGGGTCAGGAACTGGTTCTCCGACGCGTCGCGCGCCACGATGATCTTCACCGCCGGCGACAGGCGGAAGTGCCGCCCCACCTTGAGGAGGATCATCTCCTCGCGCTTGATGGAATCGACCGGCGTGTGGTCGCGCTTGTCGTGGAAGCGGCGCGCGAAGCTCTCGTCGGCCAGGAAGCAGCAGCCGCCCGACGGTTGCGGATAGTCCTTCAGCCCCCATTGCTCGCTCAGCGCCATCTGCTCCTTGCGCGATCGGCCGGAGATCCCCATGAGCCGGCTGCGATCGACCCAGCCGAGCTCCTCCGGCTTGGTCGGCGGCAGGTGGTGCGCCGACAGGGGTCGCAGGAGATATCCCTCGATGCCGCACTCCTTCTCGATGAGACACAGCGCCTGCATGTGCTGCGACATCGGGCGCTGCCCGAGCACTTCGCCCGTGAAGATGAAGTCGCCGCCATGCTCGCGCATGTAGTCGGCGGCCCCGTGGATCATGTAGATGCGGCAGTCGATGCACGGGTTGGCGCGCTTGCCATAGCCGTGCCGCGGGTTGAGCACCATCTTGAGATAGGCCTCGCCCGCGTCGAGGACCTCGATCGGGATCTGGAGGTCGGCGCCCGCCCGCAGTCCCTCGTTGCGCATGCGGCGCGGATCCTCGCCCGGCCGGTCGAGGGCGCGGCGATGGTCGTTCATGCAGAACCCGGTCGAGAAGTGGATGCCGACGACGTCGATCCCCTGCTCGACCAGGGCCCGGGCCGCGAGGGTGCTGTCCAACCCTCCCGAGATGAGCCCGATCGCCTTGATTCGCCTGCCGGTTTCCGCCGTCATGAGCGCGCGCCTTCCGCCTTCTTCACGAAGAGATGAAACGCGTCGTCCGCGCGGCGCGCCCCGAGGTATCGATGTCCGGTCGACCGGCACCAGGCCGGCATGTCGATCAGGATGACCCGATCGTCCGAAATCACTTCGAGCACCGACCCGGCCGCGATCCGCTTCATGGCCTCCGCCGTTCGGATGATCGGCACCGGGCAGCAGAGCCCCACGGTGTCGATCGTCGTGTCGGCGCGCAGGCCTGCGGGCGCCCTTTCTCGCAACTCGTCCTGGTCGGCGGACATCCGGGGTGTCCTGCCGCGGTCCGGCTCGACGGCGCCGCGGAGGGACGCATTCTAGCAGAGGCCGCGGCGACGGTGCTAGGATCTCCCGTGTTGAACCCGAGCCTCATTCCCCGCCGCCTTCCGCGCCGCCATGGGCTCCTTCGGGCCGCCGGCGTCCTGCTCGCCCTCTGTCTTCTTCCGGCCGCTCCGGCGGCGGCCGGGACCGCGCCATCGAGCGAGCCCGAGATGCGCCGGTTGCAGGATGAAATCGGCATCGGCTTCACGCGCGGCGAGGCGGATCACATCGCCCGCCTCCTGTCGTCGAAGATGAAGACCTACGTCGCCTGCCGGATGCTCGCCGACGCGGATGGCTACTACGGCGCCGACCAGCTGCGCCTCCTTCTGCGCCGCCTCTTCCGCGGCCGGACGACCACCGGGTTCCGGCTGGTCCAGGCGGCGGCGCAGCGTCCCGACGGCCAGGCCGTCATGCAGGCGATCTGGACCTTCCGCGAGACCGGCGCGGCGGCGGCCGACATCCGGCTCGCCTTCACCCTCGCCCGCGAGGCGGGCGCCTGGCGGCTGCGCGAGATCCGCGACCTGACGTGAGGCCGTGACCGGCTTCCTGCTCGTCGGCATCGAGGCGGCCCTGCTCGCCCTTCTCGCCGCCGACCTCGCCTCCGACCTGACCTTGCTCACGGCCCCCTCCCGGCTGACGCTGCTCGCCGTCGTGCTGGCCCTGTCGGTGCCCCTCGCGTGGCGCCCCCTGCGCCGGCGCATTGCCCGGTCGGCATGTGCCGCCGCCATGGCGCTCGGCATCGTCAGCCTCGCGGCCGGCGGGCTGGCGGCGGTGAGCGAGGCCGGCTCGACGCGCATGCTGGCCGACTGGGAGAAGGGCGCCAACTCCCGCCTGGCGGCGCGCGCCGCGCTCCTCGATACCGATTTCCAGTGGCTCCTCGAGGCCATGGCGCAGCCGTTCGGAACCCCCCTCGGCGACACCGACCAGCCGCAGGCGGCGTTCCTGCTCCTCGAGAAGCAGCACGCGGCGACGCCTCTTCCCAAGGACCGGTTCGGCGTGGCGCTTTATGGCGCGGCCGGCGAGCCCCTCGCCTGGGCCGGCAACAGCAGCCTCGCTCCCGGCGATCTACTCGCCGCCGCCGGGCCGGGACCGATCTTCGTGGTGGGCGGCCACGAGGAGGCGCCGCGGCTCTACGCGATGCAGGTTGACGCCTTCACCGGCATCAGGCAGGTGAGCGAATTTCTCCTGCGCCCACCGCCCGCCGACCCGGCCCACGAGCCGGCCCCGGGGGCACAGCTCGCCTTCCTGCCGCACTGGCCCGGGGTCGGGCCCGCGACGGTCCTGGCGCGCTTCCCGGGGACGGGCCCCGACGCCATGGCAGGCCTGTTCGCCGAGCAGGGGGATCGCCACTGGTGGCGGCCGGGACGGCAGGGCGGGCTGACGCTCTCGGTGCCGCTGCGCTCCCCCTCGGGGGACGAGCTGCTCACGGCCAACCTGGGAGACCGGCATGCCGATCAGGAGCTGCAGGCGCGGCGCACCGCGGTGCGCCGCATCGGCATGCTGGTCCTGCTGGTCGGGCTCATCGCCGCCGGGGTCCTGCTCGCCCGGCGGCTTCCCGGCCGGGGCGCCCGGCTTCTCGTCGGCATCACCGCCATCATCGGCGGCCGCGCGCTCCTGTTGCTCGTCGCCCCTGACGATGCCCTGCCGCCTCTGGCGCTGTACGACATCACCGTCTATTCCTCATCGGCGCTGTGGGGTCTCCTGCGCTCGCCCGCCGACCTGCTGCTGACAGCAGTGGCGGCCCTGGGAACGGCGTGGCTGCTGCGCTGGGCCAGCCGCAACATTCGGTGGCCCGCCGATCGGGCGCGGCAGCGGGCGCTGCGCGCCGGTGCCGCGCTGGCGGCGCTTCTGGCGGCCGGCGGATCGATCCGGGCGCTGCACGCCTTCCTCGACCGCGTCGTGCTCGATTCGCGCATCGACGTCACGCGGGTCGACCTGGCGCCGCCCCTGTTCGCGCGGCTCGCCCTGCAGAGCGGTCTGTTCATGCTCGTGGCCGCCGCGGGGACCGTGGTCGCGGCGCTTCTGGCGCTGGCGCTGCGCCGGCCGGATCGGGCGGGCGGCCCGCACCGTCCCGGCATCCCGACCGTGCTGCGCGCCACTCTGGCGACGCTCGCCATGACCGCGGTCTACGTCCCCCTGCTGCAGCAATCCTACGGCGACCTGCGCCGGGTCTTCTTCGAGTTCGACCTCCGGCCGCGGGTCATCTTCCAGTCGGAGGGCCGGCTCGCCATCCTGCGTGACTCGCTCGGCTCGGTCGAGGAGCCGGGGTTCGCGGCCGCCGCGGGGTTCGAGGAGGCCGGCGCGAGCTCAGGCAGTCTGGCCTATCGCCTCTGGGGACGCACACCGCTTGCGGCGATGGGGCTGGCCTCCTCGCTCAGCGTCTTCGACGAAGAGGGACGCGCCGTCAGCCGCTTCGCAGTGAATTTGGGGGTTATGTTCGAGCCGCGTTACGGCGAGGCGCGCGACGCCGCCGGTCTCGATCCGGTGGCGATCCCGCCGCGTGAAGGGGTCACGATCAAGAAGGCGGTGCTGTTCGGATCGCGCTGGGTGACCACGCCGGGCTCGGCATCGCGACTGGTGGTCATGACGGTCATCGACGACTACGACAACGTGCCGTTGCTCAGCACCGAGTCGGCCTACCTGCCGCTGCTGCGGGCGCGGGCGCTGTCGCGCACCAACCCCGAGCTGCTGCGCTTCGAGCCGCTGGTGGCGGTCTTCGGGCGCAGCCTCGAGCGGCTGTACGAGTCGGGTGGCGAAATCCCGGTGCCCTCCCCCGCCACCGTCGCCGCCCTCGAGCGCGCCCCGTACGTCTGGACCTCGGACGCCGTCGGCGAGGGGCCGGCGCGGATTCTCTATTTCCGCGGCCCGGCCGAGACCTTCGCGGTCGCCTATGCGCGCCGCGACCTGATGGGCTCGATCGCCGCCTGGCTGCGGATCTCGCTGCTCAACGGTGCCGTGCTGCTGGCGACGGCGCTTCTGGCGCGCGCCGTCCGCGCCCTGGCCGGCCGCCCCTCGGCGCCGCTGGCGCCCGGCGGCACCATCTACGCCCGCCTGACGACCGTCTTCCTCCTGACCGCGCTGGCGCCGCTGCTGTCGCTGGCCTGGTTCGTCACCCGCTACAGCGCCCAGGAGTCCGAGCGCAACCTGGTCGCCTCGGGGCTGGCGTCGCTGCAGACCGTGCGCCGCGTGGCCGAGGATTACATGAACCTCACCGACCCCGGCTACGGTCCGGATCTCGACGACGAGGTCGTCTTCTGGCTGAGCCGGGTGGTGCGCCAGGACATCAACCTGTACCGCGGCGCCGATCTGGTCGCCACCAGCACCCCGGAGCTGTACGGCTCCTTCCTGCTCAACACCCGTCTGGAGGGATCGGTCTATCGCGCCCTGTATTTCGATCGCGAGCCGTTCCGTCTGGCGCGCGTGCCGATCGCCGACCTCGACTATCGCACCCTCAGCGCCCCGATGCGTCTCGACATCACCGGCACCATCGGCGTCGTTGCCATACCGCTCGCGGCCCAGGGCCGCGCCGTCGCCCGGCGCGCCGACCAGCTGGCCGACGCGATCCTGATCAGCTCGTGCCTGACGATTGCCATGCTGGCGCTGGTCGGCTGGCTGGTCGCCCGCCGGGTCTCGACCCCGATCGCACTGCTCGCGGGGGCCTCGCGCCGGCTCGCCGGCGGCGATCTCGATGTCCGCGTGGCCTCGCCTGCCGTCGGCGAGATCGGCATCCTGGTCGGTTCGTTCAACAGCATGGCGGAGTCGCTGCGCCAGCAGCGCCACGACCTGCGCCGCCGCTCCGAGTACATCGAGACGATTCTGGCCACCGCCACGACCGGTGTGCTGTCGCTCGACGCCCGCGGCGTGCTGATCACCATCAACCCTGCGGCGCAGCAGCTCCTGGCGCGCGATGGCCGCGCGCCGCGGCCGGGCGACGACCTGTCGGAACACCTCGAGGGCGACGGGTCGCTCGCGCCGTTCGGAGAGGCGCTCGGCCGATCGCTGCACGGCTCCCTCGAAGGGGAGGCGTCGCTCGCCCTCGGACCGGGCGGGGACGACCGCCGGCTGCGGGCCGTCTTCCTGCCGTTCACGCACGGCGAGGACGCCCTTCCCGGCCGCATCGTCATCATCGAGGATGTCACCGACATCGTGCGCTCGGGGCGCCTCGCCGCCTGGGCCGAGATGGCCCGGCGCGTCGCCCACGAGGTCAAGAACCCGCTGACGCCGATCCAGCTTTCGGTGGAGCATGTGCGGCGGCTGTGGCGTGCCGGCGACGCGCGCTTCGGCACCGTGCTCGAGGAGTGTCTCGACAACATCCAGGGCCAGGTGAAGGCGCTGCGGCACATCGCCACCGAGTTTTCGGCCTATGCCCGCCTGCCGCGTCTGCGTTCCGAACCGATCAGGGTGGAGGATCTGCTTGCCGAGGCGCTGCGACCCTACGGCGCCGCCCCGCCGCCGGGCGTCGAGCTGATCCGCGCCGTCGAGCCGGGGCTTCCCGGCCTGCGCATCGATCGGGCCATCATGATGCGTGTATTGGTGAACCTGGTGGAGAACGCCCTGCAGGCGATGCCCGGTGGCGGCCGACTCGAGATCGCCGCGCGCCGCGCCCCCCGGGGAGTCCCGGCGCGGGCAGGGCGCCGCGGCACCGACGGCGGCGTGCGCATCACCGTGAGCGACACCGGCGCCGGCATCGATCCCGCCGTGCTGTCGCGGATCTTCGAACCTTACTTCTCGACCAAGAGCGGCGGGACCGGGCTCGGGCTGGCGATCGCGCGCAACGCCATCGAGGAACATGGCGGGACGATCGATATCGACAGCAGCCCCGGCGCCGGCACCACGGTCACCATCGATCTGCCGGTGCCGGCGGGGGTTATCGTCGCCTGAGAGCCCCGCGCGGCCGGGGTGCGGGTCATGGGGCGGGTGGCGACCGGTGTCAGCAGTTTTCCAGCAGGACGCTGGCCGGCGGGCCTTCGAGCAGGTCGGCGGCCTTCCGCCGCAGCGCCTGGTGCTCGGCGTCGTCGGCGGCGTGGAACCGTTCGCGGTAGTCGCGGTTCACCCAGCGCACCGTCGCCATGTACTCCCCCGGACGGTCGATGCGGCGCATCATCCGTTGGGTCACGAAGCCCCGGGAGCGCCGCATCAGGCGCGCCCACTCCTCGCTGTGGCGCTCGAACTCCTGAATCCTGTCCTGCTTCACGCGGAAGGTCACGAGGTCGACGATCATGCGGCACTCCTCTATTTGGAGCCGGGGGCGCGCGACGACACGACCGGGGCGAGGTCGACATCGGCCCCCACCTCGAGCAGGTGTTCGAGGATGGCGATGCGGCGGATACGGAGCCTGAGCCCGAGCGGGCGGTCGGCCACGTTCCACGGGTTATCGACGACGGCCGGAATCTCGAAACGCGGCAGAAAGTCCTTGAGGTCGATTCTTCCGTCGCCGGGCAGGGTGAGCGGCATGCTCGAAACCACGCCGAAGAACTGGCCGGTGCGCGGGTCCCTTTCGATTGTGACCACGGGGTTGACGATCTGATCGAGCGGGATCGTGCGTCCCTTGACGCGGATCTTGAACGTCGCCCGCCCGTTGCCGAGCACGAGATCGCTCGGGTCGAGCAGCGTCAGATCGGTGCTGAACAGGTTGGTGCCGACCGCGACGGTCTGCGGCGTGGCGGCGCGCAGGACATCGAGCAGCGCCTTCTCGTGAACAGTGAAGCGGATCTCGGAGGTTTCGGGGACCGCCGGGGCCGTGGGGGCCGTCGGGACCGCGGCCCACGCCGCGCCGCACAGGCCGATGGCGGCCAGAGAAAACGCCGTCAGGGTGCCGTTCCTCACGCCAGCCGCCTCCCACGCCGGAAGAGGCGGCAGTATAGCACGCCGTCCCGGGGCCTGTTGGGCGCTGTGGGTGCCCTCACCCCGCTGTGATCAGCCGTCGCGCACCGTCGAGGGCGCGCAGTTTCGCCACGGCGGCGGTGGTGTCCAGACGCCCGAGATCGGGGCCGGTTCCTAACACCAGCCGGGCCGCGGCCGGGAGCGCCGCGGCCCCTCGCAGCCGCCCGGCGATGGCCTCCACGGTCTCCTGGTCGTCGTCCTGCCCGCCGACCAGCCCGAGGCCGAGCGCCAGATCCTCCGGCAACGGTTCCGATTGGAGGAGCTCGAGGTTCCCCGGGACGGTGACGCAGTCGATGCTCAGGCAGCCGAGCCTCTTGAGCCGCAGAAGTCCCGGCCAGACCCCGCGGATGTCGCCCCCTTCGAGGTGGAGCACGAGCGCCGACTGGACGCCGCGGCCGAGCACCTCCCAGACGCGGGTGAAGATCGGGAAATCGTCGGCGCGGCCGAGGATCGCCGGCTCATCGACCTGGATGACCGACGCCCCCGACGCCTGCAGGGCGCGCAGCTCCTGGTTGAGGGCCGCCGCCAGCGCCATGGCCAGCGCCATCGGATCGTCGTAGGCGTGATCCTCGGCGATCATCGCCAGGGTGTAGGGACCGGTGATGATCGGCTTGACCGGACGCCCGGCCCCCTGGGCCGCGAACAGGTAATCCTCGGCGACGAGCGCCCCCTTCCACGAAACCTCGCCGCGCACGACCGGCACCCTGAAGACGCGGTCCCCCGCCGGGTATCCGTCGCGCTCGGGCCCGATCTCGACCCCCGCGAGACCGGCGACCGTCGACGCCCCGGGGTCCTCGCGGCCGACGCGCCCGTCGGTCGCGACGTCGCAGCCGGCCGCCACCTGCGCCTCGATGGCCTGCCGCATCACCCGATCGCGCGCCTCCTTGAGACGGGTGGAGTGATCCGCGCCGTCCCGGGCCGCCTCCTGCGCCTGCCGCCAGGCGTCGCCCAGCGGCAGACCGCGCCACGGGAACGACCCGTTGTTGGCCGTGATCATGGCTTCCCCTTGGGCGGCCCCGCGCTCGCGCCGCGCCCCTTCGCCGGTGCCGCGGGCGGCGGCGCGAACGCGATGCCGTCGGGATGCGCGCCGACCGGGATCCTCCCCGTGACCTCCCATCCCGGTATCGACAGGATCGACACCGACGCCGAGCCGGCGTTGGCCACATAGGCGCGGCTGCCGCGCGGGTTGAATGCCAGCCCCGAAGGACGGCGCTCGACCGGCACCGTGGCGATCACCTGCCGCGCCGCGACATCGAGGATGGTGACATCACCGCTCTGCCGATTGGCCACCAGCGCCACCGCCGACTGCGGCCTGAAGATGACCTGCACCGGATCCTGTCCCGCCGGCAGGCGAGTGGCGATGACCATGCGGGCGGTGTCGATCACCGCCACCTGCCCCGCCTCGGCCAGGGCGGCGACGACCCAGCGCCCATTCGGGCTGGCCGCGAGCCCCTCGGGCGCCTGTCCGGTCTTGACCGTCCGCGACATCTTGAGGGCCGGCAGGTCGATGACGCTCAGGTTGCCGGCGGCGCGGTTGGCGACCCAGGCCTGCTTCCCGTCGCGCGTCAGGGCGACGAGGTGCGGCCCCGCATGCTGCGTCGTCACGGCGCGCACGACGACATCACGCACCGCGTCGACGAGAAACACCCGGCGGCTTCCCTCGCTCGTGACCAGGAGCCGGCGCCCGTCGGGCGTGATCGCCAGGCCGTGCGGCGACACCAGCTGCTCATGCTTGATGGTCTTGACCACCGCATTGCGCGCCAGGTCGACCACCGCCACTCCACCCGCGCCGGCGCAGGCCACCCACGCCTTGCGCCCGTTCGGCGCCGCCACCACTTCATGCGGCTCCCTGCCCACCGGAATGGTCGCCACGAGCGTGTTCGACGGGATGTCGAAGACCATCAGTGTCCCGTCGCCCTGGTTGGCCACGAGGAGACGCCCTTCGGAGTCGGCGGCCTGAAGCGCCGCCGGCGCCAGGAGCAGGAGGACGAGCGCCGCGGCGCGCGCGCGCCACGGGTGGCCGGGCCGGGAGCAGCCGCTCACGAGCCGCCTCCACCCATGATCCGCTGCAGCGTCTCGCCGGGGTCGACTTCGCGCATCAGCCGCTCGCCAAGAAGCACCGCGTCGAAACCGGCGGCGCGCAGGCGGGCCACATCCTCGGCGGTTTCGATGCCGCCGGTGCTGACGCGCACGACGTTCGTCAGCAGCGGGGCAAGGCGCAGGGAGGTGTCGACGGTCGCGGCGCGGGTCGCCGGATCGCGGTTGTTCACGACCACCAGGTCGGCGCCGCCGTCGAGCGCCCGCCGGGCATCCGCCTCGTCGTGCACCTCGACCAGGGCGTCCATGTGCAGCGAGCGGGAGACGCCGATGAGGGTCTGCAACAGGCGCGGCTCCGGCAGCCGGGCCATGAGCAGGAGCGCGTCGGCCCCCAGAGCCCGGCTCCGGTACAGGCCGTACTCGTCGACGATGAAGTCCTTGCGCAGCAGCGGCAGGTCGACGGCCGCCCGGACCTCGCCGAGGTGCGCCGGCGATCCCTTCAGGAACAGGGTGTCGGTGATGACCGACAGGGCCGCGGCGCCGGCGGCGGCGAAGGAACGCGCCGTCGCCGTCGGGTCGAGGAGGAGACCCCCCGCGCGCTTCGATCCCGGGGCGGGAACCTCGGCGATGACGGTGGCGCGGTCCGGCCGCCGCAGCGCCGCCGCGAACGGATGCGGCGGCGGCGCGGCGCTCGCCAGCTCGATGGCGCGGCGCATCGGCAGGACACGCATCTCGTTCTCGGTCTCGGCGCGCTTGGCGGCGCGGATCCGCTCAAGGAGATCCATCGCCACCTGTCGCCGGGAGACCCCGGAGGAAATTGGCAAGGAGGTCGTGTCCCGCCGCGGTCAGGATCGATTCCGGGTGGAACTGCACCCCCTCGGTGGGGTGCTGGCGGTGCCGCAGTCCCATGATCACCCCGTCGTCGGTGGTCGCCGTCACCTCGAGCGCCGGGGGAACCGACCCCGGATCCACCACCAGCGAGTGGTAGCGGGTCGCCTCGATCGGGTCGGGAAGCCCGCCGAAGATCGTCCGGCCGTCGTGGCGGACCGCGCTCGTCTTGCCGTGCATGAGGCTCGGCGCGCGCACGATCCGCCCGCCGAACACCTGGCCGATCGCCTGATGCCCGAGGCACACCCCGAGGATCGGGATGACACCCGAGAAACGCTCGATCGCCGCCATCGACACCCCGGCGTCCGCCGGCATCCCCGGCCCCGGAGAGACGACGATCGCCTCCGGCCCGAGCGCGGCGATGCCGTCGCAGTCGATGGCGTCGTTGCGCGCCACCGCCACGCCGGCCCCCATCTCCTCGAGGTACTGCACCAGGTTGTAGGTGAACGAGTCGTAGTTGTCGATCACCAGGATCACGGCGTCGCGCCCTTTTCGGCCTCGTCCTTCTCGAGGATGCCGAGCGTCTTCGGGACCTCGAACACCACCATCACCGGCTCGGGCAGCGCCTGGTCGCGGAACGCCAGCCGCAGCGTCACCCCGTTCAGCCCGCTCTCGGGGATCGGAAAATAGAGCACGTCCTCCATGTAGGAGCGCGGCGGCAGCGACACCTGGTCGACCAGGAGGGCGCGCCGCGCCGAGGACGGGAAGAAGTCGCTGCTGACCGGGGTGAGCAGGTTGGTGTAGGTGGCGGTGATCGATCGGTTCTGCTGGAACAGCCGCCGATCGACATCGATCCGCCCGTAACGCGTCGCCACGTCGACCGCCGGCGCCACCCCGTACCGCCGGCCGAGCGGATCTTCGAGCATGAACGACTCGCGCGTGATCGTGAAGGTCGATTTCGACTTGTTCGCCACCTGGACGAAGAGCGGCACGTACGGCTCGCTGCGGATGTAACGCGCCGCGTCGACGCCGACGATCATGCGGACGAGGGCGCCGTCCTCGCGGTAGTTGTACGGGCTCAGCTTGTCGCTGTAGGTGCCGACGACATTGGGATTCCGCTGCACCCCCGCGCACCCCGCCGACAGAAGCGCCGCGAGCGCCGCCACGGCGATGCCCATCGCCGCGCACGGCGGCCCGCCATCCGAACCGCCCGCCATCCTCGACATCCCGACCTCCCGTGACCCGCCCGTCCGTCCGTCGGCCGCCGCCATCTTACCCGTCTTGCAGCCCGGCGTCACGAGCCGACATAGCGGTCGTAGAGCGAACGCGCCCGCGCCGGGTCGTCGGTGCCGGTCACGATCGCCCGCCCATCGGCGAACACGGCGATCGTGAGGCCCTCGATCTCCGCCCGCACCAGGAAGGGGTTGCGCACGACCGGACCCGTCGCCCGCAGCCGCGCTTCGAGCGCCGCCAGGTCGGCGCCGGCGCCCGCGCCCGGATGGACCTGCACCGCGTTGCGGCCGCACAGCGTCGTGGCGCGACCGCCGAGCCGCCGATCGAGGTACTCGTACTCGCCGCGCTCGCACGCCGGGCAGCCGCTCGCCACCGGATCGCGATCGAGCCGCATGCGCTGCGCCGTGTTGTCCCAGAGGTCGATCGCGAACAGATCCCGGCTGGCGGCGGCCGTCGCCCCGGACAGGATCTTGATCGCCTCGGTCGCCTCGATCGACGCGATGACGGCCGCGACCGGCCCGATGACCCCGGCGGTGTCGCAGGTCTCGACCGAACCCGGCGGCGGCTGCGCCCGGACGAGGCAGCGCAGGCACGGGGTCTCCCCCGGCAGCACCGTCATCGTCAGCCCGTAGGAGCCCACGCAGGCGGCATAAACCCACGGCACGCCGTGCTTGAGCGCGTAGTCGTTGACCACGAACCGGGTCTCGAAGTTGTCGGTGCCGTCGAGGAGGATGCCCGCGCCCGCGGCCAGCGCCTCGATATTCCCGGCATCGAGATGGACCGCTTGCGGGTCGACCCGGACGAGCGGGTTGATGGCCTCCAGATGTCGCGCCGCCGCCACCGCCTTCGGCAAGCCCTGCGCGACATCGGCCTCGTCGAACAGCGTCTGCCGATGCAGGTTCGAGATCTCGACGAAGTCGCGGTCGACGATGGTGAGGGTGCCGACCCCGGCGCGCACCAGGAGATCCGCCACATGGCTGCCCAGAGCGCCGCAGCCGACCAGGACGGCATGCGCCGCGGCCAGCCGCTCCTGCCCCGCCGCGCCGAGCCCGCGGAACAGCACCTGGCGTGCATAACGGTCATCGACGGCCACGTCGACCTCCCTTCCGGGCGCCGGCATGGCCGCGCCCGCGCGCGCGCTCCTCCGGCGGTCCCGCGGCGCGCTGCGCCAGCGCCTCCTCCACGGCGTGCCGCATGACCTCGACCGGCGCCGGCCGCCCGGTGAACAGGCGGAACTGCTCGGCGCCCTGCATGATGAACATCTCGATCCCGCCGCGAACATCGATGCCACGCGCCCTCGCCCGGGCCATCAGCGGCGTCTCGGCCGGGTTGTAGATCAGATCGTACAACCGCGGCGCCTTCAGCCAGGTGACCGGCACCGGTGTGCGACCGCGCGCGGCGGCGTCGCCGGCCGTCGCCATGCCGACCGGCGTCGCGTTGACGACCAGGTCGCACGCGAAGGTCTTCAGACGCGCCATCGGCCGGTGGACGGCACCGGTGGCGCGCGCCAGGGCGCGGGCCCGCTCGGGTGTCCGGCTGAAGACCGCGACCCTGGCCCGCTCGCGCACCAGCCCGTCGACCAGGGCGCGCGCCGCGCCCCCGGCGCCGATGACCGCGACCCGCGCCCCCGCCAACCGGAGCCAGCCGCGCAGCGGTCCGACAGCCGCCTCGACATCGGTGTTGTGTCCCTCGAGGCGGTTCCAGACCTTGACGACGGTGTTGGCCGCGCCGCACCGCCTCGCCTCGGAAGCGATGACATCGAGGTGCGGCAGGATCGCCTCCTTGAACGGGTGGGTCACGCTCAGCCCGCGCACACGCAGCTCGCTGAACACGGGCAGAAACTCGGCCAGCGACGAAGCCTCGAACGGCAGGTAGACGAGGTCGAGGCCAAGCGCGGCGATCGCCGCGTTGTGCATCACCGGCGACAGCGAGGCGCCGACCGGCGACCCCAGCACGCCGAGGATCCCGGTCGACGGGCCGATCGCCCGCCAGCGGTAGACCTCCTCGAGATCCTCGATCGACACCTGCCCCGGAGCGGAGGCGGGCGCGCCGCGGCGGGGGGCGAAGGTGGCGGCGCTTCCCCACTTCGCCGCCAGGATCCGGCTCGGCGTCCCCTTCGCCCCCATTGCGAAGGCGACGACCCGCCCGCGCGGCGCCCCACGCAGGAGATCGCGAACCCGCAGATTGTCGGTGGCCACCTCGGCGAAGGTGACGATTTTCACCAGATCGATCCCGCGCGCGCCGAGCAGCGGCCGCACCCGCTCGTCCAGATCGAGGGGTGTGCCGCTGATGTCGTGCCACGACAGAAGGCGCCGGGGCCCACCGGGCCGTCGCAGGTCGGCCACCTCGAGATCCTGCGTCTCCACATCCATCCACTCCGCCTTCGAGACGGCGACGCGCCGCAGGAGCGCCCCCCGATCATCCCCCGCCATCGCGCCGCCCTGCCCCCGGCTGCGAGCCGTCAGCAGCTTCGGCCGGCCGGTCGCCGACAGCACCTGATCCAGCCGGAGATCGGCGATGGTGTCCAGGCGAATCTCGACCAGGTCGGCGCGCGGGTGGGCGTCCTCGTAGGCGCGCACGGCGGCCGCCGTCGTCGAGCGGGCCACGACCTCGATGAGGAGCGGACGACGGGTCACAGGGCGCCAGCGCGGAGACGGCACATCATGCGCGGATTATATCCATTGGCGGCGCGCCCATGGTTGACAGCCCCGGAGGCGGCCGATAGCATCGCGGCATGACCGAGCCCGTCGCCACAAAACTGACGAACCACGCCCGCTCCGGCGGTTGAGCGGCCAAGCTGGGTCCGGTGGACCTGGGCGAGATCATCCGTGACCTGGCCGCCAGGGCGAAGGCCGACCCGAACCTCCTGGTCGGATTCGACACCGGCGACGATGCGGGGGTCTATCGTCTGAGCGACGATCTGGCGCTCGTGCAGACGGTCGACTACATCACGCCGGTCGTCGACGATCCGTTCCTGTTCGGCCAGGTGGCGGCGGCGAATGCCCTGTCCGACGTCTACGCCATGGGCGGGCGGCCGCTGACGGCGCTGAACCTCTGCAATTTTCCGGCGAAGGGGATCGATCGCGCCACGCTGCGGCGGATTCTCGAGGGCGGCTTCGACAAGGTCGTCGAGGCGGGGGCGACGGTCGTCGGCGGGCACACAGTGCGCGATGACGAGCTGAAATATGGCCTGTCGGTGACCGGGCTCGTCCACCCGCAGCGGATCCTGACGAATACCGGGGCCCGGCCGGGCGATGCGCTCGTCCTCACCAAGCCGATCGGCACCGGCGTGATCATCGGCGGGCTCCGGAGGGGCGTCGTCGCCGAGGCGCTGATCGAGCGCGCCGTCTCCTGGATGACGCTCCTCAACCGCTCCGCCTGCGAGACGATGCTCGAGTTCGATGCCCACGCCTGCACCGACATCACCGGGTTCGGGCTGCTCGGCCACGCGCTCGGGATGGCGCGCGGCAGTGGCGTCCTGCTGCGTTTCCGGTTCGACGATCTGCCGCGCTACGACGAGAGCCTCGGCCTCATCGCGCAGGGGATCGGCACCATCATGACGCCGGTGAACACCGAGGTCGCCGCCCCCTGGACCACCTTCTCGGGGACGTTCGCCGACGAGGAACGCATCCTCCTCGCCGACCCGCAGACGTCCGGCGGCCTGCTGATCGCGCTGCCGGCGGGACAGGCGCCGGAAATGCTGGCGCGCCTGCGCTCCCGCGGCGCAACCGCGGCGGCGATCGTCGGCGAGGTGGTCGCCCCTCCGTCCGGCCGGCCCGGGCTCGAGTTCCTGCGTTAGATCAGGCGCGCCACCGGGTTCACAGCGTCGACACCGGGTCGACGTCGAGCGTCACGCTGTCCGGGCGGACGCCGGCCCTCTCGAGAAGGTCGGCGGCCTCCGACATGCCCCGCCGCACCGCGGCGCGCGACCGGCCCTTGAGCATCACCTGGACGCGGAACTCCCCGCGCAGCCGCTCGAGCGGCGCCGGCGCCGGCCCCAGGATGCCGAGGTCGGGCAGGTGCAGGCGCCTGAGCCCGGCCGCCAGCGTCCCGGCGCGCCCCCGGGCGGTGTCGAAGTCCCGGTCGCGGAAGACCAGCAGGGCCAGCGCCGCGAACGGCGGATACTGCAGCGTCCGGCGATACGACAGCTCGTCGCGCGCGAATGCCTCGAAGTCGTGGTCGCAGGCGGCGCGCACGGCGTGGTGACCCGGGTCCCAGGCCTGCACGATCACCTCCCCCGCCCGCTCGCGCCGGCCGCTGCGTCCGGCGACCTGCGCGAGGAGCTGGAAGGTCCGCTCGCCGGCGCGGAAGTCGGGCATGCCGAGAAGCGCGTCCGCCGCCAGCACGCCCACCAGGGTGACGTTGGGAAAATCGTGCCCCTTGGCGACCATCTGCGTCCCCATCAGGATGTCGACGTCGCCGCGCTCGACGCGGTCGAGCAGTTCCTCGACCGAGCCGCGGCCGCGCACGCTGTCGCGGTCCATGCGGGCGATGCGCGCCTGCGGCAGGAGCGATCTCATCGTCTCCTCGAGCCGTTCGGTGCCGGTGCCGCCGAAATGCAGGTGGCCGCTGCCGCAGGCGGGGCAGGCGCCCGGCACCGCGCGGTGCTCGTTGCAGTAATGGCAGCGGAGCCGGCGCTCCTTGAGGTGCAGCGTCAGCGCGATGCTGCACGCGCTGCACTCGATCGGCCGGCCGCAGGAGCGGCAGAGCACAAAGGTCGAGAACCCGCGGCGGTTGAGCAGGACGATGCTCTGCTCGCGCCGGTCGAGGCGCTCGCGCAGCGCTTCCAGCAGCCGCCGCGACAGGATGGCTTCGCGGCCGACCTCCTCGAACTCCTGCCGCATGTCGACGCGATGCACGGTCGGCATGCTGGCGCCTCCGGGGCGGCCGGTCAGCGTGAGCAGGTGGTATTTCTCCTCGAGGGCGTGCTGGTACGACTCCATCGACGGGGTCGCCGAACCGAGGATCGCCACCGCCCCCGCCATGCTGGCGCGCAGCACGGCGAGGTCGCGACCCTGGTAGCGCGGATGCTCATCCTGCTTGTAGGAGGCGTCGTGCTCTTCGTCGACGACGATGAGGCCGGGATCGGCGACCGGCGCGAACACCGCCGAGCGGGCGCCGAGCACGACCTTCACCCGGCCGTCGCGGACGCGGCGCCACTGGTCGTGCCGCTCCCCGTCCGACAGACCGGAGTGCAGGAGGGCGAGGGTGTCGCCGAAGCGCGCCTGCATCCGCCGCGCGAGCAGCGGTGTCAGGCCGATCTCCGGCACCAGGTAGATGGCGCCACGCCCCTCGGCCAGCGTCGCCTCGATGGCGCGCAGGTAGACCTCGGTCTTGCCGCTGCCGGTGACGCCGAAGAGCAGGTAGGTGGCGAAACGGCGCGCCTTCACCCCGGCGGCGATCGTGTCGAACGCCGCCACCTGCTCGACGGTCAATTCATGGGCCCCCTGCGGCACGGCGCGCGCCGACAGGGCGATCGGTGTGCGCGGCGCCTCGCGCGCTTCGAGACGCACGGCGCCGCGCGTCTCGAGCCCGCGCACGGTCGCATGGCCTGCCCCGGTGGCCGCGAGCAGCTCCGCGAGCCGCATCCCCTCGGGCGCCGCGCGCAGCCGTTCGAGGACGGCCGCCTGCTTCGTTCCGAGGCGCGCGCGGCGCGGCGCGCCGGCGTCGTCGACGCACGTCCCGCTGCCGGCGCCGGCCGCCGCGAAGACCCAGGTCTCGCGGCGAACCATGGGGCCGGTGGCGGTCATGACCTCGCGCAGCAGGACCCAGCCGCGCCGCGCCAGCACGCGCAGCCTGCCGACGGGGACGGCCTCGCCCGCCTTGCGCCGGATGTCGCCAATCGGCAGCGGCCGGCCGGCGGCGCCCGTCGCCCGCAGGATGGCCGCCAGCGTCGGCCCCGCGGTCCGGCCGGCACGCCCGCCGGCGAGCGCCGCGGCCCCGGCCTCGCTCAGCGTCACCTCGAGACGCACGGGGGCCTGCAGCCCGGGCAACGCGGTGCGGATGACATCGCCCCACGACGCGGCGTAGTACTCCGCGGCCCAACGGGTCAGCTCGAGGAGACCCGCGTCGAGCGACGGCGCGTCGTCGAGGACCTCGTCGATCGGCTTGAGAGCGATCGGCGCCGCGCCGGCAGGCGACGTACCCGGAGGTGGCACGTCGGACAGGGCGACGACGTAGGCGGTGACGCGGCGCCGGCCGAACGGGACCAGCACGCGCACGCCGGGGACGCAGCGGGGCACGAGCGCCGCCGGCACGGTGTATGAGAAGAGGCGCCGGACCGGGCCGGGAACCGCCACCGCGGCGAGCATGCGGCGCTACGGGGGACTGAGGACGGCCATCACCTGCTTCATGTCCTCCCACACCTCCCGCTTGGCCGCCGGGTTGCGCAACAGGTACGCGGGGTGGAAGGTGGGCATCACGCGGATGCCCTCGATGACGCGGAAGATGCCGCGGATCTTCGTGATGGTCTCGCGACTGCCGAACAGGGTCTGCGTCGCGGGAGTCCCGAGGCAGACGATCACCTCGGGCCGGATGGCGGCGATCTGCCGGAACAGGAACGGTCCACACGTAGAGACCTCGTCCGGGAGCGGCGTCCGGTTCTCGGGGGGGCGGCACTTGACGATGTTGGCGATGTAGACGTCGGCGCGCCGGAGTCCCATGGCCTCGATGATCTTCGTGAGCAGCTGCCCGGCGCGGCCGACGAACGGCTCCCCCTGGAGATCCTCGTCGGCTCCGGGTCCCTCGCCGACGAACATGAGCCGTGCCCCGGGGTTGCCGACCCCGAAGACGATGGTCGTCCGCTTCTCGGACAATCGGCAGCGCCGGCAATCGCCGATCTCGTCACGCAGCGCGGCGAGCACGGCGGCCGGATCGGCGCCGGCGCGTGCGGGCTCCGAAAGAAAAGGGACGAGCGGCGAGACGCTGCGCTCGGCGCCGGCTCCGGCGCCGCGGGCGCGCCGCGAGCCGACCGCCGCTCCGGCGCCCGGCTCGGCATCCGGACCAGGTGCTTCGCCGAAGAGCCCGCCCAGGAGCGCCTGCGACCCGGTCGGCGCGGACGAATTGGCCGGCGCGGACGAATTGGCCGGTATTGGCGCCGCACCCGGAACCGCGGCATCGGCGGGCGCCGCGCCCCCGGCCCGCCGCCGCACCGCATCGACCCCCATCAGGCGCAGCCACTCGAGCCGCGTCTTGAGGGCCTGCGCTTCGCGATCACCCACACGCATCACCCTCCTCCACGGGCCGCGCGACGACCGCCTCCGGGCAGCTCGCCCGCCCGCGCCAGCAGCAGCGGAAGGGCCAGGTCGAGGATGGCGCGCGCCATCTCCTCCTTGCTCATCAGCGGCAGCTCGACCGGACGTCCCGATCGGCGCACCACCAGCGCCCGGTTGGTGTCGGCCTCGAACCCCTCGCCCGCCACGCCGATGCGGTTGGCGACCACCAGGTCGAGGTTCTTGCGGCGCAGCTTGCGGCGCGCGTTGCGCTCGAGATCGTCGGTCTCTGCGGCGAAGCCGACGAGAACCTGGTGCGGCTTCTTGCGCCGCCCGAGCTCCTCGAGGATGTCCGGGGTCGGCACGAGGCGCAGGGTGATGGCGCGGTCGGCGGCGCCGGCGGCCCTCGCCCGGCGCCGGAGGGTCTCTTTCTTGACCTTGGAGCGGGCCCGGTCCTCCGGGCGGTAGTCGGCCACCGCCGCCGCCTTGAGGACGAGGTCGGCGCCCTGGGCCTGATTGAGCGTGGCGCGGAACATCTCGTCGGCGGTCGCGACGCGCACCATCGTCACGCCGGCGGGGGCCGCTATCGATGTCGGGCCGGAGATCAGGGTGACCTCGCCGCCGCGCGCCGCCGCCTCGGCGGCGAGGGCGTAGCCCATGCGTCCTGTGGAGGGGTTGCTGATGAAGCGGGCGGGGTCGAAGAACTCGCGGGTGGGGCCCGCGGTCACGAGGACGCGACGGCCTTCAAGCCCGCGCGGGCTTTTTTTTTAAGCAGCGCCAGCGCCTCGCCGACGATCGCCGCGGGCTCGGCCATCCGGCCCACCCCTTCGTCCCCGCAGGCGAGATCCCCGACACCCGGATCGATGACCCGCACGCCGCGTCCCTTCAGTATCTCGAGGTTGGCGCGGGTCGCCGGGTGCTCCCACATCCAGACGTTCATCGCCGGGGCCACGACGACGGGCGCGGTCACCGCCAGGTGGAAGGTGGTCAGGAAGTCGTCGGCGAGCCCGTGCGCCATCCGCGCCAGCACGTTGGCCGTGGCCGGGGCGATCAGGAAGAGATCGAGGCCTCGCGTCAGGGTGATGTGCTGAATGTCGGCCCCCTGGCTCAGGTCCCAGGGATCGGTGAGGACGCGGTTGCCGGAGAGGGTCTGCAGGGTCAGCGGGGTGATGAACCGCTGGGCATGCTCGGTCATGAGGACGTGCACGTCGCACCCGGCCCTGGTCAGGCCGCGGACGATTTCGGCCGCCTTGTAGGCGGCGATCCCGCCGGTCACCCCCAGGGCGACGCGCGGGCGGCGCGCACCCTCGGCGGAACCGGTCTCGGGACGTGGCGGGCGCCGGGTGCGCCCGCTCCGGCCGTCACTCACCCGTCGACCCCGTCTCCTCGACGGCGTACGACTCGGTGGTGACCTCGCTGACCTCGGTCTGCACCGGGGCTTCCTCCGGGAAGGGGCCGTAGGAGTAGGCGATGGCCCCGGCGAGGACCTCCTCCTGGGCCACGGTCACCGGCTTGAAGGAAAAGGAATCAACCCGTGGCCGGGCGCCACGCTGCAGCTGCTTGCAGCGCTCGGCCGCGATGCTGATGAACTCGAACTTGTTGCCAATCGAATCGAGACGAACC
>Ga0210377_10000092_pt1 | contig 77124 bp, 57 predicted proteins | sample PLM4_65_b1redo_FD_155480 | JGI IMG/M metagenome (GOLD analysis project Ga0210377, IMG submission 155480) | Groundwater sediment microbial communities from an aquifer in East River, Colorado, USA - PLM4_65_b1 redo | ecosystem: Environmental > Terrestrial > Soil > Riparian zone | place: USA: East...
CCACGTAATCAATGTACGCGGGACGGGGTATCGGTTGGTGCTCGATTAGGTTTACGAAGGTTGGGGGAGAATCTACAGTTTTCTTCATGGGGCGTTTTGCTAACTTTCGCCAACTTTATCCAATTTACCCTATCGTTCCCCAGGGCGGCTTCAGGCACAATAGGGACAATGAACACATCATCTTTTTCCGCAGATGCGCCAGTCAGAATCCTTATTGTGGATGATCATCCGAATACGGCGACGATGTTGGCACGCGCCATTGCTCAAATTGGCTCCAATGTGGAGGTATTTTCAGCTGTCAGTGGAAACGAAGCGCTCAAGTATGTCAAAGATGGCGCTGCCGATATTTTGATCACGGACATGATCATGCCTGAAATGACGGGGCTGGAATTGATCGAGAAATTACAGAACCACCCATCCGGGCGTCCCACCTTTTCTTTTCTAATGACCGCATACGATGTGCCGGGGTTAAAAGTCACTGCCCGCCGCTTAAAAGTCAAGGAAGTTATTATTAAACCGATCCGCCCCGAGCGAATTTGTCAGATCATTACCCAAGCCATCGATGAATTAAAGCAAGTCAGACCGGCTCACAAAGAACATATTTCGCAGAAATCATTCAACATTTTGATCGCCGATGACCAGCCAGATAACTTGACCTTGCTGGCACGTTATCTGGAAAACGAAGGCTACGGTTATATCAAAACCGTAGATGGCTTGGAAACACTGGAAAAAGTACGCAGCGAATTACCCGATCTGGTCCTGCTCGACGTGAACATGCCGCATAAAGACGGCTTTGCCGTGCTTGAGGAAATCCGCGCAGACCCTGCCATCCAGCATATCCCTGTGATCATCCTGACTGCCGCGCGGCTTGACCCCGCTGAGATCCAATCCGGGTTGAACATGGGGGCCGATGATTACATTACCAAACCATTTGACCGTCGCGAATTACTCGCGCGTATCCGCACAAAATTGCGCGTCAAAGAAGCTGAAGACAACATTCGGCGACGCAACCGCGAACTTAGTTTATTGCCAGAGATCGGCAAAGAGTTAAGTGCCCGACTCAACATTGAAGATCTGGCGACCGTCCTGCTTAAACGCACCGTTGAGACCTTTGGCGCGATATTAGGTCACGTTGTAATATTTACGACAACGGGTACATATCAAAAGACATATCACCTTGATTCATTCTCTGCACAATTTAATCTTCCACAAGGTCTGTCTGAAATCGTCAGCGAGGCAAGGCAGGGCTTTATCGTGGATGATACACGGCATGATGCCCGCTGGCAATCTGCAAGCGCGGATGTGACCCGTTCGGCAGTTGTGGTTCCGATGTTTGGACGCCATAATTTATTAGGCATGCTTGTGCTGACCAATGAACAGCCCAACTACTTCACCCTGGACCATTTGCTTTTGTTACAAGCCATCACCAGCCAGGCCAGTATCGCAGTCGAAAACGCCCAACTGTATGACAAGGTCTCACAAGAACAACAAATGTTAGAGGCAGTTTTGCAAAGCGCCGCCGACGCAATTCTAAAGTTTGATACAGATGGCAGCTTATCTTTGGTCAACCCGGCCGGACAAAAACTTTTCACAGATTATGAAGTGAGGCTCGGACAACGTTTGACCCCAGGCGCGGGCTACGACTCCTTCCTGCAACTTCTCGACCAGGCCCGACTCTCCAACGCTTCTTTCTCAGGGGAAGTTGTATGGCCCGATAAGCGCGTTTTCTCCGCTGCGATGACTCCTGTGCAAGCAGGCGGAATGGTCGTCGTGCTGCACGATGTAACTCATTTCAAGAATCTCGAGCGCGTGAAGAATGAATTCGTTGCCACCGCTTCCCATGACCTACGAAACCCGATCACTTCGATCAAAGGGTTTAATATGCTTATCAAACAGGCTGGTCCGTTAAACGACCACCAAAACGAGTTCGTTCAACGGATTCAAAACGCAACCGAAAACATGGAGGAACTAGTGGAAAATATGCTCGATCTGGCAAAGATGGATCTAGGCGCTGAATCAGAGTACCAAATATTGGATGTTACTCACATCGTGCAGGAGTTGGCAGATGAATTCAAGCCGCATGCTGAAGCAAAAAGGCAGTTGCTCGTGCTCGGGGCAACAGAGACCGATTCGAAGGTCCGGGGCGATGCGTTGAAAATCCGTCAGGCGTTGCGCAATTTGATCGGGAACGCCATCAAGTACACGCCCTATGATGGGACGGTCACGCTCTCACTGGAAAATAAATCAGACAAGGTATATATCCACGTCAAGGATACTGGCTATGGCATCCCATCCGATGATCTGCCGCATATCTTCGATCGTTTCTATCGCGTCCGCAACAATGGACATGCCGATATCGAAGGCAACGGTTTGGGGTTGGCAATCGTGAAAACCATCGCCGAGGGACATGGCGGTGATGTGACCGTTGAAAGCGAAGTTGGGAAGGGTTCATGCTTCACCCTTAGCCTTCCGTTGATCTCAAACGGAAACCAAATGACACAAGTAATGGAAACCTACTCAACCACTCAAGTCAAATAATGAGAGGAAGAAACAATGAATAATTATTTCAATGCACTTGGAAAGTTTTTTAGTTCACCAGTATTTGCGGGTGACGAGGAAAAAACACGCACCGCCAAACTGCTCCACCAGATTACCATTGCAAACTGGTTCCTTCCTCTGGCCGGAGTCATTGTCAGCTTTTTGAATCCCTCCGCCCGTCCTTTCGTTTTGCCAGCAATCATTGCATTGGCTATAGTGTTGATAGTTGTGATGCTCCTCAATCGCGCCGGAAAAGTAAGGGCTGGCGGCAGCGTCCTGGTTGGAGCCACACTCATTGTTCTCACCTATCTCAATTATGCTAATGGTGGCGAAATTCGACCATTGTTACTTCTATCTGTAATTGCTATTATGATGAGCGGCTTGCTGCTGGGGGGCCGCAGCCCTGTTGTAGTATCCATACTGCTTTTGGTGCAGCATATTGTTATGGTGTTCCTTAATGCAAAAGGATTGATTGCACCTCAAGGCGAGCCTGCTGGTCCAGCACAAAATATCGTAGTCGTTGGGCTAAGCTACTTGTTGATTGGATTTATGCTCCGTCTGGCGATTTCCAGAATCCAATTTGCGGTGAATCAGCTGCAGGTGAGTAACCGCGAATTACAGGAACTGAGCACCTCCCTCGAACAACGAGTCGCCGAACGTACCAAAGCGTTGGAGACCTCTGCTGAAGTCAGCCGCCGTCTAACAGCCATCCTTGACCCCCGTCAGTTGGCAAGCGAAGTGGTAAATCAGGTACGAACAGCCTTCGATTACTATCATGCTCAGATCTTTCTCTTCGATGAAGCGGGTGAGAATCTTGTGACGATGGCTGGGACAGGCACAGCAGGTGCAGAAATGTTGCAACGCGGCCATTCGATCACTAAAGGACGCGGTGTGGTGGGACGCGCTGCTGAAACCAATCAACCGGTGCTGGTGTCAGACACATCGCAAGACCCTGATTGGCTTCCCAATCCATTATTGCCAGACACAAAGGCAGAAGCAGCCATTCCGATTGCCATCGGTGACAGGGTGTTGGGCGTGTTGGATGTGCAGGACAACATCACGAATGATATCAACTCCGGCGATATCACTCTGCTCCAATCACTTGCCAGTCAGATTGCGATCTCGCTACGAAATGCAGAGACGTATGCTCTTGCTGAAACGGCTTTGCAGGATGCTAAATCCCTTGTGGATAACGCGCCGGAAGCGATCATTGTTGTTGATCTGGCTACCGGGCTGTTTACCAACCCGAACGAAAACGCTGTCAAATTGTACGGTCTGCCACATGAAGAACTGGTCAAAGTAGGACCCGCACAGATGAGTCCGCCGCGTCAGACGGATGGACGCGACTCCACGGAAAAAGCCATGGAGAAAATCGGCGAAGCCATGCAGGGCGGCACCCCCGCCTTTGAATGGATGCATCGCAACGGACATGGCGAGGATTTCCTGTGCGAAATCCGCCTTGTGCGCCTGCCTGGTGCTCACCCACGCGTACGCGCCTCAGTCACAGATATCAGCGAGCGTAAGCGCAGCGAGGAATTTACCAGGCGACGTGCGCAACACCAGGAAGCCTTGAACCTGATCACCCAAAGAATTCAAAGCGCCACAACCATTGAGTCAGCGCTTCAAGTAACAGCGCGCGAACTGGGTCACGCACTAGGGATGAAACCAACCCTGGTTACGCTTGAGCCAGAAAACTTGAATGGCAATCGCGAAATCGATTCATGAGGATGGAGTATTAATAAAATGAACATAACATCAATTTCCGATACATCAATGGCAAACGGGCGTTTTGGTTTTTGGGGCAACCTGCCGCTGGCGCGGAAACTCTTGTTGGCATTTGGCGCGCTATTTGCGTTTGGTTTGGTAATTGCCGCCTCCGGTTTGTGGGGCTTGAACCGGGTGCAGAACGCTTATGAAAATGCATTGACAGGCGGCGTGGAAATTCAAAACCGTTCCGATCATTTATCCAATGCCCTGCTCGAAGCACGCCGCCGTGAAAAAGACTTCCTGCTCAACTGGCAAACCGAAGGGTATGATTTAGCATTCTCTAACTATGTGGGAGTCCATCAGGATCAGACGCTCGAGATGAAGGCAACGTTAAGGGACCTTAGCGCGTTAGCCCCAGAGCTGGATAGACAATCAGCTGGTAATTATTCCCGGGCACAATATGAAGCTGATATTGCCATTCTGAATGAGGATGTGGTTATTTACGAGGATGCTTTTTTATCAGCGGTTCGGTTGCTGGGACAAAGAGGCTATTTTGATACCGGTCTGGAAGGCGAGATGCGCACAGCCGTCCAGACGCTTGAAGCGCAGATTTATGACCGCGAAGGTCTTGAGCCGCTTGTGATCACCGTGCTTCAGATCCGCCGCCGCGAAAAAGATTATCTGTTGAGCGGTGAACAACAGTACGTGGATAATGTACATGATCTCGCTGCTCAATTAAAAGGTCAGGTGACAGCCTCTGACCTGCTTCGAGCTGATGAAAAGACTCAGATCAGAGCGCTGATAAATGAGTACCTGACCAAGTTCGATGGGTTGGTGGCAAAAGACAAAGAAATAAACGCTGAAATTGAAGTGTTTCGTAATGCCGCCGCTGCTATTCAAGCCTCAACCGATCGTCTCGAAGCCGCGGGTGAACAATTGTCGCAACAGGATATTGAAACCGCCAAGGCAAACAGCACGCAGACGTTTGTGTTCACCGGCATTACCGTGTTGATCGCGCAGATCGCGTTCATTGTGCTGGCGATCACCCTTTCACGACAACTGACCCGCCCGATCATCTCTTTGACAAAGACCGCCCAAATAATTTCAGAAGGTAAATTTGATATTCAAGCAGAGGTGAGCTCCGCGGATGAAATTGGCAGTCTGGCGCAAAGCTTCAACGTTATGACCGCCCAACTGGCGCAGGCATTTGAAGATGTAAGGCGCCGTGCCGCTGAACTCGCCACGGTGGCTGAAGTGAGTACAGCCACAGCTACCATTCTGAAAGTGGATCAACTTTTACAGGAAGTGGTGGACCTAACAAAGGAACGCTTCAGCCTGTATCACTCACACATTTACCTGCTCGATGAAGCGGGCGAAAACCTCGTGCTGGCTTCTGGCGCTGGTGAAGCAGGTCGCCAAATGGTGGCGGAGAAACGCTCCATTCCACTTAATCGTGAACAATCACTGGTAGCGCGCGCAGCCCGCGAACAAAAGGGTGTTACCGTCAATGACGTAACCCAGGCGCCGGACTTCCTGCCCAACGTCTTGCTGCCCGATACGCGTTCTGAACTGGCTGTGCCAATGATCGTAGGCGGCAAGGTGATCGGCGTCTTCGATGTGCAATCCAATGTGGTTGGACGCTTCACCGATTCAGACATCAACATCCAAACTACACTGGCGGCGCAGGTAGCCACGTCCGTCCAGAATGTGCGTTCCTTTGAACAATCCAAAACACAAGCTGATTTTGAATCAATGGTCAATACCATTGGTCAAAAGATCCAGCGCGCGACCACCGTGGAAGATACCCTGCAGACTGCGATCCGCGAATTAGGCAGTGCGCTTGGCGCAACACGCGTAAAAGCTACCCTGGGTGGGCAGCCGAACGAAGGAGCTTACTAATGAAAGCGACGAAACAATCCACTCAAAGCCTTGAAGATGGCGTTACCCGAACCGCATTCTGGGGTACGATCGCGCTGGCAACAATCTCATTGTTGATCTGCTCTTACTTTTTCTCGGTGCTGTTCCAACAGACGAGAACACCTATCATGGTTGGGGCAATGGCGGTTTTCGTTCTTGCCATCGTCATGGCTGTGGCCGGTATTGTGCTTACCATCAGCCGTCGCCAGGAATTGGGCGTGAAAGTATTGTTTTTCACGTTTTATATTATCGGCTTCTCGGCAGTAACGTTATTCCAGGGCCGGGCGCTTAGCGCGTCAGTTTCAATTCTGTTGTTTGCTGCCATGGTGATCCGGTGGTTATTTCCCAGCCATGCACCGCGGCGCTGGTATCAGGTTTTTATGATCGCGGCATTTATATTAATGTGGGTGATCGAATGGCTCAATCCAGCCTGGCGAATAAAACTTGAAGCGGCAACAGTTGGACCCGTCGCAGTAATTCTCTTTGGAGTAATTTTCAGTGTTTTGCTGTTCATCCAAACACGCGAGGCAATTGCTAATCGCTTCCTTTCTCTCTCCCTACGCGTCAAGCTTTTGGTTAGCATTGTCAGTATCACCGGTCTGGCATTGTTGGTATATGGAATCATTTTCTTATATCGCACACAACAATCACAGGTGTTCTGGTCCAACGAGCTGCAGAACACAGTGCAGGAACAATCACAGCAACAGATTACCACCACTGTGCAATTCGAAGCTAACGCCGCCGACCAATCGCTTTCCAGAATTACCTATGCAGTTCAACAATTGGCAGATTACCAGTCGACTCTATTTACTTCTGAATCCTATTTGGGACAGGGCGGATATTGGGATGGAAACTCCAAATTAATTGCGTACCCAGACGGGCAGTATGGAAACTCATTATCTGACCCTGGCACTATATTTATCCCAAATACAGCGGCGCTCTCGCCTCGTCTCCTGGCTGAATTAAACACCAGTCGCTACCTGGATTTTTCAGCACCTGCGATATTGAAGGAAAATCCCAACATTGTTGCGCTTTACTTCGACAGCGCCAATAATTATACAGTTTACTATCCTAATGTTGACCTGGTCAGTCTTGTACCGGCAGATTTTACCCCCACTGCTCAGACATTTTATACAGTCGCTATACCAGAAAATGATCCGGAACGCAAAGCGAAATGGACAGATCCATATCAGGATCCGGCAGGTACAGGTTTGATCGTAACGGTTTCCGTTCCCGTGTATGACCAGAACGATCGGTTCCGCGGAGTGATGTCTGCAGATGTCCAGCTAACTAAAATTTCGGAACAAATCTCCGCGATCAAATTGGGAGAAAGTGGTTTTGCATTTCTGATCGATCCATCCGGGCATATTCTCGCCATGCCAGAAGCAGGGTACGAGCTCCTTGGCGTTGAACCAGAAGTTGTACCCATTGGAGAATCGCCGAAAACAACCATCCTTGGATTAGGCTCAACCGAAATTCAGACCATCACCCAAAAGATGGTGAATGGCGAGAATGGACTGGCAACCGCGCCGATCCAGGATACGCAATATTATGTGGCCTATACTTCACTTCCCACCATCGGATACAGTATCGGGCTGATCGCTCCCACTGCCGAATTAGACGCGGCTTATTTGAATGCCCGTGAAAGAATTGGACAGGAAACGCGATTGACGACGAACCTGTCGATCCTGATCTTGCTGGTGGTATTGCTCGTGGCTGGCGGGATCAGTCTGCTCCTCGGTCAATTCCTGGCAACGCCTCTAACAGAATTGACAAAAACAGCCATAGAAGTGTCAAAGGGAAATCTAAACAGTAAAGCCGTGGTGCGAACAAGCGATGAGATCGGTATCCTGGCGTCCACTTTCAATACCATGACTGCCCGTCTGCAAGATATTTTGGAAAGTTTGGAAAACCGCGTAGCAGAGCGTACCCGTAACCTGGAACTCGCGGCAGAAGTCGGTCGTTCCGTATCACAGGTGCGGGCGTTGAATGTCATGTTGAAGGATGCGGCGGAACTCATCCGTTCACAGTTTGATCTGTACTATGTACAGGTGTACCTGACTGACCCCAGCCAGACCAATCTGCTTCTGCTTTCAGGAACTGGACAAGTTGGCGAACAATTAGTAGGACGCAGCCACCGCCTACCCCTTAACGTAAGCTCGATCAACGGTCGCGCCGCCACAGAGAAAAAGTCGGTGATTATCGCGGATACAACTGCAAGCGCCACCTTCCGTCCCAATCCTCTTTTGCCTGACACCCGATCTGAAATGGCAATCCCACTGATCGTCGGCGACAAAGTAGTGGGCGTATTGGACCTGCAGAGTGAAAAAGCCAATGCCCTGACTCGGGAAATCCTGCCGGCATTTGAAGCGCTGGCTGGACAGGTAGCTATTGCCATTCAAAATGCAAACCTGCTCGCCGAAACCGAACAAGCCCGCGCCGAAGTGGAAGCGCAAGCCCGCCGTTTGGTGCGCGCCAACTGGGCAGATTATCAAGATGCCATTCACAAACCTGAAGAGACCGGTTTTGTGTTTGAACAAAACAAGATCAGTATAATGACATTACAAGATGAAGCAAACAAAGAGAATTCACTGGTTGCACCCATTTCAGTCACCGGCGAAACGCTTGGAAATTTGGTTGTGGAAATGTCGGAACAATCTCAAGGCATTCGAACGGCTGAATTGGTGAACACAATCGCCGCTCAGGTGGCGCAACACATCGAAAGCCTGCGACTGTTGGAAAGCGCTGAACGGTACCGCGCCGAAGCTGAAGCCGTCTCACGCCATATCACCCGCGAAGGTTGGAACACTTATAAGACAAGAACTGATGAAAGCTTGAGCTATTTCTATGATTTGAAGGAAGTTCGGCCTTTCATTGGAAATGGTCATGATGAATCTGCGTTGTCTGTACCGTTGAAGGTTCGCGATGAAATATTAGGCAAACTCTCCATTCAAGGACTGGATGCAAACGACAGCGAAGCGCTTGAACTTGCCAATGCGGTTGCCGAACGTCTCAGCGCACATATTGAAAGTTTACGGCAATTTGATGAAACCAGACGGGGACAGATCGAACTGGATAAACGCGCCCAGCAACTATCATCCGTTGCCGAAATCAGTACGGTATCATCCAAGGAATTGGATATTGATAAAATGCTGGCATCGGTGGTGTTCCTCACTCAACGTAAGTTTGGTCTATATCATGCGCATGTCTTCACCTACAATGAAACTACAGCGGAACTTAAGATCAGCGCCTGCGGTTGGAAGGAAGGCGATGAACATGAAGGCACTCACGGCACCACCGTGATCCCCATTGCGCAGGAACAATCTCTGGTAGCGCGCGCCGCACGCACAAAACAACCAGTCATCGTGAATGACGTACGTAACGAACCCGGCTGGCTCCCCAACCCGCTCCTGCCAGATACCGCCTCTGAATTGGCTGTGCCCTTGCTCATCGGCGATCAAATCCTCGGCGTATTGGATGTGCAATCTGACCGACTCAATGCCTTCACGGAAGAAGACGCCAATATCCAAACCACGCTGGCTTCGCAGGTGGCAACCGCCTTGCAGAACGCGCGCTCTTTTGCCCGTGCCCAGCAACAGGCGAATCGTGAAAGCACCTTGAATGTGATCAGTCAGAAGATCCAAAGCGCCACCTCTGTGGAAGCCGTGCTTCAAATTGCCGCGCGCGAGTTGGGTCATGCGTTGGGTGCCCCCATGACCATCGCCCAGTTAAGCATGAAAGATAAGTCGTAAACGGTAACAGGTTCAGCAGGAGACAGACCTATGTCCATTAGCAAGAACGCCAATAAACGGGTCAAAAAACTTTTTTCAGATATTAAAAGTATTGCTGACCAACCTCTTACGGAACCTGCAAACACTTTGAACGCGGATGTAAATTCGTCGATGGGTCGTATGGAGAATCCTGCGCTGCACTCTCAAACGGATCTCCAGAAATACCAGTGTGAGATCGAACTGTTGAACATGCGTATCCATGAACTGGAAACGCTTCTTGACAAAGCTGGAGATGGCGCGGAAAGCCGAGGGGCTGATACTGCCCCTCGAACTGTTGAACCAATTACCAGCGTGGGCAAAGAGGCGGCTCCGTCCGCTCCCATGCTATATGAAAAGGAACAGGTTGGATATGTCTTCAGCAACAACAATCTGACCCCCATCAATTTGGTATCTTCGACACTTCCAGAGTTTGGCAACTCACTCACCACCCAATTGATCGCCAGCGGACAGGTCATCGGAGAAATGCAGGTGCATCCTTCCACTGAGCGCGGTATCACACTTGAAGATGAGAATCTGGCAAGCGCGGTGGCGCAACAGGTCTCGCTCCAAATTCAAAACCTGCGTCTGCTGACTGCTGCCGAGCGTGCCCGTGCCGAAGCGTTGGACGCTACGCGTCAATTCACTCATCAAAGCTGGGAATCGTTCCTGGATGGCATCCGTAACAGTGAGCGTATCGGATATTCATATAATCAAAATGCAGTGGAATCTTTTATGGAACCCAGCCCTGCCCAGCATGATTATGAAGAAAGTGTCCGCGTGTTGGATGAACAGGTTGGCAGATTGTTTGTCAAAGCGGACCCCGCCCGCCCACTGACCGATGAAGATCGAGCGATGATCAATTCGGTCGCGGCACAAATCAGTCAGCAAGTGGAAAATATTCGCCTGCTCGCCGATGCTGCGCGTGCGCGCGCCGATGCAGAAGCTGCCACGCGCCGCCTCACCCGTGAAAACTGGGACACCTTTACCCAACAAGCGGATGACTCAGCGCTGGGCTTCGTTTACGACTCGAACAGCGTTACTCCCATTGGAACTACAACCATCCCCTCAAATTATGCTTTTGAACAGCCATTGGTTGTGAAAGGCGAAGCCATTGGGCAGTTGAGAGTGCTGGGTATGCAAAACATTTCTGAGGAAGCGAAACAACTCGCTGCCTCCATCGCCACGCAAGCCAGCATCCATCTCGAAACCCTGCGCCTGAATGAAGAACTCCAGAAACGCGCCAAAGAATTGCAGGAATTGGATCGCCTCAAATCAGCATTCCTAGCCAATATGTCGCACGAATTGCGCACACCTTTGAACTCCATTCTGGGTTTTACAGACGTAATGCTTGAAGGTTTGGACGGCAAACTCACCGATTACATGGATAACGACCTGCGCTTGATCCAAAAGAACGGTCAACACTTATTGCACCTCATCAACGATGTGTTGGATATGGCGAAGATCGAATCAGGTCGCATGAATCTGCATCCTGAAAAATTCACAGTCCACAGTGTATTGGACGAGGTCACCAGCATCACCTCGACACTCGCGAGCGAAAAGAATCTTGCACTCTTCATCGACGATGACTCAGATCGCGAGATCGAAATCTATGCCGATAACACCCGCCTGCGCCAGGTGATGATCAACCTTGTGAACAATGCCATTAAATTTACTTTCACAGGTAAGATCGCTCTGCGTGTCAAACAATTGGATGGCGCCCGTGTATTGATCACTGTGAAGGATACGGGACTAGGCATTCCACCCGACCATTTGGAAGCGGTCTTCCAGGAATTTACACAAGTAGATACTTCCACCACACGCAAAGTTGGCGGCACAGGGCTGGGTCTGCCGATCAGCCGCCGCCTTGTTGATATGCACGGCGGCCGCTTGTGGGCTGAAAGCACGGGTGTCGAAGGCGAAGGTTCCACGTTCTTCGTAGAGATGCCTCTCGAAGCCAGAATCACCGAAGTCATCGAAAAACAGGCAAAATAACATGGCACACCCCAAACACCTCGAATGTAATCTCTGTGGCAATCAACAGCCATACGAACCGTTCGTACCGGCGGTCTGCCAAAAATGCGAATCGCAATGGCTCGAAGCACGCTATGATTATGATGCCTTTAAAAGAGAAATTCTGCGCGGCTTACCGAATCGCCCAGCCAATATGTGGCGTTATCAGGACATCCTGCCGCTGAGAAATCCTGCCGCTTTGGACCTATATCCCGCTGGCGGAACTCCGCTTTGGCTGTCACATCGCTTCGCTCCCAACCTTGGGCATGCTTCGGTTTACTTCAAAGACGAACGCTACGGTTCCACCTCTTCCTTCAAAGATCGCCAAGCCGCCGGTGCCGTTGCAGCAATGTTGGAAAATGGGATCAAGGAAGCAGTCATCGCTTCCACCGGTAATGCGGCTGTTGCCTATGCCGCCGCGTGCGCCCGCGCTGGCATCAAGCTTTGGGTCTTTATGACCAGCCTCGTGCCACAGGAAAAACTGCGTGAAGCAGCGTTGTTCGGTGCCGAAGTGATTCGTGTCAGTGGCAATTATGATCAAACAAAACAGATCGCCTCGCAATTTGCGCAACGCCGTAATCTACTACTTGACCGTGGAGCTACTTCGATCCCCGCACGCGAATCGATGAAGACCATCGCCTACGAGATCGTTGAGCAGCTCGGCTGGCATGCGCCCGATTGGTACATTCAGGCAGTCAGCGGCGGGTTGGGACCTCTCGGTGTATATCAGGGTTTCAAGGAACTGCTCAAGATGGGTTTGATCGACCGCATCCCCAAACTGGGGATCATCCAGGCAGAGGGTTGTGCGCCCATGGTCAATGCCTTCAAAGCTGGTAAAGACGTGGCTGAAGCGGTCATTCCAGAGACAAGCATCATCATTTTATCCACAGGGGATCCTGGTAAGGCATATACTTATTTATGGAGCCTCACGCAACAATTCGGCGGTGTGATGGAATCAGTCAGCGACGCCGAAGCCTTTGCAGCAATGCGTGCACTCGCCAAAAGTGAAGGTATGGCAGTCGAACCAGCAACAGCTGTCGCCTTCGCAGGACTCGAGAAGTTGATCCGCAATGGTACGATCAAAGCGGATGAGAAGGTTGTCGTCAATTGCACAGGTCATACATTCCCGGTCGAAAAGCATGTGCTCGGCGATCAATGGGCGGTGGATGTGCACTTGAGCAAGGATCAATCCCCCGCGCCGCGCGAAGGTCTGCAAGCCGCGCTCGAAAATTTAGATGAAAAAACCACGACCGTTTTATTGATCGATGATAATCCCGACGATGCCCTACTGATCCGCCGTTTGCTTGAAGGACGTAAAGCTTATCGCGTGTATCATGCCAAAGATGGCTGGGCAGGCTTGGCAATGGCGCGGCAGAAATTGCCTGATCTCATTATCTCGGATCTCACCATGCCAGGCATTGATGGTTTTGGCTTGGTGGAAGAACTTAAACTCGACCCGCGTACCAGGGATATTCCAGTTGTTGTAGTCAGCGCAAAGGATATTACAACAGAAGAGCGCAAGCGTTTGAATGGTCATATTGAAGCGGTGTATCAAAAAGGCTCGCTATCCACCAAAAAATTTGTCGACCAAGTAATTAATGTTATTGAGGAATCAAATGAATCGCAAGGAGGACAGGCATGACAACACCCACTGTTCTATATATTGAAGACCACCCAGACAACATGACCCTTGTCAGGCGCATCCTCCAATCAGAGAGTTATACTTTGATCGAAGCCAAGACTGGCCTTCAAGGAATATTCTTTGCAGAGAACCAGGATGTAGATGTGATTTTGCTCGATATCAACCTTCCCGATATTGACGGCTATGAAGTTGCCCGCCGTCTGCGGAAGAGCGAAAAAGCGGCACTGGCTCACGTGCCCATCGTTGCCATCACTGCGAATGCCATGAAAGGCGATTCGCAAAAAGCGCTCGAGGCAGGCTGTAATATGTATATATCCAAGCCCATCAATATTCAGGAGCTTCTGGAAAAAGTTGCAAAATTCGTTTATAAAGATGTTTGAGGAAACTAGCTATGACCCATAATATTCTATACATCGAAGACAATCCAGACAATATGATGCTGGTTCAGCGCGCGCTGGAAACACGCGGCTATCACCTGCTCAAAGCCATGAAGGGTGAGGAAGGCGTTGCCAAAGCCGAAAGCGAACAGGTGGATCTGATCCTTTTGGACATCAACCTGCCAGACATTGATGGCTACGAGGTAGCGCGCCGTTTGCGCGCCAGCAGCAAGCGCGAACTAAAGGTCGTGCCGATCATCGCCGTAACCGCCAACGCCTTGAAAGGCGATGCTGAAAAGGCATTGAATGCCGGTTGCGATGTGTATATGTCCAAGCCGATCAACATCCGTGAACTATGGGCGCGGGTGGAGGCATTCGTGCCTGCACCTTAAAAATCGAGATGCTAATTTTCAACCATCACTCACCCCGAAGATCATTCATGGGTGAGTTTTTTTATAAATGATAGAATAATTCATCAATGGCAGTAATTCTGGCAGGAGGCAGTTATGGCAAAGATTTTATACATTGAAGATATTCAGGATAACATCACATTCGTGGAAAAGGTCGTCAAATCACGCGGACATGAGTTTCTGTTCGCAAAGAATGCTGAATCTGGATTAGAACTGGCGGTCACATCCCAGCCAGACCTGATCCTGCTCGATCTGGGTTTGCCTGACGCTGACGGTCAGACTCTATCCGTTTGGTTGAAAAGCAATCCGACCCTGGCTTCCACTCCGATCATCGTGCTAACCGCCTGGACCCAGGAGGTGGCGCGTCAAACGGTCGAGGCCTACAATTTGAACGGCTACTTATGCAAACCATTCTCACTCAAAGAACTGGTTGACATGATCGATTCGGTTTTGGGCACACAAGCATCATGACAGTTGAAATCATACCGGCTGATCATTTCTCCATCCAGGAACTGACCGATCTCTACAACCAGACACGAGTGGACTATCTCGTCCCCATGCCAATGAATGCAGACCGATTGAATGAGTACATCCATGATTTTGATGTTGACCTGCATCACTCCTGCGTTGCGCGTTATAACGATGGGCAGGTACTCGGATTAAGCATGTTGGGGTTCCGCCATCAAACAGCCTGGATCACACGCCTGGGTGTTCTACCAGTCACGCGCCGCACAGGTGCAGGTTCGGTTCTTATGAATAGCATGCTGGCAAACGCAGCTGCGCTTGGCGCAAAAGAGATCCATCTGGAAGTGATCAAGAATAACGCGCCTGCTTATAACCTATTCCTAAAAACCGGGTTTATTGAAAAGGATACCTATCTGGTCATGCGCCATGCGCCGCACCCCATGACGATTGCTTTACAAGGTGATGTGACTTGGTTGAATTTCGACAAGGCACTCGAAAAGCTGGAAACCTATCCCCAGCATCTCACATGGATCAATGCCATTGAATCCATGCGTAATTCGCCCAACACAGAAGGTCTGCACATTAAACTCGCGAACGGCAGCTCAGGCTGGCTAATCTACCGCAACACAAAATTCACGCTGCGCTCCACGTTGAGTCATCTGATCATACACACCGAACAAGGCAACCCTGAGGAGATTGGCACACAGCTTTTATCGCACCTACATACCCAATATCCAAACCATGATACCTACGCAGAGAATATCCACGAAGCCGATCCCCACCTCCCAGCCTTCCATGCCTTGGGTTATTTCGCAAACTTCTCCCGTGTAGAAATGCGCCGCTCACAACTATGATTAAAAACAAAAACCCGCGTGATTGCGGGTTTTTGTTTAGTGCCGAGGGGGAGATTTGGACTCCCGACCAAGGGCTTATGAGTCCTCTTGACAAAGATTCGGGCAAACTACCGTTAGATTAAGTAGAATACAGGTCCTTAAGTAATTTTGTATCTTTGGAAATTAAAATATATCGAAAACCCACATCTATACAGAACTCATGCCATTCAAATATTAATTGAAACGCGAATCATCGTTATTCTATAAAACATCCCCAAGTGAATACTTTTGATGTGCTTTCTGTAAATCAGCATCTGCGAAGGTACCGTAGTATTCAGATGTTACTTTAACATCTGTGTGCCCAAGCAACTGAGAAACTATCCCTAAGTTCATTCCTCTTTCTGCCCATTTCCTTGCTCGCCAGTGACGCCATTGATGCGGTGACCATTTCCCCTTCGCTCCTGCTTTAATAGCGATTCTTCTAAATATTCTATAAACACCTGCTGTAGTTAACCCTCCCCCATGTTCACTTGCAAACACGAACTCATCTCCCACCTTATGATTAATAGACAGTTTTCGTAGTGCCATCAAAGTGTCACTCAGGAAATAAACCATCCTTCCCTTTCCATTTCCTCCGCGCCCTTTTTCAAAAACAGTTGCGCGTCCGCGGTTAATATCTAAATCTCTCCATCTTAACCCAGCAATACCAGCAGCGCGGCAACCAGTATCTGCTGCAAACATTAGCATTGCATAGTCACGGGGATTTTCCTGTGATTTTTCAATCATTAGATGACGATCACTATCAGAGATACCTGCCTTCGGGCGCTTTTCCATTGGCGGCAATTCAAATCGTTTTGCAGGGTTGCTTGTCAAAATATTTTCCTCTGTCAACCATGAGAAAAAGCGCCGAACAGACCGCACGTAACCATGCAAAGTTTCTTTTGATAACCCACCTGCCTCTACACTTCGGGTAGGATGATTTTCATAGCGATTTTTGCGATCAACCAGTGATGCCCGCCAAAGGCGAAGATCATTGACCGCAATCTTTTTGATTGATGTGTTTGCACCCAGGAAATCTTCAAGCGACTTTAACCTGCGCTTATACCATTTGGAAGTTGCCGGTGACTTAATCCCTTTCATTGAAGACAAAAAAGCAGCGATAGCATCAGCAAGTTTCAACGCGTCCCCCTACCAGAAACAGATGGCCTGCTCGTTGCCTTTGACAAATTATTAATGCCAAATGATAATCTTGGAAACAAGAACACCCCACGCGGCTGGAACCACGCGAGGTGTAAATATGCTACGCGATTGCGCGCGTAGCGGCAAATAGATATTAACACATTCATGCCGCTCGCGCAAATTACGCGAGCGGTTATTGTTTTTAACAACGACGAACATAAACAATTCATGGAGATCATTAGCTAACCAAACCTTTTTATTTGACATCAAAAAGAGCAAATCATCGATGCCTACACCAAGAAACACAATAGTCGCACAAAAGAAACGCTATAGATGACAAAATGATGTTCATGACGAGCAGAAAAAACTTCGGTGAATGGGTACAAAAAGAAAGACATGAGCGGGATTGGTCTCAGGCTGACCTGGCTCGTAATTCTGGAAAGAGTAGATCAATCATCAACAAAATAGAAAACGGAACTACTTCAGCAAACCCTGACACCATCGTTGCCATTGCGCGTGCGTTAAAAGTTCCGCTCACACTTGCCTTCCGTAAAGCTGGTTTGCTTCCGCCTGAACTACCCAATGTAGCCGAGCTCAATGACTGGAAAGAAATCCTTGCAAGTCTCTCTGAAAGGGATCGCATCGTACTCAAAAGGACCGCTGCGATCATGATTGAACTTGACGAAAAGCAAAAGAAGCGTTCGTCGTAGGTTTTTCAAAAACATCTAACACTTCATCCTCCGCTCGCTTGAGCAAGTGGATGTATTGTTTCACATTCACCATCCTTTCCAGCACATCTCCTACATCCCAAGCGCGGATACCGCTTCCGTCGTATACATGTAAATATCTAATCCTCATCCCAGGTTGGACAATTTTTCCGTGCGCTTCAAGTTGACGAGCAGCTCGCGCTGTGGGACTTGAAACACGATATGCATCCACAGGACGGCTAAGGGTTTGAGTAACGATCAAATCTTCGGTGGGTATTTTGCCCTCCTTGAGCAAGCTGATTTGTTTTCTCATATATTCCTGAACTTCATTGTTTTTCTTGCTCGGATCATCTGATTTAGCAAGGATTCTCAGGATACCCATTTGTGTGTTCGCTACGTATTTGGATGTATCATGCCTGCGCAAGGCAATGCCACGCGCTTTGATCTCGCCATTTTGAAAAGCACCAAAATAGCGATTCGGTACAGATACACGCGAGTCACGTTTGGATGGAGGAAATACAAGCCACTTGTAAATCCCATCCAAAGTAATGGATAATCCAGTTTGTTCAACAATTTTCTCTAGCAACGGAGTGAAATGACTTGTATGTAACGCGCCACTCTTCTGCACGAAAAGACTGTCCACATACATATGCAAGACTGTAAACCCCATATCTTCCGCAACCTCTTTAGCTTGTAACAGCAGCTCACGACTCATCGCGGTTACGGCTTCGTGCGATTCTATTTTTCCAAAGCGGGCGTTCTTGTATCCCAAGTATCCAAAGCAAACCACCAGCAACCACTTGAGTACAGCTGCGCGTTTCTTTAGCAGGTCTACCCGACAGTCATTAGGATTAAGATCCAGCAAGATATTCTTGAGCATCAAACGTTTTTCGAGAAGCGGCTGTAAAGTTCGAGGAATCAATCCCTCCGACGCACCCTCTTTGCCAACAGTTTCAGGCGAGATGTTGTGCTTGACCATAATCGCCGGATACATGGATGAAAAATCGATCTGTGCTACATTGGTATGCAGTCCGATGATCGGCTGATAGATCAGGCCGCCACGATCAGCGCGGATGAGTTCTACCAGTGTCTTCGTATCTTCAGCCTGCCGTTTTTGCATGGGAACCATGACACCACTTCGCAATGCGGTCAACATCTGCATGGCGGTAATTCCTGCGCCCGGCGACTTGCGCGCCATCTCCTGCACACCCAGCCCTGTGACACGTGCTTGCTCCATCGCTCCTTCCAATCCATATTCACCAAACGACATTGCATTACGTCTGTCGATATGCCAACGTCCAAACAAATGCGTTTGTGCGCCGCGATAGATGACCTGCCCATATGCAAAATAACTATCTGCACGTCGTTCCAGAACTTCCATTGTTTCATCACGGTTAGGATTCAATATGATCCCATGCTCTTTGGACCAGATTTTCAACTGCGGAAACAACCAGGTATCGCCATAGTCAGTTAGGATCAAGTCCGGATCATAACGGTTCAGGTCGGCGCGCAGCCCGAGTAGAAATGGGCGTGCAGGTTTCAATGGCACGCTAAAATGATCTTTTCCACATTGGACTCTGAGTTTCTGTGGTGCACAGATAGCAGGATCGATATCCGGACTGAGAGTCATAATGCGCAATGGAAGGGGAGCGGGATCAATCTCCCAGGGCGAATTCAACGGTTCGATCCGCTGAATCCATTCTCCATCCAGGTAGACGCGGCAACGTCCCAACAAATGCGTATTCGTGCGAGCGATAAAACGCAGGCCGATGGGAATATCCGCATCGTAGTAATCCAGATATGGAAACCATCGTGAGAGGTCCATAAAAAGCCCTGACAGATGGGATGGATTATCAATAGTTACACTCATCGCGTCACATTCGCCGGTGAAGAGATCATGGCGCCGCACTCGATCCAGTCTCACATCTTTTTCCTTCAGATAAGCCCAAGCCTGATGCAACAGTTTGAAATCGCCTGTTACAAAGAATGTGACCGAAAAATCCATGCGCAAAGGCAGGCGTTGGTCTTCATCTGTTAGCAACCATAGAACGATCCCGCCTTCCTGATCTGCATATACATCTAAAAGCCAACCAGTATGCTCACTCATGATGCGACCTCAACTGTTCCAATTCCTGTTGCAAGACTGAAATATCCTTTGCCTGTTCGAGCAGCATTGCCAGCAATGCGATCTGAAAAGGAAGAAGCGATTCCACCTCACCGATGGCTGCAATATGGCGTCGTGCCGCGGCAAAGATTCCATCGAAGATATATTGGTCGCTCCGGCGCAGGGTACGCCGAAAAGGCGCAAGCATAGCTTCAGTCTCATTCAATTGTTGTGTGATGGTGCTGGCGGTTTTCCCCATGCTGAATCTAGAACAATGCGAGCTGGGAAACCTGGGGCTCAACATCTTCCAATGTGAATACCTGATCGGCCTTTTCACAGACTTCGTCCACCAAGAAAGCGCGCTCCTCAGTCATTGGGGGTGAAAGGGTAATGATCACGGGCGCTGATAATTGCAGGCGATTGATTTGCCCCATGCAAGATTTCAGGAGACGGGAAACCTCATAGACCGGGGTATGGTCATCATAGAATGTATTCAACAAATCCAGGATTACATAGGGTTGATGAAGGTGTGGAGTGGTCCGCAACAATGTGTTCATTTCATAGCAGGTAAAGGCACGACGACTGAACAGGCGATTTGCGGCCGGGGTGATATCCACGGTTTTTCTTCCCAACAGGATTGCCAATTTATTCGGTTTATAACGGTTACCGCCATCCAGAATTGTGACCGGGCCGTGCAGGCTCAGTTCGGCAATCAGGGTCATGCTTTCTTGGCAGGCAGCTTTGGGTCCGTGAATAACGATTAATTTGCCAGTGCGAAGGATAGGGAGAATGTTCATTCCATGAGATTAATGTCTTTCTCAATAAAAAAACAGCCCCCACCTGGGTATCAGGTGGGGGTATTCTGGGGGTACTAGGTCTAGGGGCAAGTCAGGCTCAGTAACCTACCTCTGGCGTTCCCATTCGGTAAAGTCCCAATTTGCGAATAAAACGCGCAATTCTGTGCGTTTGGTAATATTAAATTTGATCAAGGCGGTTTCCAGACGATCTTTGACAGTTTCAGGAGAAATGCCCAACCGGGCAGCAATTTGGCGGTTAGTGTAGCCCAGGCAAACAAACGCAGCCACATCCTGTTCGCGAGACGAGAGTGTGGACCATCTTTTCCAAAGTCTTTCCTTGGATGTATATTGGTCTAGGCCAGCGTTCAGGAGTTCAGGTATCAAATCGTGTTCAGGTCGTCCCTCATCTTGTGCAATTGTGGATAAGGTGACTTGAAGACTGTCGCTTACATCCAAATGATAGGTACGAGGGCCGGGCGTCTGTCGCAAGCCTATCAGGTACATGAAACGATCCCAAATAGACATAGGAAAGGAATTATAATAGAACAAATGTTCAGTTGTCAATAAAATGTAAAGATTCGAAATGTATTTGAGGCTTTTTATCTTATTTCGTAATAGACAGGAGGTTGACAGAGTCATCTATCTAAAATTAAAAGCAGGAGGGAATATCTCAGTTACAGAACAGATATAGTTCACTTGTACGTAGAATCACTAAACAAACCAGCATAAAACCCTAGTTTAGTTTCTGGTGCAAAACTCAAAAATAGCGTTGAACGGCTAGAATAAATCGGCGTTTTGCACCAAATGATATTTTGAATTTTCGTACTTTAACAAACGAATAGCTCCAATCGTTACCTGCGTCCGAGAACCGCTAGGTTTCCAACAATCACGCCCCAGCCCACCCAGCATTGGAAGCCTGTTTCCCCATGACTTAAGCAGCGACCTAACCCATGAGCCCGTTTCAAGACACTGATGCGACCTTCAACACCTGCATGCCAGTGACGACCCTTAGTGAACCAAGCCTTGTGTTCATGCTGTAAGCGAGCCTTGGAGCGGTATCCCCGTTTCGGAATGACCACATATCGAACGCCCAGGTCATGAGCAAGCTTTTCATTGGGATCAGAGGATAAACCACGATCGGCACTGGCCTGAACAGGAGGATGCTGGAAGGTTTTGATGTGCGCCTTCAAGCTTGGCTTCCATTGTTTCTCCTCACTCGGGTTGCCATCCAAAATACGGTAGTGGCTGACGATGCCACCTTCGACTTCATTGAGCCAGAGCTTGTGTCCATATTCCACTGGCTTTGCTTCCTTGCCACGAACGATGATGTCAGTATGCTCCTCAAAGATACTGCCAATCTTTTCTTGGGCAGGCACCTGCTCACCCTTCAAGATCCGACGGGTTGTTTGTTGGATCACTTGTCGGGCAAGCGGGATGAAATGGTTGAAAGTTTCGACCAAGCGCTTTGCACTGCCTTGAGATTGTTTCTGCAATTGCTTCTGGGTCTGAACCGCCCAGTCAATGGTTTGCCCAGTCATCTCCATTAGCTTCTCGTATTGTTGTCTGCCTGCTTCTTGGGCTGCCTTTTTCTTGCTGCGCAATGTTTCTCCGATTTTGCGCGAGAGCCCTTTTGCAGTTTGGGTGAAATCCTCGAATTCTTCTAGAACTTTCTTCCCGACGGTCTTCAAGATCGTTTGACCACGCGCCATTGTACGTGCCAGCACGCGTACGCTATCGGACAACAGACGCCCATCACTGGGTGGTCGAATATTGCTCTCCACCACCGTCCCGTCGGTCCGCATTTTCCGACCACAGGTTTCCTTGCGCTCGATCGCCAATTGCGTGATCCGTTCATTGAATTTCTCCAGCGTCTTGGGCTGGATCAGATTGGCCCAACGGATCAGGGTCGTGTCATCGGGCACTGCATTCAGATACACGCGGCAGAATTGCCTCAACCTCAGGCTGTCACTCACTTGTCGTTCCGTCTCTTCATAGCTGTTGCCATACAAGCGTTTCACAACCAACATGCGCAAGATCACATCCACGGGTGTTGAGTTCCTTCCCGTTTGCGTTGTCTTCGGCCTGCGCTGAGCCAGATCCTTCTTGATCAGTCGATATAACTTCTCGTCTTCCAGATAGCTGTCGATCTTCTCCAGCTCAGGAGAAAGATTGGGAATGTATCCAAGGACTTCTTCAAAAAGCTTGTCAACCGGATAATGTTCACGTAACATTGGAGTGCCTCCGCGGTATGGATTTGGTTTGATCACCTTCCTTGTACCAAAGAGGCTTTTCGTTTGTCAATTGTTAATGTGCTGCCGTACGCCTTTTGCACCAGAAACTAGTTTAGCAAGAATTGATAATATTTTTCCAAAACCGAGATAAACTAAGCTTATCTCAAGCTTAATCTTGTCGTCCACCCTGAAACAAGACTTCTGTAGATTTTTCAAGTAATGGTTTATATACCTTGGTGTTTTTCTTAACCGAAGCACGCAAATCATCTACCGATACAATCGGACTCAACTTGATCCTCATAGTGCCTGTAGTTGCTTTGCTAGTCCCACCGCCGAGGCTTCCTTCGAGTAATGCAGGAATCACCATAATTTTGAGCCCCGCTTCGCCCTCATAGCTGATTGAGATCGCCACCTCAACCTCGGCCGATTCCACCACAAACAACTCTGGTAAATTCTCCGCATCTGTAACACCATCTGTCAAGAAAAGATCTTTTTTTAGTTCTTGAATCAATTTATTCAACGTTAATTCTGACATAATTTTTACTCCTCAATAGGAATTTTAAAGATACAGCCATCGAGGCTGTTATTACCATAAATTACTGGCATAAACCAAGCAGGTAAATACTCATCTCGAATCATCTGAATTCTGGCAGCACTTAATGCATCCACTAAACACTTATCGTTCAACAGTTCACTATAGAAATTTTTAACAAATACCTCCAAAGAAGACGATAAAACCTTTCCCTGCATTGCAACTACAGAAGAAACGCCAGCAAGTATTAGGGCAGGAGCTATTACACTCTCAACATCTCGATTTCTAATTCTTGCAGAATCGCAAGATGTAAATATCATCAACTTTATTAAATCTAAACTATCACTCTGAAATCTATGAACTAAAGTATCGGTAAGTTTTCCTATTTCGATTAAATCTGGCTCGCCGTCCTTATGCTCAAACTCAATGAAGGTTAGAGGGCTTGTTGAATATAGGTCAGCCGCGCAAAATACACACCGAATCGAATCATATCTATTCATTTGAAAACAATTATTACATCTCTTAGCATATTGTGTATGCCCATCAAAATGGATTATGTCAATTTTTTTGAGCGCTAGTATTTTTTCCTGGAATGCCTTCCAGGTTTTCACGGGGTACTTATTTAAGTTTATCAATTCACTCTTTTTAGAACTCGTAATAGCCCTTCTTATAATTGGTTTCTTGTTCCTTAAATTCCCAACAGGATCAGGATTAACAAATAATATATTTACATTGTTGACCTGCCAGGGTCGACTTGATTCTCTATCCCCAATAATTCTAATTAGGTTTATCTGTCCAGTTGCCGAAAGAAAGTTCTCATTGTTATGCATTAGTTCCCAAGGGCATTGAAGCAGTAAATTGTCGACCGAATTAAAATGAAGGTTCAATCGGAAATTTATCCGATTCAAGAAATGCTCTTTAAGTAGAGACTTAAGACTATCTTGAAACAAAGATTCGTAAAGCCTTCTTCCAACTTGTTTATGAAAATCATTGATTAGCTTATCATTTTTCCAATAACCAAGAGAAATCAATATATTCTTTTCTGTTTCACCAAGTTCAGGTTTATAGTTTACTAAATTATCCTGTTGAGATTTTCTTATTTGCGACAATTCTATATGTTCCAACGCAGTGTTTATAGCTTGTAGCTGAGGATGGGAATAAGGCAAATCTGCGATATAAGATAAAACAATTTGCGATTTATCCTTGATGGCAAACTGACATTTCATTTTATCTTTCTCTTGCGATAAAGCGATATGAAAAACAGATGGCGACAAACATACAGTAGCCATCATAGTTCTGGCGTTTTTACCAGATAATATATTTATCATTATCGGCAAATCGTAAGACATGCTATCGTTATAAACGGTGACAGTATTACCATTTATTTTTATAATATTATCGCCAGAATAGTGATTGGGTATTCCAAGTTTGCATATCCATTTTTCGCCATTTTTCTTTAATGTAATCAACGGTTTTACTTCATTAGCATTGATTGACAAAGTTAAGAGCTGCGCCCCTCGTATATCCACACCTTTTCGATTCGTCAAATAATGCTTCCATACATCTAGCCTGTTATTAAGGTTGCTTTGCTGATTAAGGTTTTTAAAACCGACACTACCAACATAAACGATCGTTGATGTAATATCCTGAAGAACAACTTCATTAGTGCCATGGAAATATATTACAAAATAGTCTTGATGCATCTCACACACTTCCCTGAGTGATCAATCTGGGAAAAATCTTCGGAATAATTTATTTGATAATGCTTGCTCGGTTAGCGAAGACTGTCTCTTAAAAATCAAATCCTTAGTACTTAAGGGAATCCCTTTGTAATTGGTTGACAAACCTTTCTGCAACAAATATCTGAGATCCCTATTAGTTATACTTTCAAGACTTTCATCGCTAATAATTTTTAATACTTCCCTCATATAATTCTGGAACCCGATTTGACCCATCAATTCCGAGTCATCCAAAACATCACCAAAATTCGGATTTGCCAATGGAAATATCTGTAATGTGTAAACATAGTACAATGTTGCAGCCAAACAGTAATTATCTATTCGCAACAAATCATCCCAAGTTAATGGACGAGGTCTTTCATATGATTTCCAATACTGTGGAGGACTAAATCCATGACTGCCTCCTCTCCAGAGTGATCTCTTATCTCTGAATTGAGATAAGCCGAAATCTATTAACCTTATTTGTTCTTTATCTTGCTGATTCACGAAAATATGCGTATCTTTTATGTCTCCGTGGACAATGCCCATATTATGTAATCTTGAAACGCAGGAAATCAAAGCACTTACAAATATTTGGTTTTCACGGTACGTCCATATTTCCGAGATGGGCTTTTTCCTTTCCGACAATACGGTGTTAAGACTTCTCCAATCATTACCTGAACTGTCCCTGCCGAGCCACTCAAAAGCCAACACATAGAAACCCTTGTCGATAAAGGATTCAACGAACTTATGCGAGATATTGGCTCTATGAATATACTTAAGAGCGTCCGATTCGTTTTCGAGAAGGTGATGTTGCCCATATGGAACAACCTTCAATCCATAAGTTTTATTTACTTGCCTTCCATTAATGATGGAATGAGCAACAGCAGTCACAACCTTTGATCGCTCGTAATGAGGATTTGGGCGGTAGGTACTAGGCGTATCACTACTAGATGATATCGGCATATCATCTTTTACTTTACTTTCAGAAATAGTTTCATATCGCATCGACCAAGATTGAAAGACTTCAGGTATGTTCATTCTTCACCCAAATATCTTAAAATCATGCTTCCACGGACCGGCTGCATACCATTTTGATACCTTGTAACTCTACCCATAAGAATAATATTATTAATAGATAACGGAACAAAAGCATTATCGGGCAGCATCCTCCACCCGCTATAACTCGACTCCGAATCATTCGTTTCGTCTACACCAGCCAATAACCAAGTTTCATGATCTCCTATATGTACAAGCCAAGGTTGAATATCCCAAAAGATCCTAATATGATGATCACTCACAAGGGGTAACATTGTTGAATAATTTCTTGCGGTTTTGTCTTCAATTAACCTTTGACCCATATCACAATAAGCCTTATCAAAATCTTGAGGTTTTAATGAAATCTTTATATCGGAGTGAGGCGAGATTAAGCTAAAACTTGCCCTAGGATCACAACGATAGTTTTTAGGTCCATCGACTTGAAAGTTTCCTCTAATATCATTACTTACGGTTACCTGAATATTAATTAGAGGGGAAATATCCCGATAGTATACAAGTGCCCAAGTAGCAAATTGTTGTCTTAACCATCCCCCCACAAGGTCACTATCTAATACATAATCCCTCTTCTCATTATCATCAGAATTTTCATCCATTAAGTCCTTTGCTTTACTTGGCAATCGAATAATATGTGATTTTAGGTATGACTCACTTATGATTACCTGAGCCTTTAGATTCAGATACTTTATAGACCGAGTTTTTCGAATCAGCTCTTTTGCATTGGCAAATAGTTGATCACGTATTTGAAACAATAAATCCTTTGAACCAAAATAACGCTCTAATTTATCTAACACAGGATGCAGAAATCTCTCCCCAATTGGCAGATTGGGTCTGCATAAATTAGGTCGATGGATCCCGGCATCGGGAGTATTTATCCATATCCAATTAGATATCTTGCTGCCGATTTCACTCATATACAATCCACAATGAATTGAGCACCTTCTATTGTAAAACAATCACCGATGAATAGTCTATATGTAATTGATGACTTTCCACTATTTATGGTTCGTTTATCTTTATCGGTATTACCAGAATAACCTTCAATATCAATTGATGTCTCGCCAAATACGGTTAAATTACCACTATCAAAAATTGCAACTAAAGGATACCGAGCATTGCTAATATATATATTACAAGTTTTATTTGTACCCATAAAACTAATCCCCGCGACTATAGGGCCCACTCCATCCGAGGCTTTAGACCTAATGCCAACATCTGGTAACTTAATAAGAGAATACGTTGTTGTTCCCATATATAATTTTGTATTTGAGCGAAGTACTTCACTATACATGTCTGGGTCAATTGAATAAAACGCCTTGCCGAGTCTAATGAGAATAGGAACATTAGATTTTCGATTTTCTATTACCCAACCAGATTCGCCTACTCCACCTGGTCGCTTTTTAAAAAGCATCCGGGCCCATTCGGGCTCATCGTATGATTTGCGAGGGGTAGTAACACGAATAATTGAGGAATCCTCGGCTGGCAGTTCATTAACCTCTTGAAAAGAATAAAAAGGGATATTGCTTTTCAAAGCTGTAAGAGTAGAACCTTTTCGTATTGCAAGTGGATCATCGATATGTTCTTGGATTATCAACCAGCTGGCATCAGAGACATCCCGCGTCACCTTCATTTCATATTCTTTATGAAGCAACCTGAACGGCTGCCAATTCTCTTGATATCCTCTAAAAAACCAATGCCCAAATCCAGGAAAAAGACAAAGTAATAACCACCTCCTTGGAAGAGCCTCACTGTTTACAGCATCATATATTTTGCGGTAAAGATTCACACTGCCTATCAGCCATCCAATTAATAAGAAAGTAGCTAATGCAAGCAACAGACTGGCAAAACCGGCAAGAATATCAACTGCCATCTCAGATCCAATTAGGGGACAGCCAGATCACTCAATAACACATAACCGGATATGGTTTCTCCGGTGTCTTGTTGATAACGAACAAACAAACAAGTTCGACTAAACGGATCCTTTGTCTCGCTACTCCAATCTGGAAATACTTTTGCACCTGCCGGAATCCTCCCTGAGGACTTAAAAGCATCATAGCATCCAATCCGCGCGAAAAGCTCTTTGGGCACCAAATAATACACGGGCGTTGACGTTGGAGACGGAGTAAAGGTTGGAGTTGAGCTGGGTAGTGGAGTAATTGTTGCAGTTCCAGTAGTTGTGGGTAACGGCGTGAACGTCATAGTTGGTGGCAAGGGAGTGGAAGATGGAGTAAGAGCTAATATATTATTCCTTATGGAGGTAAAACTACCAAATAGGCAAATACCGGTTAATACTATGCCCAGCAAAACGCTTATTAATTTGCCAAATTGAATGATACTTTCCCGAGTCCTCAAGTCTGCCTTCAGTTTTTGGACTCGCGTGTCTCGAGGGTATTGACGAGCTACAGGCATAAGACTTGATGCTGCTTTTTGCCATCTAGTCCAAATCCATAATGATTCATCGTTAAGAATATTCTCAGCCTCTGACAATCGCCTTTCCAAGCCTTCAAGCTGCGATAGTTTATTTTGAGCGTTAGCTCGTACTTGATCAAAATCTTGCCCTAAAGCTCCAGCATTCTCTGCAGATGTAACAGCTTGAGTAGCCTGTTTTGCCAAACTTATAGCATTACCGAGTTCACTCGAATACCTATCCTGATCAATTCGATCAAGTAAGCCCTCTGCACGGCGTTGCAAGCCACCCTTAATGATCGGTTTTTTCTTATCAATTTCTTTCGTCAACTTTTGAAGTAACTCATTGTCAGGATACCTAACGATAAGGGACTTCACCTTCGATTCCGCTTCTAAGAGAAGATTGATCTGATCATCAACAGCTCCGCCAGATGTAATGCCAAGCTGAATTCTACTAATTTCTGCTTCAAATTCTTCAGCCTTTTGAACTAGCTCTTGATAAAGAGGTTTATTCAACAATTTAAATGCTTGCTGTGCTTTATCACGAGCACCATCTATATCGCCTTTTTTAAACAACTCTTTAGCTTCGGCGTATTGTTTTTCAGCATTCACTCCATCAGTCACTTCTTGAAATACATCTGTAAGTTCTTGCCATTCTTGAATGCCCTTATCTCCAAGCGCCTTATAGACCAGCTCGAGTTGATCTTGAGCAGATGCAAATTGGCTTGCTCGAATCATTGACATCGCTCTACCAAGAGGCAAAGTAACATCTTGTGTTAGTCGAGGTGGACGCGCTTTGCCAGATTTATATTCCTTAGCATCTTGTAAATACTGTCTCGCGCTTTCATAATTCGGATCAATCTTCAAAACTTGCTCGAATTTCGAAATGGCTTTATCAAATGCATAACTGTACATAAGCGCCAAACCATCATCTACCATTGCAATTAATTCAGTATTTCCACCATGCAATTCATTTCGAATCGAATCAATATCTCCAGCAGGTCGCGACTCTGCCCCGCCTTGTACACTTCCCATAAGTTCTTTATATTCTGATTTTCCCTGAAACTGAATTGGTATCTTATGCAGAAAATCAATTATTTTTTCTTTTCCCGCCTCACTCATTACTTGAGGTTCAACCAATTTTCTCAATATATCCAATGCCTTATCAAAACTCTCTCCTTTAGGGTCGGGTAAACTGAGATGACGAGTAAGGCAAAATAATACGAACCCCCAATCTCTTTTTGCAATTCCTTCTTTAGCCTGAGACAAATAATCGGCCATTCTAGGTGCCTCCTGAGTTAATTCTTTTAGTTTAGAGATATATTCTTTTAGTTTTTGATTTTCAGAACTGCCTTCTGGATAATTCTTAATTTCTATTTCCAATAAATCAAGGAATTTTCGTACGTCAGATAGAGTTCCTGAATTAGCCACCTCGACAAAACGATCGGCAATATTATCAAATAACATGACAAGATCCCTCCATTTAGGATTTATTCCGGTTCTTTCGTTTTATTTGAATCGAGTATAAACGCCAAATTGTTTTCATATCATTGGCAATAAAAAACAACCTTTGGGCTTCATTTCTTACATAAGGAAACCCATTAGAATGGAATAATTCTTCAGTTATTTTTCCTAAATACGAATGGCTTTCATTAAGATAATGATAAGCTAAATGCAATTTTCGAATAGCTTGCAAAAATTCTCCGTCCACATTGGAAAACCAATTGTTGCAAATAATTGATAAGCGTTCTACAAATTGCTCAGGGGTCTTAATGGTTTCATTAACCACTGCATCATATAATAATTCACGGATATCCTTATCTAATCGTTCCTCATCATCCTTTTTCCAATTATCGATAGAGTAATGTGTATCCAAGTGCATTCGTGTTTCCTTGTGATCTCGCCCTACACTTTTACTACTATTAGCTAGCCGTCGCCCAGTAAACAATGGAAACAGTAAATTGGCGACTATTTCCTTTAAGTCTTTTTGCTTGGCTACGGCAGGGTCAAGACCTTCTTCAGCCAATATCATTGAAGCATTCCAATCAATTATTTTTAAGCGAACTTGCCCAATATCCTGAAAAGATATATAAAAATGAATGGGGCGTGAATCCGCATAGATCACATCATTTCTGTGGGCTTCTTTCAGAACCTCCATAAGCTGCATACCAATTGATAAAACATCCGGGACTGGCAAGTAGCCAAAATCTTTTTCCACAATCTCATCTAAATTAATTTCCATCCCATCCCGCAACTGTATTGATATAAAAGGGATGCCGCGGAAATCGCCTTTTAACTTTTCATGCAAATCCATTAATCCATTTATGCCAAAATGATCAACATTCCCGCTAACTCCATCAAACCCTTGTAAGGTATCATCTATTATTATTTTTTTTGACGGGTGAATTATTCCGCAGTCAATAACTGGTGTAATAACCGTAAGCCCCTGATCTAAACGGGAAAGTATACGGAGTTCACGCATGAAAGATTCTAAACATCTTTCCTCTGTTCGCATGAGTTTTACAGCAACCAACTCAACCTGCTCAGTCTGTTTCACTTCTCCTAAAAAAACTCGAGCCTGACTACCCCAAGGGTGACCATCTGGGGATAAATCCAGTGGTTCAAATAAGGTAAGCTTTTCTCCATACTTGTATTTTTCCATTTGGCATCGCCATCCTAGTCTTACAACTTATTTTTCCTTACGCATATAAACATCCAACTTTTCTACAATGAATCTTATACTTGGTACTTGATCTGAAGATTTGTTAACCAAGATAATATAAAGATCAGGATTATCGTTAACAAGAATTGGATTTATTGGTAAAAATTCGTAATTAAGATTTTCAAACTTCGATAACCCGCGCGAGTACATAAAAAAAGCATAGTTACCAACGATCTGAATTCTTAAAGATAAATAATCATCTATCGACTGGCCTTGAATTTCTCGGATTAAATTACCAACAACACCATCATTTACTTGATAAACATCAATAGCACCATCAGTGCCAATTAGCATAATTCCATTTTTTCCTATCATGACTCCCCAGCCAATGTTACCGGACAGATTGTATGGAATACCCTGTCTTGACAAGAGAAACTCAATACGATCCAGAGAAGACCAAGGGGCAGCTTTGTAACTCGGATCGATTGAAAGGTTCAATAACATATTTGGAATTACTCTGTACGGCACCGCCGCATTAGCTTGTACCATTTCACCCCGAATGTTGTATGCGCCACTGGTCCTATCCAAAGAACCTAGTACATTGAAATTTTTTTCTACTAAAAGAGAATAATGTACGGTTTCTTGGTTTCTAATGACAGGATTAAGGGTTAACAACCCAGGGCACGCATGAGAAACATCTTCTTCACTCACAAGATTCGGTCGAGTAGAAGAAAACCACCTCAGGGATTCCAATCCAGTTGGAGAAAGTTGACTTTCAAGGCGAGGATCTGTGCAAATATTAAACAATATACTAAGCCAAACCACCTTGTTTTTTATATTCTCCTCATCAGGAATTACCACTTCTTTTGGCAGCATTCCAAATACATTTAATGCAGTTTGAAAATTATTCTCCAAAATATATTTATTTATAAGTTTGCTGGCAATAACATAAACCTGATCATTATAAGAATTTTCCCAACCACAAATAGATTGTATGCTTTTACGAGTTTCATTATCAAGCGAAATGAGGTTCTCTAATTGTTTTTGAGGATCAACTTCGTTTTCAAGGGTAATGCAAATTTCCTTACTCAGATCAACTACAGGTGTCGCGGATGCTGCTAATTGAACATTAGGAGTTAATGTGGGGGCAACATCACTTAACGCCGCAGTATTTGTAAGATGTACCTGAGGAAAAGGGGTTTGCACAAATGAAGGCATTTCGCTAAGCGCTCTTCCACCCATCAAGATTAAAGCGATAATTATTAATGCAGCAACAATAATTACAACAACCCTAAGTGAGAATTCAAACGTCTTCGATACAAAACGAGAAAAATCAGCCCATACTTTTTTCAAAATAATGAAATATTGAATGATACATCCTGGAGATGGCTTGTAATTTTTTATCCAGTCAACGAGAGGATTCTGTTCTATCTCCCTAATTTGACTTCTATATAACTCATCATAATTAATATAAGATGACTTTATTAAATCCTTAAATAATTTGCTCCATTTTTCGGGGTTTGAATGCTTATCAGGATAAGGAACAAACAATTTGTTTATCCAAATTAATGTATCTAGGAAGTTTAAACATAACCAAGGAGATTGACCTGGACTTTTTATAATATTTTTGAAATCTTTATCGGTTTCCTTCACCTTCTTAACTAACTCAATCAATCTTGTATCGTAAAATCTTGAACTGTTCTTTATAAAATCATATTCAGATTTTTCCAGCATCCACCTAACATCTAAGAACGAAATACGATTTACAAAATCATCCCATTGCTTATTTTCCCAATGATCAACAAGCTTTCTCCATACCACACCTGCTTCCTGGATGTGGTGAATCAACTCTCTTAGTGCAGGATCTTTATTGATCGAAGGATTATTACTGATATTTCTTTGAAAGTCATCAAGATTAGAAAAATCCATCAAGTTTTGCAAAAGAAAATTAGCGGTCTGGATTTTTTTAACAACACTTTGGGATATCTCCCAGTAACCATAGGTTTTTTCTATCTTATTTTTATCAAGCGTTTTCCAGCTTGTTTGAAATAATAATAACCAGTCATATAAACCATCTAATTCGAGATATTTACTTTTTAATTTTTCCACTTCCCTAGTAAGGGAAAGTAACTTGTTTATATCTCTTTGACCTTGATCCAAAATATGGACGACTACACCAAATGTTTCAATAACAACCAATAAATCATTATAACCTTTGAGTTTTGCGTTTTTGAGTATTCTCTCAGCTTTTTTTAGATCTCGGTTTGTTATATTATTAATAAACTCTTTCCAAGGAAAAGCATTGACAACTTTGTCAGTAACCGAGACAACGGCAAGATTACCAGAAACATCATGGGGTTTTACCTCGATCTCAGTCGGCATAGGAAAAGAATTAACATCGACTAAATCAATAACATCCTTATCGCGAATCGGCCCTTCATTATCCAAAACCGGGTACGTTTCATCGCCTAAATCCATACTTACATTAGCATTTTCAGAAAGGTCTAATTGATAGTTATCTATAACTAATTTTTTCTTAAACTCAGAAAGCTCATCGATCAGTAACATTCTGCTATGGTGCAACCATTCTGTAGGTTTAATAATATTTGAAAACTCTTCACCCCTGTTTATTATTTTTTCTAACACTTCAACAGGATCATCAGACGATGAATACTCAGCTCTATCAATTACTGAAAGCCATTCATCGACTTCGTTAATAACCAAAATGGCATTATTTATTTGCCTTCTATCCGGGTCCAATTCCTGTAGCTCATTAATAATTGGCTTAATAGATTGTGAACGACCTTCTTCCCAATTCTCCCAATCTCCTAGAAGGTTGCTTACTAAAGTTTCAGCCCTTTGTAATTTTTTCCATACAACTTCAAATATATCTTGATCTCTAGGTGACAACTCGTTCTCAAGTGATTCTCTAACTCTTCCGAAAGGAAACATGAACTGTGAATAGGAAATTCCCGCCCAAGAACAAGGCGAATTATGCCAGTTATCAATGTAATTTATGCACTCTTTTAATAAAAGCAAAACTTGCTCGTCAAGTGACGACAACTGGAATTTTACGAGCATGGACCTCGCTTTTTCCAATCTGTCGAATAAAAAATCAACATCTTTATTAATCAAAATTCCCGTGGCGCTTACTAATTCCTTCCATAATACTCGTTCAGATTTCTCATTAAAATTAATAAAATCAAGTCTTAATAATCTTATCCAGTCATCTTCCGAAAAGTTTTCAAGCTCAACAAGAAATCTCTCAATAAACCACTCAAGATTAGCGCCTACTAGACTACTCACTCCCTCAGCAAAATTTATCGCACTAATTGCAGCTTGGATACTGTAATTCGAATAAAATGGGTAGTCGGCCAAAATGATTTTGGCTTCTTTCCAATCCTGTCTTTGACAAGCCACCACAAAAAAAACCTTGGTTACTTCTGGATCACCACGATAATTTGGCTCATCCTCCATAATAAATCTTATGGCGTTGATATAATCTTGGAAATTGGAGTAAAGCCTGATTTCATTTTTCCTTTTTAGGTAGGGGTTTTGAGCAGTATATAAGACAATTGCTCGTTGAAGCATTACTTTGAGAGGGTCATTTTGTTGCTCTATATCAAATAGAAGTGAGTGATTTAAATCAGGGTAATTTCGAAGCACCTTGCTCACAAAGGATAGTATTTGTGTTGTATCCTCTTCAACAGTATGTTCAAGGTCTTTTGTCCTCCCTGTTTTAACATCAAAACTTAGAGAATTTCCCCAATCGATAAGAGTAACTGTTCGGGAATACAGATCCCAATAGACATGGTCATCCTTTATGAATTCACGATACAATATTCCCTGAGAATGAGCTGTTTGAATAATACTAATCACCCCGATTACTATTCGCAAGGAAATTAAGAGTGATTTCTCGTCATTGCGCCGTAAATTTAATTCCCGTAAGGGTACCCCATCCGCCTTTCTCATTACTAAAAATTCTTTACCCTCATCAATAAATTCAGGAACTACGAAGGAAAAATCCAGTCCATCACCAGGATTAACTTTTGTCGTACGCAATATTGAAAATAAAGTTTTCAGACAATCCCGCTCTGCATGAATTTCCTCCATTTGATCTGAGCGTTTTTCTGGAGATTTAGCTAACGGTTTCTTTAAAACAAAACTCCCCATAAATCTATTTTGATTGGAAATATTCTTAACATCCCAAACTTCACCTGTACGTCCTGGATCCCCCAAAGGTTTAACTCCCTGGAGCTCCCAAGTATTTTTCCCAACAAAAACCTTATCATTCAATGATGCGGACATAGGTATCGAAAATTTTCAGTAGTTCAGAATTTGAGTTTCTACAGCATTCTATATCGACAGACCACCTAATCTTCTCTAAAATATGGGGACTAATTTCTATTTGATTTGAGATATATCTTATTAACTTTAAAAAGTAATTATTGAAAGGGTAAAGTATTACACAAAAACACTCGTACCCCTGAAACAAATGACTTAAAAGCAGGACGACTATCTGTTGAGAAAGGTTACAATCGATAATTTCATGCTATCTTATGCCTTGGTATTTAATAATTCCCTACATAAACCAAATATTGGGGGAAGCCAAATAATTATTGAATTTCGATCACTTTCCTTTATCATTTTACCCGAAAAATCGCGATGAAATGTAAAAAACAGTATGACAATTGCATCAAATTTTGATTTTTGAGTGGTTTTTTCCGATTATTATTAGGGTTTATGTCTATTTCACGCAACTTGAATATCTATATTGTTGGAAAGATCCTTCAGATGCAAATTAGGAATGAGGCAGACACGCCGTTGTAGCTGGCGACATTTTGTCCATAATGCGACTTATGCTAGTCAATTGCAAGTAAATCAATGTATTTACCAGATGAAGTTGGGACCTGTCGCCCAATAATCATTAGGTCAGGATCAATAATAGTTATGTCCTCATCCAGAATGGCTTCCAACGCAGAAAAGGAGATCCTTTCCAACCCATTATCGATACGCAATTTTTCAGTTTTTATCGGCATAGACTTCTCTCACAGAATTACCGTATTTATTTCTGTGTTTTATAAATGAAACCTTCTTTACTACTGCTCAATTTTGAGTAAATCTCTTTTGTCAGCCACTCAGCAACAACCTTCTTGAATATCTCGTCATTCATATAACGGGCAAAGATAGCCTCGTTTTGATCCATTCGTTCCACAAAGAGTGTTTCCAAAAAACGATTGAGCAAAAGGGTAAATTTATCCGCTGAGTTGACTTTGGCTGCCTGCTGTAACTCTTCGGAAAGGGAGGCGGCTTCTATGATTTGGTCGAAGAAGAGCTGGTCGGCTTGGTTGAAATCTGTTCCAAAGCGTTCGTTGACAATGTCGATTAGTTGCGAGAGTTTTACTTGAGCTTCGCGGATGACTGCTGTTCCGACAGCGGTGGGACCATCAAGCGGCTGGGCATAGCCATCCTTCAAATCAATCGAACCTTCGCTGATTTTTTGCAGACGGTAATATTCAAGTGTGACTTCGTTGTCAAAATCATATTGGGCTTGGGCGCGACGCGGAAGTTTAGATGCAAGATGCCGCAGAAAAATATAGGTGCGTTCCAAATCAGTGTCTTGATAGGGAATTACCTGACTTAGAAAGGCATACAGATTGCGGAAGTCTACCAGTTGACCGCGCCAGAGTTCGGTTTGCTCCGGTTCTTTTTCCTGCAAGGCTTTAAAGCGATCCACAGCGGGGTCAAGCGCGGCATTCATGGCTTGATGGTCTGCGGGGCTCTGTTTTTGTTTGGGTTTGAAGTAAATGTCGCAGAAGCGAATTACCTCTTCATGTAAATAAATACTTTGTTGATCGAGATCGTGTTTGAGTTGATACAGTTGACCAGGGTCAGCCTCTTGACCAAATTCTGCGCCTTCGTAAAACTGCTTGAAGGCTTCGCGAATTTCTTCGCGTTCGTTTACAAAATCCAAAACAAAGGTATCTTCCTTGTGCGGATGGGTGCGATTTAAGCGGGAAAGAGTTTGTACGGCTTGGATACCCGCTAAGCGCTTATCCACATACATGGTATGAAGCAGAGGTTGGTCAAAGCCTGTTTGATATTTTTCTGCCACAAGCAATACTTGATATTCCCGCGTTGCGAATTTTTCAGGCAGTTCCTTTTCTCGAATACCGTTGTTCATACCCACTTCTGTGTAAGTGACAGCCTTGATTTTGTCGTCTGTGACGGTTCCAGAAAAAGCCACCAATGTTTTGATTTGATAGCCTTTTTCCTTGATATATTTATCAAAACTTTGCTTATAGCGCACAGCTTCCAGACGCGAACCAGTGACTACCATACCTTTGGCGCGTCCTCCGATTTTGTGTCGGGTAAAGGTATTGAAGTGTTCCACCATGATTTCGGTTTTCTGAGCAATGTTATGCGGATGAAGACGCAGGAACCTCGCCAGTGCTTTGGCAGCTTTTTTGCGTTCCACATTTGGGTCATCTTCGATGGATTTGAGAAGTTTGAAATAGGCTTTGTAGGTGGTGTAGCTTTTCAGCACGTCCATAATAAAGCCTTCCTCAATTGCCTGGCGCATTGAGTATTTATGAACGTGACCTGCCTCTTTACCAAAAACAGCCAATGTTTTATGTTTAGGTGTGGCAGTAAAAGCAAAAAAACTTAGGTTGGCTTGACGGGCGCGCTTTGCCATGCTGCGGAATAGTTCTTCCAGATGTTCCAAGCCCTCTTCTTCGGCTTTGCGTTTAGCTTCCTCTTGAAGATGTTCTCCACCCAGCATGCCCTTCAGTTCTGTTGCCGACTCTCCTGACTGTGACGAGTGCGCTTCATCAATAATGACCGCGACTTTGCGTGTGGGTAGGATTCCTTTGGCGGAAATTGAATCGGTTTCACCGCGTTCCTCTGCCATCTTTTGCAGTTGACGCGCAAGGAAGGGAAACTTTTGCAGGGTGGTAATGATAATGGGAGTTGCATTTGACAAGGCTTCGGCAAGTTGACGCGAGTCTTCATCAATCTTTTGCACCACGCCCTGACGATGTTCAAATTGATAGATGGTATCCTGCAATTGTTGATCTAGCACGCGTCGATCTGTGACCACAACCACACTGTCGAAAATGCGGACATCCCCCAAGTCATGCAAAGAAGCGAGACGATGGGCGAGCCATGCAATGGTGTTGCTCTTGCCACTGCCCGCTGAATGTTCGATCAGGTAATTATGTCCTACGCCTTCCGCCCGCGCGGAGTTGACCATCATGCGAACGGCTTGCAGTTGATGATAGCGCGGGAAGATCATGCTTTCCTTTTTGTATTTCCGCCCATCCTCATCGTAACGCTCATCCACTTGCAGGTGCAGGAAACGCGCGAGAATATCCATGACGCTGTCACGCTGGAAAACTTCTTCCCATAAATACGCGGTGCGATAACTGCGCCCCTGCAGATCGGGCGGATTGCCCTTGCCAAATTTATGACCTTTGTTGAAAGGCAGAAAATGCGTGGAGTCGCCCGCGAGGCGGGTGGTCATCCAGGCTTCTTCGGTATCCACCGCGAAATGCGCGAGTGTGCGACGTTTGAATTCAAAGATGACTTCGTGCTGGTCGCGGTCTTTGCGGTATTGATGTTTGGCGTTATTTACCGTCTGACCTGTCATCAGGTTTTTGAGTTCGACTGTGAAAACGGGAATGCCATTCAAACTGATAACCATGTCTAATGAAAGGTTGGGATGGCGTTCGCTGAAATGCAGTTGACGTGTCACGCCCAGCCGATTGGCGGCGAAGCGTTCTTCCAGTTCGGGATTCATGCCATGCGCGGCTTTGAAATAGGCAACCTGCAGGGTGCGCCCGTAGCACTTGAAGCCGTGACGTAAGGTTGCGAGCGAGCCGTAACTGTCCATCCATTTGCACAGGTCGTTGAGGATTTGATCTCCCGTTTTCGCGCCGTGCAGGGCTTCGAGTTTTGCCCATTCCTTCGGCTGTGTGCCGCGGATGAAGGCAAGTGCTTCTTCGGGAAAGATGGCTTTTTGTGCGTCGAATTTGCCCACAACTTTGAGATAGCCATTGGCAAGCAGGTATTCTTCGCAGACGGTCTCAAATGCGGCTTCACTGTGGGTGGACGGTTTCATGCGCTGTGTTCCTGTGTGTGTTACGACTGGGATGTCCCCGCAATCTTTCAATCAACAAATAATGTTGTCCGCATATTGGATGCAGACAACATTTTCAATCACGGGGCATTAGGCGTAAAGCCAGTTTTGTTGTTGCAGGCGTTCCCATGCGGTCTTGATATGCTCAGGGCGGAAGTGCTCGCGCTTGCGTTGATTCCATGTTTCAAAGCCGCGCACGGCAACATTGGGATCGTTTTTTGCGGCGGGTTCTTCATGCGTGGCAAGCCAATGGACGGTGGCAAGCAATTCCATTCCATAGGGGGTTTCAAATCCCTGAATGAGTTCTGCGACGCGCTCCAAACGTTCCTTCGTTTCGGGGTGTTCGCTCAGAAAGGCTTCGGCTTCTTCGTTTGCGCCTTGCAATAAATGAAGCGTTGCTCTGGCGCTTCTATCGCCATAGCCCGTCAGGTAATGACCGTTTAGAACTTGTAGAACAAAATGCAGGTTTTCGGCATAAGGACCGTATTGTTGTTTGACGTAGTTCAACTTCAATGGTTCGCCAGCCTCTTGTAAAAAGTATGCCAGTTTTTGGATCTCCAATTGCGTAAGTTGATAACCAGGTAGGGCATATTTTTCGATCAGTTCGATTAATGCGGCACGTCCCAAGGTAAGACGCGGGCGGCTTGTGCCAACCTTCATCTTTTCAGCGAGGGGTGTTCCATCGGGCGGATAAACCAACGCGCGGACGCTTGGCACGCCTTCCAACGCGTCAAGAATTAACGGGCGCACGTCATCCCAAGCCAAGCCGCCAAACCCACAACCAAGCGGTGGGACTGCCACCGAGCGGATTTGTTTTTCGCGCAGGACAGTTATCAAATCCTGCAAGCCTGATTCAATATCATCAAGGCGGGCTTTGCCGCGCCAATGTCGTTTGGTGGGGAAGTTGATGATGTAGCGCGGGTTGGAAAATGCGCCAGTTTCAAAGACGAACATTTTGCCAGGCAGAATTTCGCCGCGTTTGGCGGCTTTTTCGTAGGCGGCAAAGTTGGCAGGGAATGCCTGCTTGAACTGCAAAGCGATACCCTTGCCCATCACCCCCGCAGTATTTACGGTATTAACCAACGCTTCCACGTCAGCTTGTAATAGGTTTCCGTGTGTAAATTCAATCATCGGGAGCTCCGTTTTAATAATACCACTCAGGGATGATTTTTACATTAGGTTTCTGTTTCAAAGGCTGAATTAACCCTGCGACCTGCGTCGCCACTGCCTGGTTAATCACGCCGATGGTTTCCACGAATTGGAAAGAGAAGAATTGATGAATAAGGAATTCTGCCTGCCGCCTGCGCTTGCGGTCGCCGTCCTGGAGCGTGTCGCGCCAGATGACCGCTTTCATGATTTCCCAATCAATCTGATTGAGGGCTTTCAAGTCGCTGAAAAAACGGCTTATGCTCATTTCAGCGTGACCGTCAGTAAACACAAAAGGCAGGTTGTTCCCCGCAATGAGTTCCGCCGAAGCAACCAGATGCAAGATCGATGCCTGCCCACCCTGATAACCTTGCACATTACCACGATGGATCGAATACAGCATGGGAGAACGCGGCGCAAAATAAAAGGGAACGTAATCTGCCAGCGTGCCGCCCACCGAAAGCGGAACTTGTTTGGCGGCGCGTCTTTCCTTGATGTGTTGGTGGGCAATACTGACGTGCGCCAGCCCGCGCTCGGATACGACATGGTCGCACCACAACCCGCCATCTTTGAGGATATTGGGTAAATTCCGAATGTGCGTGATGTGGTAAATGGCAGCCATTGTTTCTCGTTACTTGGCAAGCAGGTATTCTTCGCAGACAGTTTCAAACGCAGCTTCGCTATGAGTGGATGGTTTCATAAGTAGTCTTTCCTGAATTTACGTTACATCGTGATATTCTAAAGGCTATTCAGAAGTTCTTTGGCAACATAAGTGATAACAAAGCAAAATTTCCGTAATCTTCCATTGTCGTCTGGGTCAGAGTATCTATCGGCGACTATTTGAAAATCTTCCTGATTTAGAATCACGTCAGCAGGAAATAAAATTTCACCGATTGCTGCTTTACGTTCATCATTAAGTAGAAATAATTTTAGGAGTTTTATTGTACGCTCTGAATCCTCATCAATGCTAGAAATACCGCCTTCTATATCAAATTTGAATTTGGTCTCGCAATCTGGTTGTAAAGGATGCACAAGCAGTAAATCGTCTTCTCTTGCTTTTGCTCCAAAATCGCATTTGCCATCCTTTGGGTAGGCAACCATCATATTTTGATAGTCAACATCTTCGTGTGTTCCATCTCTTTTGGATAAGTATTGAGGAAACAAGTGCTCGAAGTGAGATGTTTCAGTTTCGATTGTCAAACCTGTATAACAACAAAGCCACCCTTGTTCTTGCAACAGTAATTGTTTTATATTTGCCTTTACGTCAGAATCAAGTTGTTCGAAACGGCAATTTATGTATTTACCGTCTATAAATTGACCTTCAAACCATTCAAGTAATTCCTTGGGGGATTCCCCTTTTTTTATATGTTTCATAACTATTTCCCCAAAAGTTTTATCCGTTCTATCCGGGTTTGCAGGCGAACAATTTCCTCATCAATTCCGTACAAGTTTTTGGCTTCTTCAATCAAGGACGTTGCCTCAGCATATTTTGTATTTACAATTAAATTCGATATATCATCAAGTATTTTTTGGGATTCTGTGCTTCGCTCTGGTGTCTCCATTAAACGGCGCAAAACCCAATTGCTATCCATACCTAATGATTGGCTCGGAACTTGGGGCTGTTTTCCTTCTTCTAAAAGAATGATATTTTCAGGCGGAACTTCGCCGATTGTTTGGGGCGAATGAGTAGTAGCAATAAATTGACACTTGGGAAAAGTCTTAAGTAATTTTCCTGTAATTGTACGTTGCCATGTAGGATGCAAGTGCAAATCGATTTCGTCAATCAACACAATGGCTGACGCATTTTTAGCAGGGTCTTTAATTTCTGGATTCGCCAACGCTAAGCGACGAGTTAAATCCATAAGAATGACAAGCATGCTTCGCTCACCGTCGGACAATTGGGGTATATCGAGGGCAATGCCGTTCTTTTTTACTTTGAGGGCTGGCTTATCTTTTGATTCATCAAGGCGTAGATCGCTAAAACCTTCGAGAAAATCTGGTAACGAATTTTGAATAGCCAGATTCGTTCTGTCAGGAATTTTGTCACTTTCTTTTAGTACGACTTCTTTTCGCCAAAGATCAGTCATTTCAGCCAGCAGAACGGGACGATCTTTCAAGGCTTCAGCGTATGCTCGGGCTTCGTTGCCTGATGTGCGTCCAGATTTTGAAATAGCCTGTACTGGTATAGTTGCGCGATGTGCAGAGTAATAAATGGCTAATGGGCTTTCTTCTTGTTGAGGTCGCTTAAACGATTTTACGGGAACATGTTGTTGTTGCGCGTCAAGTTCGTAGAATTCATATAAGTCAGGTGTGTCCATTACCTGGTTACGAACGTCGCCCGCCTGTCCTTTTACAAATTCAGTGCGGTTTTTTTGGGCAGAAAACCAAATACGCTTATCTGACACATCAGAGATACTGAATTCGGCTGCTACATTCATATATGGCCAATCAATGTCAGCGCCGTTGGCAACGTCATCTTGCGTGAATTCCAACATCTTTTCTTTTGATATGGATGTTTTCTTCTGAATATGAGATAACGCAACACGCAAAGCCCATAAGATGCTGCTCTTACCCGCACCATTCTTTCCCACAATTAGTGTGAAGTTAGGAACAAAGTTTATAGTTGTATTGGCAAAGCCTCGATATTGTTCCAATTTTAATTGGTGAATTCGCATGGCTTCAACTCACTTTTATCTGCCCGCTGACTGCCGCCGCAATCAACGACGCGCGGCGTTCGTGAAGATGTTCAATGGTTGTGTTGGCTAACTCTGCCAATCTGTCAATCTTTTTGATTCTATCTTCCAATGAAGACACTATTTCTTTTTGCTCAGAGAGCGATGGGAAACTCATTGGAAAGTTGCCCATACTTTGTTCTGAAAAGCCGAAAAAGGTTGTGCCTTTACGTTCTTGTTCCATATAGGCTTTGAATACATCTGTCATCAAGACATAGAATAAAAACTTTGGCAAGTAACTTTCTCGCAAAGGACGAATAACTAGGATGTGGCTATTAAGACAGGCTTCACCTGGCAAGTCGTCAATATACGCCAACTTACCCATTGCTGCTCCGTCTTTCATAAATAAAACATCATGTTGGCGAAGAATAATGTCTGGAGCCATCTCAAATCTTTCTCTGGTTACGTGATTACATCTTTCCCACTCAACTTTTCCGTCTCTAAAATGAGCGCTCGAAACCAAATAAGGGCCTTCATCTGTATACTCTTCCGCCTTTAATTCCTCATAACCAATGCGCCCTTTAGTAAACGAGATGTGTTTTAACGGCTGGCGTTTCCACTCAGAAGGCAAAGGAAACAGCCAGGGCGCAGGGCTTTTATCCTTTTGAACGCTATTTATTGCATTTTCATTTGTCACAGATTGATTGATGATAGCGGCACGTTTTTCAACGAGGATTTCAAGCAGTTTTTCCTTGGCGGCGATGAGCGTGTCAAGGCGGGCGGTTTCGCGGTCTAGATAGTCCGCGATGGCGCGTTGTTTAGGGAGAGGGGGAACAAATATTGGAATATCTGCTAAATCCATCGCTGTAATTGCTGGATAACTCACCCCAGTCGACCGAGTAATAACTTCCTGAATAAACCTTGGCTCATGTAAAGCATATTTGCAGAAACCCGCATCCAGTTTCGTCGTAGATGGACGGACTACGGCAAAGCCAGTAGAGACAATTAAGTTTTCAGGTGGATTGTTGATTGGGGCAATTGCTTGAAGATAAGTTCGAACTGTGGAGATAATCACATCTCCATCACGAACAATACGGCGTGCTCGACTCGGTGCAGCCTCAAAACGATATACAGCTATTTCATGAACATTGCCATTGGAATTAACATTACCAATGTCAATGTATTGCAATTCAAAATCAGGGTCTGTTGTTTCTCCCAATGCCTCATCATTAATGGTTGCCACCCGTTTTATTGGTATTAATTGAAACTCGCTATGATGGTTTTTCACGCTGACACCTCACGCAACAGGCGCACAATCTCTTCTTCCATGTTCTTGATGTCCGCGTCAATTTCTGCCAGCGGGCGCGGAGGGGTGTAGGTGTAAAAGTACCGGTTGAAGTTGATCTCGTAGGCAGGAGCAATCTTCTCTGCGTCTGCCCAAGCGTCGGAGACGTGCGGTTCCACTTCGCGCAGGAAGTAAGCTGCAATATCTTCCTTCAAGCGAATGTTTTCGTTATCGCGTAATTGCGAGTCGGGTTCATAGCGCTGGTCCTTGCCTATCTTTTCATTGAAAAACCAGCCCCACACGCGAGCATTCTTTTCATTCGTTGGCGGACGTGTGTCCACTACTATAGGGGCGGCGTCGGGGTCCCGGTCGGTAAACACTTCACGGAACAATTTTTTCTCGGTCGCCTTCCACTTGCTGGAGCGGCGTTTGAGCAACTCACTCATCAACTCATCAAAGGTCGTCCAGTTGGGGCGCGGCTCGCGTCCAAGTTCCTTGTCAATGGCTTGCACGTCATCCAGTAAATGAGGCACAGCGTCCAAAAAGCGGCTTTTGCGATCCACATCCATTTGGTAGAGCAGGCGCAACGGTCGCTCAATAGGCACGCGGTGATAACCGAAATCTTCGTTATCGAAAATCTTGCTGGTATCAGTTTCGCTAAATCCGCCATATTCCTTCACAATGGAAACGATGTCATCTTCACCGAGATAGCGGCGTTTATTGCCTAAACTGCGGCGCATGGGCTTCCAACGTTCGCGCGCGTCAATCAATTGAATCTTGCCCTTGCGGTTTTTCTGCTTGCGGTTGGATAGCACCCAGATGTATGTGCCAATGCCCGTGTTGTAGAACATATCATTGGGTAAGGCAACGATGGCTTCCAGCCAGTCGTTCTCGATGATCCATCTGCGAATCTCGCTTTCGCCGCTGCCTGCTCCGCCTGTGAATAGGGGCGAGCCATTCAACACGATGGCAAGACGCGAGCCAGTTTGATTCTTATCTTTCGGCTGATACGGCACGAACTTGTGAATCATGTGCTGTAAAAACAACAAGGAACCATCATTGACGCGCGGCAGACCTGCGCCGAAACGTCCTGCGAAGCCCTGCTTTTCTGACTCCCGTTTAATCTCCGAAAACTGTCGCTTCCAATCCACGCCGAAGGGGACGTTTGCCAAAAAGTAATCGAACTGCTCGTCTTTGAATTGGTCATTGATGAGCGAATCGCCAAAGCGGATGTCGCTGTTGGCGTTACCCTTAATCAACAAGTCCGAGGCGGCAATAGCATACGAACGTGGATTGAAGTCCTGTCCAAAGACCCACAACTTCCCGTCCGCGTGCATGTTGCGCAAATGATTCTGCGCTTCGGAAAGCATTCCGCCCGTGCCGCAGGTCGGGTCGAACAGTTTGAAGACCTTATTGGGTACGGTCAAAATCTCATCATCAGGGCTGAATAACAAATCCACCATCAATTGAATCGCTTCGCGTGGGGTGAAGTGGTCGCCTGCCGTCTCGTTGGCAGCTTCATTGAAACGGCGGATCAGGTCTTCAAACAAAAGCCCCATCTCGATGTTATCAATCTGTTTGGGGTGCAAATCCACATCGCAGAATTTGGAAATGACCAAATACAAGATGTTCGCCTCGTGCATGCGTTCGATCTCTGCCACGAACTCGAACTTCTCGAAAATGTCACGCACGTTTTTGGAAAAGCCGTTGATATAACTCGTCAATTGCTGGTTAATGGAGTCGGGATCGCCTTTGAGCTTTTCAAACGTCAACGGAGAGTGATTGTGGAAGCGAAAATCCTTCCCTGCCAATTTGTTGAGAATCGGGTCAAGAATATCTTCCTGGCCCTTGTATTTGGCTTTCTTCGCATTGAACTCCGCCAGTACCTTTTCTTTATTATCCAAAAGCAGGCAGTCAAAACGGCGCAACACAATGAGCGGCAGCATCACACGCTCATACTGTGGCGGGCGGTAGGGTCCGCGGAGGAGGTCGGCAATGTCCCAGATGAAGTTGGAGTAATAATGATGATCAGGCATGGGGTTTCCCGTGAATTCGGATTGCATGAATTTTACTTCATTATGAGACAGATAATCCTATTGGTATAAGGCTCCAACTCTTCGATTCTGGACCCCAAAACTGTTCCCCCATTACAGCAAATTCAGTGTCAGCCTACCATTCTTACAAAAACTTCCTTTGCACCCAAGATCAATAGAATGCCTAAATGAATTACAAAGCGGAATCAGCAAGGATTATCTACAATTCCTTATCTTTTCCAAAAAAGTAGAATTCAATGATCTCTGGATGGACCCACGCCCACATATTGAATATCAAAATTGGGATACCAAACACTGGGTAGAGCAATTCGCCTATTGTGCCTGGTCCATAATTTTCAGAGTGTAAGAAGAGTGAGTCCACCAACATGGCTACGGGGATAATTGCGAGTACACCGACCACAATCCGGAATGTTTTCAAGGGCTAGGATCTCCATTTCCGGAGTAAGAATACAGCTAAATCCATCTAATTGACAGATGAAATTCGTTACAAAGCCTAGATGCACTTCTGCTCATACTTCCAATGGAATCAAAAAGGGACTGCCTCGATTGAGACAGTCCCTTTACGGCATATCGCCTAGAATGGAATCGCGTTGAGGTGCGGGCAGACTTTATCCGCCAGCGTCTCAACAACCTGCACTAGATCATAGGGCAGAGGCCTATCGAATGATTTAATATCTCATCCACGCGAGCATCAGGCTGGTCATCACGACACGAGCTGCAGAGGATGCAATCATCCTGAAATGATGGATGGATGTACATCTCCTCACACTCACAATCCCAAAAGAGAGACGTGGTGTAGAAGGTGTCGCGCCCAATGTTGTGCACTTCGATCAACGATCCGTGTTTTACAATCCGCACAGCTACCTTCGCGGGAAGAGTTATAGTGACAGTATCATCACACATTACATACCTCCTAAATATTCTTTCCCTGGACAGCAAGCTTTCTTCGCATGGATGTAATCCAGCCGCGGTGTTGCCAGTAATGGTTTTTACCTCCGACCGAACATTGCCATCCCACACCTCGGTTGCGAGAACTCAACGAAGCATCATAATACACCTGTGAACCACATCCTCTGATCGGACATTTCGCCGGATGAACGGGATAGAAACCAAACGGCGGACGTTCCGCACGCTTGCCTCCGTCCGCGAGATACTTTCGTACTTCATCCACTGCGGGACAATTGCGACCGAGCAAGCAGGTGCATTCCCCGTTGATCGCGACATGATGATGCCGGGGACGAACAGTATCCCCCAGGTCCACGATGTAGAAATAGCCATTCACAAATACCGACGAATCGGCAACGTGAACTGGCGTGACCAAATGTTGTTTAATTGTTGTTGGCATGTGACATCCTTGAATAAGAAAAAAAGAGCGCAGTCCTGCGACTGCGCTCGTGATTATTGTGGCGGATAGATGGTGATGGAAGCGGGTAACGGTGTGAGATATTTTTCGAGCAATCGCTGAACATCATTCCATTCCAATCCACCCAAGCCACATCCGAGTGCAGGGACAGCCAGAGATTCAAGTCCCATCACCTGTGGTTGCAGGTCCATCAATCCTTTTTCGATCCATTCCAATCGGGATGGATGTTTCCAGTGTTCCTTTGTAGGGAACATGATCCAGCGGCTATCACCGTGTATGATGATGTTGATCTCACCGATCGTAACGAGGCCCTTTTCGCAAAGTGATTTATATACGCCGGCCGCATCAGGATCCTTCTTCGCCCAAGCTTTGGCAAGACCTGCGCCTGGCATACCCACTGTGTTGACGGGGATCACAATGGCTTCCGCTGGGTCCATCAGAATGTCGCCATCTGTGTATATGATTGTCATATGGCTATCCTTGGCTAATAACTATTCGACCGCGGGCTGAATGTATTCGGGTCTTCCTTGATGCCGTTCAAGTCATGCATGATCGTTTCAAGGATATCTGCGTCACCCTCATCGTTTGCACGTGCCCAATCAAAGTACCGTAGGAGCGCGTCAATGTCGTACATCCTCCCAAACGTAACAAGGTGGTTCAAGATGGTGTTCACTGATATATCCGATGAAGCCGCTATGAAATTGGCGATAGCATTGACCTTTTCAGCGCGCGCTTTGCTGGCTTCTTCCCGCGTAAGGTCGGATTGATTGTTATTGTTTGTCATTAGACTTTCCTCCAAGTTTGAATTTCCCACCGCTTGAAGCGATGGCGGCAAACCTGTTCTTGAACAGACCTCCCGTCATAGCTGCAAAACAAAAAGTGGGAGGGCATTTCGCCCTCCCAGCTCATTGAAAAACTAGCGACGACTCTTCTTCGGTGAAATCGGAGCATCGCCAAATAGACTGAGCTGCATGACAGCCCCAAGTTCATACAAGGCTTGCATTTGCTCGATCTTCTCGCCGAGTTCGACGAGACTTTGGTTTGATACAGGAATTAGTTGCCAGTGTTCGTCTGGTTCATCTACAAAACGTGCGAGCGTTCCAGAGTCGGACATCATCGCTTTGATCGCATCGAGCGCGTCACGGACGTCGGTGATCCCCTGCCCCACAAGAGAGATGGATTTTTTCTCCATTACAGGAGCATTGTCCTGCTTAGGTGTATCCTGTCTTAATTCGGCTTCAAGGGTTTGAAGTTCAACTTCGAGGGCTTTGAACTTTGCCTCGTGATCCCAGGGTTGGTTCAACTCTTCAGTTACGGAAGCAATATTCTTTCCCCAGGCTTGAATACTCTCGTCGCACTTCCCGGCTTTGTCATCTAGCGATTTCAGAGCAATGTCGAGACTACGGGTAATCCCCACGTTATCGGAACCACCGATCTCAAATTTTCGCGTACCAATTTCAAAGTAAGTAAGCGGCGTTTCGTTCAAGTCCGTGCAGGTCGTCCAAAGCGCATGCCCCCTATACCGACCGATCTCGATCGCGGACACCGTGCTTCGCAAGACTTTCTGCGCAGCTTTCTCAGCCAGCAGTTTGATATCACGACCGGCATCCTCGCGCTTGGTGATGACGCGCATAGCATCACCGCCAAATCCTTCCTTGAGGACTATGCGGAACTCTTCGATAGTGTTCTCATCGCGGATACGGATCGCTTCATTCAACGCTACCAGGTACTTCTGGTCCGATTCCATTTGAATCTGGCGATAGCGGACATCCTGGCGCAGCGCATGCAGCGAGGAGAGCCACGAGGAACGCAACGCGTTCAGGCGCGAGTATTCAGCATCCAGTACGATCTTCTGCATGATCTTCGGGTTGCCGGAGGCAAGTCCCTTGATCTCGGAGAAGGTCAACACGGTATCGCCCACATCCTCCATCTCGCGGTCCGTCACACTTCCGCGCATGATCTGCGCGATAAAGCCAGCTTTATTTTCCAACAGCTGCCAAGTGTAGCCATCGAAGCTTTTCTCGGTGACGTGGACGAATTGAAAGATCTGTGGGAAACGATTCCCTTGGCGCAGCATCCGTCCCAGTTGTTGTTCGAGATCGCCCGGACGCCAGGGCGGTGTGATATGGTGCGTTGCCACACAGCGTTCCTGCACGTTGATCCCGGTGCCCATCTTCTCGTTCGATCCGATCAGAACTCGGATCTTCCCTTCGTTCACGGCTTTGAATAACGCGGCGCGTTGCTGAGGATTGCGGGCGTCGTGAATGAAAGCGATCTCTTCCGGCGGGACGCCTTGTTTTGCAAGACGCAGCCGGATCTCGTTATAGACATTGGTCGTCAAAGCTTTTTCATCTTCCGTTTCAACTTCAACGAAAGATTCTTTGATCTCCAAATCAGCTTCATTTTGTTTCATAAGAAATACCTCCAAAAAAAGAGTGGCGCTTGTGGCGCCACTCTTTTAGTTATTTATTGTTTTGGTTTTGGAACCCCCAGATCGCAGAAGATCAACTGCGCTCCTTTCACGGAAGCAGTAGACTTCCACACCTGTGCCACCACCTCGGCGAGTTCATCGAGCTTGGGCATCGGTGCGCCTGCAGGTGCAGGTACGACCAGGCTCAGATCCAGCGCGGCTTTACGTCCATCGCTGGTGATACAAAGCATGTTGTCTTCTTCCGGTCTCACGATACCGCTCCGGACTTTCTCGGCGCGTTCCGCGAGTTTCATGACATAGTCTTCCAGGCTTTGACCTGCTACAGACAAAACCTTCACAGGCTTGTTGTTGAACAGGTCGGGTCTTTCGATTTCTGTTGGATCCACACGACGCATGTCCGCGACTTGCAACCAGAGCTGCATCAACTCCGGCACGTTGACGAACTTGCGGAAGCGGGTGTTCATACGGAAACCCGAGCCGTCCGGAGTCATTTCCAATCCTGGTTCAGCCAGGGCAAACTGACGCGCCCAAGCATCGAATTGTGCCAGACCAAGTTTTTGCAGAGTTTCCAATTGGAAGTATCTCTGCATGGTGAATAGTTCAGCCATCGTGTTCGTCACCGGCGTGCCGGTCATCCCCACAACTTTGCCACCATGCTCGATGATCCAGCGGAACTTCACGAACATATCGAAGGCGCGTTGCGAGTCCGTGTTGCTCAGACCAGCGATGCGACTCATCTTCGTGGTGAAGTACAAATTTTTGAATGAGTGATGTTCGTCGACGATCAGCATATCCACACCGAGTTCCTCCCAGGTGATCGTCTCTTCATCGTCCTTGTCGAATGATGCTATTGTTTCCAGTTTCACTTGAAAACGTTTGAGAGCTTTCTCGATCTCCTTCACTGCGCGTTTGCCATTTTTGTCGCCTTTCAATTCAAGCAGGTGTTCTTCGAGTTCATCAATCTGTTGCATGTAGAAATCTTTCAATGTGGCGCTTGAAACTGGTAGCAGTTTGAAAGACGAGAATGGGACGAGGATCATGTCCCAATTGTTGGTAGCAATTCTGCTCATGAATTCCGAGCGTTTGCCTTTCGTCAGATCAGACGGATCGGGGAGCAGGATATTGGCGCCGGGGTAGGCAGTCTGTATAACGATCTGCCAATTCGACAGGGTGTGATTGGGAACAACGAACATGGCTTTCTTGGTGAAGCCCAACCGTTTTGATTCCATGGCGGCGACAATTGCGGTCAACGTCTTGCCCATGCCGACCTCGTGACCAACCATGGTGGCGGGGTTTTGGATGACCCGCCACGCCGCGTCCTTTTGGTTGCTTCTCAGCCTGATGGCTTGATTCAGCCCGGGGGTCGTCAGATGCGAGCCGTCATATTTTGCAAGCCGCACTGAGTTGAATTCCTCGTTATAAATTGTCACGAGGCGTTTCGAGCGATCCGTGTCACTCCACAACCACTTCTCGAATTCTTCCTTGATCTCAAGCAGTTTCTGTTGTGCAGCGACAGTTTCTTTCGTGTTGACGGTGCGGTCTTCACCGAAGCCATCATAGATCACCACATCGCGTGAGTTCAGACCCGCGTCGATCAGGGTCAGGGTGTTCATGCGCGACGTGCCCCATTTGGCGTTGAGGAGATTAGGCGCAATATACGCCGTGTATTCTTTCTCGATCTCCCAGGTTGCGAGCGGTGGGATGTAGGTGATGTGATACGTTCCGGCTTTGAGTAGATGTCGGATGAAATCTCCAACGACATCCACGGGAATCCAACCCGCTCCCAAGGGAGCGCGGATGTGACCCGGGTCGATCGTCAGAGGGATAACGCTTTCGAGCGCAACCACGTTTTCCTGGAAACGGGCATCGAAACTGGCGGAAGCTTTCGCCTCCTGCAATTTGACACGTACATTTCCAGAGAGATATTGTTCGGAGGTCTGCCAGGCGAGCGATAACGGTTCCAAGAAAATAGACCCGCGCAGTTCATCAATCACTTGATCTCGCGAGATGTTTGAAACGCTCGCGATAAAAGGAATATCCACTTTGCCCATGTGATCCAAACAGACCAGCAGGGCATCGCTGGCTGATAGCTTCTCAGTTTTTATAACCGAGCGCACCAGCGTCTTGAAGAATATGTCAGCCTTTTCTGCGGTTGCAGATTCAGTGTGATATTTCTCCAGCGATTTTAGGAAGTGGGCTTCTGCACTATTCTTCAAGTAGCGCAGGTTTTGAGGTCGGTTGATCGGACCATAGACATCCGCGAATTGATCGTACAGTTTGTTGAGGTTCGCCCTCAGCACAGTCACGTTCGATCGGTCGCCGCGCGTTTCGGCGCAGATCAACTTTTTCGCCGCATCATGGATCTCCATCAACTTCACAGATGCAACAGGCATGGCTGGTGTTCTCGATGAGATCACGCTGTCATCCGAAAACTGAACCGTGATCGCTTCATCCTTTGCAGGAAGGGCAATCGGCTCAAGTCTCTTCAAGACTTGTTTGAATGTGCGGGACAGTTCGGCGGGCAGGTCCAACCCAGCGGGCAGGACTGTGTACCCATCGCTTTGATACATTCTCCCATCCATGGACGGCACGCCGATGATCATTTCGGGATGTTCAAGATAATACTGGTTAACCATCGCAGCGCGATAGTCTGGTTTGAACATGCCAGTGTGTACCCATATCGGGACTTCCTCCGATTCCTCCAGGCGTTTCTGCATGATGAGGATATCCGTGATGACTTTCGTACCTGCATTTTCTTCAAAGGCAGTTTCAGGCAGGCGGACGGCGGCGAGCAGATTTAAACGACGCGCCAGCCACTTGCGGACGCGATCATCCTTCTTGTCCAGTGTGAAGCGGGAAGTGATGTACATCAGCACGCCGCCCGGACGAAGCAGGGTCCAGGTGTTCGCAAAGAAGAAATCATGGATGGGGTTGGTGAGATATTTGGGGAGTCGCTTGCTAAAGACACCGTAGTCCCCAAAGGGAACGTTGGAGATCGCCAGGTCGAACATCCCAGCGGGAAGGTTCGCGGCTTCGAAACCGGTGTTGAAGATTCGGCTGTTTGGATGCAGGGCTTTCAGGATCAGGGCGGTCAAACCATCCAGTTCGATTTCGGTCCAGTCCACCTTGTCGCGGAGCGCGGCAGGGGTCATGGATTTGAAGTGACCAATCCCTGCAGACGGATCAAGCGCACGGAAGGGAAGCTCTCCGAATCCAAGTTGCAGGGCGGCTTCCCATATGGCGCCGATGATAGGCAGGGCGGTGTAGTGGGCATTGAGGGTGGAACCGCGCGCGGAGCGTAGTTCGTCTTCGGTCAGCAGTTCGGTTAACTCATGCACGCGGGAAGCGAGACGTGAGTCTCCCCAGCCAACGTATTTCGATAGGAGCTCAAGTTCTTCCGGTAGGGCTATTCGTCCAGTGGACGACAATTCCTTTATGAGATTTATTGCCTGTTTGTTGTTTTCGAAGCGTTGTTTGGGAGTACCTAGGTCAAGAATTTGACCGGGTTGAAAGAAAAAATCATGATGTGCCATCGTGGGCATACCTCCAAAATTGATGGCAGTCCATTTAAGACTGCTCCCCTGCTCGCTTTGGAAAGTGAACAGGGGAGTAGTCTCAAATTTGAAGACTGATTGTGATTTTGTAGCGGGGAAATTAGCTTCTACTTTTTTGCTTGACCCGTACCGGAAAGAGCCTATAATAAAAGCGGTGAACTAGTAATTTTTCTCCTTAAGTTTACACCGTCAATCGAAACTACCAGAATACGATAAGTGTTGGATACAATCTGGTTTGTTGAAATCCGCACCATATCTTTTAGTAACCTGCTTATATTAGAATACGAACCTTTCTCCGATGGACATTGTGGAGTATCACTATGGAGAGAACTGAACAGAAGGTAAATGAACTGGAACAGCGATTAAATCACAGATTCAATCGCTCAGTAGCTAGATCAATAAGTTTCATGTTGCTTGTAATAGCTTTGGGGCTGGGGGTATTTGCTTTCATGGGGTATCAGGCCAGTCTCAATATTTCTAGGCTCAGCGAGCAACTTGACAAACTGGAAACAACAGTTTCAACATCCCCAACTATGACGAATCAAGCTTTACCTCCACAATCTGATGCAAATGGATCGGTTGTTGACCTTGAAACGCGGCTAGCTGTTGTTGAGAAACTACAGGATTCTATTGCTAGCACTTCAAAAGACGCTCTGGATCAAATGAACCTTGTTTTCGGAATCACGGCCAGTTTTTTTGGGTTATTCTCTCTTTTCTTAGCTTATCGCCAAAATATGATTGATGCTAGCAGTGAGAGACGCGAGGGCGAGATGCTAGGACTAGTAAGTTCAACTAGAGAGAATATTGGTGTCATCAATGATTTGATCGTAAGCTTGAAAGAGAGCTACAGCTATCGAGAAGAGGTTGATAGCCGCATTCAGGAAATGAACAAACAATTATTGGAAATTGCAAAGTACAAAAGCAAAACTGAACAAAGTCTTCAGGATAAGATTACCGAACTCAACACTGATGCTTTTAAATTCTTTTGTAGTCCAATAAATCGGGAAAACTTCAAAATTGAGGAAAATCGAGGTAAGCTGGAGAATTTCTATGTGAACATGAATGCATTGGAGAGAATGGGGGACGTAGCTACACAATTTAATCCATTCTGCTATTTCTTGAAGGCACTGCATTTTTTCAATGTCACACAATATGATTTGGCTAGAGATGATCTCGAGGCGTCTTTTCGATTAGGTGTTAGAGAGATCGCAAAACCTTCTCTCGAGAGATATAGCAGCGATGCAAATCAAAACGAGGTTTCTGAGCAGCTAAATAGGATGTTGACTGACTGCGGCTATCATCTTGGAATTATTTATTACAACTTAGGGGAGTATGAGAAAGCACGAGAAAGATTTCAAGAGTCATACAAGCGAAACCGCCTCGATTTTCGTTCGCGCTCTTATATACCCGAACTAATGTTTTTCGATACCCGTATTCCTCTCAACAGAACTATTACTGAATTCAACGCTGTTGAGAAGGAGCTTAAGAATCTCTCAATTGAAGATAGACAAAAACTTGATTGGTCAGCAGCGATGGCATCATTAAAGATGAGGGAAGGGAATTGCTATCTTCCGAAGACTGTTCCCTTACCTCACCGTGCTGGATACCGGAGTGAGGAAAGTGCTGAACGGGCCGCTTCTATATATTGGGAGGCTTATGACTATGTACAAAAGTTTGAAACAAGATCCACATTAACTGAAATCTTCGTGAGACTATCCTTAGCTCAGACTTTAGAACATCTTGGGCGACCAGAATGGCGGGGGGTAACACCAACCGAACTGTTCCAACAGGTCTTTTATGACGTACGAAAACAGATTGTTCTAAAGACAGAACCTATTCTTTTGTTCTTGTTAAATTACGTGTTAGCAATTTGCTTAAGTCGAGCAGGTATCCTTGGAGAGAACCCTAGATCTTATCTAGCGCGGTCCCGTGAGCAGTTACAACATGTACCTGCTCAAGTATTGATTTTTTCGCCCATCAACAAGATCAATTTGAACCGAGATGACATTACTGCTGAAATGGAAACCTTCGAGAAAAGTTTGTTGTAAGGAGTATCTCTATGCCACGAATTGAACCGCTACCAAACTATGCATTGTACTTTCCAAACAGGAAACGAGACCGCGTTATTATCGGAAAAGCAGCCCTTGTTTCACTGTGGGCGCAAGAAGAATTTAAATACATCCAATTGGGTGACTTTAGAGTTACGATTCAATTCGATTCTGTGCCAGGCAAACTACTAGCCAAAACGTCTGATGACCTTCCATGCAAGACCGTTGCAAATTTCTACGTTAGAGTGAATGAGGATGCAGATTCGCTTGAAAAGGCAACAAGAAAATGCGCGCCATCTCGAAAGATCACAAAAACGAACACCATTTCTCATGATGACCTCAAGAAAGATCTGGAAAGTACATTAGAGTCCCTAACTGAGAACTGTGTAAGACAAGTAGCTTACCTGGACCTGCTTCAATCATCCGAACAAGCGAAGATGCTGGAAAACAGCATCCGCACAGATGCTGATCGTAAGATGACCGAGATGGGCTTTATGCTCCTGGGCTGTAGAGTTGATGTTCAACCAATTGCGCCAAGTCAGGAATCATTAGCACAAAATGCTAATCTCAAACAGGTATGGAAGTCTCATTTGGAGGCAAAAGATCAAATTGAGCAAGAAGAATTAGAATTAAAAAACAAACAAGAAGAGAGGAAAAAGGAAGAAGAAAACCGCAGTAGATTGCAGCGAGATAAGCTGGATAGTGAAGCTGAAGCTGAACGACAGCGATTTCTGAATGATCGGGATGAACAGTTAAGACAACTAAAAATCGAAGATGAAAAACGCAAAAGCAAAACTGAAGAGGAGCGAGCCTTAATCATCAGTGCAGCCCAAGCAACTAATGACCGCCTCCAAAGAGAGAAAATCGCCATAGAACACGAGCGTCTGAGACTCGAAGAAACTCAAAAGCATCAACGGGAAACTGAGGAAGAACAGCGTGAGCAGGAGCGGTTGACTCACCAATTTGAGCTAAGTAAATTAAGACGTGAAGAGGAAAACAAGGAAAAACAATTTGCCCTCGAACGACTCCAAGGTCAAACTCAATTAGCAGAACTCGAATCCAAGCAAATTATGTTAAAACGCCAGATAGCTGAATCCGAAAGTGCTACTTTTCTTTTCAAGGGCAGGGCAGAAGCAGAGATTGAACAACTGAAAGCGTTGGCAGCCCATGCTACTGAGATAGAAATGAACCGCGCCCTTCTAACCGCTCTACCGGCTATTTTGGAAAAAGCATATTTGCCAAGCCAAAAATTAGGAGATATAAAGGTTTTATATGTCGGAGGGAATAATGGTGACTCGAACAATAAATCTCAGGCATCAATAGATCAAGTCCTTGGATCAATCCTCTCTGCAATGTCAACATTTCCTATGTTGCGCGAAACCTTGCGTTTTCTAAATAAGTGGGAAGTGCCGACAGATGATATACATGGTGACAACGAGCAAGATCATGTCGAAGAATAACCAGATAACCTAACAACAATTACACATGATCGCTCTCGTTTTGGAGCACATCTCAATATCATAGTCAAAAAGGCAACCTGATCTTAACTGGATCGCTATATTAACAGAGTGAGGGGTTTTCCCTCACTCTGTTTTGTTTGAGACAAATCGTCTCAGTCGTTACTTTCCCAATTCCATTCGCCTGGAGAATCACGCAACCAGATAACATGACCTTCCATGTTGACAAGGACGCACTTCATGAACTCATAGTCTTCACTTTCGCGGGCTTTGAGCCACGCTTCGGTCTCGGCAAGATTATCCACAGGCATACAGCCGTGCAGTTCCTCGATGTCCATTAGGTCATCAGTCGAAACTCCTTCCAGCCTGTATTGAATACTGTAATGCGGAAGTGGGATGTCTCCTTCGTTGTCATCGCGGACGAATCCACAGACGCGACACCATTCAACATCATTGTCCCTGTGTGATCTTTCGTCCAGGATCAACTCGAACGCGTGACAGCGCGGGCATTGCTTTACTTCGGTTGAAGATATTTTGAAATTCATGTTTTCCATACCTCGTGAGGCGGGTCAAAGTATGCGCCCGCCTGAAAAGAAGATTTGCCAGCGTTGATGGCTAAAACGAAATGAGATGCGCGCTGTATAGATAGCTCCCGAAACAACCAGAATGATCTGACTCGTATCTTCGATGACGCTGGCGATACGTACCCAGCCGGGTAACGTAAGCCATTCCTTGAACTGGTGTGAGCTGACAATTTCGAAATCACGCGTGCATAAATTGACGACCGCCGCGCTGTTATCTGAAAAGCGCAGGCGCAGAGTTTGGTTGTCATCATCCAGGATAAGTGCGTTGAGTTCACGTCCGCAGATGGCGGATGCCAGTGATGGTTTTCTCCTTGGGAGACTGATCGGCCACCACATCACGCCTTCGCTTTCTGGACTTCTTTACTGGTTCTGGTTTCGAGATAGGGGATCTTTCGGCGAAGTGCCTTCAAAGGATCGATCTCAATGGTGACTGCACGATCAAGCGCGCGCAAGATGTCCTTGCGAAGTTCGCTGTCGAAGTTCCCTGAGCGCGCATCCAGGTCAAGTGTTTCGGAGAGAATTTCCCAATCGCCATCGTTGAAAACCATCACAGTCTTTTTGCCTTTGCAGGCGTTGGTGATAATCTCGATGCTCTGGCGCGTCTCGCGCAGAAACTCCAACCAGGATACAGCTAGGCGGATTGGGATGAAAGCGGGAAGCTTGTGGATTTTTAAAGTCTTCATGTGACATACCTCATGTTTGATATAGGCAGACCATTCTTGTCTGCCTCCGCTCGTCACGCTCTTCAGCGGGACATGCGGGGAAAGGCAAAAAGAAGCTGGAGGAATTTTGTCCCTCCAGCTATGGATCAGGAAAACCCAAGTCCTCTTTCCTTTAAAGACACATAAAGATTACGACCTAATACCAAGTGGTCTTGCACCACAATATCCATCATCTTCCCAGTCTGCACCGCTGCCCTAGTAACCGCAACATCATCAGGACTGGGAGTGGGATCGCCACTAGGATGATTGTGCGCCATGATGATCGCGGTTGCATTGCGCTGAATGGCAGGTCTAAAGATTTCCGCCAGCCGAATCTGTGCTGAGTTAACCGAACCAACATAGATCTCAGAAATGCCGAGCACATGTGATTTGGTGTCAAGCAGGATCACCCTTAGGTGCTCCTGCTCAAACGTTTCCATCTCGCGCAATAAACCATATGCATCACTTGGCGAGTTAACCGAGGGAGCTTCTTCAACGGGGCGACTGAACATCAAGCCCAGTGAGAGCGCTGCCTTGATGCGAGCCGCCAACTGCGGTCCAACTCCGCGCACCTTGGAAAGTTCATCTGTGTAAGCATTGAACATCCTATGGATATCGCCGTTGAAGTGCGTCAGTAAACCTTCAGCGGTTTCGATCTGGTGGGGTCCGCCAATAATGGCGGCGAGCAATTCCATTGTGTTGCATGCCGCTGGGTTAGTTGTGACCCGATAGATTGGCTGGTCGCGTAACGCTAGTGTTTTTATTTTTGGGATTTCCGATCCGATCAATGAAATAGTCATGTGACATACCTCCGAAATAGTTGCAGTCAAAAAAGACTGCTCCGCCCATCCCTGTGAAACCACAGGAACAAGCGGAGGAGTCCTTTAAAAAGATGGAGGGGCGGGATACGCCCCTCCGTTTGGTTAGATCAGAGCCGGTTGAAGATTCTTAAACGGGCTTTCCTTCAAGTCATTGACCAAAGGCATGGCAACGACGGAGGCTGTGCTTTCGATCAGCATCGGCGCATTATTTTGTGCGGGAAAGTTTAACGTGATGTGACCATTGGCAGCGCAAGCCTTTACCACATCCTTCAACAAGGACACCGCGTAGTGCATGACCACGCTTTCCGCTTGCGGCTCAACTGCAACCGAGTCCATAGACTTGTTCTCATCGTTCACAGCCATCATCCAAAGGAAGCCACTCAGCACTTGCATATAGATACTTCCTTCAATCGCATTTGCGCGTTTGAGAAAAGATTCAAATGCGCGTGTCTCCACTCTGACTGTGATCGCTTTCTTGACCCCAATTACGATCGGCATGTAGTCGGGAAAGTTGTCCCCGATACGCGGGATTTCGAAGAAGAAGTCTGCGTTCCCACGTTGGATGGAAAGAGCGATGCCATCCTTGTGGAAGCCAATGGCAACATCCTCATCATCCGCGGGCTTGATGGCACGCTTCGCGCGGTTCAATGCCTGTACGGAATACAAGCTACCTTTGGCTGTGAGTTTCTCCGCGACAATAGATGCAAATGAGAGAATAAACCCATCCGCCGCCGCTGCTTTCACTGAACCATCTTCTGCGGCAATGAAGATCCCATTCAGGCTCGGGCGCGTACCGTCAGTGGATGCAGCTTCAGTCATGGTAGATAACAACGTCAGGTCTTTGCCTTTTAACGAAGATGATGGTTTACCGAATTTCACAACTTCAGGTGGAATGCCGATTCTTGCAGAGCGAAGTTCGCTCATCGAGCAGGCAAATTTCAATGTCAATCCTGTTTCCATAAAGTTGATCTCGAGCAAGCCTTCATCGGCAAGTTTGACCAACTCCTGAAGCGTGGGACCATCAACGCACATCCATTCTCGATCCTCTGCGCCTTTGCAAGTCATACGCGCGAGCGCGCTTCCATTATCTGTATACGAAAACACTTCCAGCATTTCATTCTTGGTGCGGATGCCCAAGCTGGCAGAGCCTGCCATATAAGGAGTCAAGACTCCCAACAAGCCCAGCAACTCTGATCTTTGAAAATTGATTGTCATGGTGACATACCTCGGTATAAGATTAAGCGGCAAAAACAAACCGCTGCGCCTGGTCACCTTTGAAAATGAACACGCGCAGCGGACGGTTTCGATTAGCTTTACGGCAAACGAATCTTTATAATTATGGAGATGGGGAGGCAATCAGCCTCCCCATTTTTTCAATCACTTTCAGCCATCTGCCTGATGACCTCCAGTGTTGCGCGACAGTCACCAAGCGCGGAGTGATCGCCGCCCTGAAGTTTCTGCCAGCGGAATGAGCCGCGATAGTCATTCCATTCGCCAACCCATTCGGCATACTGCAGCATCGCGCAAGTGAAGCCTTCGATACCAAGTTGGATACCGATGTTGTGTGCCTTACCACTCTGCACCAACAAACGCATATCGTACTGCGCGTTATAGATCACAAGCAGTTTGCCTGCAACAGCCTCTTGCAATTTAGGCAAGATATCCGGGAACGCTGGCGCAGCCTGCACCATTGCATTGGTGATGTGATGCACAGCGGTCGCATCAGACGGGATCGGCTTGGTGGGTTTGACCAGGACATTATCCATCAGGACATTGCCCCTGCCGTCGAGCACTCCGATCTGGATGACCTGGGCATCGTTGCCAAGACCGGTTGTCTCCGTGTCGAGGATCACCCAGGTGGTTGGGTCGCGTTTCAAAAGATCGCGCGCCCAATTGACAGCTTGCTTGCGGGCGCGAAGAAAAAATTCTTTATCCATCGCACACCTCCGTTGAGGTTTCAGTTTCGTGGTCAATTTGTAGATGAACGGCTTCAGAGATTGCCATCTCGATATGATCCACGATCCCGACACCGCCAATGAAGTCAGCGATCTCGGTCGCCAGGCTGACTTCATTCAATGTGTCAATTTTCTCTGCCAGGTCGGGATGCCTTTTGATCAGCTCGTTGATGTATCCCACCACGTCATCTACAGTGATTGTGTAAATATTTCCGTGGCTGTCGCGAACATGTTCTTCTAATGCCTTTTTCAAGGCTTCATGATTTGTTGTCATTTGACATACCTCCAATGTGATTTCGCAACCTAAATATAGATTGCTTCGAGGGCTGTTGTGAACTTCACGACAATCCTCGAAGGAGTCTATAGAAGGTTACGAGTGGGGCTATAGGACTCCACCCGCTCCCTTTGCCGTTACCGTTTGGTATAGGCGTCAACACGTTTATCGAAATCGTAGCGACCCGACTTCGCATACCATACCAGGTAGGCGTTGTAGGACAAGACGAGCGTGATGACGATCAAGAGAACTACTGCGATCATGCGTGCACCTCTCAGTGTGATTTGGGGCGGGTAGCCCTTATTATTTGCAGGCTGATCATTCGATCAACCTCCCTGCGAAAGAGCATCAAATTAACCATGCTCTGCCGGAGGGAGGCGGCGAACACTTCTGCTCGCCGCCTGCTGAGAGGCGCAGCGCATGACGCGCCGGTGGAGTTGGACTTTTGGGTTTCGCAACCCATCAGCCCCACTCGCAGGTCATCCCTCTGGACTTGCACCAGGTAAGCACTCTGCAGGATGAAGGGGAGGGTGCGTTGATTCCGCACCCTCAAAATAAAGAAGAACGATTAGGCGGGTTCGCCTTCAAGTTCTTCTTCGGCAACCGTCTCTTCATTGTTATCGAATGAGAACGGTTCTATGAACTTGGCGAAGATCACCAATTGCTGGCGTTTCACTTCGTCCTGACCAGTCCATTCTTCCAGCGCGAGGTTGCCCTTTACGGTAAAGCGGTCCTTATTGACGAGATCGCCCACACTCTGGACAAGCGCAGTCACGTCATCGTTCTTCGAGAAGGCTTTCACATCGAAGAAGATCGAAGGCTTGTACTCTTCTGTGCGCTTATCCTTCCCCTGGGAGAGGAAAGCGCGAACAGTCGCGTAGGGCTTGCCTGACTGTGCGTATTTCACTTCGCCGTCAGCGATCGCCATCAACGTGAAGATCACGTAGTTGGACGGTTGATTGGATTGGTCTTTGGTATTGCGTTTGGTAGCCATGCGGCGTACCTCCTTGAATTGAAATAGCGGGTGTTGAGCATCAGCCCGTGGTAGCTTGCGCTTGTGACGCAAATTGTTCCTGTGGGGATCGAACCCGACTTTGCCCTGCTTGCGTGCGCGGAACAAATGAACGCTCCTGGAGGATTTGAACTCCAGGAGCGGAAAGGGCAAATACCCCTACTCTTCAAGTGTGGCTTTCCCAACAGGTCCGCCGTGGATCCGTTCGCAAACCGTGCGAACTGGGCAGAAATCACACCGCCACAATTCATCCGGATCGGAAAGAATGGGCGGGAGATCCGGTGCGATCAACGCCGAGAGCGCGGTCTTGAGCAAAGCCATGGTCGCCTCACGATCCAGAGTCACTGGACAGCGCACCGGCACCTTATCCGGAAAGTACACCACCTGTGCACCGGCAAATTGATGCGGATTTTTCACTCCAAGTTTGCGAGCGAGGGCATCCGCGTTCTTCTCGATCAGCAATGCATATAGATTGACCTGCATGGCATGCGAGGAACGAGCCTGCGGCGGGCGATAGACTTTGCTGATATCCGACTTAGAGCGGAGTACGCCACAGTTTGGACAGGTTAAACCGTCATCGCCTTTATAAAGATCCGCTTCACATCTGCCGCAGACATTGACCTTGCGACCGAAAGGCGCATTGCCTGTCACTTTGTAATCGGTGATCAGCCAACCCTTGGGTGTCAGTTCAAGCATGTCAGGCGTTCCCACCAACAGAATGGATTTCCCGCGATAGGAAAACTTCCATGAGAGTGTCTCTTCGCGAATGCCATCCGGATATTGACTGAGCAACCCGTGATAACCGGTGCCGCGATTCATGCGATACAGCGCGGACGGTTTCTCGTAGTAAGGAAGCTCGGCCTTGAGGCGTATTTGACGCGAACACGAAAGTAATTCGGTGACCGAGAATCCGATCTCAGCGCCAGCCTGCTCGGCTAGTTTTTGCGCGTACCGCGGATCACGAATCGAGTTCGTCGCCGTATGGATCACTGCCGGAACCATTGAGCAGCCAGTTGCACCTTTGCGGGCGCATGCCAGGCACTCTTGAAAAGAAATTGGTTGATCAGTGACTTCACATAGGAAGCCAATCAAACCAGTTTGTGTTGCAATTTGAGTCATTTGACATACCTCGGTGAAAAAATGAATTTAGATTCTGCGAGAAGCAAGGGTACTTCTCGCAGAAATTTCTTTAGCCGTTCACGACCTTCCAGCCTTCGTCGGTCTTTTCGTACATGTCCTGGTCGTATTCGAACTCGTACCCGGCTTGCTGTGCGTACGCCACCCACAGGGTCACGAACCCATTGAAGATCCCCAGCTCTTGATTAACCTGCTCGAGCGGCAGATTCAATGAAACCAGGAGAGTCTTCTTCGGCTCGTCATCCGCAGCCGGTCGTATCAAATAGAATGCTGGTATGGCAATCGGCGGATCGTTTTCCTGCGTACTTCCCAGCCAGACTTTGAGCTTGTTTTTCATAACGCACCGCCTGAAATCTGAAAGCTCTGGTTATGGGAATCATGTGGTTGATCGATGTTCATGGTGAACATACCTCCGTTGTTTGATATGGAGCAGACAAGCCGCTCCCGATCATCCACATCCAAGTTGGATCTGAACATTCGGGAACGGCTTGGAATCAAAAAGACCAGGCGTCAAGCCTGATCTTTTTACCTCAACACTTAACAGTCAAAGTTAATAGCCACCTTGCGATAGCACGCTATCCGTGCTATCATATATGCATGATCCAATCCTTCAAAGCAGCTGGCACCGAGGACATTTTCAACGGCAAAAACACCAAGGACGCGCGAAAACTATTGCCAACTGCTTTATGGAAGATTGCCGCCCGAAAACTCGATCAGTTGGATTCTGTGACTACACTTCAGGACCTGAGAATTCCACCCGGCAATCAACTCGAAGCCTTGTCAGGAACTCGCAAAGGACAGCATAGCATCCGCATCAATGACCAATACCGGATTTGTTTCAAGTGGACGGATTTGGGACCTGAAGCAGCCGAGATTGTTGATTATCACTAAAGCTAGAATTTTTTGAAAGGAGAGCATATGGTCCGCATACCTACCCACCGTCAACCCACTCATCCTGGAGAAATGCTTCTCGAGGAATTTCTCAATCCCATGCAGCTAACCCAGCGCGATCTGGCAGACGCGATCCATGTTCCGTATCAGCGCATCAACGATATCGTTAATGGTCGCCGGAGTGTCACGCCCAGCACAGCACTGCGACTGGGCAAGTTCTTCAATATGTCAGCCGAGTTTTGGATGAATCTCCAAATCCGCTGGGATATGTATTTTGCACAACAGGCTGAGATGTCTGTCTTGAAAACCATTGAGCCGTTGCAGACTGTCTAACCGTTAAGCCATCAACTTAATACGCCGTCGATGCGAATTCGAGGGCGTTTTTTATTTCCAGAGGGGCATAAAATCATGCCATTCCTGTTGCGTACAATTTGCATTGTACGCAGTGATATTGTATAATCCAGGTTGGATAAATTTACTTACGCAGTCAGGATGATGTCATTCTCATTGCGCAAAATCCATTTCAAACCCAAACGGATTACCCCAATGACCCCAAAACAAAAGAACATCCTGCAAGCTTTCGAGGATTACATGAACGCCAATCCCCTGCCCTCACGCACACGCGAAGGGGCATCAGAGAAAACCATCAAAGGATACGTGCATGATGTGAACGATTTTCTTGGTTGGTGGAAACAGACCGAAGGCGAACCCTTTACTGTTGAGTATCTTTGGAAAGACTCATTTGCACTCAACAAGAAGCTGATCCAGGATTACGTTAATCACCTAGAGAAGAAAGTGGAGATCTCCACCGAATTACGAAAGGTGTCTGCCCTGCGCGCCTTCGTGAAATTTCTGCAAGCAACAAAGGCCATCGAACATGAACCCATGCACGGTTTACGTTTGCCAAGGAAAGCCGAACCTGAACCGCGTGGCTTAAGCGACAAACAGCGATCACGTTTCGAGTCTGTTTTTCAAAAGCCCTGGCTCGACACCGCCACCAAACGCAAGCGTACAAAGGAAGTAGAGGAAAATGTCATTAGGGAAGCAGAGAACCGCCGAGTTCGCGATCGGGCTATCGTCTTTCTAATGTTATACGCTGGTCCACGCGTGGATGAAACTTTCCAGCTTAATGTTGGCGATATTGAATTGAAGGAAAAATCTGGCACACTTCACATTCGTAAAGGAAAAGGTTTCAAGGAACGCCGCACGGCAATTCCGCTTCCTGCCCGCAAAGCTTTGCAAGAATGGCTGGGACTGCGCAACAAACTTGGAATGGAGAAAGGCAAGGATACGCCACTTTTCGCCGCATTGCGAGGCGATACTGTCGGCAAGCGCTATTCAATCCGCTCAATCCAGAACATGATTGCGGAAGCTGGAAAACGCGCCCGCATTGAAGAACCTGTTACGCCACATGTCCTTCGTCACACCTGCGCCTTTATGCTGCGCCAAGCAGGAGTCGATATTGAGACGCGCGCTAAGATGCTTGGGCATTCTATAGAGACTGCTTCAAAATATGGCGCACCTGGTGAAAGCGAGATCGAGAAAGCCGCGTCCATGCTGGACCACGCAGAGGCGGCATAGCTAACTTACTGGGTAATCCCATGATGAAAACGAAAATATAACTTAAAAAAGGCGAGACAATATGTAATGACCTTTTTGACCACAATCAGGACGATCTGATTAATGACCCGAGTTGTGCCAATGCCCAAGAGGCGGGCGGCTTCTCCCGTTGCCCAAGTAAACGGAACACGTCTGGGTTACTTTTCCACGGTTCACAACCACCAGACATCCAGAATTCCCACCCTATATGTCTCGAGATGATTTCATCACGAAGGGCTTTATCGCTCAGGGGATTTGCAATTCGATAATGGTTGCTTGTTCCAGAACGGTCTGTGCTGAAAAAAAAGTAGAGTTGTTTTGCCAGATCCCAGTTAATCCATGAGTCGTCGTTGCCAAAGGGGCTGGAGACAAGGTTAAGACGTTTCATTTCATCGTCGTATTTGGAGCGTATCCAAATTGCCACCTCATCGAACTTTGGAAGTTCTCCTTTCGATTCTAAATAATAGATTACCTTGGCATAATTTTCCCCACTCGAGGGTGAACTCATGGAAGGAATATCGTAACTGAGTTCTGTGAAAGCCTTTTGGTAAGACATACGTTGTAGATGGATCAATTCCAGTTCAGCATACCCAGGATTTATTTTTGCGAAATCGATGGATTTTTCTTCCATAATCTTCTCCTGTAGATGACAAGGTGGTGTTTTTAGACTCGAAGATTAACCTAACTTCACAGATGCACAGTAGGTCTCTAGATACCTGTCTGGTGAAATTTCAATTATGGGTAGACCAAAATCAATTTTGTCACACCCTGTAAATTGAAACACGCCTAAATTTATGCTGGCCACTCTGGCGTGTGCGCTGAGTAGGTGATGACCAACAGGATATCTTGTACCTCATCATTCTTGAATCGATCTCTGATCGTTTCTGTATTTGGTAGTGTCAGCTGCCATGTTCCAAAAGGTAATTTCCCAATTATCGGCATCCAACTGGATGCATTGCCTCTTCGGGTACTAATAATTCCGTCTATCGAGGCGGCAGATCCTCCAACAGATCCAGTGCTTCCACTTTCTGTGAAGCGGAGTACGTCTACAGGGATTTCAAAGGTCGAGCCATCAGCACGAGCAAAGAAAAGAACCACATGTTGGATCTTCAGGCTATCTTTTTCAAGGTTCGGCGGAAAATCCTGCGCTATCGTCGTGAAACTGACTTGCATTTGCTGTGCTTCATTAAGGAGTTCTGGGTTATGTAGGTCGTACCATTGATCGGCGAACTGATTCCGAAAACTAAAGGCTTGATCCGCACTCACACTGGTATCTAGCTCCTGGATCACTTGCTGCTGATAATCAAAACTATTAAGTGCTGTGTACTCAATAGCGAGCAGCACATCAGCAAGCGTGTCATAGCTAAATCCATTTGACACTTTGGGCATCCGCAGTTCCCAATTCGTGTCGACCCCCATACCCTCGAAAGGCACCAGCATTTCTGATTGTGGATCAAGGTCGAATAATCCAGTTGCATTGTTAGGCGAACTAAGCGCCACCATTTGTGGATCACGACGAACCAAAATAGTTTGATAAATATCTCCTCCGATAACCACACGCGACAGACCTGAGGCCGTCAAACTAGCCCGAATGCCTTGCGACGGTGGAATTAATGCGATAACAGAAACACGCACTTTGTGAATTAATCGCAGGTAGTGTCCGGGAAAATCGCGATCAAACATTTCTAGAGGCGTAGCAAATTTCATTACACCCGTCTCCCGGAAGCGTTGAAATTCGACAGGTGACAGTTGTGAAAGTGAAATCGTCTTACTCAGTTGGAGTTTGCGCTTGTTGTTATCAAAAGCATACTGATCAAGTTGATAGATGTCTTGCAATAATCGCGCTGAGCCAGTTAGACCTCGGCGGTCGAGACCACTTCCACCAGTTCCGTTGCTGTTGTCCACATTCTGACTTGGCGACTGCCAATAATTGGACTGGATGTACGGTGGTGGAGTTTCATGACGCTCAAAAGCAAGTTGGTTGCTGGCGAGCTGTGCCATGGAAGTAGCGTTCTGAAGGAAAAAACGGTAAATACCTTCTAGAATATCTATCATCCAATCGTAAAGATCAGTATTGGTAAATTTGTTGTGAAGAAAGTCCACAGTGGCTTCCGCGTTATCGGCACCCATTTGGGCTATCACGCGTTCTTGCCCAACAACACGAACATGATCTTCGGCAATATTGATCTGCTGTGCACCTATCAAAATATCTTGATCTGCAAGTCTTTTTTGCAGTCCCCATTCTTGTTTCCGTCTTTCAAGACTGATTTTGACGTTTAGTACATTGATGTTCGCTTGAGCAACGGCAGCGAACATTTCGGCGGTTGCCTTTACTGCATTGGCTGTCTGATAAGCAACTGCCAATCCATAGGCACCGGGAAGCAGAAACTTTTCAGGCATCGTTACCCCGGTTAAAACCCCTTGAGCATTAATAGATATTATCTGAGCGCCCATTAACGAGCCATACCAATCGATCATGTCCTGCTCCATCTGGAGCAATCCTCCATCAATCCATTCTTGATATGTCTCTGATTGAATTTCGGCACGTTGCTCTTGCAATTCTGCCAACTTCACGCCTGTTTTGGCTTCTGTGACGCGCAAATCTTGCAGTCGCACCCCAGCGCGTGCAAGTTGCACATCCTGGCGAGCTTTGAGCAACATATACGCTTCAGTATCATGCTTTTCCAACGCAGAGAGGAACGCGGATTCAATCTGTTGTGCTATTCCAACCATTTGCTTGGCACGTTCGATCAAAATAGAAAAGCGGTAAGGTGTTGGGCGCAGGACAGTTGTCCCCGGCAGGAACAGTTGACCACCTGTGCCGATGGAAGGTAATCCAGTTTGCGTATCGGTGGGTGCAGCATAGGGTTCAAGTTCGCGCTTCATGCCTGCAAAGTTGCGGCAAGTACGAATCTTGTATAGATTAAGTTCGGCATGTAAGCGGAGTGCATTTGGAATTGGATTTGGAGCAACGCAAAATCTAAAAGTAATTGTAGGTATCCACTCCGATGAGATCGATTCCGAGGTCGATGCACTAACGGTGAGTTGGCTGCTGGATATCACAGTTTGTTCACCCATTAAACGTGCCATTTCGGCACGTTGATTCTTTACGATCTCCAATGGTCGCTCAGACAACACTTGAAAGAGGGTTGGTACGGGCTCACGAAATACATCTGCTTGTTTTTGGATAAGGAATTGTTCGAGATGTAAAAGGGTCTCAGCCCAAGGTGTTTTTTTTGCCGTCGCCGTCTGTATTTCTATGAATATGGACTCAAGTATAGCTACATTATTTACGCCGCGGACCTCAGTGACCAAACGAAAGGCCAAAGGAATCAATTCATCAGGAACTTCGTGGTTAAATAAAAATGTTTGCTCAATCCAGCCAATCAGCGCTCGGCATTGATCGTCTCCTTGTTGAAGTTCAGGCAAGTTTAGTAACTCAAGTGCGGTGGTGTAGAGAATGCGCGCTCGAACGATAGATTCAGCGGAATCATAAGTGAATTCTTCATCAGCGTAAGCGAATAAACACTTCACAAGGGAGAATATGGTAAATCGAGTATAAGTATTCCTGCGCATGCTAGCAATCAGATGGGGATTAAGTGGATCAAGCAACCAGTCTGCAACTCTTTGTGAATAATCGGGTATTTGAATCTTTTCCTCTTGCTTAAGCCCATACCAAATTTTTCGCTGGTCAAGTGGAACTGTATAGTCATAGATTGTGCGGAACCAATCCAGGGCAGCGATATACTCCCCCGAACGTTGAAGTTGAAGAGCAATTGTAAGAGGAACAAAATATAGCGCTTCTTCAAAATAAGTAAGGTGTGTCCCCTGATACCTGGCGTTGATATTTTGATTATCAATAATTGATTTTTCAATATCTAAGCGGCGATCCTGAAGGAATACGTTAAGTTGATCGGTGATTTCATATGGGCCATCGTATATTGGTTTGTAATCAGCGACCGGAATTGGGCATGGTTGTCGCCAATTCTGATTCCATTGCCCATCCAAATTCCACCCGACACGGTAATAACCGGCACTGTTTCCTGCGGGGTTATCGATGTGATATACAACTAATTCAGGATGGCCGTTATTATCGAAATCGGCAACAGCAATTCCACCATCTAAGTTTTCATTACCAAACCAGCCAGGGACAGAATGAACATCACTCCAATCTGTGGCATTTCCTTCAATATCAAGGTTCCAGCCAATTCGATAGTAACCGTGATTTCCTCCATTTGGATGATCGATATGAAATACGATCATCTCAAGGCGTCCATCACCATTCAAATCAGCTATTGCTATACCCCCTCCTTGGTTCGAAGCTCCAAACCAGCCAGGTATCTCCTTGAACTCACTCCAGCTTGATACATCCCCGTTGACATTTATATCCCATCCGATTTTGTAATATGCTTTGTTTTCTTTGTCGTTAGCGTGATATATAGCGAATATAATCAAATCAGGTCTGCCATTGCGGTTAATATCAGCAATAGCTAGACTAGTACCCTGTAAAAAAGTGCTTTTTAGGTATTCAAATGGCAATTTTTTAGGTTCACTCCAGGTCGCATGAGATGTTCCGAAATCCCACCTGATCATGTATTGGTATTGGAGCGCAACCATATCGCCATATCCACCTGCTATGACGCTCAGGATAAGTAAGTCAAGAGAGTTATTACCATTGATATTCCCAAATGCGATACTTGAACCGATTCGAGCAGAATAAAAAGCGGCTGGGACTTGCAAACTACTGATATCAGCCCAGGATTGCGACTCACCATCTTCATTTATATTGGCACCGATACCCCATTTAAAATAGTCATCGAAATTAGCGTCGCTTTCAATCCTTTGGGTGATCATATCAGGAAGTCCGTTCTGATCCAAGTCTGCGATAGTAAGGTCGGCAAATTTTATCCCAATTGGTTTTGGGTTAATATCCCATACTAGTGATCTAACCTGCATGAAAATTGGTTGGAATGTTTCACTTTCCCACTCGCTTCCGGCTAGACTCAAGGAGCGTCCATAGAGCGTGTCATTAGGGAGCTTGATTGCCAAATAGGGCCTTGTAGATTCATCTGTATCCTTCAATTTCGCTTCAAAACGGGTTGTGCCCGGAGGCAATTCAAGCGGTGACACTTCACCATCCCAATTGGGATTTTCGAGATCGTACTTGATATACACCAACTTATCCATGCCCTCTTCCTGCGTACGTGCGAACAAGTATAAAAACCGATTGTGTTCGGGGGTTTGATAGGATAAAGCGCCAATTAAATTGCACCCTTTTTTCAAAGTCGGGAGTTCTGTCCAATAGCTCTGACTAAAGCCGGAATCCGAATTGTCACCTTGTATTGACCAGTAGACCTTGCCAGAGATGGGACTAATTGCAAACATATATAGGATTGTGCTATAGCGTATCACCTCCTGATTATTCCGCATAATAGTAATTCGAGTTTTTGCTTTTGCACAAACCTTGACCTCTAGCCGACAGACATCTTGCCAATAATCAGCATAGCCTTCAGCCAGCTGGCGTGCCCGTGCAGGCGTTAGTGACTGCTCAGCGCGCAGGTCCCGCACTAATTGGCTGAAAACAGGGGTTTGATGGCGACGCAGATTTGGCTGTAAAATATTTTCAGGGTACAGGTAGACAAACATCGCTGCGCGCCAGGTGGAGTACGAGCCAATCCAATTCCACTCCTCGTCAAAATTCGGGGCGGATAGTTTGAGATCCAAGCCACCTAATTGACCGGTGCGCGCTGACCACAAAAGCGCTTGGACTGACACGATCGCTTGTGCTGTGCGTGTGGTCACCTGGCAGCCATCAACGCGAGTATCGATCAGTAGACGTTTACTTAACCAATCAGCCTTATCACTTAATGCACTGCCAGGCGCACCACTCGCCATAACCAGGGCATCACGTAATATGGGAAGGGTAGCCTCTTCTACTTCCCCAATTAGACTGTGCAATCCGCTTGCCAGGTTAGCATCTTGATCAATACGGGACTGAAACGTATCTATCCAGTTGCGCAAAGCACGCCGAGTAGCACGCCAGGCGAGTAATTCGGATTGCCTGGAGGCTGGGAATATCGAAAGATCACGCTTTGGTAATTGGAAATTGTCTGGGCTAAGTATCAACGTGACAGCAATCTCTTCCGCTCGCCAGTCAGCAAACTGCCTTTGTTTCCAGACCTGGGTTAAGATGTCATAAACAGATACCCACTCATCAGCGAGCACTGGCGAATTATTTTTGAGTAAGCTATAGATACGTGCCAATACATCAAAAGCATCAGGAGCAGTGCTGATTTGAGTGAGCCTTCCTGATATGCTGTCCCCATTCGCACGACGATTGATCAAGTCATCCAGCTCGTCAGTTTTCAGACCCAGGCTGTCATCCAAAAGCAGCATCGCTTGGAACCCAATGAAATCCTTGGTTTGACCCCCCAATATGTTGCGGCGCGCGGTGATTTCGGTTTGTCTCCGACCATAAAGCTGATTTGCTTCATTTGCATCTGACCGAACATAGGCAGCGGTGATGACGTCTGGATCAATGATAGGCGCCTGACTACGATCAGCAAGAGCTCGCACCCAACCCTGTCTTAAGGCGGGATCAGAACGCCAACGCGGCAAACGCGCCTTCAAAGTGTTCCAGTATGTCCAACCTTTATTTGTCTCTTCCTGTTGCCAGATTGGATAGAGTGTCCGCTGTTTGAGAGAAGTGGTTAGCAAAACATATACTTCACTCCATTCCACTTTGGTTGGTTCGCGTTTGATATCCAAGGCGGCATTCAGATTAAAAAGTCGTCGAAAGCCATCGATAGAAAGATGAAGGGTGGTTTGAATGAATTGTTGAGCAGGATCGCTCTTCGATGGATCAATACTGTCTACATCACTTTTTAGTTGTTTGATCTTATCCGTCCAACTCAATCCAGCTGGCGCTGGACCAAATGCCGCTGTTAGCAGACCAACGATGCCGTTGTTTTTATATTCAGTGCGAAGGGTTTGATTCGATATATCCAAAGTGTCCTGTCGCTGTTTCCAAAATTCTAACGGTTCGATTCCACTTGCAGAATCGGGTAAATCCTTCTTCGAGATGAGTTCAGGGTCAATGTATGGAGTCTGAATAACAGGTGACCATGCCCCCACTTGGGGCTCATGAAGTGCTGGCCAGAAATATTTCGAACTCAAAAGCTGGCGGCTTGGATTTCCTGCTGGGTTTTGCCAGGTTGATTCTTCCTTCAACCATTCAGCGTAAAAAACTTCCTTGATCGCCTGTGCAAGAATGGAATAAACTTCGGACCATTCACTATCAGTGGCCATGTCTTGACTGGAACCTGAAATCCAGGTCTGAGCCTTATTTTTTACATCCATAAAACGCACAAAGCTGTCCAAGGTAAGGTGTAATTTATCCTTTACAAATTTTGTGGCGGTTTCGGCCTTTGTTTTATCCTCGCCAGTTAGCTGATCGAGTAACACATCCAGATCACTAATTGCAGTGAGCGAATTCCATACAATTTCCTGATGGGTATCATATGTTATGGAATCCTGTTTCAAGGCGTTTGCCATTGCAACCAGGTCCGGAACAGCGTAATTTTTTCCACTGACCACTACATTCTGTGTTCTTGCACGGAATTCATTCAAGCGTGTATCAATCCAGGTACGACGTTTAAACCATAAAGCAGCCGGTGTGTCTGCCACAGTCGTGTCAAACGCTCGGAAATCATCAGGAGTAACAATGTCGGGGTCTATGATTGGCAATTCGCTTTTGGCGTAAGCATCATTCAGCTTGTCTTGTTTCAACCAAATTACGCGGAGATAGGCTGTGCGCCATTGGTGGAGTTTGGATTCCGATGCTTCTGAGAATGGATCGCGAGTCGTATCCACTAATCCAAAGATTTCTTCAAGCTTCGCTTCATTTAGTGTACTGTCGTCGAGCAGAAGCGCATCCAAGTTATCTGGACGCGGTGTTGAAATAGGGATGCCGATTCTGTCGGCAAGTCCTTGGCGGTCTTTGTCCGTTGCAGTACGTGCCAATCGGATTTCATCAAATGAGGTCCCAACACGATTTAATAGCATCTTGTAGGCAGTCCATCGATATTTGCGTTCTGCTTGGACCAGGTTGATCATAGGCGAAAAATGTTGCCATGTTTTCGAGTCCATATCATATTGCATGAGCCAGAGTGAGCGCCAAGGAGCGGGATAAATCACAATCTCATCACGACCATTTCCGTCCACGTCAGCCCGAAACATACCTTGTGCGCGACTAAATGTCTTACTCCAGTCCAGATCTGCATCCAACGGATGATTGGCAATTGGAGACTCGTGATTCCACTTCTTGGTGACCGCGTCGCGTTGCATGACCCACAAACCATTTTTTTTCTGATCACGATCGGGTGAACCACGTTCAAAAATCGGCATTACAGCGATTTCTTTCGGAGCGATCCCATCACTGTTAACCGAGATGGCGGACTGTGCGTGAGTCGGTTTGCTCGTACAATCTATGGTGCCCACGTCCGTCCAGAGCCATGCGTTGAAAGGGGCACCAGAATAAACGTATTTGGCTATCCGTAGCATGTTCGTGTCTGCACCGAGAGTATCCTGGATACCGATTACCAACTCATCACGTCCATCACTATCAACATCCACTGCTATGCCAAATCGAGCTGGTGTCGGTGCTGCCAGTCCATATGCAGATCCCCATACTTCCCCCTGGCCATAACGCAAATGCGTCCATTGTCCGGTCCCAAGGTTCGGGTCGTAATCGAGCACCCAAAAGTATCTGCTTATAGGAGGGCTATTTGGATTCAAGAGGTTGATGGCTAGTTCCACACGCCCATCACCATCGAAGTCACCTGGGACAATAAAGGCAGCTTGAATTGTAGAACCCGGATCGTCTGCATCTGGATCAAGGTCCGCATTAAGTGGATGATTAGCAATCGGACTGAGGTGCTTCCACTGACGGGACACCGGGTCATAATCCATCACCCAAAACAATCTACCTTCCACACCAGGGCGATCTAGTGCTATGATCAGTTCATCTCGATGATCCCCATCCACATCTGCAGCTACGGCATAACGTGCGCTGACAACTGCACCGCTTGGGTCAAGGTCGGCATTGAAAGAGTGCAATGCCTGACTTAGGTGCTTCCATTGCTTTGAGGTAATATCGTATTTCATGATCCAAAACTCATTGCGCGTTTCACCCTCTTTCGCAATGGCAAGCACCAGCTCAGCGCGATCGTCGCCGTCAACATCTGCGGCAAAACCAAATTTGTATGTATAAGGATAAGGAGCACAAACAACATCTGCTTCAAATGGATGGCCAGCTACCGGGCTAAGGTGTTTCCAGTTGTTCGTATCAGGATCTAAATCCATCACCCACAGGGCATTGCTCTCTTGTTTTGAATTATTTCCGTTTCTGTCTACAGCCCAGTCAGGTGACAACCAATCTGGGGCAATAATGACCTCATCCCGGCCATCGCCATCCACATCGCCAGCGAAAGCAAATTTAATCGGGTATTCAGGTGCAGGATTGTTGGAAAAAAGGTCTGGTTGGTTTGCGAGATATTTGCGGATGGTCTCGATGCATAAACGGACCTGACGGATTTTTTCTTCAGATGATTCGCAAGAAAGCGGCAACTTGTCGAACGACTGATATAGAATTTCGTTCAAGTACTCTAAACTTACTAACCCGGGGTTAGGATCACCGGGCCAGTAGTATTGAAGGTGAGTGAAGGCGTAATCCATGAGATCAGTAAGATAGGAGCCGGGGCTGACTGCTGACTGGCAATCTTCACACTGACAAGCGCGATCCGAAGGCGATTCTGACTCACTGGAAGATACCATCGAACTCCCACTGATAATATGTTCAGCTGTCGCATGATTGAGCAGGCGATTTTGTGTTCCAGCCAATGAATGAAGCTTGGTAATTTCTGTTTCGGGCAGATTTGGCGACAACTTCGCTACAAAGTTATCGCGAGGGGTGCGCGCAATTACGGCAGGACTCGTGAAACCATTTTCGACCAGTTGTGCATTTATTCGTAAATTGGGGGAAATCGAGCTGAGATCGGCATGGGCTTCTAAAGCCAATCTAGCTCTCCGTATTGCTTTTGTATCTGGCAAGCCTGCCTTACTGAGCCCACCTGCAGCTCGAATATCGACCAAGGTTTTTATGCCTTGTTTTTCAAGGATTTTTACCAGCGTACTCGGCATTGTCAGATCGGTGAGCTTGCCAATATCCCGCAAATTCAAAAAAGCAGGCTTTAGATTTTCAATATCTTGGACGGTCTTAGCGATCATTTCAGTTGACAACGTGGGAATGATCTTGTTTTTCACCGAATTGTCCAACGTTGTACGTAATTCAGCTGAGTCATGTGTCAAAAGGCGACTAAGGTTCAGCGGCAATTTTGCATTCCCCAGGGCATAAAAAATATCTCTGGATATTCCGGTTTCTTTTGACAGACGGGTGGAATCTACCAGCACTTGCACGCGTCGCTGGGATAGACCAGATTTTTTGGCCAATGATTTTATCTCTGCATCTTCTAGCTGAATGAGCGCCTCGCTATCCGCTAAGGGAGCTAATTTGTGTATCGCTTGTTCGAGGTTTGACAACTTGATAACCGGAGGCTCATTTTTTAGCGCGCTATTGTCAATCTTCATGGCTTTTGCATGCAACGATGGTTTTTTTACAACTTTGTTGGTTTGTACTGCACGCTTTTGCACCTTTGCGATTTTTGCGCGCGTGATTTTCGTTGCCTTGTTTGTTTCTGTCGACTTCTTAGCCATGTTGAGCCTCCGTCACTATTGTGCCAATAGAAAAAATACTGGTAGCGGTTAAGTAACAAGTGATAGGTTGTACCGGATGATAAATAGTCGTGTTACGATTTCGTGCATGAGATCTGACTTTGAAAAGGATAATGTTTTTCTGACGAACCGCGCACAAGATTGTCTT
>Ga0210377_10000093_pt1 | contig 76895 bp, 66 predicted proteins | sample PLM4_65_b1redo_FD_155480 | JGI IMG/M metagenome (GOLD analysis project Ga0210377, IMG submission 155480) | Groundwater sediment microbial communities from an aquifer in East River, Colorado, USA - PLM4_65_b1 redo | ecosystem: Environmental > Terrestrial > Soil > Riparian zone | place: USA: East...
CACCAAGAGCCGCAGCGGCCAGCGTCTCTACCGCCGCAAGGACATCGACCTCGTCCTCACGATCAAGAAGCTGATCTCCGAGGACGGGTTCACGATCGCCGGTGTGCGCGAGAAGCTCGGGATGGGGGAGGGACCCGAGGCGATCGAGGGGCTCTACGAGCCGTCGCCCCCGCCGCCGCCGGCGCCGCGCGAGGCGATCCGGGCGCTGAACCGCGAACTGGAGGAGATCCTCCGGGCCATGGACGCGACTGACCAGAAGCTCGCGCCGCCGGGCGCCCGCAAGGGCGGCGGCCGCACCAGCGGCTGATCTCCTCCCTTCAAGACTCCGACACCCGCATCACCACCTTGCCGCTCTCGCGCGCCAGCATCTTCTGGAAGGCCTCCTCGTAGCGCGCCAACGGCACGACGTGCGTGATGACCGAGCGGATCTTGTCGCGCACATCGGGTCGCGCCGTCAGGGCGCGGGTGCGCTGCCAGGTGTCGTAGAGCTTGCGGCCGATGATCCCCTTGAGCGTGACCCCGCCGAAGATCACGTCCTCGGAGTAGCGCTGGAAGGTGACCGAAGCCTCCCTGGGGAGGCCAAACAGCACCAGCTTGCCGCCGCGGCGCACCGCCCGCAGGCCGGCGTCGAGCGCGTCGGGGTGGCCGCTCATCTCCATCACGAGATCGATCTCCCATGGCGCCGCGGCGTCGCGCAACAGCCCCACCAGGCGCTCGCGCTCGCGCGCCCGCCCGGCGCCGTCGCCGGCCGGGACCGGCTCGGTGCGCAGCGCGGCGTGCGCCCCGACGCGCGTCGCCAGCTCCAGGCGGTAGGCGGAGGTGTCGACGGCGATGATGCGCGCCGCCCCCTCGGCCGCCGCGACGATGATCGAGAACAGGCCGATCGGACCGACACCGAAGATCACGACGCAGCGGTCGCGCGGGTCGTACTCGGTGGCGGCATGCACGGCGTTGCCGAACGGCTCCTCGACGCAGGCCACCTCGACTGGGACGATCGCCGGATCGTTGATCCAGGCGCAGCGCGCCGGGATGGCGATGTACTCGGCGAAGCCGCCGTCGCGGTGCACGCCGATGATGCGCTCGCGCACGCAGACATGGAACTGCCCGTTGCGGCACTGGTAGCAGGCGCCGCAGACGATGTGCGACTCGGCCGAGACGAGGTCGCCGCGCCGGATCGGCTCACGCGCCCCCTCGCCGACGCCGGCCACCTTCGCGCCCACCTCCACCACCTCGCCGCAGAACTCGTGGCCGAGGATGAGAGGCCGGGCGAGGTTGTCGGTGGCGGCGGCGATCTTGCCGCCGATCGACGGATCCCAGTTGTAGATGTGGGCGTCGGTGCCGCACAGGGAGGCGGCCCGCACCTTGACCAGGACGTCCTCGGGACCGCACACGGGAACCGGCACCTCGGCCCACTCCATCGCGCCGGGCCGCGGCGCCGTCTTGCGTACCGCTTTCATAGGAGTCTCTCCTGGGGAGAATGGTCCCTGACCGGTCCCGGGAAGCGGAATTATAGTCCGGGTCACGCGCACGCGGGTCGGGAGCGGCCGGCAGCCCGCGCCTGCCCCGGAGCCGGGGCAGGCGCCTGGACGATATCGAGACCGGGCGCGCACCGAATTCGCATGTCCTGTGCTACCCTGACGGCCGGCCCAAAGGGGAATCGGATCGGCCGGAAGCTGTTACCCGAACCGGTTACGGAGCGGATCGACGGCCCCAAACGTCGGTCCAGAATCAGATGGAAAGCGTTGCAGGGTAAAGATATCGGGGCGTGGCGCAGCCTGGTAGCGCACTTGCTTGGGGTGCAAGGGGTCACTGGTTCAAATCCAGCCGCCCCGACCAATATCTCCACACCCACGTGGGGACCTTCGGGGCGGCCGCGAGCGCGGCCGCCCCGGAGGGCGGACCTGCTTCCCGCGGCACGGTCGTCCCGGGGCCGAAGGCGCTGATATGGACCCGGCTCTCATCCTGATCACCAACGACGATGGCTTCGGCGCCGAGGGCCTGCGGCTGCTCGAGGAGAGTCTGACACCCCTGGGCGAGATCTGGGTCGTCGCCCCCGACCGCGAGCAGAGCGGCCAGGGGCATGCGCTGACGCTGAACCACCCGCTGCGCATCGAGATGCGCGGGCCGCGGCACTATGCGGTGCAGGGCACGCCGACCGACTGCATCTACCTGGGGGTGCACCGCGTGCTGCCGCGACGGCCGGCACTGGTGGTCAGCGGCATCAACAAGGGCACCAACCTCGGGGATGACATCACCTACTCCGGCACTGTCTCGGCCGCCTTCGAGGCGACGCTCATCAACGTGCCGGCCTTCGCGATGTCGCAGCAGATCCGCGATGGCGCCGCCGACTTCGCCGCCGCCGGGCGCTTCGCCCGCATGCTCGCCGGCGAAGTCCTGCGCCGCGGTCTGCCGACCGAGACCCTGCTGAACGTCAACGTGCCGCTGACACCGCCCGCAGGCATCCGGGTGACGCGGCAGGGGAAGCGGCTCTACCCGGGCGGGGTGATCGAGCGCGCCGATCCGAAGGGACGCACCTACTACTGGATTGGCGGCGCCCCGGCGCAGTGGGCCGAGGACGCCGATAGCGACTTCGCGGCGCTGCATGCGGGGTACATCTCGCTGACGCCGCTCCACCTGGACCTGACCAACCACCGCGTGATGGACGAGGTGCGACGCTGGAACCTCGAGGCGTAGGACCGGTGCGGGACCGCGCGACCGCCGCCGGGCGGCGGGGCGGGGGAGCCACGCCGGGCGACGATTTCGCCCGCCGGCGTGCCCGCATGGTCGCCGAGCTCCGACGCCGCGGCATCGACGATGCCGCGCTCCTCGCCGCATTCGACGCCGTGCCGCGCCACCTGTTCGTCGACGAGGCCCTGTCGGCGCGCGCCTACGGCGACGGATCGCTGCCGATCGGGCACGGGCAGACCCTGTCGCACCCGTTCATCGTCGCGCGCATGCTGCTGCGTCTGGGTCTTCGGCCGGGCGACAAGGTGCTCGAGATCGGCACCGGTTCGGGGTACCAGTCGGCCCTGCTGGCGCGGCTTGCCGGATTCGCCTGGACGGTGGAGCGCATCGAGGCGCTGGCCGAGCGCGCCCGCGACAACTGGCGGCGCGCCGGCGTGCGCGATGTGCGCCTGCGGGTCGGCGACGGAACGCAAGGGTGGGCGGTCGAGGCGCCGTTCGACGCGATCGTCGTCAGCGCCGCTGCGCCGGTCGTGCCACCGACGCTGCTGGCGCAGTTGCGTCCGGGCGGACGGATGACGATCCCGGTGGGCGGCGCCTTCGCCCAGACGGTGCGCGTGCTCGAGCGCACCGAATCGGGGGCGCGCGTCGAGGAGGACGAGGCCTGCCGGTTCGTGCGCCTGATCGGCGTCGAGGGGTTCGCGGAATGACCACGCCGACGGAACCGATCTGGGTCGACACCGATGCGGCGCTCGCCGATGCGACCGCGGTCCTCGGCCGGGCGAAGGCCCTCGCCGTCGACACCGAGGCCGACTCTTTCTACCACTATTTCCACAAGTGCTGTCTGGTGCAGATCTCCGACGGCCACACCGCCTATCTGCTCGACTCTCTGGCCCTGCAGTCGCCCGACGGGCTGGGGGCACTGTTCGCCAGTTCGTCGATGACCAAGGTGCTGCACGCCGCCGAGCAGGACGTCCTCTACCTGCGACGCGATTTCGGCTTCGAGCTGCGGCCGCTGTTCGACACCATGATCGCCGCGCAGCTCCTGGGCAAGAAGAGTGTGGGGCTCGCCGGCCTGCTCAAGGAGTACTTCGAGGTCGCTCTCGACAAGGGGTGCCAGCGCGACGACTGGTCGCGCCGGCCGCTGACGGCACGGCAGAGGGCCTATGCCGCCGAGGATGTCCGGCACCTGATCCGCCTGCAGCACGCGCTCGAGACCGACCTCGTGACGCGCGGCCGGCTGGAGTGGGCGCGCGAGGAGTTCGAGTACATCGCCCTGCGGTCGTGGCCGGCGCGCGATTTCGATCCGGAGGAGTTCTGGGGTATCAAGGGCGCCCGCGATCTGGAGCCGCGCGGCGCCGCCGCGCTGCGTGAGATGTACGTCATGCGCGACGGGCGCGCCCGCGCCGCCGACGTGCCGCCCTTCCGCATCGTCGCGGACGAGACCCTCGTGACCCTGGCGCGCCGCCTGCCGCGCGAGGCCGCCGAACTCGACGGCATCAAGGGATTCACGCCGCTGGTGCGGCGGCGCATCGGCCCCCTCGTCCTCGAGGCCGTGGCCCGCGGCCTGGCCCTCCCTGAGGAGCGGCTGCCCAGGCCGCCGCGCGGTGTGGGCCGCCGCCGGACCGCCGCGTTCAGGACGCGCGTCGAGCGGCTGCGCGCCTGGCGGCGCGAGCGCGCCGCCGACCTGGCGATCGATCCCGGTGTCCTGTTCCCGCAGTCGACCCTCGAGGCGCTCGCCGATCGCGGCCCGGTGGCCCTCCAGGAAGCGGGCGACATCCCCGGCCTGCGGCGCTGGCGGCGCGAGATCCTCCTCCCCGACGCCGGCCGCCTGCTCGGCTGAACCCGCACCCATGACCGGCACGGCGCTCGTCGAGCGGCTGCGCCAGCGGGCGGAGGAGATCGGTCTCGGCCCGGTCGGCATCGCCCCCGTCGCCCCCTCAAGCCACGCCGCGGCGCTCGGCACCTGGCTTGAGCGCGGATTCGCCGCGTCGATGACCTGGATGGAGCGCACCGCCAGGGACAGCGTCGATCTGAAACGCCGCTTCCCGTGGGCGCGCAGCGCCATCGTCGTGGCACAGCCCTACCTGCCGTACCGCGGCGATCGCCACGACCAGGCGGGGCTCGTGCCGCATGTCGCGCGCTACGCCGTGGGGCGCGACTACCACGCGACGATGTCCGCCCGGCTCGAGAAGCTGGCCGCCTTCGTCGCCGCCGAGGCGCTCGGGGCCACGCAGCGTGTCTATGTCGACACCGGGCCGATCCTCGAGCGCGAGCTGGCGGCGCGCGCCGGGCTCGGGTGGTTCGGCAAGAGCACCAATCTGATCCTCCCGGGCGGCGACTCGTGGGTCCTGATCGGCGAGATCCTGACCAGCGTCGACCTCCCGCCGGGTGACAGCGCCCCCGACCGCTGCGGCACCTGCACCGCCTGCATCGACGTCTGTCCGACCGCCGCGATCGTCGAGCCGTACGTCGTCGACTCGAACCGCTGCATCTCGTACCTGACCATCGAGCATCGGGGACCGCTGCCGGACGGCGCCGCCACCGACACCGGCGACTGGCTCCTCGGTTGCGACATCTGCCAGGAGGTCTGCCCGTGGAGCCGCAAGGTGGTGCCGGTCGCGGATCCCGACTTCCGGCCCCTGCCGGCGCTCGAGCAGGCGCGACTGGCCGAGATAGTGACGCTTGACGAGGCGGGTTTCCTGGCGCGTTTCGCGGGGACGGCGCTCGAGCGGCCCGGGCGCGCGGGGCTGGTGCGCAATGCCCTCCTCGCGGCCGGCGCCGCGGGGGACGGCGAGGCGCTCGCGGGGGCGCAGGCCGCCCTGGCCGACCCCGACCCCGGGGTGCGGGCCGCGGCGGCCCGGGCGCTCGGCCGCCACGGCGGCGGCGCCCGGCGCGCCATGGATCGCGCCCGTGCCGCGGAGACCGACGCGGGGGTGCGCCGGGCGCTCGACGAAGGGCTCGGGTGAACCGCGCCACTGCCGCGCAACGCATGGGTGGCGCGTGTTTGACGACCCGCGCGCCGGCATGCTATAAGGCGGCTTCGCTCAAGAGCGGTCGGGGCGTAGCGCAGCCTGGTAGCGCACTTGGTTCGGGACCAAGGGGTCGGAGGTTCAAATCCTCTCGCCCCGACCATCACTCAACCCGGCATGAAGGCAACCCGCGTGGTCATCCGAGGCCTTGTCCAGGGCGTCGGGTTCCGCTACTTCACCGAGAGGGCGGCGCGCCATCTCGGTCTGCGGGGCTGGGTGAGGAACCTGGCGGATGGCCGCGTCGAGGCCATCGCCGCCGGGGCCGAGGAGGATGTCGCCACCTTCGTCGCGCAGCTTCGCCAGGGCCCGGCCGCCGGCCAGGTCGAGGCGCTCGAAGTCTCGGAAACCACACTCGAGGACACGGTGAGCCGCTTTGAAATCCGACACTGACCGCCCGCGCAAGAGCCACGTCGACCTCCGCAGCCTGATCCGCGACGTCCCCGATTTCCCCAAGAAGGGGATCCTGTTCCGCGACATCACGCCGCTCCTGCAGGACAGCGAGGCGCTGCGCGAGGCGCTCGAGAGGCTGTCGACCCCGTTCCGCAAGCTCGGCATCACCAAAGTGATCGGCATCGAGTCGCGCGGCTACATCTTCGCGCCCGCCATCGCCACCAGCCTGGGCGCCGGGTTCGTCCCGGTCCGCAAGCCCGGCAAGCTCCCCTGGAAGACCGCCTCGGAGGAGTACGCGCTCGAGTACGGCAAGGACCGGCTCGAGATCCACCTCGACGCGCTGGCGCGCGGCGAGCGGGTGCTGATCGTCGACGACCTTCTGGCCACCGGCGGCACCGCCTCGGCCACCCGCCGCCTCGCGGAGCGTCTCGGCGCCGAGGTGGTGGGAGCCGGCTTCCTGGTCGAGCTGACCTTCCTCGAGGGACGCGCGCGCCTCCTCGGAATGGACGTTGTCAGCCTGATCCAGTTCTAGGAAGAGACGCGGCGCCCGAACGCTTCTAACGCCCGGCCGCGACCCCCGAGCCGCCCGGACCGCGCCCGTCGGCGGCCGCCTCCAGAACGGCACCGCGCGCGCGCACCACGTGCACCTCGCCGATCCCCCCCGTCGCCTCGACCAGCCGGTGCCCGCGCTTTTCGAGCGCGGCGCGCAGGTCGGGCGTCAGCGCGTCCTTTTCGTAACGCGTCTCGTCGGGCCGCCACTGGTGGTGCAGCCGCGGGCGGTCGATCGCCGCCTGCGCCGCCGCGCCGTCGATGAGCATCGCCAGCAGCACCTGCATCGTCGCCGTCGGGATGCGCGATCCACCGGGCGAACCGAGCACGATCGTCTCGTCGCCGCGCCAGGCGATGGTCGGTGTCATCGACGACAGCGGCCGCGCCAGAGCGCGCACCTCGTTGGCCTCGCCCTGGACCAGGCCGAAGTAGTTCGGCCGATCGGGGATGGTGGTGAAGTCGTCCATCTCGTTGTTCAGGAAGAACCCGGCGCCGGGGACGGACAGGGCGCAGCCGAACCAGCCGTTGAGCGTCGTGGTCAGCGCGACGAAGCCGCCCTCGCCGTCGGCGGTCGACAGGTGGGTCGTCTCGCCGGCGCCGCGGCGCCCCGGTACCGGCGGCGGCCCCGCGTCGTCCGGCCATGGGCCGACGGCGGCCGATGGCGTGGCGTTTTCGGTCTCGATCGAGGCGGCGCGGCGGGCGGTCCATCGCGGGTCGAGCAGCTCGGCAGGTCCGGCACGAGTCCAGCCGGGATCGCCGAGCAGATAGCGATCGGCGAACGCCCGCCGCCAGGCCTCGATCATGAGGTGGGCGCGATCGACACCACCCGGCGAGCGGCGATCCCAGCCGCGCGCTTCGAGGATCATCAGCGACTGAGCCAGGATGATCCCCCCGGACGAGGGGAGCGGCATCGCGGCGATCTCCCAGCCGAAGGCGCGCGCCCGCAGCGGATCGCGCCACACCGGCCGGTAGGCGGCCAGGTCGGCGGCCGACAAAACGCCGCCGTGGCGGCGCACCGCGGTTTCGATGGCGGCGGCCACGGCACCGCCGGCGAGGGCCTCGGGGCCGCCCTGGGCGTACGCCTCGAGGGTCGCGGCGAGCTCCGGCAGGCGCAGGCGCGTCCCGGCGGCGAGGGGCGCGCCGCCGGGAAGCCACACAACGGCGCTTTCGGGAAACCGCGCCAGGTGATCGCGCTCCTCGACAATGGCGTCGTGCAGCCGTCCGGTCACGACGAAGCCGTCGCGCGCCAGGCTGATCGCCGGCCCGACGACGCGGCCCCAGGGGAGCCGGCCGAAGCGCCGCTGGAGAGCGTGCAGTCCCGCCATGGAGCCGGGTGTTCCGGCCGCCAGCGGGCCGACGAGCGAGCCCTCGGGGATCGGCTGGCCGTCCGCTCCGACGAACATCCGCCGGTGGGCGGCCGCGGGAGCGGTCTCGCGGAAGTCGAGGGCGGCGGTCACGCCGGCGATGCGCACGACGGCGAATCCGCCGCCGCCCAGGTTGCCGGCCTGTGGCTGCACCACGGCCAGCGCCAGAGCGACCGCGACCGCCGCGTCGGCGGCGTTGCCGCCGGCGCGCAGGATGGCGAGTCCCGCCCCGGTGGCGACCGGCTCGGCGGAGGCCACGGCCCCGCGCCCGGCCGCGGGTGGCGCGCCGCCCACCCCCGGTCGCGGCCGCTCGGCGCACGCGAGCGCCGCCAGGATGACAACCAGCGTGGCAAGGAGGACCCGGGGAGCGCGCGCGGGGGTTTGCATGCGGCGGGAGTGTGCCACGGCGGCCGGGGGTCCTGCCAGCCCCGATCGGGCGCGGCGTGTCCCGTTGACCGCGCCCGGTGCATCCGCTTAGAATCGCAGGCCTGTCTCGCGAGGGGATCGCCGGCCCGCGGGGCCGGGCGTGGATCGCGGAGTCGCGGGCCTGTAGCTCAGTTGGATAGAGCAACGGATTCCTAATCCGTGGGTCGGCAGTTCAAGTCTGCCCAGGCCCACCACGCCGCGAAGCCGGCACGTCCGGGGGGTTCATGAAGAAGGAAGAACGGCATCAGATCAAGCGTGACGACCTGGCGACGGTCCTCGAGCGCGCCTCCGATTTCGCCGGCGAGCATGTCCGCGGCGTGCTGGTGGGGGCGACGATCGCCGTCGTCATCGTCCTGGCGGTCGCCGGCGGACGGGCCTGGTGGAACTCCCGCGAAGCGGCGCAGGCGCGCCAGCTGGGCGAGATGATCGAGACCTACAACGCGCCGATCACCGCCAGCGTCGAAGACCTGCAGACGGCCCGACCGGGCGCGGCCTCGTTCACCTCCGTCGAGGAACGCGATCGCAAGGTGCTCGAGCTGGCCGACATGATTCTCAAGAACGGCGGTTCGGGCGTGGCGACCGCGGGGGCGCTTCTCTACCGCGGCATCGCCCTGGCCGAGACCGGGCAGCCCGACGAAGCGGTGCAGGCGTTCAAGGAGGTCATCGCCCGCTACCCCGGCGAGATCTTCGGCCCGATGGCGCGTCTGCGGCTGGCGCGCCTCCACGAGGGTCGCGGCGAACAGGCCGAGGCGCTGGCGCTGTACCAGGTGATCGCCGACGACACGTCGGGCCTGCTGCCGCCGGAAGAGGGGATTCTCGGCATGGCCCGCTGCCAGGAGGCGCTCGGCAAGAGGGACGACGCCGACCGACTCTACCAGCGCATCGTCAGCGAGTACCCCGACTCCGACTACGTCAGCGAGGCGCGCAGCCACCTGGCCGGCGCCGTGTGATGAGCGGCCGCCGCTTCGTCAACATGGCGAAGAGCGGTCGCATCGCCGCGCAGCGCCGGGTCGGGAGCGCGGCGCACGGCCGCGCCGGTGTCGCGGCCGCCCGTGGCGGGGCGAAAAAAAAGGGGCCGGCGACCGCCGGCCCCCGAACCCGCCGCCCTTGACGGGCGGTTGCCGATTCAGAAGGGAATGTCCTCGTCGGGAGGCGGAGCCTCGTCGCCCGCAGGCTCGGCCGCCGGCGCCGCGGCGCCGCGCGACTCGCTCCCCCCGCCGCGCCCCTCGAACCCGGCACCGCCCTCCGCCCGGCCGAGCAGCACCAGCCGATTCGCCTTGACCTCGGTGGTGCTCCGCTTGTTGCCGTCGCGGTCCTCCCACTGCCGGGTCTGCAGCGATCCCTCGATGTAGACCTGCTTCCCCTTCGACAGGTGGTCGCGGGCGATCTCCGCGGTCTTGCCCCAGGCGACAACGCGGTGCCACTCGGTGCGCTCCTGGCGAGCGCCCGCCTTGTCGTTCCAGACCTCGTTGGTCGCGAGGGTGAAGTTGGCGACCGGCGAACCGCCCTGCGTGAAGCGCACCTCCGGGTCGCGCCCGAGATTGCCGACGAGAATGACCTTGTTGACGCTGCCCATGCCTGCCCCCCTTGGCGTTCCGATCGGATGGCGTAGCCTACCACAGTCGGCAGCGGCCCCTCTCCGGCGGCGGCGGGCGCCGGGCGCCGCGCCCCGGCGAGGCGCCGCGGTCGCGGGGCCGTTGTATCGCCCCGCGGCCGCACATACAATCCGCCTTTCGCCGGGAGACCGGGCCGCGATGACCGAGCACGACCGCAAGCTGATCCGCGCGGCCGGAGCGATGAGCGCCATGACCGCGCTCAGCCGCATCGCCGGCTACGCCCGCGATTCCCTGCAGGCGCTCATCCTGGGCGCGGCCAACTCCTCGGACGCCTTCGTCATCGCCTTCCGCATTCCCAACCTCCTGCGCCGGCTGGTCGCCGAGGGGGCGCTGACGTCGGCCTTCGTGCCGACCTTCGCGCGCTACATGAAGGACGGCGACGAGGAACGCATGTGGCGTTTCGCCGCCTCGGTCCTGTACGCGCTGACCCTCGTGCTGGTCGGGGTCGTGGCGATCGGGCTTCTGCTGTCGCCGCTTCTGGTCCGGGGTCTCGCCTGGGGCTACGGCGACGAGGAAGGGAAGATCGCTCTCACCATCGGCCTGAACCGATTGATGTGGCCGTACATCTTCTTTATTTCTCTTGCCGCGCTGGCGTCGGCGATCCTGAACGCGTTCGGGAGCTTCGCGCTGCCGGCGTTCACGCCGGTGCTGCTCAACCTGGCGATCATCGGCTGCGCGCTGGCGCTCAAGGATCGCTTCGCCGACCCGGCCTACGCCTTCGGCATCGGCGTCCTGGTCGGCGGCGCGCTGCAGCTCGCCATCCAGGTGCCGGCGCTCCTGAAGCGCGGCTTCCGCTGGCGGCCGCCGCGGCCGCCCGACCGCGCCGGGGTGCGCGAGGTGGCCCGCCTGATGGGGCCGCGGGTGTTCGGAGTCGGCATCACCCAGATCAACCTGGTGGTCGATTCGCAGTTCGCCACCTCGCTGCGGCCCGGGAGCGCGTCGTTCCTTTACTACGCCAACCGGGTGACCGAGCTGACTCTCGGCATCTTCGGCATCAGCCTGTCGACCGTCCTGTTGTCGTCGCTGTCACGCGCCGCCGCCGAGGGCGACCGCGACCGGGTGCTGCAGACCCTGGCCACCGCCATCCGCCTGCTGCTGTTCGTGACCATCCCGGCGACGATCGGGCTCATCGTGCTGCGGGCGCCGATCATCCATGTGTTGTTCGAGCGCGGCCGCTTCTCCGCCTCCGACACGGCGCTGACGGCGTCGGCGCTCGCCGGCTACAGCGTCGGTCTCTTGCCATACGCCGCGATCAACGTCCTGGCGGCGGCCTTCTACGCCCATCGCGACACCCGCACGCCGGTGAAGGTCGGGGTGCTGACCTTCGTGCTGCACCTGGCTCTCAACTTCATCCTCAGGGCGCCGCTGCAGCACAACGGCATCGCCCTGTCGACCTCGCTGAGCGCGTTCGCCGATGCCGCGCTGCTGGCGCTGCTGCTGCGCCGCCGGATCGGCGATTTCCTCGATGCAGCCGTGCGCGCGGCGGCGGCCCGCGCCGCCGCCGCCGGCGCGATCATGGCGGCGGCGTTGCTGGCCGTCCTGCATCGGGTCGACCTGCTCGCGCCCGGGCCGCTGCTGCTCAAGGCCGTGTGGCTGCTGGCGCTGGTGACCGGCGGCGCCGGCGTCTACCTGGCGGCGGCGCGGGTCCTCGGCAGCGACGAGCTGCGTCTGCTGGTGTCGGTCGTCCGCAGCCGCCGCGGGAGCGCCGCGTGATCGCGGTGGTGCAACGGGTGACGCGCGCCGAAGTGCGCGTCGCGGGCGACGTGGCCGGGCGGATCGACCGCGGCCTGCTCGTGCTGGTGTGCGCCGAGAAGGGCGACACCGACGCCGACCTTGACTGGCTTTCGGACAAGGTGCTACATATGCGCGTCTTCGACGACAGCGCAGGTCGCATGAATCTCTCGGCCCTCGAGATCGGCGCCGCCATCCTCGTGGTGTCGCAGTTCACCCTCGCGGCCGACCTGAGCCGCGGGCGGCGGCCGGGGTTCGAGCGCGCCGCGCCGCCTGGCGAGGCCGAGGCCCTCTACGAAGGGCTGGTGGCGCGACTGCGACGCGGGCCGTTGCGCATCGAGACCGGTCGGTTCCGCGCGCGCATGGATGTCGAGCTGGTCAACGATGGGCCGGTGACCCTGATCGTGGGAGGGCGGGAGCGGTGAAGGCCGACGGACCGATCGAGGAGTTCCTGCACCATCTCGCCGTCGAGCGCGGGCTGGCGCGCAACACGGTCGTCGCCTACGGACAGGATCTCGCCAAGTTCGCCCGCTTCCTGCAGCGCAAGGCGCGCACGCCGAAGCAGGTCCGCCAGGGGGAGATCGACGAGTTCGCGCGCGACCTGGCGCGCGACGGCCTGGGGGCGCGCTCGGTGGCGCGCGCGCTCAACGCGGTGCGGATGTTCTACCGGTACATGGTGGCCGAGAAGATGGTGACCGCCGATCCGACCGCCGAGGTGCGCGCCCCGCGCACCTGGAAGACGCTGCCGCGTTTCCTGACCCTCGACGAAGTCGACCGGCTGCTCGCCGCCCCCGACGCCTCGTCGCCGCTCGGCTGCCGCGATGCCGCGATGCTCGAGCTCCTCTACGCCACCGGCCTGCGGGTTTCGGAGCTGGTCTCGCTGCGGCTGCGCGACGCCAATCTCGACGCCGGCATCCTCTCGTGCATGGGGAAAGGCAGCAAGGAGCGGCTCGTGCCCTTGAGCCGCGCCGCGGTCGCCCGCCTGCGCGCCTGGCTCGACACCGGCCGCCCCGGTCTGGTGCGCGGCCGGCCGCCGACCGCGCTGTTCGTCAACAGCCGCGGCCGCGCGATGACCCGCCAGGGGTTCTGGAAGCTCCTCAAGGCGCACGGCAGGCAGATCGGCCTGCGCGGCCGTCTGAGCCCGCACGTCCTGCGGCACTCGTTCGCCACCCACCTGCTCGAGCGCGGCGCCGATCTCCGATCGGTGCAGGTGATGCTCGGTCACGCCGACATCTCGACGACGCAGATCTACACGCACGTCAACCGCGAACGGTTGCGCCGCGTCTACCGCGATTTCCACCCGCGCGCCTGAGCCGTCGAACGGCGTTCCGATTGCTTGACACCCCCGAGGGCGTGTGCTTGACTAACCTCCATGCCGCTCGAGGAAGACGACTTCGAGAAACCGCTGCGGGAACTCGAGAAGAAGATCGAGGAAATCTCGGGCGTCCCGGGCGGCGATGATCGCGCCGGCGAGATCGCCCGCCTGCAACGCCGCCTCGAGACGATGCGCCACGAGGTCTACGCCCGCCTGACTCCGTGGCAGCGCGCCCTGGTCGCGCGCCATCCGCGCCGGCCGTACACGCTCGACTACATCCATCTCATGTTCACCGATTTCCGCGAGATCCACGGCGACAGGAAATTCGCCGACGACCCCGCGATCGTCGCCGGCCTGGCGCTCTACAAGGGCGAGCCGGTGATCATCATCGGACATCAGAAGGGACGCGACACGCGCGAGAAGGTGCGCCGGAACTTCGGCATGCCGCGTCCCGAGGGGTATCGCAAGGCGGTGCGCGTGATGGAGATGGCGGAGAAGTTCGGACGGCCGATCTTCACCTTCATCGACACGCCGGGCGCCTACCCGGGACGGGGCGCCGAGGAGCGCGGCCAGGCCGAGGCGATCGCCCACAGCCTGCGGGTCATGGCCCGGCTGTCGGTGCCGATCATCGTCACGGTCACGGGTGAAGGGGGAAGCGGCGGGGCGCTGGCGATCGCCGTCGGCGATCGCATCCTGATGCTCGAGCACTCGGTCTACTCGGTGATCAGCCCCGAGGGGTGCGCGGCGATCCTCTGGTCCGACCAGGGGAAGGCGCGCGAGGCGGCGCGCGCGATGCGCATGACTGCGCCCGACCTCAAGGAGCTCGAGGTCATCGACGCCATCGTCCCGGAACCCCCCGGCGGGGCGCAGGCCGACCCGACGCGCCAGGCGAAACTCCTCGACGAGTTCTTGAGCGGCGCGCTCACCGATCTCGGCCGGATGCCGTCCCGGGATCGGGTCGAGGCCCGCTACCAGAAGTTCCGCCGGATGGGGAAGTACGGCCAGGCGAAGTTCTTCTAGCCGTCTCCTTCGCCTCGTTCCACAACGCCTCCATGCGATCGCGGTGCTCCGGGGCGGCGGCGCGCCCCTCGGCCGCCAGCCCTGCCTCGACGCGCCGGAACCGGGCGATGAACTTGTGGTTGGCCTCCTGCAGGACCTGCTCGGGATCGAGGTCGGCGTGACGGGCGACGTTGACGAGCGTGAATATCAGGTCTCCCAGCTCCTCGGCGATCGCCGCACGGTCGCCCCGGGCGAGGGCCTCGTGCAACTCGGCCGACTCCTCCCGCACCTTGTCCCACAGCGACTCGCGATCGACCCAGTCGAATCCGACACGCGCCGCCTTGGCGGAGATGCGCAGCGCCTTGAGGAGGGCCGGCAGACCCGCCGGGACGGTGGCGAACATCGAGCCGTCGGCGCGACCCCTGCGCTCCTCGGCCTTGATCTGCTCCCACTGCTTGAGGACCTGGTCGGCGGTGTCGAGCCGGCCATCCCCGAAGACATGCGGGTGGCGGCCGACAATCTTGTCGCCGATGCCGCGCATCACCGACTCGATGTCGAAGTCGCCGCGCTCCTGCGCGATGCGGCACTGGAAGACGATCTGGAACAACAGGTCGCCCAGCTCTTCGCGGTGCTCCGCGGGCGACCCGCCGTCGATGGCGTCGATGACTTCGTAGGCCTCTTCGACGAGGTAGGTCCTCAGGCTCGCCAGGGTCTGCTCGCGATCCCAGGGGCAGCCATCCGGACCGCGCAGGCGGTCCATGATGGCGCGCAGACGATCCATCTCCGACATACGACACCCTCCAAGATGCCGGCGCGCGCCGCGCCGCCGCCGCCCGGGCGCGGGCGCCGCGACGCAACGCTTGTCTCGCCGGCGAGGCTGATGCTACCATCCGCCGCTGTTCCGGGGCCGAGCCGCCGGTGGAGAGTCCTTCTATGAGCGAGGAGAAGCAGGGGAGCCGGCCCTCCGAGCCGGTGCGCGTCGTCGATCGGCGCGCCTTCACGTCCGAGGGCGAGCGCCGCTCGGAGGTCCCTCACGAAGAGCCGGCGCAGGCGATGCCCGCCCCGTTACCGGCGCCGGCGCCGCCGCCGCGCGACGCCACCGCCGGGCCGGTCGGCGGGCCCGCGCCGAAACCGGGTCACGACCCGGCGTCGTCGGCGCATTTCCAGAATCTCGTCGTCAACCTCGCGCGCCAGGCCGCCGCCAACCTGGGCGCCGCGCGGCATCCTCTGACCGGCCAGATCGAGGTCGACCTCGAGGGCGCCCAGCAGATGATCGAGCTGTTGCAGTCGCTTCGCCAGAAAACCCAGGGCAACCTGACCGCGGATGAAACCGATCTGCTCGAGGGCCTGATTGGGGACCTGCAGATGCAGTATGTGGCGGTCCGCTCCAAGTCTCCCGGTCGTCCGTGACGTCTCCCGCAGCCGCTGGCGGCCGGAGCGAGGACGCCCCGATCCCGGGACATTGAGGCGCGCGGTCGTCCTGGCCGGTCTTCTGGCCATGGCCGTCCAGGGCGGCGCGTGGGCGCAGGACGCCGTACCGCCCGCGGGCGAGGCCGCGCAGCCGCCCACGGCGCCGCCCCCCGACGCCGAGGTGATCACGCTCGACGGCGACGGCGAAACCCCCGACACGACGGGCCCGGAGACCATCACACCGACGCCCGGCCCGGCGCTCCCCGGCGCCGCGCAGGGGGTCAACGTCCGCGCCATCCTCGCCGACCTCTGGTTCCGCCACCAGGCGCTGCTGCAGCGCGGCTCGACACGCGAGGCCGATGCCCTGATCGACAGGGCGATCGACTTCATGCAGCGCGAGGGGGTGCACTCCGCACATGAGATCGCCGACGCCTTCCTCGCCGAGGGGCGCCGCGATCGCCGCGACGGCGACCTTCAGGGGGCGATCGAGAACCACCGCCGGGCGTTGCGCTTCGATCAGGATCGCGCCGACGCGCGGCTGGCGCTGGCCGCCCTGTTGATCCGGAGCGGGCACGGCATCGGGGAGGCGCTGGCGCTCCTGCGCGGCGGCATCGTCGCCCTGGCGACCGATCCGGAGTCGATCTTCTACCTCGCCGGCGGCGCCCTGCTGCTCCTCTACCTCGGCGCCTGCGGCGGGCTCGCGCTGGCGGTCATCCTGGTGACGATCCGGGTGCGCGCCGCCCTGGCCCACGACCTTCTGGAGCGATTCAGGCCCCGGTTGACGGCGACCACGGCGCCGCTCGCGGCGGCGGCGATCCTGGCGCTGCCACTGGTGATCCCGGTGCCGCTGACCTGGGCGATGTCGTTCTGGGCGGCGCTGCTCCTCCCTTACCTGCGCGGCGCCGATCGCACGCTGGCGGTGATCACGCTCGTCGCGCTGCTCGGAGCGGGGGCGTTCGGCGCCGCGGTCGCGTGGCAGATGGACACCGCCACCGACCCGACGGCACGCGCCCTGTTGCAGGCGGCGCGCGCCGGCACCGACCTGCGCCACGAGGAGGCGCTCAAGAAGGCGATGCACGAGCGCCTGGAGGACCCGGTCTACCCGTTCCTGCTCGGCTCGGCCTACCGCGTCGGTGGCCGGCTCGACGAGGCGATGATGATGTACCGCCGGGTGCTGCAGCTCGACGCCCGGCATGCGCGCGCCATGGTGAATCTCGGCAACCTGCACGCGCTGCGGCAGGAGTTCGCCCAGGCGCAGGGGTTGTACAAGAAGGCGGCCGAGGCCGATCCGACCCTCGCCCTGGCGCACTTCGACAGCCATATCGCCTACCTCGAGACCTTCGACATGGAGGCGGCCGATCAGGCGCTGCGCGACGCGCGCCGGGTCGATGATGCATTCATCACGCGGCTCGTGGCGCTCACCGGTGAGGGAGCCGAGCGGCGGGCGCCGCAGGATTGCCGATACACGGCCGGCGAGCTGTGGGGGCGCGCGCTGCGGCTGCGCCGCGCGCCGACCCCCCAGCTGGTCCGCGCCGCCATCGTCAATCCGGCGGCCATCGGCGCGGCGGCCGGGCTGCTCGCCCTGCTGCTCCTTCCCGGATTCGGTGTCGCGCCGCGCGCCAATCCGGCCGGCCTGTGCGGGCGGTGCGGACAGGGGTACTGCCGCCGCTGCCAGGTGGCCACCAAGTTCCCCGGCTACTGCTCGCCGTGCGTGCATCTCTTCTTCCTCCGCGACGGACTCGCTCCGTCGGTCCGCGATCGGAAGATGGAGGAGGTGGTGCGCTTCCGCCGCGGGCACTATCTCAAGACGCGGGTCCTCAGCCTGCTGCTGCCCGGGAGCGGCCACGTGCTCGGCGGCCGGCCGCTGCTCGGGGCGTTCTGCCTTGTGCTCTGGTCCACCGCATGGTCCGGGCTCATCCTGCGCGGCCGCCTGCTGATGCCGCCGGGAATCCTCCCTGGCGTGGCGACGACGATCGGCCTGCTCAGTCTCGCGACGGTCGGCCTGGTCGCATGGCTTCTGGCGAACCTGACGCGCCAGGAAGCGGCCGAGGAGGAGTAGGGGATGGCCCTCCAGGGAACCCTCAAGGACTTCAGCCTCGCCGACATCTTCCAGCTGATCGGCATCCAGAGAAAGACCGGCGTCCTGACGCTGAAGAGCGAGCAGGAGACGGTCACCGTATCGTTCGTCGACGGCAGCGTGGTCGGCGCCGACTCGACGACGCGCCGGATGGAGAACCGCCTCGGCTCGGTGCTGGTCAAGTCGGGGAAGCTCAGCGAGGCCCAGCTCCAGGACGCGCTCCGCCAGCAGCGCAGCTCGCTCAAGCGGCTGGGGACCGTGCTCGTCGAGGGGAGGTTCATCGACGCCCCGGCGCTGTCGGCCGCGCTTCAGGTCCAGGTCAGCCAGATGGTCTACCGCCTGTTCCGGTGGGCCGCCGGGGAGTACCAGTTCAGCCAGGAGGCGCGTCTCGAGTACGACCGGGAGTTCATCCAGCCGATGTCGGCCGAGAGCATCCTCATGGAGGGGGCCCGCATCCTGGACGAATGGCCGATGATCGAGCGCACCCTGCGCTCGTTCCAGACCGTTTTCCGGCAGGCGAATGTCGCCATCGCGCGCGCCGCTCCCACGTCACCCGATCCCAAGGGGGGCGAGGATGCCGCCGGCGCTGTGACCCTCAACGACACCGAGCGCCTGGTGCACGGCTTCGTCGACGGGCGGCGCACGGTGCAGGAGATCGTCGATCGTTCGCCATTGGGGGAATTCGAGACCTGCCGCACCCTCTATGAGCTCAACGGCCGGCAACTGATCGAGGAGGTGCGTGCCGGTGTCGCGCCCCGCGGACCTGCCGTCGTCGCCCGGCGCGAGAAGGACGGGTCGCCGCTGCTCTTCGGGCTCGGGGTCCTGCTGCTGGTCCTGCTCGCCGGAGGCGGACTGCTGGTCCGGTCGCTGCCGTGGATAGGCCATGCGAGCCGGGCTCGCGGCCTGTCCGCGTGGCTGTCGCCATTCCTGTCCGATGCGGAAAGCGCCCAGGTGGCGACGGCGCTCGGACGCAGCCACACCCAGCGCGTCGGGGCGGCCCTCGAGGTGTACTACCTCCTGAATCGCGGCTATCCGACGGAGCTGGCGGACCTCGTCACAGAGGGGCTTGTGCCTGTCGGGACGCTCGTCGACGCCGCCGGAGATCCCCTCGAATACCGTCCGATCGGTGGCACCTACCGGCTCGGATCAGAGGGAAAGTAGCTCGATAATATACGCTGAATCAACAGGTTGCGAGATTAACAAAGTATCTTGACAGGATTGCACTCAACCCCTATACTGCCGGCGTACTAAGCGGCGGCTCGCGGCAGGCACGCGGCAGCCCGGGGAGGCCAGAACAATGAGCAAGATCATCGGGATCGACCTCGGCACCACCAACTCGGTCGTTGCGGTCATGGAGGGTGGGAAGCCGGTTGTCATCCCCAACGCGGAGGGAGCGCGCACGACCCCGTCGGTCGTCGCGTTCAGCGACAAGGGGGAGCAACTGGTCGGCCAGGTGGCGAAGCGCCAGGCGATCACCAATCCCGAGAACACCGTCTTCTCGATCAAGCGCTTCATGGGCCGGCGCATGGAGGAGGTCACCGAGGAGATGAAGATGGTCCCGTACCGGGTCATCGCCGGCACCGGCAACGCGGTGCGCGTGCGGGCCCGCGGCAAGGAATACGGGCCGGAGCAGATCTCCGCGGCGATCCTCCAGAAGATGAAGCAGTCGGCCGAGGACTATCTGGGCGAGAAGGTCACGCGGGCCGTGATCACGGTCCCGGCCTACTTCAACGACGCCCAGCGCCAGGCCACCAAGGACGCCGGCCGCATCGCCGGCTTCGATGTCGAGCGCATCGTCAACGAGCCGACCGCCGCCGCCCTCGCCTACGGTCTCGACAAGAAGAAGGACGAGGTGATCGCCGTCTACGACTTCGGCGGCGGCACGTTCGACATCTCGATCCTCGAGGTCGGGGAAGGGGTCGTCGAGGTCAAGTCGACCAACGGCGACACCCACCTCGGCGGCGACAACATCGACCAGCGCATCATCGAGTGGATCGCCGATGAGTTCCGCAAGGAGAACGGCATCGACCTGGCGAAGGACCGCATGGCCCTGCAGCGCCTCAAGGAGGCGGCCGAGAAGGCCAAGTGCGAGCTGTCGACGGTGACCGAGACCGAGATCAACCTGCCGTTCATCACCGCCGACGCCACCGGGCCGCGGCACCTCGCCATGAAGCTGACCCGGGCGAAATTCGAGCAGCTGGCGGGCGACCTGTTCTCGAGGTCGCTGCCCCCGGTGCAGCAGGCGCTCAAGGACGCCGGTCTGAAGCCGTCCGATATCGACGAGGTGGTGCTGGTCGGCGGCAGCACCCGGATCCCGAAGATCCAGGATCTCGTCCGCGAGTTCTTCGGCAAGGACCCGCACAAGGGCGTCAACCCCGACGAGGTCGTCGCCGTGGGCGCGGCGCTCCAGGCGGGCGTCCTCGCGGGCGAGGTCAAGGACCTGCTCCTCCTCGATGTGACGCCGCTGTCGCTCGGCATCGAGACGTTGGGCGGCGTGATGACCAGGCTCATCGAGCGCAACACCACCATCCCGACGCGCAAGAGCGAGACCTTCTCGACCGCCGGCGACAGCCAGACGAGCGTCGAGGTGCACGTCCTGCAGGGGGAGCGCGAGATGGCGCGCGACGGCCGCACCCTGGGCCGGTTCCACCTGGTCGGGATCCCGCCGGCGCCGCGCGGTGTGCCGCAGATCGAGGTCACCTTCGACATCGATGCGAACGGCATCCTGAACGTCTCGGCCAAGGATCGGGCGACCTCGAAGGAGCAGCGCATCACGATCAGCGGCACCGGCACCCTCGGCAAGGACGAGATCGACAAGATGGTGCGCGATGCCTCGCAGCACGCCGAGGAGGACAAGAAACGGCGCGAGGAGGTCGAGACGCGCAACATGGCCGACGCGCGCGTTTACCAGATCGAGAAGCTGCTCGAGGAGAATCGCGACAAGGTCTCGCCCGAGGACGATCGCGCCGTGCGCGCCGCCGTCGAGGAGGTCAAGAAGGCCCTGACCGCCGGCGCGAAGGAAGGCATCGAGGCGACCCTCAAGGACCTGGAACAGGCCAGCCACCGCCTGGCGGAGAACCTCTACAAGAAGACCGGCGCGCCGCCGACCGGAGACGCCCCGCCGGGAAGCGGCGGGCCCGAGGCCGACGGCGGCCAGGGGAAGGCCCCGGAAGGCGAGGTCATCGACGCCGAGTATGTCGACGTCGATGAGGCGAAGCGATGAGCGCGCGCGCCGGACGCGCGCCGCGTCCCATCGCGGCGACCACCTCGTGGGACCCGCTGCGCGAGCTGGCGGGGCTCAAGGACCGCCTCAACCGGCTGTTCGAGAGCGCGATGCGGCGGGGCGGGACGCCCGGCGCGGGCGACCTTTCCGGCTGGTCGCCGGCCGTCGACCTTCATGAGAACGCTACGGCCTTCGTCCTCACCGCCGAGCTCCCCGGCGTGGCGCGCGAGGACATCCGCATTCGCCTCGAAGGCCGCACCCTCATCGTCGAGGGCGAGCGGCGCGCGGGCCGGCAGGCGCGCGGCGCCGATCACCTGCGTGTCGAGCGCTCCTACGGTCCGTTCACCCGGTCCCTGCAACTGCCCACGGGGGTCGCGGCGCGCGGACTCAAGGCGCGGCTGCGGCAGGGAGTTCTGGAGGTACGCCTCCCCAAGACGACCCGCGAGCGGAGCTCGCGTGTCGAGGTGCGCGTCGACTGATCGTCGCCATCGCGGGGGGCCGCCATGAACCACTACGATGTCCTGGGGGTGGGGCGCAAGGCGCGGCTCGCCGACATCAAGCGCGCCTACAAGCGCCTGGCGCGCAAGCACCACCCCGACCTGAACCCGGGGGACGCCCGCGCCGAGGAGCGCTTCAAGCAGATCGCCGAGGCGTACGCGGTCCTCGGTGACACCCAGAAACGGCGCGCCTACGACCGCGACATCGACACCCCCAGGGCGCCCGGCGCCGCGCCATCGGCGGCGCCCGGCGAGACGTGGGGCTTCGAGTCGGCCTTCGACCCCGCGAATGCGGGGGCCTTCTCGGTCTTCGTCTCCGAATTCTTCGGCGGGGGGGCGCACGAACCCGATCTCCGGACGGCGCCGCGGCGCGGTGATGACGTCACGCGCACCATCTCCATCGGGTTCTTCGAGGCGCTGCGGGGACTCGCCACCCACATCGAGATCGATTCCGAGTCGGCCTGCTCGCGCTGCGGCGGCGCCGGGCGGGTGCCGGCCGCCACCCGCCGGTCCTGCCCCGACTGCGCCGGCACCGGCCGGATCAGCCGGATCCCCGGGCCGCTGCGGCTCTCCACCACCTGCCGCCGCTGCGAGGGCGAGGGCGTGCTGCGCTGGGATGGCTGCGGCGCCTGCGCCGGTACGGGCGTTCTGACACGGCGCGAGCGTGTCGAGGTGCGCATTCCGCCGGGAGTGGATGACGGTTCGCGCGTCCGGGTTCACGGGAAAGGGCGCGCCGGCCGCAACGGTGGTCCCTCCGGCGATCTTTTCCTGATCACGCACGTCGAGGCGCATCCTTTCTTCCGGAGGATTGGTGATAATATCCACTGCGCCGTGCCGATCACGGTGTCCGAAGCCGCCCTGGGTTCCCGTATCGACGTTCCGACGATCGACGGCCGGGCCCGGATTCGCATCCCGCCGGGCACGGAAACAGGGCAGAAGTTCCGTCTGCGCGGCAAGGGGGCGCCCTCACTACGCGGCAGCGCCCGGGGGGATCAGTACGTGGAGACTCGAATCGTGACGCCGCGACCCGGCAGCGAGCGGGCGCGGCGTCTGCTCGAGGAGCTCGGAACCCTGGAGACCGGTGACGATCTCCGCCGCGGCCTCCCGGACTGAGGCAGGTTGGCGCATGCGCAAGCGGAAGGACTCGGCGTACTACATGATCTCGGTCGTGGCCCGCCAGTTCGAGGTCCACCCTCAGACCCTGCGGCTCTACGAGCGCGAGGGGCTGTTGCGCCCGTCGCGCACCGACGGCAACACACGGCTCTATTCCGACCGCGACCTCGAGACGCTGTCATTCATCCTCAGCCTCACCAGGGACCTCGGCGTCAACCTCGCCGGGGTCGAGATCATCCTGAACATGCGGCGCAAGATGGAGGCCATGCAGATGGAGATGGAGCGCTTCATGTCGTTGATTCGCGACGAGGTCGCCCGGCGGCAGGCGGGCGGCGCACCCTCGTCGTCGCAGGCACTGGTGCGGATCGGCGGTCCCGGGCGGGTCGTCAAGATGCGAAAGGGGTAGCCGGTGGACGAGGAGAAGGCGGCACGCAGGTCCGCGGCGTCCTCCGAGACCCTGAAGAAGTACCTTCAGGAGATTTCGAAGCTGCCGCGCATCACGCCCGACGAGGAGAAGGTTCTCGGCGACCGCATCCAGCGGGGCGACAAGGCGGCGCTCCGCAAGCTGGTGGAGGCGAACCTGCGCTTCGTCGTCAGCTTCGCCAAGCGCTATCGCAACTGCGGTCTGTCGTTCCTCGACCTCATCAACGAGGGAAACATCGGCCTCATCGAGGCCGCCAAGCGCTTCAACCCCAAGAAGAACGTCAAGTTCATCACCTACGCCGTCTGGTGGGTGCGGCAGGCGATCATCCACGCGCTGTCCGACCAGAGCGGCGCGTTCCGCCTGCCGCAGAAGCAGGCGAATCTCCTGTACCGCATCGGCAAGACGATTTCGCAGCTCACCAGCGACCTCGAACGCGCCCCGACGCCCGACGAGATCGCCAAGAGGCTCGAGATCCCGGTCGAGGAGGTGGTGGCGCTCCTCCAGGTGGCGGACGAGAACGTCTCCCTGTCGACGGTGATCGACGAGGAGCACGAGTTCCACCTCTCCGACAAGCTGGAGCAGGACCTCATCCCCTCGGCGGAGGCCGAGCTGATGCGGGCCTCCCTCAAGGACCACCTCTATTCCTGCCTCGGGGATCTCGATGTCAAGGAGCAGAAGGTGCTGCGGCTGCGCTTCGGCCTCGACGAGGCCGACCCGAAGACGCTCAAGGAGATCGGCGAGATGATGGGACTGTCGCGCGAGCGCATCCGCCAGATCGAGGCGCAGGCGCTCGAGAAGCTGAATCGGTCGCAGAAATGCCAGCAGTTGCAGGGCTACCTGAACTGAGTCGGAGGAGCGGTGGCGATGAGCGAGCTGGAACCGGCCGCCTGCGGGAGTTGCGGCGGAACGGGGTTCGTCATCGTCCAGAAGGACGGCGGCTCCCTGGCGCGGTTGTGCTCCTGCCGTAATCGATCGACCAGTGACGGCGCGCGCAACGCCCTGCTCGAGGCGGCGCGCATCCCGCGGCGCTACGCCGAGTGCGACTTCGACAACTACGCCGCCTACGGCGACCACGCCCTGTCGCTCGCCAACGCCAAATCGATGGCGCTGCGCTACGCCGACGAGTATCCCCTCAGCGATCGCGGTCTTCTCTTCATGGGCCCGCCCGGCGTGGGCAAGACGCACCTCGCCGTCGCCATCCTGCGCCGGCTGATCACATCGAAGGGGGTGCCGGCCGTCTTCTTCGACATCCAGGACCTGCTGCGCCAGCTGCAGGCGACCTTCGACCGGCAGTCCGGCCTGACCCAGCTCGAGCTCCTGCAGCCGGTGCTCACCTCCGAGGTCGTGGTCCTCGACGACATGGGCGGCCGCCAGTTCAGCCCGTGGGTCGAGGAGACCCTGGCGCACATCGTCACGACGCGCTACAACGAGCGCCGGGCGACGATCGTCACGACGAACTACCTCGATGAGCCGCCCGACCCGCGGACGCCGGCGCTGCACGATCGGATCGGTGTGCGGGTGCGCTCGCGGCTTCACGAGATGTGCCACCTGGTGCTGGTGCAGGCCGGCGATTTCCGCAGCACCATCAAGCGTGCCGACCATCAACGAATGCCGGAGCGCAGCGGGAAGGAGAGGCCATGACCTACGACGCGGTGATCGTCGCCGGCGCGCGCACGCCGATGGCGGTGTACAACACCTTCTTCCGCGACCTGTCGGAGACCGATCTGGGCGGCCTGGCCGCGCGCGAGGCGTTGCGCCGCTCCGGTGTCGCGCCGCAACGCGTTGATCACGTGGTTTTCGGCAACGCCATGCAGACCAGCCCCAACGCCCTGTACGGGGCGCGCCACGTCGGCCTGAAGGCGGGCCTGCCCGAGACCGTGCCGGCGCTGACCGTCAACCGCCTGTGCGGATCCGGCCTGCAGTCGATCGCCACGGCAGCCGGGTACCTGGCGCTCGGCGAGGCCGAGGTGGTGCTGGCTGGCGGCATGGAGAACATGACGCAGGCGCCGCACGTCCTGCGCGGCATGCGCGGCGGCGTCAAGATGGGGCATACCCGCCTCGAGGACGCGTTGGTGGCCGGCCTTCTCGACACCCAGTGCGGCTTCTCGATGAGCCAGACGGCCGAGAATCTCGCCGAGGATCTCGGCATCACCCGCGAGCAGGCCGATCGCTTCGCACTGCTCAGCCAGCAGCGCGCCGATCGCGCCGCCCGGGCCGGCCTCCTCAAGGACGAAATCGTCCCCGTGACGGTGCGCGATCGCGGCCGCGATGTGCTCGTCACCGAGGACAACCAGCGCCGGCCCGACACCACCCTCGAGGCGCTGGCCAAGCTGCCGGCGGCGTTCGGCGGCAAGGGGTACGTGACCGCGGGCAACGCCTCGGGGATCGTCGACGGCGCCGCCGCCGTGGTGGTGGCGTCGCCCCGGGTGGCCCGCGACCTGCCCGGACCGCCGCTCGGCCGGCTCGTGACCGTCGCCGTCGTCGGCGTCCCGCCGCGCATCATGGGGATCGGTCCGGTGCCGGCGATCCGCGCCGCCCTCGGTCGCGCCGGCCTCAGCCTGTCCGAAATCGACCTGTTCGAGATCAACGAGGCGTTTGCGGCCCAGTACCTGGCGTGCGAAAAGGAGCTGGGGCTGGATCGCGAGCGCGTCAACGTCAACGGCGGCGCCGTGGCGCTCGGGCATCCGCTCGGCGCGACCGGCACCCGCCTCGTGCTGACGCTCCTCCTGGAGCTGCGGCGTCGGGGCGGTCGCTTCGGCGTCGCCAGCGCCTGCATCGGCGGGGGCCAGGGAATCGCCCTCGTCGTCGAGGCTGCGAAGGGTTCCGCGGCCTGAGGCGGCCGCCCCCGCGGGAGGAGGACAGAGGACCATGGAGATCAAGAAGGTGGCGGTCATTGGTTGCGGGCTGATGGGCTCGGGGATCGCCCAGGTGTCCGCGCAGTCGGGATTTCCGACCGTGATCCTCGAGGCCACGCCGCAGCTGGCCGATGCCGGCATGAAGCGCATCACCAAGTTCCTCGATGGCGGGGTCGCCAAGGGGAAAGTCACGCCCGCCGATCGCGACGCCACCCTCGGCCGCCTCCATCCCGGGGTCGATCCGGCGGCGGCGCGCGACTGCGACCTCGTGATCGAGGCGGTCACCGAGGACCTGTTGGTCAAGCGCGAGCTGTTCGCCCGGGTCGAGGCGCATTTAAGGTCCGAAGCCATCCTCGCCAGCAACACCTCGTCGCTGTCGATCACCGAGATGGCGGCGGCCACCGGCCGCCCCGACCGCTTCGTCGGCCTGCACTTCTTCAACCCGGTGCCGCTCATGAAGCTGGTCGAGGTGGTGCGCACCGTGACGACCGGCCCCGGAGTCGAGGCGGCGGTGACCGGCTTCGCCAGGGCGATCGGCAAGACCCCGATCCGCACCACCGACCGCACCGGGTTCATCGTCAACCGGCTGCTCGTGCCCTACATCCTCGACGCCATCCGGGCGGTCGAGGAAGGTGTCGGCTCGATCACCGACATCGACAATGGCATGAAGCTCGGGTGCGGACACCCCATGGGGCCGCTGACCCTCAACGACCTCGTCGGCCTCGACACCACCTACTTCATCGCCAACATCATGTTCGAGGAGTTCCGCGAGAAGCGGTTCGCGGCGCCATCATTGATGAAACGCATGGTGATGGCCGGGTTCCTCGGGCGCAAGAGCGGTCGCGGCTTCTACGACTACAGCGTCGAGCCGCCGCGCCCCAACGACTTCCTGGTGGGCCGCTGAGCGGCCCCGGAGGAGCAGCGATGATATCGTCCGACCGCGTGCTCTACGAGGTGAGCGACCGCGTCGCGCGCCTCACCATCAACCGGCCCGACAAGCTGAACGCCCTCGATCGGCAGACGATGATCGACATCGACCGGGCCGTCGCCGCCGCCCGCGACGACGCCTCGGTCGGCGTTCTCATCGTCAGCGGGGCCGGCGAGAAGGCCTTCGTCGCCGGCGCCGACATCAACGAGCTGGCGAAGCAGAGCCCGGTCGAGGGGGCCGCCTACGCCCGCGCCGGCCAGGGGGTCCTCGATCGTCTCGAGACCATGGGCAAACCGAGCATCGCCGTCATCAAGGGGTACGCGCTGGGGGGCGGCTGCGAGCTGGCGATGGCCTGCACGCTGCGCCTCGCCTCGGACACCGCGAAGATCGGGCAGCCGGAGACGACGCTCGCGATCATCCCGGGGTACGGCGGCACGCAGCGCCTGTCGAGGCTCGTGGGCCGCGGCAAGGCTCTCGAGATGATCCTGACGGGGGAGACCATCGACGCGAAGGAGGCGCACCGCATCGGTCTCGTGAACCGGGTGCTCCCGCTCGCCGAGATCGACGCCGCCGCCGACGCCCTGGCGAAGACCCTCCTGGCCCGCGGTCCGGTCGCCCTGCGGCTGGCCATGCAGGCGATCCACGAGGGGCTGCAGATGAGCCTCGCCGAGGGCCTGTCGCTGGAGACCGTCCTCTTCGGACTGTCGTGCGCCACCGACGACATGCGCGAGGGAACCCGCGCCTTCCTCGAGAAGCGCAAGCCGTCCTATCACGGTCGCTAGGAGAGCCGCCTTGGATCGACCTGTCCGCCGGGTAACCAGGGGCCCCGCGCATGTCGTACGCGCGCTGCGGGTGCTCGTGCTCCTGGTGCTCGCCGGTGTGATCGTGGGGACCGCCATGACCTGGGGGCGGCGCGGCCGGCCGCAGGCGGCGATCTCCATGACCGACCCGGCGACCGCGGCGGCGCTCGGCACCATCACCGACCAGTCCGAGCGCTTCACGGCGAGCGGCACCCGGGAGGGGAAGCCGGCCTTCGACCTGGCGGCCGAGACGGTCACCGGGCTCGAGGGGGATCGCAAGCTCCTCCAGGCGGTCCGTCTCGATGTCCACGAGCAGGAGGGCGGCACGGTCGAGGTCCTCGGCAAGGAGGGGGAATTCGACCCCGGGGCGCGCCGCGCGCAGCTGCGGGGCGAGGTCGGCGTCACGACCCCCGACGGACTCTCCCTCGAGACCCCGAATCTCTCCTACGACAGCGACCGCGACATGATCCACACCAGCGAGCCGATCCGCTTCCGGCTCGGGCGGGTCGAAGGGACCGGCCAGGGGCTGAATTACCTGGTTGACGAGCGTCGCCTGAAGATCCCGGCGAAGGTGCGGTTGCGCATCCAGACCGACGGCGGGGGGCCCGAGGTCCTCATCACCTCCGGCACCCTGGTCGCGAGCCTCGACGAGAACAGCGCCGTCTTCACCGAATCGGCGCGCCTCGAGCACGGCGCCGATCTCCTGACCGGCAACTACCTGCGCATCGAGCTCGACGCGGCGCGCGAGCGGGTCGCCGGCATCCGGGCGTTCGGCGACGTCGTGGTCAACTTCGCGCCCGACGCCCAGGGACGGCCGGGAGAGCTGCGGGCCGACAGCCTGGTCCTGACCCTCGGCCCCGGCGACACGCTCGAGGAGGCCGAGGCCTCGGGCGGATGCCGCTTCGCCTCGGGGCTGTACACCTCGACCAGCCGCACCGCCCTGTACCGGCGCGCCGAGGATCGATTGGAGCTGCGCGGCGATCCGTCGGTGGTCACCGACCGCGACCGGATCGCCGCCCAGGAGATCGATCTGTCCCCGGGGCGCCAGTCCCTCGAAGCGCGCGGCGATGTCCGCACCACGACCCTCGGGGAGGCGAAGAACGACATCCCCGGGTTCTCCTCCGGCGCGCCGGTCTCGTTCCAGGCGGCCCACCTGGTCGCCGAGCAGGTCGGCAAACGCGCCGTCTACAGCGGCGCGGCCCGGGCCTGGCAGGAGGGCTCGAGCCTGCAGGCCGAGGAGATCGTCGTCGACGAGGGGCAGCGGCAGGTGCGCGCCTCGGGCGCCGTGGTGTCGCGGTTCACGCCGCGGTCCGGGGCGAAGAGCGGGCCGCGCCCGCCGACCACGACCATCGCCGCCCGCAGGATGACCCTCGACGGCGCCACCTCCACGGCGCACTACGAGGGGGATACCCGCCTGGCCCGCCCCGACGCCTCGATCACCTCCGACAGCATGGACGTCTACCTGGTGGAGACCGCCCGCCGGCGCGAGATCGACCGCATCGTCGCCCGCGGGTCGGTGTCGGCCCGCCACCAGGGGACCTACGCCACCGCGACCGAAGGGGAGTACCTGGCGGCGCGCCAGGTGCTGATCCTGCGCGACGCACAGGGCCTCGCCGAGGTCATCGACGGCGCCACCGGCCGATCGATGCGCGGCCGCGAGCTGACCTACGACATGGCCGGTGACCGGGTGCTCACCGAACCGGGCCCCGGCGGCCGCACCTGGATCACCGTGACCCCCGACTCCAAGGAAACCCCGCGCGTTGAGCCACCGTCTCGTCATTGAGGGGCTGTCGAAGAAATACCGGGGCCGCCAGGTCATCCGGGATATCTCGCTCGAGGTATCGGCCGGCGAGGTGGTCGGGCTGCTCGGACCGAACGGCGCCGGCAAGACCACCACCTTTTACTGCGTCGTCGGCCTGGTGCGGCCGGACTCGGGGCGGGTGCTGCTCGGCGACCATGATGTCACCCGACTGCCGATGTACCTGCGCGCCCGCAGCGGCATCAGCTATCTCCCCCAGGAGCCGTCGATTTTCCGGAAGATGACGGTGGAGGAGAATATCGTCGCCATCCTGGAGACGCTCGACATGCCGCGCGACCGAATCCGCCGGCGGACGGCCGAGGTGCTCGAAGAGTTGCGCATCGGGCACCTGGCGCGCAGCCGGGCATACACTCTCTCCGGGGGGGAGCGCCGGCGGGCGGAGATCGCCCGGGCGCTGGCGATCTCGCCGTCATTCATCCTGCTCGACGAGCCATTCTCGGGGATCGACCCGATCGCGGTTGCGGATATCCAGAAAATCATCTATCAATTGAAGGCGAAGGGGATCGGCCTGCTGATGACCGACCATAACGTGCAGGAAACCCTCCGGATCACCGACCGGGCCTGTATCATCGCCGAGGGTCGGATCTTCCGGAAGGGAACGCCCGACGAGCTGGCCGCCGACCCGCGGGTTCGCGAGGTCTATCTCGGGGAGCACTTCAAGCTGGCCGGGCGGCCGGCGGAGAACCGGATCTAGAGACCATGGCGCTCGAGCAGAAACTCCATCTCAGGCTGTCGCAGAAGCTGATCATGACGCCTTCGCTCCAGCAGGCGATCAAGCTCCTGCAGATGACCAAGCTCGAGCTCCAGGAGGAGGTCACCCAGGAGCTCACCGAGAACCCGATGCTCGAGGAAGTCCAGGAGGCGCCGACCGAGGCCGAAAAGGCCGAGAGCGAGGAGGCCCAGGCGGAAACCGCCGAGGCGGAGCCCGGCGCCCCGGAGGCCGGGCCGGAGGAGACCCCCGCTTCGGAAGCCCCGGTTCCGGAGGCCCCCGTGGAACCCGAGCGCGAGGCCGATCCGTTCGACGAAATCGACTACGAGTCGTACTTCCAGGACTACATGGACCTGAGCTACAACCCGCAGACACCGCGCGAAGACGTCGAGACCCGCCCCCTCGACGCCGTCCTGAGCCGGCCGCAGAGCCTCACCGATCATCTCCTCTGGCAGCTCGACATGGCGGCGGTGCCGCCGCGCCGCAAGGAGATCGCCCAGGCGATCATCGGCAACCTCGACGACGCCGGGTATCTGCAGGCCTCCTTCGACGAGATCGCGGACATGGGGTCGTACTCCCTCGAGGAGGTCGAGACCGCCCTCCATCTGGTGCAGGATTTCGATCCGCCGGGCATCGCGGCGCGCAACGTGCGCGAGTGCCTGATGCTGCAGATCGCCTTCCACGACATGGAAGGCACGCCCGCGGAGACGATCGTGCGCGATCACTTCGACCTGCTCCAGGCGCGGAAATTCCGCGACATCGCGCACGCGCTCGCCTGTCCGGTCGAGGAGGTGATGACCTACATCGACACCATCCGCCACCTCGACCCGAAGCCGGGCAAGAAGTACAACACGGGCAGCAGCAACTACGTCATCCCGGACGTGTACGTCCTCAAGATCGACAAGGGGTACACGATCGTGCTCAACGAGGAAGGGCTGCCGCGCCTGCGGATCAGCCCCTTCTACAGGAGGCTGATCGATCGCAACAACCCGGACGCCACCCGCGAGACGCGCGATTACGCGCGCGAGAAGTTCCGCTCGGCCTTCCGGCTGATCAAGAGCCTGGAGGAACGGCAGCGCACCATCTACAAGGTCGCTCGCAGCATCGTCAAGCACCAGGAGGGATTCCTGGATTTCGGCTACGAGCACATGCGGCCGCTCATCCTGCGCGACGTCGCCGACGACATCGGCATGCACGAATCGACCGTGAGCCGGGTCGTCAACCACAAATACATGCACACGCCGCGCGGCCTGTTCGAGATGAGGTTCTTCTTCCACTCCGGCATCAGCAGCGACCACGGGGAGGAGGTCTCCTCCCTCACGGTCAAGGAGCGCATCAAGAAGGCGGTCGCCGAGGAGGACGCGGCGCACCCCCTGTCGGACGCGGCCATCGTCCAGATCCTCGGCCGCGAGGGCCTGCGCATCGCCCGGCGCACCGTCGCCAAGTATCGTGAGGAACTGCGCATTCCGTCATCCAACGAGCGCCGGCAGGGGTTCCGTTAAGAGCGCGACACCGCCGGCCCAACGAGACGAGAGAGCCCATGGACATCGCTTACACCGGACGGAAAGCCAGCCTGACCCCCGCCCTCAAGGCCGCGGCGGAGGGCAAGCTCGAGAAACTGGAAAAGGTCCTCGGTGATATCCTCGACGCCCGCGTGATCCTGACGCGGGAAAAGCACCGCCAGGTCGCCGAGATCGTCGTCAAGGCGCGCACCCGGACCCTGACCGCGAAGGGCGAGGCCGCCGAATTCACCGACGCCATCGGCGTGGCGGCCGATCGGCTGATGGCGCAGGCGCGGCGGCACGCCGACCGGCGCACCGCCCGCCGCAAGGGGACGGCGCCCTGGAAAACGGGGCGCGGCACGACGGCCACGGCACCCGAGGTGGTCGAGCCGTCCCCGGTACCCGAGGTGGTGCGGCTCGGCCCGTTCCGGGTCGTGCCGATGTCGGTGCGCGAGGCGTTGCTGCGGGCTCGGGACGAAGGTCCCGAGGTTCTCGTGTTCCGCGACCTCGCGTCGCAGCAGGTATCGGTCCTCTATCTAAGACCGGACGGACAGTATGGTCTGGTGGAAACGGAGGCGTAGGTGCCCTTCGATTTCAGTCTCGATCGTGACCAGGAGTTGATCCGGGACTCGGTGCGCGACTTCGCGCAATCGGTCCTGAAACCGCGCGCCGCTGACTACGATCGCTCGCGCCAGTTCCCCCTGGACAACTGGAAGCGCTGCGCCGAGATGAACCTGACCGGCATGATGATCCCCGAGGAGCACGGCGGCGCCGGATTCGACTGCGTGTCGTACATCATCGCCATCGAGGAGGTGTCGCGCGCCTGCGCCTCGACCGGAGTCATCCTGTCCGTGAACAACTCGCTGGTCTGCGGGCCCCTCCTCAAATTCGGCAACGACGACCAGAAGAAGCGCTATCTCGCGCCGCACGCCCGCGGCGAGAAGATCGGCGCCTACTGCCTGACCGAGCCGGGGGCGGGCTCCGATTCGGCCGCCCTGCGTACGACTGCGAAGAAGAAGGGCGACACCTACATCCTCAACGGCACGAAGGTGTTCGTGACCAACGGCGAGGCGGCGTCGACCTTCCTGGTCTACGCCACCATCGACCCGGCCTTGAGACACAAAGGGATCACCGCCTTCCTGGTCGAGCGCGGGTTCTCCGGGTTCAAGCAGGGGAAGCCGGAGCGCAAGATGGGGATCACCTGCTCAGGCTCGACCGAGATCGTCCTCGAGGACTGCGAGGTCCCGGCCGCCAACCGCCTCGGGGCCGAGGGCGAGGGATTCAGGATCGCCATGCACACCCTCGACGGCGGACGCATCGGGATCGCCGCCCAGGCCCTCGGCATCGGTCAGGCGGCGCTCGACGAGTCCCTCCACTACAGCCGCACCCGCGAGGCCTTCGGCAAGCCGATCGCCGAACTGCAGGCGATCCAGTGGAAGCTCGCCGACATGGCCACCGAGGTCGAAGCGGCGCGCCTCCTGGCCTACCGCGCCGGCTGGGCGCGCGACAACAAGGACCGCTGCTCGCTCGAGGCGTCGATGGCCAAGCTGTACGCCTCGGAGGCCTGCATGCGCGCCGCCCACCAGGCGGTGCAGGTGCACGGCGGCTATGGCTACATCAACGAGTACACCGTCGAACGGTTGTTCCGCGATGCCCGGATCACCGAGATTTACGAGGGCACCTCGGAGATCCAGCGGCTGGTGATCGCCAAGGAAGTCCTCAAGGGACAGGGGGCATGAGCCGGGACGACCGGCGAACGCCGACACCCGCGCGCGATCGGCGAGCCTGGGAGGAGACGGTTCTCGAGCCGGCCCTGCGCCAGCGCGGCGAGCGGCCCGGGACGTTCACGACGGTCTCCGACCTGCCGATCGAGAGGCTCTATACCCCGGAGGATCTCTCCGGGTGGGACCCGGCCGATCGACTCGGGCATCCCGGCGAGCCGCCGTACACGCGCGGCATCCACCCGACGATGTACCGCGGCCGGCCGTGGACGATGCGACAGTTCGCCGGCTTCGGCAGCGCCGCCGACACCAACCGCCGCTTTCACTACCTGCTCGAGCACGGCCAGAACGGCCTGTCGGTCGCCTTCGACCTGCCGACCCTCATGGGGCGTGACTCCGACGATGCGCTGGCCGACGGCGAGGTGGGGAAGGAGGGGGTCGCCATCGACACCCTCGAGGACATGGAGACGCTGTTCCGCGGCATCCCGCTGGGCAAGGTCTCCACTTCGATGACGATCAACGCCCCGGCGGTCGTCCTGCTGGCGATGTACCTGGCGGTCGCCGAGAAGCAGGGGATCCCGCTCGCGGCCCTCGAGGGCACGATCCAGAACGACATTCTCAAGGAGTACATCGCCCAGAAGGAGTGGATCTACCCGCCGGCGCCCTCGATGCGGATCATCACCGACATGATCGCCTTCTGCACCGAACGGGTGCCGAAATGGAACACCATCTCGATCAGCGGCTACCACATCCGCGAGGCCGGCTCGACCGCGGTCCAGGAGCTGGCCTTCACCCTGGCCGACGGACTGGCCTACGTCGAGGCGGGACACGCGCGCGGGCTGCCGGTCGATGCCTTTGCGCCGCGGCTGTCGTTCTTCTTCAACGCCCACATCGATTTCTTCGAGGAGATCGCCAAGCTGCGCGCGGCCCGGCGCATGTGGTGCCGCTTCATGCAGGAGCGCTTCGGCGCCACGAACCCGCGCTCCTGGATGCTCCGGACCCACGTGCAGACGGCCGGCTGCTCGCTGACCGCGCAACAGCCGTACAACAACGTCGTCCGGGTCACGGTGCAGGCCCTGGCCGCGGCGCTGGGCGGAACGCAGTCGCTGCACACCAACTCGCTCGACGAAACCCTCGCCCTGCCGAGCGAGGACTCGGTGCGCATCGCGCTGCGCACCCAGCAGATCATCGCCGAGGAGAGCGGCGTCACCAACACCATCGATCCGCTGGGCGGGTCGTACTTCGTCGAGTCGCTCACCGAGACCATGGAGCGGGACGCCCAGGCCTACATACGGAAGATCGACGCCATGGGCGGCATGGTGGCGGCGATCGAGCAGGGCTTCCCGCAGCGCGAGATCGCCGAGGCGGCCTACCGCTACCAGCGCCAGATCGACAACGGCGAGAAGACCGTGGTCGGGGTCAACAAGTACACCGAGGGGAGCGGCCCGCCGCCGGGGCTGCTGCGCGTCGGCGACGAGGTCGAGACCGACCAGAAGGGGCGCCTCGCGGCGGTGCGCGCCCGGCGCGACGTCGAGCGCCATCGCCGCGCCCTGCGCGACCTCGGGACCGCGGCCACGGGCGGAGACAACATCGTCCCGCACGTCCTCGAAGCGGTGCGATCGTATGCCACGGTGCAGGAGATCTGCGATACCCTGAAGCCCGCTTTCGGGACCTACAGGGAGGGGGCGGTGCACCTGTGACGGCCGGAACCAGAAAGGTCAGGCTGCTGGTGGGGAAGGTCGGCCTGGACGGGCACGACCGCGGCGCCAAGATCATCGCGCGGGCGCTGCGTGACGCCGGTTTCGAGGTGATCTACACCGGGTTGCACCAGACACCTGAAATGGTGGTCGCGACCGCGCTGCAGGAGGACGTCGACGGCATCGGCCTGTCGATCCTGTCGGGCGCGCACCTCACCCTGTTCCCGAAGATTCTCAAGCTCCTGAAGGAAAAGGACAGCGGCGACATCGTGGTGTTCGGCGGCGGGATCATCCCGGACGACGATGCCCCCCGGCTCATGGAGGCGGGGGTGCGGGCCCTGTTCACACCCGGGGCTTCGACCCGGGAGGTGATCGACTGGGTGCAGCAGAATGTGGTGCCGCGCCGGCGATGAACCGGCGCCCGTTGTGTTGGGCCGGCGGCGGCGGGCGCGCCGCGCGCCGGAAGGCGGTGTCTCATCGCGCCCTTGGCGAACCGTGACCGCTGGGGAGGACGTGGAGTGAAGACGATCCTGCTGGCCGACGACAGCATCACCATCCAGAAGGTCGTGGAGCTGACCTTCTCCGATGGCGAGTACCGGGTCCTCTGCGTCAGCAACGGCGCCCAGGCGCTGCGCAAGATCGCCGAGGTCCGCCCCGACATCGCCCTGCTCGATGTCATCATGCCGGAGAAGAGCGGCTACGAGGTGTGCGAGGCGATGAAGGCCGATCCCGCCACCGCGGGGATCCCGGTCCTCCTGCTCACCGGCACCTTCGAGCCGTTCGACCGCCAGCGCGCCGACTCCGCCGGAGCCGAGGGACACCTGGCCAAGCCGTTCGAATCGCACACCCTGGTGGCCCGCGTCGACGAGCTGATCGCCGGCGCCGCCGTGCGGGCCGCCGCACCGCCGCCCCCCGCCGCGTCCACGGCACGGCCGGATGCCGGCCTCGGCATGTCGGCCGCCCCCGCAGCGCCCGCAGCCCCGACGGCGGAAGCCGCGATGTCGATGCGCGCCGGCACGGCGGCTCCCGGGCCGGCCCGTCCATTCGCGCCGCCCCCCGCGGAAGCCGCCCCGGCGGACGGACCGCACCCGGCCTTCGCGGCGCCCGACGCCGCCGCCGGCGGCTCGTACATGGGATTCTCCGATCTCACGATCGGCGAGGACGATGTGGTGCCCGATCGGTATGACTCGATGAACGCCCCCGCCACAGTACGCATCACCCGCGACCAGGTCCGCCATGCGGCTCAAGAGGGGCCCGGGGCGAAACCGAGCATGGAGGGGTTCGTCCCGGGATACGAGTTCCCCGAGAGCCAGGCCACGCCGCGCGGCCCGGTCGGCGCCGGGGACCGCGAGGAGGCGCTCGGGACGCCGCCCCCGGCTGTCGCGAGCGGGGATGACAACGTCGCGACCGGGGCCGCGTCCGCCCCGACGGACGCCGCCGCACCCGCCCTCTCCGACGAGGCGCTCGAACGCCTGGCGGAGATGATCGTCCGCCGCATGTCGGATCGGGTCGTCCGCGAGATTGCCTGGGAGGTGATCCCCGGCGTCGCCGAGGCGGTCGTCCGTCAGCGCATCCGCGAGATCGAAGGCCAGAAGAGCTGACCCTCGCCGCGGCACCCCCGGCTGTGAGCGGCGCCGGCCGCGGCGCGGCAGGCCACAGCGGCCCGGCCATTGCCGTCCCTGCCCGCAGGCCCCAGGAGAACGCGTGACTTCCATCGACAAGGTCTACGACCCACGGCGCTTCGAGAGCCGCTGGTACGAGCACTGGATGCGTCTCGGTGTCTTCACCGCCGACCCGTCCACCGACAGGCCGCGCTTCGTGATGGTGATCCCGCCGCCCAATGTCACCGGGCGGCTGCACATGGGACACGCCCTCAACAACACGCTTCAGGACATATTGGCGCGCTGGCGGCGGATGTGCGGCGACGACGTGCTCTGGCTCCCCGGCACCGATCACGCCGGCATCGCCACGCAGATGGTGGTCGACCGCGAGCTGCAGAAGGAGGGCACCAGCCGTGAAGCGCTCGGGCGCGAGGAGTTCATCCGCCGGATCTGGACCTGGAAGGAGGAGTACGGCGGGGCGATCATCGGCCAGCTCAAGACCCTCGGCTGCTCGTGCGACTGGACCCGCGAGCGGTTCACGCTCGAGCCGGCGCTGTCGCGCGCGGTGCGCGAGGTGTTCGTCCGCCTGTGGGAAGACGGCCTCATCTACCGCGACAAGTTCATCGTCAACTGGTGCCCGCGCTGCACGACCGCCATCTCGGATCTCGAGGTCCTGCCGCAGCCGGTCGCGGGGCGCCTGTATACCATCCGCTACCCGTACGAGGACGGCACCGGGCACGTCGAGGTGGCCACCACGCGTCCCGAGACCATGCTCGGCGACACGGGTGTCGCCGTCCACCCCGAGGACCCGCGCTACGCCGAGGTGGTCGGGCGCCGGGTCCTCCTGCCGCTGGTGGGGCGGCCGATCCCGATCGTCGCCGACACCTTCGTCGATCGCGCCTTCGGGACCGGCGCCGTGAAGGTCACTCCGGCGCACGATCCGAACGACTTCGCCGCAGCCCAGCGCACCGGTCTTCCGGCCCTGCTGGTGATGGACGAGACCGGCCGCATGAACGACAACGTCCCGGCCTCCTACCGCGGTCTCGACCGGTTCGACGCCCGCACCCGCGTCGTCGAGGATCTGCGCGCACAGGGACTCCTCGTCTCGGTCACCGAGCACCCGCACAACGTCGGCCACTGCCAGCGCTGCGGGACGATCGCCGAGCCCTACCTGTCGACGCAGTGGTTCGTCCGTGTCGCCCCGCTCGCCGAGGAGGCGGTGCGGGCGGTCGCCGACGGACGCGTGCGCTTCACCCCGCCGCACTGGGTCAACAGCTACAACGAGTGGATGGGGCGCATCCACGACTGGTGCATCAGCCGGCAGCTGTGGTGGGGCCATCCGATCCCCGCCTGGCACTGCGACGCCTGCGGCCGCGTGCTGGTGGCGCGCGAAACCCCGGCGGCCTGCGATGCGTGCGGCGCGGCCCCGCTGCGGCCGGATCCCGACGTCCTCGACACCTGGTTCTCGTCGGCGCTGTGGCCTTTCTCGACCCTGGGCTGGCCGGAGAAAACCGTCGATCTCGATCGCTACTACCCGACAACGGCGCTGGTCTCGGCCTTCGACATCCTGTTCTTCTGGATCGCCCGGATGATCATGATGGGCCTGCGCTTCATGGGCGGGGCGCCATTCGCGCGGGTGTACATCACCGGTCTTGTCCGCGACGCGGAAGGACAGAAGATGTCCAAGACCCGCGGCAACGTCGTCGATCCGCTCGATCTCATCGAGCGCCACGGCGCCGACGCGCTGCGCTTCACCATGGCCGCGATGGCGACACCGGGCGCCGACCTGCCGCTCTCCGAAGAGCGCATGGCGGGTTACCGTGCGTTCGCCAACAAGCTCTGGAACGCGGCCCGCTTCGTGCAGATGAACGCCCCCGGCCTGGCCGACGGCGGTGCGCTGCCGCCGCTGCCACCGCAAGGGGCACTGGCGCTGCCCGACCGCTGGATCCTGAGCCGGCTCGAGCGTCTCGTCGGCGACGTCGACGCGGCGCTTGGCGAGTTCCGCTTCGACGAGATGGCCAGCGCGCTGTACCGGTTCCTGTGGCACGAGTACTGCGACTGGTATCTGGAGATGTGCAAGCCGGCGCTGTCCGCCGGCGCCGCCCCCGGCGACGCGGCGCGCGCCCGCGCCGTCCTCGTCCATGTGCTCGAAACCGTGCTGCGTCTCCTGCACCCGGTGATGCCGTTCCTGACCGAGGAGATCTGGCAGGCGTTGCCGCACGCCGGCGACACGATCGCTCGCGCCCCCTATCCGCGGCCGTGTGAGGGGCGCCCGGACGCCGAGGCGGAGCGCTCGATCGACGTGGTGATGGATGTGGTGACGCGGGTGCGCAACCTGCGCGCCGAGATCGGTCTCGACCCCGGCCGCCGGGTGCCGCTGCTGTTCCACGCCCACGACGAGACAGTGGCGGCGGTCGTGCGCGACCAGGCGGTGTTGGTCGCCGCCCTGGCGCGGCTCGGATCGGTGACCGAGGGACTCCCCGCCGCGGGCGGCGGACCCGCGGCGCGCGCGGTCGCCGCCGGGATCGACCTGGCGCTGCCCCTCACCGGCATCCTCGATCTCGAGGCCGAGCGGGCCCGCCTGCAACGCGATCTCGACAAGCTGGCGCGCGAGCGCGAAAGCCACACGCGCAAGCTGCAGAACCCCGATTTCATGGCGCGCGCCCGCCCCGAGGCGGTCGACAAGGTGCGCGGCATCGATCGGGAGCTCGGCGAGAAGATCGACCGCCTGTCGCGCACCCTCGCCGCCCTCGGCGCGGACGCGTCTTGAGCCCTTCTCCGCGACTGTGGGACAATCGAATCGGAATGCTCGACCCCGACGTCGTCCGCCGTGTCGTGCGCCTGGCTCTTCAAGAGGACCTGGGAACGGGAGACATCACGTCCGAGGTGGTTATCGACGAGACCACGAATGCCGCAGGCGCTTTCGTCGCCCGCGAAGGCCTGACCGCCTGCGGCCTCGAGGTGGCGCGCGAGGTCTTCCGCCAGACCGACCCCGGCCTGGCCTTCGAGGCGCGGCTCGCCGACGGGCACCGTTGCCGGCCGGGGGACGTCCTGGCGGTGGTGCGCGGCCGGGCGCGGCCCATCCTTGCTGGCGAGCGGACGGCGCTCAACTTCATGCAGCGCCTGTCGGGGATCGCCACCGAGACGGGCCGTCTCGTCGGCCTGGTGCAGGGGACCGGGGTGCAGATCGCCGACACGCGCAAGACCGCCCCGGGACTGAGGGCCCTCGACAAGTACGCCGTCGCCACCGGCGGCGGGACCAACCATCGGGCCGGCCTGTACGACGCGATCCTGATCAAGGACAACCACTGGCGTCTGGCCGGCGGCGTCGCCGAGGCGGTGCGGCGTGCCCGCGCCGCGGGACGGCCGGCGCCGGGCGCCCCGATCGCCATCGAGGTCACCACCGCCGCCGAGGCGCGCGCCGCGATCGAGGCCGGGGCCGAGGCGCTGCTCCTCGACAACATGGACGACGCGACGCTGCGCGAGTCGATCGCCGTCGCCCGCGGGCGCGCGTTTCTCGAGATCTCCGGGAGAGTGACCGCCGAACGCGTTCCGGCCCTGGCGGCGCTCGGCGTCCAGCGGCTCTCGGTCGGGGCGCTGACCCACTCGGTGCGCGCTGTCGACATCGCCCTTGAAGTGGAGGCCGCATGAACGAACCGCTCGATCCGTCGCGCCGGCCGCCCGACACGCCCGCCCCGGCGCCCGACGCCGGTGCGGCCGCCGATGCGCTCACCCCCGCGGCCCTGCAGCGCCACCTGCGCTCGGCCGTCTTCGGGCACCGCATCTTCTACTATCCGACCATCGACTCGACCAACGAGCGCGCCCTCGAGCTGGCCGCCGCCGAGGAACCCGAGGGAAGCCTGGTGCTGGCCGAGGAGCAGACGGCCGGACGCGGCCGGCGCGAGCGATCGTGGAGCTCGGCCCCGTACGCCGGCATCTACGCCTCGCTCATCCTGCGCCCGGCGATCGCCGCGCCGCGCGCGCCGCTCTTGACCTTCATGGCGGCGGTCGCGGTCGCCGACGCGCTCAACGAGGTCGCCGGCCTGCGCGCCCGGATCAAATGGCCGAATGACGTGCTGGTTGGCGGGCGCAAGATCGCCGGGGTCCTGGGCGAGATGCGCGGCAGCCATCCCGAGGTGCGCGAGATGGTGGTGGGGATCGGCATCAACGTGAACCAGGCCGAAACCGATTTTCCGGCGGCGCTGGCGTCGATCGCCACCTCGGTGCGCGTCGAGCGCGGCGCGCCGCAGGATCGCGCCGTCCTCCTCGCCAGCGTCCTCGAGGGTTTCGAGCGCCGCTATGCCCGGCTGCTGCGCGACGGGCCCGCGACACTGCTGCGCGAGTGGGAGGCGCTGTCGTCGATGCCGGTGGGGACCCCGATCGCGGTGGGCGGGCCGGCGGGCCGCCTCGACGGCGAGTTCGCCGGGATCGACGAGGATGGCAGCCTGGTCGTTCGCACGCGGGACGGGGCGCTGCACCGCCACCCGTTCGGCGAGATCCTCGACACCTTCCTGCCCTGAGGCGGCGATGCTCCTGGTGATGGATGTCGGCAACACCAACACGGTGCTGGGGGTCTACGAAGGCCCGCGCCTGCTGGCGCACTGGCGCCTGACGACCGTGCGCGACCGGACGGTGGACGAGTACGGTATCCTGGCGCGCAGCCTGCTGTCGCTGGCGACGATCGACGTGGCGGCCATCGACGCGATCATCATCGCGTCGGTCGTGCCGCCGCTGTACGGCGTCCTCGAGGGGATGGCGCTGTCCTATTTCCGCCTGCGCCCGCTGTTCGTCGAGCCGGGTGTCAAGACCGGCATGCCAATCCTCTACGACAACCCGCAGGATGTCGGCGCCGACCGCATCGTCAACGGGGTGGCGGCCTACGAGCGGGTCAAGGGCGCCGTCATCGTCGTCGATTTCGGCACCGCGACGACCTTCGATGCCATCACCGCGAAGGGGGAGTACCTCGGCGGGGCGATCGCTCCCGGTCTGAACATCGCGGCCGAGGCGTTGTTCCAGCGCGCCGCCCGGCTGCCGCGTGTCGATATCCGCAAGCCGGCCAGGGTGGTCGGGCGGAACACCATCCACAGCCTGCAGTCGGGACTGTTCTACGGCTACATCGGCCTCGTCAGCGGCATCCTGGCGCGCATGCGCGAGGAGGTGGGGGAGCCGGTGCGCACGATCGGCACCGGCGGCTTGAGCCTTCCGCTTCAGGAAGAGCTTGCCGGGCTCCTCGACGAGGTCGACCCGAACCTGACTCTCGAGGGTTTGCGGATCCTGCACGACCGCAACCGATGACCACGACGCCCGACCCCGACCCCTACTACCAGGCGATCGAGGAGGCCTTCAATCGGCGGCGCGGCGCGCCGCTGCTCCTGTCACCGCGCGACTGGACCTTGATCGGCGAGTGGAAGCGCGCCGGCGTGCCGCTGCGGATCGCCCTCCTCGGGATCGAGAACATCTTCGACGCCTTCGCGCGCCGCGCCCCCGGCGCCCGCCGGATCAACTCGCTGTCGTACTGCCGGCAGGAGGTGCTCGGCCTTCACGAGCTCTACCTGGGCCTGCACGGCCCCGAGGCCGGGCGCCCCGCCGACGCCGCCCCGCCCGACCCGGTGCGGGCTCTCGCGCGTCATCTCACCCGCCTGTCGAAGCGGCTTAAAGAGTCACTCGCGACGGCATCGGCAGCCGGCCGCGACCGTCTGGTCGGCGCCATCGCCGAGGCCGCCGCGGAGATCCGCCGGATCCGCAAGGCCCTGAAGACCGGGCCGCTCGACCCCGCCGCCATCGAGCCGGCCCTCGAGCGGCTCGATGCCGGACTGGTGGCGTCGGCGCGCGCCGCCCTGGACGAGGCGGCGATCACGGCCCTCGAGGCGGAGGCCGACGACGCCATCGGTGCCACGCGCGATCGGATGACCGCAGCCGCTCTCGAGTCGACCCGCCGCGCCGCCCTGGCGCGCCTGCTGCGGCGTCACGCCGGCATCCCGCGCCTGAGCCTGTTCGACTGAATCGTCGGCAGCACGCACCGCGACCGGAGGAGGCTTGATCCCGCGCCTGCCGGCGTCGTAGTCTTCGGCTGCCATCGGATGGAGAGCCGGCGCGGGGACGACCGTGTCGATCCGCCCGGCGCGCCGCGATCGCGGCGCCTTGCCATGCACCACGCCGCCGTCCACGGTGCCCGTCTCCGGACGCCGACTCCTGGCGGCGGCCGCCGCCTTCGCGGCGGGGATTGCGGCGGGGAGCCAGGAGGGCGCCGCGGCGCTCCCCGTGACCGCCGCCCTGCTGGCCCTGGGGTGCTGGCCGCGCCGCCCGGAAGGCCGCGGCGGGGCCGCCCCGCCCGCGGGGCGCCGGCCGGTCCTCCGCGCCGCCGCGGTCATCCTCCCGACTGTCTGCCTCGCGGCGGCGTTCGCGGCCGGCGCCGGCGCGTCGCGCTTCGCGGCGTGGCGCGCGCCCGGTCCGGCCCTGCTCGCCGCCTGGCGCGTCCACGGCTTCGATGACCACGAAAGCCCCGTGCGACTCGAAGGACGCGTCGAGGACGTCGAGCGCAGCGGCGACGATCGCGTCACGCTGCTGTTCAGGGCGCGACGCGCCGCCTTCCCGGCGGGTGACCCATGCCGCCGGCTGGGGCGACCCGTCCGGTTGCGACTGGGCGTTCCCTGGCCCGCGACGAACCCGATCCCGTGGCGACCGGGCGATCGCATCGAGGTCACAGCGCGGGTCGGAGCGGCGCGACGCTACGGCAACCCGGGATCGTTCGACTACCCGGCCTCTCTCGAAGCGCGCGGCATCGCGCTGACCGGATCGGTGAAGAACGCCCGGCTCGTGCGCCCGCTCGGGCCGCCGCGTCCGGCGTGGCGTGGCGGGCTGGCGCGCCTGCGCCGGCGGATCGTCTCGACCCTCACAGCGGCGGCCCCCGCGTCATGGCCGGATGCGGCCCCCTTCCTGGCCGCGCTTCTGGTCGGCGAACGCCAGGATCTCGCCGCCGACCTGGAAGAGAGACTGCAGGCGGCCGGTGTCTACCACGTCGTGGCACTGTCCGGATTCAATGTCGCCTGCGTGGCGGCGGGCGCGGCGGCGCTCCTGTCGCTGTTGCCCGGCGGGCCCCGGACGCGGCGGCTGGCCCTGCTCGGCGTCATCGCCCTGTATGGCGGCCTGGCCCGACCCAGCGGGTCGATCGCCCGCGCCGCGCTCATGGTGCTGGTGCACGGCCTCGGTCTTCTGGCCGGACGACGGACCAGCCCCTCGGGGTCGATCGCCGTCTCGGCGCTTCTCCTCCTGGCGCACCGTCCGTCCTGGCTCGCGGAGCCGGGGTTCCAGCTGAGCTACGCGGCGACGCTCGGCCTGTTCGCGGCGCCCGGCAGGGGCGGTCGTCGTGCCGGACCCTCCCCCTCGGGGCGCGGGCGCGCCCTGGCCGGCACAGGATGGAGTTTCATCGCCGGCGTGGCGGGGGCCAGCCTCGCGGCGCTTGTCGCGACCGCGCCGCTGGCGGCGCGCCACTTTCACCGCGTCAGCCCGGCCGGACTGCCGGCCAACCTGGTGGCGGTGCCGGCGTCGGCGGCCTGCCTGCTGCTCGGTTTCGTCGCGCTGGCCGCGGCGCCGGCGCTGCCGCAGATCGCGACACACACGATCGCGCTCGCGGGCGTCCTGCTCGAGGCGATTGACCGCACCGCCGCCGCCTGCGCCCGCCTGCCGGCAGGCAGCCTGTGGGTCGTCCCGCCCGCGTGGACCCTTGTCATCGCCCTGTTCGCCGCCATGACGGCGGCGCGCGGCGCGCCCCGCGTGTGGACGCGGCGCGCCGCGGCAGCGGTGGCGCTCCTGCTGGCCGCGGGTCTCCTGGCGCGCGGGCGCCTCGACACGCCGCGCGGCGGGAGCGCCGCCGCCGGTCGGATGGAGGTCGTGGCGATCGATGTCGGCCAGGGGGACGCGGTCCTCGTGCGCACGCCGGCGGGCGCGACGGTGCTGATCGATGCCGGCGGGCTGGGGGGCATGGAGTTCGACGTCGGGGCGCGGGTGGTCGCGCCGGCCCTGCGTGCCATGGGGCTGCTGCGGCTCGACATCGTGGCGGTGACCCACGCGCACCGCGATCACATCGGCGGCGCCGCCGCGATCCTGTCGCAGTTCCGGCCGGCGGCGCTCTGGCTCGGAGCCCTGCCCGCCGACAACCCCGCCGTACGCGGTCTCGAAGCGACCGCCGCCCATCTCGGCATCGTCGTCCTGCGGCCGCGCCGCGGCGTGCGCATCCACCTTGGCGGCGCTCGCTTCGATGTCGCGCACCCCGGCGGCGCCCCACGCGGGGGGCTGCGACCCAACAACCAGTCGCTCGTCCTGCGGGTGTCGCACGGCCGGCGCGCCGTTCTCCTGACCGGCGACATCGAGGCCGAAGTCGAGCGCGACCTCCTGGCCGCCGGAGTGGCGATCGCCGCCGATCTGCTCAAGGTGCCGCATCACGGCAGCGACAGCTCCTCGGGGGAGGCGTTCCTGCGGGCGGTCGCGCCGCGTGTCGCGCTGATCTCGGCGGGGGCGGGGAACCCCTGGGGACATCCCTCGGAGCCGGTGCTGGAGCGTCTCGCACGGCTGGGCGCGCGCGTCGGCCGCACCGACCGCGACGGTGCCCTGCGCGCGCGCACCGACGGGCTGACGCCCTGGCGTCTTACGACCTGGGCGCCGCCGCGGCCGCCGCCCGGAGTCTCAGAAGACCTGTGGGGTCACCGGGATGAAACAGAGGATGAAGATCAGGAGTCCGAGGAGGGCCACCAGCAGCCGCCCGCGCCCGAGCGGCGTCACGTCGTCGAGCGGGCCGGGATGGCGGATGCCGATGATCGCGAACAGCACCCCGAACAGGACGAGGTGATAGCCGCCGACCAGCAGCCCGAGGGCGCACATGGTCACGATGCCGGCGCGCGACACGATGCGATGCGCCCGCGGCGACACGGCGTACAGCATGTGCCCGCCGTCGAGCTGGCCGACCGGCAGGAGGTTGAGCGAGGTGGCGAACAGCCCGAGCCAGGCGGCGGCGAACGCCGGGTGCAGCCGCACCGAAGTCTCCGGACCGACCGTGAAGAAGAGGGGATAGAGCCAGTCGAGCAGGAGGCAGGGCGTCAGGCCGATGTCACCGGCGTGCGGCGGCTCCGAGGTGATCGAGGAGTGCGCCAGCCCGTAGAGCAGGACCGGGATGGCGGCCACGAACCCGGCGATCGGCCCGGCCACGCCGACGTCGAACAGCGCCTTCCGGGTGGTGAACGGCGCGCGGATGCGGATCACGGCGCCGAATGTCCCGAACAGGTTCGGACCGGGCAGAAAGAACGGCAGCGAGGCATCGATCCGGTACAGGCGGCAGGCGATGTAGTGCCCCATCTCGTGGGCCCCGAGAATGAACAGGGCGCCGGCCGCGTACGGCAGCCCGTCGATCCAGGCCGCGGGCCGCCGGGCGAGGGCCAGAAGCAGCGCCGGCGACAGCGGCACGCTCCTGGTCATCAGAGCGCCGGCGAGCATGGTCGAGATCACGGTGGCGACGAAACAGGCGAGGTTGACCCAGGTCGGCAACGGCCGCACCCGGCGGCGCCTGAAGATGCGGCGCAGGGGAAACCCCGGCCCCCTCGGGCCCTCGCCAGCGACGGGAGACGGCGCCGGATACCCGGGATATGCCTGAGGGTGATCGGCCAAACTACCTGAGATTACGGAGGTTCTTGCCCGGCTTGAAGCGGATCGTCTTGCCAGGGGGAATGCGGACCTCGGTGCCGGTCCTTGGGTTGCGACCGATCCCCTTCTTCCGGGGTTTGACCTGGAAGACGCCGAAGCCGCGCAGCTCGATTCGTTCGCCCCGGCGCATCGATTCCTTCATCGCGTCGAGGATGGCTTCCACCGCCACGACCGCCCGGACGCGGGTGATGTCCGCGATCCGGGCGACGTTATTGATGATATCGGTCTTGATCATCGCGATCCCCACCCCCGTCGTACGTAAGTTGCTGAAATTGTAGGAGGTAGGGGCGATCGTGTCAAGCACGGATAATGCCCCGCTTGTGCTATATTTCGTTGCTCCTCAACCAGTTGCAGAAAACGCCCTGGAGTCCCACCGCATGCCCCTGCCCGTCATCGCCGTTGTCGGCGCCCCGAACGTCGGCAAATCCACTCTTTTCAACCGCTTGCTCGGCAGGCGACAGTCAATCGTCGCCGATTTTCCGGGCGTGACGCGCGACCGGTTGATGGCCGACTGCGAGCTGGAAGGGCGCCGGATTACCCTGGTCGACACTGGTGGCGTGGTCGAGGGGTCGCGCGACGACCTGACCCGGAAGGTGAGCGAGGAGGCCCTCAAGGCGGTGGAGACCGCCGACGTCATCGTTTTCGTGATCGACGCGCGTGTCGGCCTCACCGCCTCGGACGAGCATGTCGGCGGCCTGCTGCGGGCCTCGGGAAGGCCGGTCATACCGGTGGCGAACAAGATCGACTCGCGCGGCCAGGAGGGGCTCGAGTTCGACCTGTACCGGCTGGGCCTCGGCGAGGTCGTCGCGGTCTCGGCGGAGCAGGGGCGCGGCATCGACGACCTCATCGAGCGCATCGTCGCGGCGCTTCCCGAGCGACCCCCCACCGAGGAGCCACCCGGGGTTGCCCTCGCCATCATCGGCCGCCCGAACGTCGGCAAGTCGTCGCTGTTCAACCGCATCGTCCGCTCCGAGCGCTCGGTCGTCTCGGAAATCCCCGGAACGACCCGTGATCCGGTCGACGCCACCTTCGAGCATGCCGGGGTCCTGTGGCGCATCGTCGACACCGCCGGGATCCGCCGCCGGGTCGGGGGGGCCGAGTCGATCGAGTGGGTCAGCGCCCTGAAGGCGCGCCAGGCGATCGAACGCGCGGCATTCGTGATCGCCATCGTCGAGGCGACCGTCGACCTCGGGCACCAGGACCGCGCCCTCATGGGGCTGGTGCTCGCGAGCCATCGCCCGGTCGTCCTGGCGGTGAACAAGGTCGACCTCGTGGACGGGGGCGCGGCCGCGGTCGAGGCGAAGGTGCAGGCGGTGCGCGACGAGCTGCGCTTCTCGACCTGGGTGCCGGCGCTGCCGGTGTCGGCGCGCACCGGCCGGGGGATCGCGGCGCTCCTGGCGGCGGTCGCGCGGGTGCGCGAACAGACCCTTCGCCGCTTCGCCACCGCCGATCTCAACCGCGCCCTGGAGTCGATCATCGCCGAGCGCCACCCGCCGTCCGATCGCGGCCGCGAGGTCAAGTTCAACTACATCAGTCAGGCCCCCGGCGCGCCACCCTGCTTCATCGTGTTCGGCAACGGCCGCCGTGTCGACACCTCCTACCGGCGGTTCATGGAAAAACGCCTGCGCGAGCGGCTCGACCTTCCCGAATCACCCATTACATTGCTGTTCCGGGGTCGCGAGTCGCGTTGACCATGTCCGGGCCGGATGCTATATTCCCCGGGCCTTCGGAGACCGGATGGTCCTTTTCAACTATTCGACCCGTGAGCTGACCGCCAAGATCGTCTACTACGGTCCGGGTCTGTGCGGCAAGACGACAAACCTCCAGTACATCTACAACTCCCTGCCGGAGAGCGTCCGGAAGGGGAAGATGCTGTCGCTCGCCACCAAGACCGATCGGACCCTCTTCTTCGACTTCCTGCCGATCGAGTTGGGCACGATCCGCGGCATGCGCACGCGTGTGCAGCTCTATACCGTCCCGGGGCAGGTGTTCTACAACTCGACCCGGAAGCTGGTGCTCAAGGGCGCCGACGGCGTGGTGTTCGTCGCCGACTCGCAGTCGAAGATGATCGAGGCGAACATGGAGAGCTACCACAACCTCGAGGAGAATCTCCGGGAGATGGGCATCCGGCTCGAGGAGATCCCGCTGGTGATGCAGTTCAACAAACGTGATCTGCAAAACCTGGCGTCGATCGAGGAGATGAACACGCGGATCAACCGCCACAACGCGCCGTTCTACGAAGCGGTGGCGATGACCGGCATCGGGGTCGAGGACACCCTCAAGGCGATCACCAAGCTGGTCCTCAACAACCTGTCCGCCAAGTACCGCATCGAGGAGGGGGCCGGGGCGCATCCTGCCGCCGCCGAGCCGCCCGCCGGCGCCACCGTGGCCGTGGCCGTGGCCGCGCCGCCACCGTCGTCCGCCGCCAGGCGCCAGGCGCCCCTCGAAGACCTGGCGATCGACGCCCTCGACGGCGGAAACTCCACGCTGCAGACGCCGCCTCGCGAGCCGGCCGCGACCGCCGCCGCCGCGCCGCCGGAGCCTGCAGAGGATGTGATCGAATTGGTCGACGAAGTGGCCGACGCTCCTCCCGCCGTGGCGGTGCCCCCCATACCGCCGCCCGCGATGGCGCCGCACGCCGCGGCCCCGCCGCCCGCCCGGCCGCGGCAGGAAGCGCGCCGCGAGGCGCCGGGGCCGGCGCGGGCGCCCGCGTCCACGCCCGGGCCCGCCCCCGTGACCATGCATCCCGCGGCCCTGCGCGGCGCCCCGGCCCGGCCGGGCGCGGCGGCGCGCGCTTCGACGCACTCGCCGGCCGCGGCGCTCGACGACGACATCCTCGACGAGGACGATCCGATCGATCTTGACGATCCGCTCGCGATCGCGGGGGACGCGCCGCCGGTGGCCGGAACGCTGGCGATCGGCCCGCTCGCGCCCGGCGAAGAGCAGGAGATCGAGTTGCCGGTGCGCATCGAATTGGGCGGGCGGACCCTGCAGATCCATCTGAGGCTGAAGGTCCGCCTCTCCGGCTGACCGCGGCCGGGAGACGTCCCTGGCCGTTTCCACCATACGCGTGAGCGCCGACGCCGGATCGCCCCACGACCACTTGCCGGCCCGGCCGTCCCCGGGCCCGCGCGAGATGGCGCTGGTCGGCGGCCTCGCTTTCTTCCTCACCGTCTTCTCGGGCACGCTTTTGCAGCTCGCGCACGCGCGCGCCGGCTTCGTTCTGAGCCAGGTGCTGTTCATCGTTCTGCCTGTCCTGCTGGCGATCCGGTGGTTCTATCTCGATCGGCGCCGCGTCCTGCCGTTCGGCCGGCCACGACCGCGCGTCCTGCTGGGGGCGCTGCTCGGGGCGGCGGGCCTGAACCACCTGCTCACCACCTACGGCTCCTGGCAGGAAAGCGTCGCTCCGACACCGGAGCCGATCCGGGCGCTGTTCGACGGCCTGTTCGCCTACCGCGGGCCGGCCGACTTCGTCGTCCTCCTGCTGGTCTTCTCGATCGTGCCCGCGGTGTGCGAGGAGATCCTCTTCCGGGGCTTCCTGCAGACCGGCCTTATGGACCACCTGGGCACCCCGGCCGGGGGCATCCTCGTCTCGGCGCTCGTTTTCGGACTATTCCATCTCGACCCCTGGCGCTTCGTCGGTGTCTTCGGCCTCGGGGCCTTCCTCGCCTGGTTGCGCTACGCGAGCGGCAGCCTGGTTCCCTCGATGGCGGCGCACGCGCTGAGCAATCTCATCTCGATATCGCTGAAGGCCATGGGCGGCCTGGAGGCGGCGCAGGCACCCGCAGGCCCCGCGGGCGCCCTGCTCGCGGCGGCGGCCCTGGTGGCCGCCGTCCGGCTCGTCCGCCCGCCGGAGCCCGCCGCCGACCGCGTGCTATAATCCGCCGTTCCTGGCCCCCGCGCGACCCACTGCGGCGCGGCCGGTCGCCTCAGGAGGTTTCGCCGAAATGAAGCTCCGACTCGTCGCACCGGTCCTGGCCGCCCTGTCCTGCCTGTCGGCGCCGCTTCCCGCGCAGGAGGCGCCCGCCGGGGCCCCGCTGTTCACGGCCTACCCCTCGTACAACGCCAAGTTCGATCTCGCGAGCGAGAAGTTCTCGCTGATCACCAACATGCTGGTCTACAACATCAGCGGCAAGACGGTCACCGACGTCTCCTTCAAGCAGACCTACCCCGACGGCGTCTCGGTCAAGGAGACCTTCCAGCGCGACATCGGCACCGAGGACGCGGGCGAGCAGTCCTCGGCGCGCAAGGTCGAGGGGAACACCTTCTACGCCAGCCTGCAGAGCTGGAAGCACCGCGGGTACGTCGCGATCTTCAACGAGCTGGTGATGGCCCGCCGCCTGAGCGAGATCACCTTCCCCGGAATCGAGATCAGCTACACCGACGCCGACGGCAACCGCCAGACCACGAAGCTCCAGGACAATACCTACGATCTCTTCAAGTACTCGAACGTGGTCGGCGGCTTCGAACGATTCCTCAAGAAGTACAACAACATCATCTTCGAGTTCGGCAAGGCGGCACCCGCGCGCAAGGAATGGGAGTTCGCCCCGATTGCCGCCAGCGCCAAGGGGCGCTTCCCGACCGGGATCATCGGCACCTACCCCGGCGAGGACCAGTACAACGGCTACTTCCGCATCCGCACCGGCCCGCCCGGCAACACCATCCAGTTCCTCATCGTCTACAAGCTGGTCGACAGGAAGGAAGCGATCGCGAACCAGGATCGGCTGCTCAAGGACCTGCGCGATTATATGCGCTGGTGCGGCGAGTTCGAGTTCGCGCAGGAAGGCCTGAACGTGCAGCAGACGAAGTGGAAAAAGTATCAGGACGTCTGGCACGTCGAAGGGCGCTGGAACGACACCATCAAGAACCGCCTCGGCGGGGGGCCGCTCGAGGCGCACGTCTTTTTCGGGCCGCGCGAGGATGTCGAGTACTACATCCTCGGCCTCGCCCACGGTCGCGGCCTCGGTGCGGCGAGCGCCACCCCGAACCCCGAGAAAGAAGCCGCGCTGACCGCCGAGATGTCGGCTCTCATCGACTCGTTCAAGTCCGACATCGTGCCGTTGTCCTACGAACGGCGCTGAACACCCCACGGCCGCGCTCAGCGCACGGTGAAGTCGGCGACGACCGTCTCCGACGCGTTGCCGGCGCGGTCGATGGCGCTGACGCCCAGCCGATGCGGGCCTGGAGCGAGGCGAGGCGGCTCGAACGGGCGCGCGATGCCGCGGTCGGGATCGTACTCGGCGGCGATGCGCTCGCCGTCGAGCACGAACACCACGCCATCCCACCCCAGCCCTTTGCCCACCTCGGTCACGTGCGCGGCGATCTCCGGGCGCCGGTCGGTGACGCCCCCGGCGGCCGGACGGACGCTGATGATCCGGGGCGGGGCCTCGTCGGCGAGCAGCGCGAACCGCCCGTAGCGCCGGAACAGGCAGCGCATTGAGCGCCTGTCGGCCCCCACCTCGTCGCCTTCGAGCGTCCAGCGCCGCACCACCGGGTCGAAGCGGTAGAGGCCGAGACGCCCAGCCGCCTCGGCGGCGGGGTCGAAGCCCAGGGCGAGGCTGGCGCGGGCGTCGAGCGCCTCGCCCTCCGGCAGGATGTCCACGGCTGCGCCTATCGACCTGAGCCCGGCTTGAACATCGACCGCGGCAGGGCGGGTGAGGACGAGCGGCCCGGGAAAGAAGCGCCCGCCCGGCGGGATCTCGACCCTGGCCCCCAGCGCCTCGAGACGCAGGGTCTGCCCGGGACGCGCCATGCCGATCGCGGCGCCGGCGAGGGCGGCGGCCAGGGGGCAGTCGGGCGCCATCCGCCCGGCCGCAGCCCGCACCGCGAGCGCCGTGGCCTGGTCGTAGTCGAGCGTCACCCCCAGGCGCGCCCCGCCATCGAGCGTCGCCCATGGACCGAGCCCGGACACGCCGCACACCTCGAGCGCCGGCGGCGTGGCCGTGCCCGCCCCGCCCAGCACGAACTCCGCGAAGCCGCCAAGGTAGCGCCCCTCGGCCTGGGGCGTCGGGGCGCCGGCGGAGCGTTCCGCCGGCCGCACGCCCCGCGGTCCGCCGCCGATCGGGCTTACCGGACCCGTGGACCGGGCGCGGCCTCCGTCCGGGGGCACGACAATGTCGATCGTCGCGCGCCGCTCAAGACCGGCCGCATCCGTGGCGACCACTTCCAGCCGATGGGTCCCGGGGCCGGGGTCGATCGCGCCGGGGGGGGCCCCGATCGCGGCGCAGCCCTGCCGGGCGAAGACGTTGCCCGGCAGTTGCCCGAGACGCCAGGCCATGGTCGTCGGGCCGAGGTGGCTCCACCGGTGGTCGTAGATGAGGCCGGCGATCGGGTACTGATCGAAGCGGAAGCCGGGCGTCTCGAGGGCGTAGCAGGGGATACCATCGACAAGGGCGGCCACCGTCCTGAGTCCCGCCCGGCCGCCGCCCGACGGGTCCCACGCCGTGAGCGCCGCGGTGAAGGGACCGCTCACCTCGATGCGGACCGGGCCGTCCCGATGGGCGCGTGGCCGCCTCAGGGCGACCGTCTTCTGGCGCCAGGAGCCGTCGATGAAGGTCCGCGGCGCCGCCGCGCCGAGCACGATCGACTCGAGCGCGGGGGGGATGTCGTCAGGCGGAGGCGTCAGGCCGGCGCGGAACGGATCGATCGGGTCATCGGCCGGCCCGCGGATCTCGAAATGCAGGTGCGGCAGGCCGACGCCCGACTCGCCCGAGATGCCGATCACCTGCCCCCGGCGCACGGGAATCGGCGGCTCGAGGTAGATGTCGCCGGGGTAGGGTGTCCCGGCGTCGGTGCGCCGCCGCGCGACCCGCGACTCGAGCCCGAGGCCCGCTTCATCGAAGGCCTGCAAGTGCCCATACACCGTCGAGCGGCCGTCGGCGTGGCGCAGGTACAGGGCCCGCCCGTATCCCCGCCACTCGACCTTGAGCCTGTAGACGGCGCCGTCGGCCGCCGCGCGCACCGCGCGGCCGCTCACCCCCCCGGTGGAAATGTCGACACCGGCGTGCAGGTGATCGTAGCGGTACTCGCCGAAGGTCGAGACGATGGCCGGCGTGACTTCGACCGGCCACAGCAGTGCCGGCTCGCCGCCGGCAACGCGACCCTTCGGCGCCCGCCGCGTCGCCGGCGCCGCGGCGGCGGTCAGCAGGACGAGCGCCATGAGGACGGCGGACGCGCCGGCGGTGGCGGAGCCGCCGCTGACGCGGGGGCGGGGGGCGATGCATCGCATGGCGCCGGGATTCTACCCGCAGCCGGGTTCGAGGACGCGCGTTTGACTGCCGGGAATCCTTCCATATATCATCCGCCACGCGCCGCGAACCGCGCGCCGCATCCTCGACGCCGCATCATGGCCCCGGACCCTTTCAAGAATCTCACCGTTCGCCGCAAGCCGGGCGAGATCCTCTTCCAGGAGGGCGATCTCGCCAGCGAGATGTATGTCGTGCAGTCGGGCGCGGTGCGCCTCTTCCGGGTCCGCGACGGGGCCAAGCAGGAGCTGGCGGTGATGGAGAAGGGCGACTTCTTCGGCGAGCTGTCGGTGCTCGAGGGGCTGCCGCGCACCTCGGGCGCCGAGGCGGTCGGCGACATCGAGCTGATCGAGATCAACAGCGCCACCTTCGATCGGATGATCCGCGCCAACATCGAAATCGCCGTTCGGATGCTGCGCAAACTGAGCAATCGGCTGCAGGAGGCCAACAGCCGGCTCGAGTCGCTCACCCTGGCCGATTCGGTCACTCGCCGGGAGGCGGTGGCGACGCGCGTCGACATGGATCGCCCCGCGACTCCGGCCGGACCGCCGCCCGAGGCCGCGCCGGAATCCGCGTCGCCGCCGACCGCCCCGGTCGCCAGCGCCGACATCGAGGTCCCCAAAGGGGCTTTCGGCGTCCTGGTGCTCGAGGGGGGCGGGAAGATCTTCCCGCTCATGGGGGCGGCCGCGGTGATCGGCCGCTTCGACCCGGTGACCGGCACGCGTCCCGAGATCGATCTCACCCAGGTCGACATCAACCGATCGGTATCGCGCCGCCACGCCCGCCTGGCGCTCCAGGATGGCACTTTCCATCTCATCGAGGAGGTCGGGGCGCTCAACGGCACCATGGTGAACGGCCAGAAGCTGACGCCGGGGAAGGCGCTGGCGCTGGCGAGCGGCGACCGGATCGCGGTCGGGATGGTCGCCCTGCTGTTCAAGGCCGGTCCGACCGCCGCGGGCGGCCGGTGAGCGGCGCCGCGCGGCGCGCCCGCCGGCCGGCGCGACCATGACCTCGACCGCCGCCGGACGCGCCCGCGTCCTGTCGGGCTTCCGACCCACCGGCCCGATGCACATCGGCCACCTGGTCGGCGCCATCGAAAACTGGGTGCGGATGCAGGACACGCACGAGTGTTTCTTCGCGATCGCGGACTGGCATGCGCTGACCAGCGAGTACGAGGACCCCTCGCACATCCGCGAGCACACCCTGGAGATGGCGGCCGACTGGATCGCGGCGGGGATCGACCCGGAGCGCTCGACCCTGTTCGTCCAGTCGCACGTGCCGGAGCATGCGGAGCTGCATCTCCTGCTGTCGATGATCGTGCCGATCGCATGGCTCGAGCGGGTCCCGACCTACAAGGAGCAGCAGGAGCAGGTGAGCCACCGCGACCTGTCGAACTACGGCTTTCTCGGTTACCCGGTCCTGCAGGCGGCCGACATCCTCGTCTACCGCGCCGGCTTCGTTCCGGTGGGGGAGGATCAGCTGGCGCACCTCGAGTTGTGCCGCGAGATCGCCCGGCGATTCAACGGCCTGTATGGTCCGATCTTCCCGGAGCCGCAGGGGCTGACGACGCGCGTGCCGCGCCTGCCGGGGACGGACGGCCGCAAGATGAGCAAATCGTACGGCAACGCCATCAACCTCGCCGACGAGCCGGAGACGATCCGCAAGAAGATACTGACCATGGTCACCGACCCGGCGCGCAAGCGCCGCAGCGATCCCGGCAACCCCGAGGTCTGCCCGGTGTTCGACTTCCACCGCGCCTTCTCCGACGAAGCGACGCGGGCCCGGGCCGATGCCGGCTGCCGGAGCGCCGGAATCGGCTGCGTCGAGTGCAAGACGATGCTCCTAGGCCATCTCGAGCCGGCGCTCGGCCCCTTCCAGGAGAAGCGCCGCGCCCTGCTCGCGCAGCGCGGTCGCGTGCGCGAGATCCTCGCCGAGGGGGCGCGCCGGGCGCGCGCCGAGGCCGGCGCCACGATGCGCCTCGTTCGCGAGGCGATGAAACTCGACGCGGAGGGCCTGTGACGGCACCGCGCACCGCCCCCGTCCCTGAGCGCCTGCGCGGCCCGGCCCGCGTCGTCCTGCGGGGATTCGACGGACCGCTCGACATGCTCCTGCATCTGGTGCGCACCGGCGAGCTCGACATCTCCGGCGTGGCGGTGGTCGAGGTGGTGCGACAGTGCGACCAGTACATCCGGCTGGTGCAGGATCTCGATCTCGAGGCGGCCGGCGACCACCTGGTCATGGCCGCGACCCTCGTCCACATGAAGTCACGCAGCCTTCTCCCGCCCGACCCGGAAGCGGCGGCCGCTGCCCTGCCCGAGGACGAGGAGATCCCGGAGCGCCTGCAGGGTGTGGTCCAGGAGCTGCGTCGCGCCGCCGAGGGCCTCCAGGAGAGAGAGGCCGCCATGGAGCTGGTCTACACCCGGCCCGCCGCGGGGGTGGCGGAATTCGCCGCTGAACAGGGGCTCGAGGTCGACCTCTACTCCCTGGTCAGCGCGTTCCAGACCATCCTCAAGCGTCTCGGCACCGAGACCGCCGAGCGCCGCATCACCCGCGAAAAGGTCACCCTGATGGAGCGCGTGACCTGGCTGATCGACACCCTCACCGAGAAGCGCCAGCTCGCCTTCAGCGCCCTGTTCGAGGGGATTGGTGACCGGCTCGGCCTGATCCTGACCTTCCTGGCCCTGCTTGAGGTCCTGCGGCTCCGGGTCGCCCGCGCCTACCAGAGCCACCACCAAGCGGATATCCTGATCGTGCTGGCCGAGGAGGCCGCGCCGTCCGCGAGCGGGGAGGAAAGCCAAACCGATGAGGAGAGTCGCCCCGATGCATGACCGGAACGTCCCGCTTCCCGAAGCCGATCAGCTCCGCGCCATCGTGGAGGCCCTGGTGTTCGCCGCCGAGGAGCCGTTGACCCTGGGCGACCTCGAGGATCTCTTCCCCGGGGCCCAGCTCGACGGCCTTCAAGCAGCGCTTGACGACGTCATCCGCTTCTGGGAGGGACCCGAGCGCGGGCTGCAGATCATCAAGGTCGCCGGTGGCTGCCGCATGACCACCCGGCCGGAGCTGGGGGAGTGGGTCCGGGCGCTTTTCAGGGCGCGCAATCGCCGGCGCCTTTCGCCGGCCGCGCTCGAGACCCTGGCCATCGTCGCCTACCGCCAGCCGATCACGACCCCCGAGATCCAGGCGCTGCGCGGCACCGACCCGGGCGGCGTCCTGCAGACGCTCCTGGACCGGCGCCTGCTGCGCGTCGTGGGACGCAAGAAGGTCGTCGGCAAACCGCTGCTGTACGGCACCACCCAGGAGTTCCTGACCCACTTCGGACTGAATTCGCTCACCGATCTGCCGACACTCGAGGAATTCGGCGCCGTGGCGGCGCAGCTGGCGCGCCAGCCGCGCGCCGCCCCTGCCGAGGTCGGACCGTTCGAGGAGGATGACGATGACGCGGCGGCCGGCGAGGAGTTCGAGGATGCGACCGAGGACGACCGCGAGCGCGACGAAGACGGCGACGACTCCTGACGGGGAGCGTGGCGTCCGCCTGCAGAAGGTCCTGGCGGCGGCCGGAGTCGCGTCGCGCCGCGAGGCCGAGAGGCTGATCCAGGCCGGTCGCGTCGCGGTCAACGGCCGGGTGATCACCGAGCTTGGGACGCGCATCGATCCGGCGCGCGATACGGTCAAGGTCGACGGCGACGCGGTCGGCCGGGCCGAGCGCCCGGTGTATTACCTGCTCCACAAGCCGAAGGGGGTCCTGTCGACGGTGCGCGATCCGGGCGGCCGCCCGACCGTGATCGGCCTCCTGCGCGGCGTGCGTGAACGCGTCTTCCCGGTCGGACGTCTCGACTGGAACAGCGAAGGGCTCATCATCCTGACGAACGACGGCGACCTGGCCAACCACCTGACCCACCCGTCGAACCATGTCCCAAAAGTATACCGGGTCAAGATCAAGGGCGTCGTCGAGCCGGCGGCGCTGGAGCAGGTGCGTCACGGCCTGTACCTGGACGGGCGCCGCACCCTGCCGGCGCCGGTGACCCGGATCTCGTCGCAGCACAACACCTGGCTCGAGGTCGTCCTGTTCGAGGGGCGCCGCAACCAGATTCGCCGGGTCTTCGAACGGCTCGGGCACCCGGTGCTGAAACTCAAGCGGACGGCCATCGGGTCGATCGCCGACCGGGCGCTGAAGCCGGGAGAGTTCCGGGCGCTCCTGCCCGCCGAGGTGGCCCGACTCAAGGAGGCCCGATGAGCCTGAGGATCCCGGATCATGTCCTGCGCATCTCCCCCTACGTGCCGGGGAAACCGGTCGAGGAAGCGGCGCGACAGACCGGCCTCCATGACATCGTCAAGCTGGCGAGCAACGAGAACCCCCTCGGACCGTCGCCGCGCGCCGTCGAGGCGGCGCGCGACGCCGCCCTGAGGGCCAATCGCTACCCGGACGGGAGCGGCTACGCGCTCCGGCAGGCGCTGGCCGCCCGCCACGGATTCCCGGCCTCGCAGGTGGTGCTCGGGAACGGATCGACCGAGCTCGTCGAGATCGTCGCCAAGACCTTCCTGGGGGCGGGAAGGACCGCGGTCGTCGCCGACCGCGCCTTCATCATGTATCGCATCGCCGTCCTGGTGATGAACGCCCCCCTGATCTCGGTGCCGCTCAAGGACGAGCGTCACGACCTCGCCGCCATGGCCGCGGCCTGTGACGCCCGCACGGCGCTGGTCTACATCGGCAACCCGAACAACCCGACCGGCAGGCACGTCGGGAGCGCCGCCTTCGCGGCCTACTTTGCCGCCCTGCCGCCGCACGTGCTGACCGTCATCGACGAGGCCTACTTCGATTACGTCGAGGCCGAGGATTACCCGGATGGCCTCGAGTTCGTGCGCGCCGGCCGGAATGTCCTCGTGCTCAGGACCTTCTCCAAGATCCACGGGCTGGCCGGCCTGCGCATGGGCTACGGCCTCACCGCCCCCGAGGTGGCGCGCGGCCTCGAGGCGGTCCGCTCGCCCTTCAACACCTCGTCAATCGCCCAGGCGGCGGCGCTGGCCGCCCTCGAGGACCGCGAGCACGTCGCCCGGTCGCGCGCCGAGAACAGCCGCGAGGCACGCCACGTCCAGGCGGAGCTGGCGCTGCGACGACTCGATTTCGTGCCCTCGGTCGCCAACTTCGTCCTGGTGCACACGCCGCTGGCGGGGGAGGAGCTGACGCAGCGGCTCCTGGCGCTCGGTGTGATCGTCCGGCCGATGGAGGCCTACGGCTACCGCGACGCCGTCAGGGTGTCGTTCGGCACCCGCGCCGAAAACGAACGCTTCCTCGCCGCCCTCGACCAGGTCCTGGGCTCCGCAGCGGCCGCCAGGCGCGCCCCGTAACCCCATCAAAACGCGCTATTTTTCCTCTTGACAGGGGCGGGGTCCGGTCCGTATGATCCCACAATCCTGTTCAGCTCTCGGAACTGGTCTGTAAACCGATGAAGCGCTGCCCGGGTGGGGAGGCCGCATATCCGGCCCCCGAGGAAAAATGCCGAAGGAGGAACGCAACCGAATGGACTTGCAGAACACCAACGACGACCCCATGAGCGGGCTCGAATCACCGCCCCCCAGCCTACCCACCACACCGAAGTCCCCCAAGAAGCGCGAGCCGTTGCGCCTGATGCACCTGGACGACGATCAATCGGTCAATCCCCAGGATCAGGAGTTGCTGGCGATGTACGACCAGTCCCTGCGCACGCTCGCCGAGGGAGAGGTGGTCCGCGGCAAGGTCCTGCGGATCGGGCCGAACGGCGTCATCGTGGACGTGGGCTACAAGTCCGAGGGGATCATCGACCTGGACGAGTTCAACGGCCTCGACGGAACGATGCAGGTCAAGGTCGGAGATGAAATCGACGTGCTCCTTGAGAAGACCGAGAACCGCGACGGCTACGTCGTGCTCTCCAAGGAGAAGGCCGAGAAGATGAAGGTGTGGGAGGAGATCGAGCGCGCCTACACCGACGGCCGCGCGGTCACCGGCATCGTCAAGGAGCGCATCAAGGGCGGTCTCGCGGTCGACATCGGCGTGCGCGCCTTCCTGCCCGGCTCTTTGGTCGACATCCGCCCGGTCCGCAACCTCGACGCGCTGAAGGGCAAAGAGCTGCAGATGCGGGTCATCAAGGTGAACCGCAAGCGCGGCAACATCGTGCTCTCCCGCAAGGCGATCCTCGAGGAGGAGAACAGCTCCAAGAAGAAGCGCACCCTCGAGGGCCTGTCCGAAGGCAAGGTCATCCGCGGGGTGGTCAAGAACATCACCGAATACGGCGCCTTCATCGACCTCGGCGGCATCGACGGGCTGCTCCACAAGACCGACATGTCCTGGGGGCGGATCAACCACCCTTCGGAGATGTTCAACGTCGGCGACGAGGTCGAGGTCGTCATCCTGAAGTTCGACCCCGACAAGGAGCGCGTCTCCCTGGGCCACAAGCAGCGCAGCTCCGACCCGTGGGAGACGGTCGACACCAAATACCCGCGCGAGTCGCGGGTGCACGGCAAGGTCGTCAGCCTGACCGACTACGGCGCTTTCGTCGAGCTGGAGTCCGGCGTCGAGGGGCTCATCCACATCTCCGAGATGTCCTGGACCAAGAGGGTCAAGCACCCGTCGAAGGTCCTGGCGGTCGGCGACCCGGTCGAGGCGGTTGTGCTCGACGTCGACCGATCGGCGCGGCGGCTGTCGCTCGGCCTGCGCCAGACCGAGCCGAACCCCTGGCAGACGATCAGCGAGCGCTACCACGAGGGCGATCGGATCACCGGGAAGGTCCGCAACCTCACCGACTTCGGCGCCTTCATCGAGGTCGAGGAGGGGATCGACGGCCTGGTGCACATCTCCGACATGTCGTGGACCAAGCGACTCAAGCACCCGTCGGAGATGCTCAAGAAGGGCGACGACGTCGAGGCGGTCATCCTCAAGATCGACACCGAGAACCAGCGTCTGTCGCTCGGCATCAAGCAGCTGCAGCCGAACATCTGGGAGGAGTTCTTCAAGAACCACGTGATCGGCGACCTGGTCACCGGCCGCGTGGTGCGCCTGACCGACTTCGGCGCCTTCATCGAGATCCAGGAGGGCATCGAGGGCCTGGTGCACGTCTCGGAGATCGCCGATGAGCGGGTCGAGAAGCCGGCCGACAAGCTGTCGCTCGACATGGCCATCACCTCTAAAATCATCAAGATGGACATCACCGAGCAGAAGATCGGCCTGTCGATCAAGGCTGCCGCCCACGACGCGCATCGCGAGGATTACCGCACCTACATGAAGGCCCAGGGCAACACCGGCATCAACCTGGGCGAAGTCGCCGGGCACACCGGCGGGCGCCGCCAGCGCGACAGCAAGCGGCGCCGCGGTGATGTGTACGAGGACGAGGGCGAGGGCGACGACACCTAGAACCGGGCGACCCGGGCGCCCGTTCGGGGCGTCCCGGACCCGGCCGGGGGCGATCCCATGACCAAGGCCGACCTCGTCGAGGAAGTGGCGCGCGTTTCGGATCTCACCAAGAAGCACTCCGAGACGATCGTGAACACGGTCTTCGACTCGATCATCCAGGCCCTGCAGCGCGACGACAAGATCGAGCTGAGGGGCTTCGGCAGCTTCCGCATCCGCCAGCGACGCTCGCGCCAGGGGCGCAATCCGAAGACCGGCGACAAGGTCGACGTGCCGGCCAAGCGCATCCCGTACTTCAAGCCCGGCAAGGAGCTCAAGGAGCTCATCAACGCGGCCATCGAGGCGGCCCAGGGCGCCGCGGCGTCGGCGCCCGCCACGGCGCGCGACCCGCAGTAGCGCCATCCGCCCGCCGGCCGGAGGCGGCCTCACCCCGATGAAGAGGCTGTTCAGTCCCTGGCGACTGCGCTACGTCGCTTCGGCGTCGCGACGCGAGCGCGGCTGTGTCTTCTGTCGCGCGGCCAGGGGACGCGGCGATCGCGGCAGCCTGGTGGTGGCGCGCGGACGGACCCATTACGTCATCCTCAACAAATACCCCTACAACAACGGCCATCTCATGATCGTCCCGCGTGAACATCTCGCGTCGCCCGCCCAGGCGGAGCCCGAATCGCTGGCCGAGATGATGGCCCTGGCGGTACGCTGCGAGGCGGCCCTGCGGGCCGCCTATCGGCCTTCGGGGATCAACCTCGGAATGAACCTCGGACGGAGCGCCGGAGCCGGCATCGAGGACCACTATCATCTTCATGTGGTGCCGCGCTGGGACGGCGACACGAACTTCATGACGGTGGTGCACGACACGCGCGTCGTTCCCGAGGCGCTCCACACCACCTGGCGGCGGTTGAAGGCACTGCTCGCGACCGGCGCGGCATCGTCCGACGCGCCGCGACGGCGTCCCGCACGGCGTCGCGGCGCGACGCGACCCCCGGCCGGGACCGCCGGCCGGCGCCGGCGACAGGGGAGCCGCACGTGATGCGCTATCTCATCGAAACCTGGGGCTGCCAGATGAACGTGCACGACTCCGAGAAGATGGCGGGGCTCCTGCAGCGTCAGGGGTATGCGCCGGCCGGTTCCGTCGATGAGGCCGACCTGATCCTCCTCAATACGTGCAGCGTTCGCGAAAAGGCGGCCGCGAAGGTCTTCTCGCGCCTCGGCCAGTTGCGCCTCCTCAAGCGCCGCCGGGAGAACCTGGTGATCGGCGTCTGCGGCTGCGTCGCCCAGGTGGAGGGCGGCACGATTTTCCGCCGCGCTCCATGGGTCGACATCATCATGGGCCCGCGCAACATCGCCGACCTCGGGACGCTGCTCGAGACCGCCCGCCGCGACGGGCGTTCACTCAGCCTGGCCCGCGACGACGATCCGATCGCCTTCCCGGCGGGAACGGCCGCGCGCGCCGCCGGCGCCAAGGCTTATGTGACCGTGATGGAGGGGTGCAACAAGAAGTGCTCCTTCTGCATCGTGCCCTACACCCGGGGCCGCGAGGTGTATCGCCCGGCGGCCGAGATCGTCGCCGAGGCCGCCGACCTGGCGGCCGCCGGCTACCGCGAGATCGAACTCCTCGGCCAGAACGTCAACGCCTGGCACCACGGGGAGGACGACTTCGCCGGCCTCCTGCACCAGGTCGATCGCGTTGCGGGCGTTCACCGGCTGCGCTTCACGACCTCCCACCCGGGACACCTCACGCGGCCGATTATGGAAGCGATGCGTGACCTGCCGTCGGTGTGCAACCACCTTCACCTGCCGGCCCAGTCGGGGTCCGACGCGGTCCTGCGCCGCATGCGCCGCGGCTACACGCGCGCGAAATACCTGTCGCGGATCGCGTTCCTGCGCCGCTCCATCCCGGGGATGAGCCTCAGCACCGATTTGATCGTCGGCTTCCCGGGGGAGACCGAGGAGGACTTCGCCCTCACCCTGGCGCTGGTGCGCGACGTGGAGTTCGACCAGGTGTACGCCTTCGCCTACTCGCCGCGTCCGGGGACGCCGGCCGCCTCGGCGGGAAACCCGATCGCCGAGGACGAGAAAGCGGAGCGGCTGCAGCGGCTCCTGGCCCTCCAGGGATCGATCCAATCGGCGCGCAACGCCGGCCTGCTCGGTCGGACGTTCCAGGTGCTCGCCGACGGACCGAGCCCGCTGGACGCCTCCATGTCGCGCGGCCGGACGCGCTGCAACCGGATCGTGCATTTCCCGGCACTGGCACCGACCAGCGGCGGATTCCTCGACGTGCGGATCACGCGCGCGCACGCGCACTCCCTCACCGGCGAACCCGCCGGGAGCGCGCCCGCCGCTTGACTCAGCCCGCGGTGCGGGCTATAACTGGCCGGACTTGGCGCCCACGGCCGACAGCATACGAGGCGGATTGATGGAACTCGAAATGAAGATCAAGGGGCTCATGATCGACCCCATCACCAATATGCCGATCATCATTCTCCGCGATCCGAATGGCCCGGCGGTCCTGCCGATCTGGGTGGGGATTTTCGAGGCGAATGCCATCGCCCTGCAGATCGAGAAGATCGTCACGCCGCGGCCGATGACCCATGACCTCCTCAAGAGCGCCATCCACGGTCTCGAGGCCTCGGTCGAGAAGGTCCTCATCACCGATCTCAAGGACAATACGTTCTACGCCCTCATCTATCTCAAGCACAACGGACGCACCATGCCGATCGATTCGCGTCCCAGCGACGCGATCGCCCTGGCGCTGCGGACCGGCTCGCCGATTTTCGTCAACGCCGACGTGCTCGAGAAGGCGAAGAACACCGACATGACCCGCGACGCGGGGGAGTCGGAGCGCATCCGCAAATGGCTCGACAGCCTCGACCCGGATGATATGGGCAAGTACAAAATGTAACGTAAGTTATTGATAATACAAGACTTATAGTCATGATGGCCGTCAATGGGGTAGTCTCAGAGTGATCCTCGCCATCGCGAACCAAAAGGGCGGCGTCGGCAAGACGACCACCTCCATCAACCTCGCCGCCGCGCTCGCCCAAAAAGGACACAAGACACTCCTGCTGGATCTCGATCCGCAGGGGAATGCCTCGCTCTCATTCCTGGACCCCGAGCAGATCCAGCTCTCGGTCTACGAGGCTCTGGTCGAGGATAACCGTACCTTGAAGGACGCCGTGCACAAGACCAACGTCAAGAACCTCGACCTCATACCCGCGCGAATCAACCTGGCCAAGTTCGAGAGCAAGCTGCTTGGAGACATCGATAGCCACTTCAGGCTAAAAGATCGCCTCAAGAGCGTCGCCGAGATCTACCCATATGTCATCGTCGATACGCCACCAACTCTCGGCCTGCTGACCGTGAATGCGCTCGTCGCGTCGAGCCATCTTCTCGTTCCGATTCAGTCGTCATACTTCGCCCTCGAGGGGACGGACGATCTTCTCGAAACGGTCGAGAAGATCCGCGCCCGCCCCAACCCTGCGCTCGATTTTCTCGGTGTCGTCATCACCATCCACGACAAGCGAACTGTCCTCGGCAGGGATATCCGGAACCACATCCAGGAGGTCTTCGGCGCCAAAGTCTTCAAGACGATCATCTCGCGCAGCATCAGGCTCGAGGAAAGCCCGGCCTACAAGGAACCCATATTCTCGTTCGCACCCCACTCGACCGGTGCGCTCGAGTACTACAAGCTCTCCGAGGAGGTCATCAGACGTGTCTAAACAGCGCGGCCTCCCGACCGACCGCCGGATGCGCCATGACTATCATTTTGTCGACCAGCTTGCGGCCCCGCCGGCCGCTGGAGTCGGTCGGATGATACCAATCGCGATGCTCGTCCCGAACCCGGATCAGCCGCGGAAGGCATTCGGGAACATCGCCGACCTTGTGTCATCCATCAAGGAGAAGGGTGTTTTGGAGCCTGTGCTTGTTCGTCCAGATGGAGAGAAGTTTCAGATCATCGCCGGCGAGCGACGTTACCGCGCCTCCATCGAAGCCGGGCTCTCACAGCTTCCATGTATCGAGATTGATGTCGATGACAGGGGAGTCCTCGAGATCAGTCTCATCGAGAACCTCCAGCGCCTCGACCTCGACCCCTTCGAGGAGGCTGACGGCCTGCAGAAGCTTGCCGAGAAGTTCCTCTACACGCATGAAGAGATCGCAAGAAAACTCGGTAAGGCGCGGACGTCGATCACCGAGACCCTCAGCCTGAACAACATTCCCATCGAGCTGAAGGAGCTCTGCCGCGAAGCGGGCATTTCAGCCAGGTCTACGCTCCTGCAGATTGCCAGGATGCCGAACCACGAAACGATGTCAGCCATGATCGTCGAGATCCAGAAGTCCGGCTTGACGCGTGATGATGTCCGCCGGATGAAGGATCGGGACAAGCAGTCCCCGGGTCGCCCCAAGGGCTTCCTGTTCCGTTTCAAACCCCCCGATAGCAAGTTCTTCCTCAACATCCGATTCCGTCGCTCTGAGGTTTCGAAGAACGAGATCATCGAGACACTCAGAGACCTGATCGAGCAGCTCCAGCGCTCCTAGGAGCAAGCAGGAATACCGCGCCAGGTGAATGTCGGCGCGCCGACATTTCCACAAGCATGGCTGCGGTCAACTTGCAGGCAGCATCTTTGTCTGGAGAGATCTCTCGGTTGCCGCGCCATCGCCGGGCGGAGATCGAGAGGGCCGCTAACGCAGCCGCCTTGTCACGACCAACGTTGGCTCCGGTCCTGGCGGACGGCGCGCTCGGCTTCCACGGCAGACCGATTTGAGAACAGCCAGACGACTGGCCAGTGACTCCAGCCAGAGCGCGCCTCCTGATGCCGGCGGCTCGCACGGTTCGATGCCATCGCCTTCGTTCCAGGTTTACATAAGATATCTTATCGGACACTGAGACCGGGCGCCACGAAGAGCCTGTCCGCAGTCCTCTTGGGCGCTGTGGACGCCCTGTTGAAGGCGCTTCCAACGGCTGTGGATGTGTGTGGGCTGCAGACTGCCGTTGACGGCCTCAACGCCACGGCCTAGGATGCTCGCGCCATGCCGATCCGCCCCGCCATCATCTGGCGCTATGTTTTCAAGGAAGTCATGGGCCCCGTCCTCCTCGGCCTGATGATCTACGTCCTCGTCTTCCTGATGAACGCCCTGTTCGAACTGGCGGAGCTGGCGATCAAGAAGGACATACCGCTCGGCGTGGTTCTTCGCCTGCTGCTATACCTGATGCCACGGGTCCTTGAAATGACGCTGCCGATGGCGTTGCTTCTGGGCATCCTGATCGGGGTCGGGCGACTTTCGGCCGATAGCGAGATCATCGCGCTGCGCGCCTCAGGGGTCAGCTACCGGAGGATCTTCCTGCCCGTCCTGGTCCTGGCGCTCGTCTGCTGGGGAGCCAGCTCCCTCCTGATCCTCAAGGTGGAGCCGTGGGCGCGGTACGAGCAGCGTCGCCTCTACAGCGAGCAGCTCTACTCGGTCGACCTGCGACGGGAGATCAAGCCGCGCGTTTTCTTCGAGCAGATACCGGGGATCATCCTGTACGCAGATGAGGTGCATCAGGACGGGACGTTCCTCGATCGGGTGTTCCTGCATCAGGTCGACCAGGAGGGGCACGAAATCGTCACCCTGGGGCGCCGGGCCCAGATCGACTACGACCGGCGGTCCGGCAGGAGCGAGTTCTTCCTCGAGTCCGGGACCAACCACACCATGACTCCGGAGGAGCCGGACAGCTACCAGATCAGCCGTTTCGAGAAACAGAAGTTCGTCCGCGAACCCGATGAGGCCTTCAAGATGAAGGTGCAGATTCTCTCGCGACCGTCACCCAAGAACTTCGCCGAACAGGGTCTCGGTGAACTGGCTGCGTCGGCCCTCAAGGCCGGCGAGATCACCCACACGGAAACGCGCGACCGCGTGGTCGGGGCAATCCTCGTCTCGATGCACGAACGGTTCGCGCTCCCCTTCGCCTGCATTGCGTTCGCATTCATAGGGGTCCCGCTCGGAATCGCCAACAGGCGCGGAGGAAAGGCGTCCGGGTTCAGTCTCAGCGTCGGTATCGCGATCGCCTATTGGATCCTCTACACGTTTGGCCAGAATCTCGTTCGCGAAGGTCGCCTGCCTCCTCACATCGGCATGTGGGTGGCGAACGTCCTCCTCACGGTCCTCGGCACGTTGCTTCTGATCATGCGGGAGCGGTCGGAAGGACTGGAGATCGGCGCGCTCGTACCGGAGCGCCTGCGCAAGCTGGCCTCAGGCGCCTTCCCTCGCTTCGGCGCCTCCGGATCCGTCGCAGCTCACGAAGCCACTTCCGACGGCCTTGGTGTCGACACCTACGGGGCACGGTCGACCGGCTGGTATCGTCTGGCGGGTGCCATTGCTTTGCTCGTCCTCGGCGGCCTGTCGGCGGCCTTCGTCACTCCGTTCATGGCCGTCGGCCTGATCCTCCTGGCGCTCATCTTCCTGTTCAGCACGACGCTCGACCGTCACATCCTGGGGAGATTCCTGGCGATTCTCTCGGCGTGCCTGGTGTCGTTTTTTACCCTGGTCGCGGTGTACGAGTTCATCCAGTTGCTCGCGGACATCATCCAGCGTGGTCACCCGGTTCTGCTTGCCGTCGGTTACCTCCTCTACCACGTTCCGTGGATTCTCTCCCAGGTCCTGCCGATGTCCTGCCTGATGGCCTGCCTGCTCACATTCGGGATGATGTCGCGCTTCAACGAGGTCACCGCCGCCAAGGCGAGCGGCACGAGCATCTACCGGCTCGCGATCCCGGTGCTCGTCGTCACCTTCGCGATCAGCGTCCTCGGCTATGTCAACTACGATTACCTCATGCCCCCGAGCGAGCAAAAGGCAATCCAGCTCAAGGACACGATCCGCGGCCGCAGCCCCAGGAGCTACCGTGCCGGCGACCGACGATGGGTGTTTGGTGAGGGTGGGCGACTCTATACCTTCCGCAATTACGTGGCTCCACCGATCCCGGTACTACCCTCCGCGGGCGCGGGGACCTTCGAGGGGTTCTCGATCTACGAGCTCGACCCGGCGACATTCCAGATGCGCGCCCGGACCTACGCCAAGAGCGCCGCACGCGAAGCGGGCCGATGGGTCCTGCATGATGGCTGGACGCGGGAGTTCAGACCCGATGGCGAGTTCTTCGAGCGTTTTGCCGTCAAGACCGCCGACTATCCCGAAGGGCCCGATTACTTCATCAAGGAGTGGAAGACACCGGAACAGATGAACTTCACCGAACTGCGGAAAGTGGTCGGCAACCTGGCCCGGCGCGGCTACGCCACCCAGGAGCTGACGGTCGACCTCTACAGCAAGACCTCCTATCCCCTCGTGCCGCTCACCTTGGTCATCATCGCTCTCCCCTTCTGCTTCAGGATCGGAAGAAAGGGGTCCCTCTATGGTGTCGGGATCGCCATTGTCCTGGCGGCCACCTACTTCCTGATGTTCTCGGCGACGAACGCGCTGGGAAGCGCCGGGGTGATGCCGGCGTTCCTCGCCGCCTGGGCGCCCAACATCCTCTTCGCCGGCGCCGGCACCTACCTTCTGCTGCGCACATCGACATGAAACCGGGCGGACCGCTGCTCGTGTCGCTCGGGCGTCAGGGATGCCGGCCGGATCCGGTCATGCCCCAGCCGTAGAGGATCCGCAGCGCTTCGTAGCGCACCGCCTGCGACATGTCCCCCGTCGAGATCGCCTTCAGGTCTTCCGCGACCTCCTCCCGCGCCGTCCAGGCGCCGAGAACCCGCACGGCCCCTACCCGCACCGGCTCCGCGGCGTCGTTGCGTGCCCGCTCGCGACACATCTCGAGCACGGCCCGCTTTTCGGCGGCGTCCGCTTCGCCCGTCGTGAGCGGCATGACATCTCGGATGAGGTCGAGGCTGGCCACCCGGATCTTCGGATTGGGATCCTGTAGGAGCCGGGCAAGCGCGGGAAGATCGCCCACGCCCGCCGCGCGCAGCCGTGCCATCTCCTCGAGCGCCGATTCTCTGAGTATGGGATTGCCGCCGGTGACCATGGACCGTAAACCTGCGATCTGATCCTCCGGCGTTCGCCCCACCAGCGCCGCCAGTTTCTGGACGGCTTCCACCTGAACTCCACTTCCCTCGGCGGGCAACGGGATCCGACCGCGCCGGCCGTGGAACAAGCCGAAGATGTCGCGGTACTTTTCCTTCGGCTTTCTCCAGTTGGGGCGTTCGAGCAGGAGGATGTACTCCTCGCCGGTCCTGAATATGACGATCTCCTGGCCACGACGCTCGAAGTTCAGGTCGCGAAAGTCGATGCGGATCCGTGCCGCCGGAGACTCCCCCCGGATCGTCTCGACAACCTCCATGACCGCGAGCCGATTGTCGCCATCCAATACGCGTGTGTGCACGACAAGATCTGATCGCGCGATGAGCTGGAATTCCGTGAGTGGGACATTCTCCTGCGATTCGAAACTTGATGCATACATTAACTTGTCAACAATAATAACTAACGATAATAATACCGCGATCAATCGGCCACGTCGGTGCGACGATCTCATTGTCCCGAGCCCGCCGCGCGCGCAACGCTCAGCCGCTCCTCGATGGCAGCGTCACCGGGCCGGAGCCTGAGGGCCGACTCGAAGGCACGGATGGCCTCGGCCGTCGACGCGGCAGCCAGGGCCGCCTCCCCCAACAGGAGTGCCACATCCGCGTCCTGTGGCAGCCGCACCGCCCCCGCCCGCAGGATGACGAGCGCCTCGGCCGAACGCTGCCCCGCGAGGAGATGGCGGCCGAGGTTGAGGTAGGCCGGAACATAGCCAGGATCGGTTCGCAGGGCCCGCCGCATCTCGTTCTCCCCCGCCTCCGTCTGGCCGCTCTTAAGGAGCGCCAGTCCGAGGTTATGCCGCAGGTCGGCCGCATCAGGGTCGAGCTCGACCCCGCGGCGGTACGTCGCGATCTCCTCGCCGGAGTGGCCGAGGCGTCCCAGAACGGCTCCCAGGTTGTTGTAGGCCGCCGGCTGGCGTGGGTCGGCGGCTATCGCCCGCTCGAGCTCCTGCCGCGCCTCCTCCAGCCGCCCGGAGAGATACAGCAGCCCTCCGAGGTTGGCGCGCACCTGCGCGTTGGCACCGTCACGCCGCAGCGATTCCCGGAAGTGGCGCTCCGCCTGATCGAGGTCGCCACGTTCCTCTTCGATCAGGGCCAGATTGCTGTAGGACCCGGCGAAGGCGGGGTCGGCCGCGATCGCCCGGCGGAACGCGGCCTCGGCCTCGTCGGTGCGCCCGCGCCCCCTGAGGATGATGCCGATGTTATTGTGCGCCTCGGCATAGTCGGCATCGACCGCGATCACCCGCCGGAACTCGGCGAGCGCGGCGTCGTGCTGTCCGCGCCGCTCCAGAAGCAGGCCCAGCCCGTTGCGCGCATCGGTGAAGTTCGGGTCGTACGAGAGGGCCTTGCGGAAATGCGCGTCGGCCTCGTCGGTCCTGCCGCGCTCCATGGCGATGTTGGCGAGGAGCGTCTCGCCCTCCTTCGAGCGCGGCTTGGCGCGCGCGTGGTCGCCCAGCGCGCCGACGGCGCCGTCGTAGTCCTTTTTCTTGTAGCGCGCCCGGGCCAGGTTCAGGAGCGCGATCCCCGAATCCTCCCTGGCCGCGATCGCGCGCTCGAATTCGCCGATGGCCTCGTCGTAGCGGCCCTCCGCGAGAAACAGGGTGCCGCGGTTGTTGTGGGCATTCGCGGTCTCGGCGCCTGACGAGAGATACCCGAGATCGCGGAGCTTGCGAAGCCGCTCGGCGTCACCAGCGGCGTCGGGCGAGCCCGCCGCCACGGCGCCATCGTCGCCGACGGCGGTTTGGCCCGACACCGCCGTTCCCGCGGCCGCGGCGCTCCCCTCGGCCCCGTTCGAGGCGCCGACGTCCGCGCCCTCGGGAGCCGACGCGCCTGCGACGTTCCCCTCCCAGGTCGGGACGTAGCGGTCCGGGTTGGCGGCGGCCCAGGCCGGCTCGAAGGCGGCCTCGATCGGACGTCCGTCCATGTCCTCGCCGACCGGCAGGCCGGACAACCGCAGGATCGTCGGCGTGATATCGAGGACTGAGGCCTCCTCGATCGCGGCGTCTTTTCGGAACGGCGGCCCGTTGAGCACGATGATGCCGTACTTCCGGTGCCAGTCGGCTGCCGCGCCGAAGCCTATCCGCGACTCGGTGAGCGGCCTGTTGTCGCCGCTCTTGAAGCCGTGATCCGACACGACGATCACGGTCTCCGGGCGGATGCCGTCGATCAACCGCCCCAGCAGCCCGTCGACATGCTCGTAATAGGCGTCGACCGTCCGCCCGAACCGCTGCTGCCCCGCCGGGTCGACGCCGGGGAGCGGCGGCGGGGCGAACGGCATGAACAGGTGCGCCACCGTGTCGGTCCCCTCGAGGTAGACGGCGATGACATCGGGCCGCTCGCGCGCGGCAAGCGCCAGGGCTGCGCCGACGTACGTGCGGCCCGAGGCGAGCACCGTCCTGAAGTCCTCGACCAGCCGGGCCTGTGCCGGAGGCAACCCCGCCTCGTCGGCCGGCAGGCGCATGAGCGACGCCAGGTCCGCGGGCAGGATCGACTCGGGTGCCGAGGCGACCGAAACGACCAGGTCGTCGGCATCGGCCGGATACACCTTGCCGCGCCGATCGCGCTCCTCGAGCGGCCGGACGCCGGCGAGCTGGTAGGCGACCCGATCCGAGACGATGAATCCGTCGACGGTCTCGGCGGGCCAGGTCGCCCACCACCCGACGACACCGACCCGCACGCGGCTCTCGCTGAGCATGTTCCAGAACGCTTTCACGCGCCGCTGCGACGACGTCACCGGCACCCGCTCGCCCTCGCGGTCCGTCGTGGCGACAAAATCGAGGATGCCGTGCCGGCCCGGCACGACGCCGGTGGCGATGCTGGTCCAGAGGACCGGTGAGAGGATCGGCTCGATCGTGCGGATGCGGCCGCGGACCCCCCCGCGGATCAGCCGATCGAGACGCGGCATCCGCCCCCTGGCGAGCAGCGGGTCGACGACATTCCAGTCGGCGCCATCGAGGCCGACGAGCAGGGTCCTGCCGCCCGCCCGCCCGCCACCCGCATCGCCGGTCGCGATGCCGGCCGACGGCTCGCGCAGGCGGATGCCCGAAACCTCGCACCCCAGGAGGACGAAGCCGGCGTCACGCAGGCGCTCACCGAGTGATTGCCCGACCTGGTCGCGCAGGACCTCGATCCGCGCCCCCGAAACATCCGCATAGCGCGCCCCACCGATGGCGCTCGCCAGCGCCTCGTGGGCCCAGCGGCCGATCGCGAGGGTCTCGTAGCCGGGTCCGAAGAGACGGTGCACGTCCAGCACCCGGGCTGGATCGACGTGGTAACGGAGAACGAGGCCGGCATCGACGGCGCTGCCCTCGCGGGTCACCAGGGCGGCGCCCGGCCCGCCGGGAATGATCTCGAGGGTGGCCGATGCGAGCGGGTAGCGCGTGATTCGGAGGATGCCGGGGGGCGCGAGATGCCATCCCGGCCCGACGACGCGCGGCACCACCAGCCACAGGGGCGAGTCGAGGACCGCGGCGCGGCCATCCGGCTCGACACGACGCAGCCCGGCAGCAAGCCAGACGGCCGCCACGATCAGCGCCAGACCAATGAGGGAACGGCGGCCGCGGGCCGCTTCGGACCACATCACGTTCGCGAGACCCCGGGGCCTCGCCGGCCCGCGGCGGCTCCCGTCCGGGGCTTCGTCGCCGGCGTCAGGTGCCCTCGGACCAGCTCGACAGGTACGCCTTCTGCTCGGTGGTCAGCGCGTCGATCGTCACCCCCATCGACGCCAGCTTGAGACGGGCGATCTCGCGGTCGATCGGCAGGGGCACCGAGTGCACCTTCTTCGGCAGGTCCTTTCCCTCGCGCGCCAGATACTCGGCGCTGAGCGCCTGATTGGCGAACGACATGTCCATGACCGACGCCGGGTGACCTTCCGCCGCCGCCAGATTGATCAGGCGTCCCTCGCCCAGGAGGTTGATCCGCCGGCCGTCCTTGAGCTTGTACTGGTCGACGTAGTCGCGCAGGCGCTCCTTGCGGCCGCCCGACAGATCCTCGAGGGCCGGGATCTCGATCTCGACGTTGAAGTGCCCCGCGTTGGCGATGATCGCGCCGTCCTTCATCACCGCGAAGTGCTCGCGCCGCAGGACGTGCTTGTTGCCGGTCAGGGTGACGAAGACATCGCCGGCGCGCGCCGCCGCGTCCATCGGCATGACCTGGTAGCCGTCCATCACCGCCTCGAGCGCCTTCACCGGATCGATCTCGGTGACGATGACCTGGGCGCCGAGTCCGTGGGCCCGCTGGGCGACGCCGCGACCGCACCAGCCGTAGCCGACGACCACCACCTTGAGGCCGGCGATCAGCACGTTGGTCGCCCGCACGATGCCGTCAATCGTGCTCTGCCCGGTGCCGTAGCGGTTGTCGAAGAAGTGCTTCGTCATGGCGTCGTTGACGGCGATGATCGGGTAGGCGAGCACGCCGTCGTTGGCCATGCTGGTCAGGCGCACCACGCCGGTCGTCGTCTCCTCGGTGCCGGCCAGCACGTGGGGTAGCAGGTCGCGCTTCTTCGAGTGGAGCATGGTGACGAGGTCGGCGCCGTCGTCCATCGTCATGTGCGGCGGCGGGTCGAGCGTCGCCAGGATGTGGCGGTAATACGTGTCGTTGTCCTCGCCCTTGATCGCCCAGGTGGCGATCCCGTAGACGTCCACGAGGGCGGCGGCGACCTCATCCTGGGTCGACAGGGGGTTGCTGGCGCACAGCCTGACGTCGGCGCCCCCCGCGGCGAGGGCGCGCATGAGATTCGCGGTCTCGGAAGTGACGTGCAGGCAGGCCGCGACCCGCAGACCTTTGAGCGGCGATTCCTTCGCGAAGCGCTCGCGGATCGCGCGGAGCACCGGCATCTGCGCGTCCGCCCACTCGACGCGCGTGCGTCCGCGCTGCGCCTGGTTGATGTCCTTGACTTCGTACGCCGTCGGTCGTGCCACGGTCCCCTCCCTCAGCCGCCCAGGCCCGCAGCCCGTCGCAGCGCATCCGCCTTGTCCGTCCGTTCCCACGTGAACCCCGGCCCGGTCCGGCCGAAATGGCCGTAGGCGGCGGTCGGCAGGTAGATGGGCCGGCGCAAATCAAGACTCTCGATGATCTCCTTGGGCTTCAGTCCGAAATGCCCGCGCACCAGGTCGACCAGCTTCTCGTCGGCGATCCGGCCGCTCCCGAAGGTCTCGACCATGATCGACACCGGGTCGGCGACACCGATGGCGTAGGCGATCTGCACCTGCGCCCGGTCGGCGAGACCCGCCGCGACGATGTTCTTGGCGATGTAGCGCGCCATGTAGGCGGCCGATCGGTCGACCTTCGTCGGGTCCTTCCCCGAGAAGGCGCCGCCGCCGTGCGGCGCGTAACCGCCGTAGGTGTCGACGATGATCTTGCGGCCGGTCAGGCCGGTGTCGCCCTGCGGCCCCCCGACCACGAAGCGCCCGGTCGGGTTGATGTGGATCTTCGTCCGGGCGTCGCGCAGGCTCTCCGGGATGACCTTGCGGATGATCTGCTCGTCGATGTCGCGGCGCAGGTCGCCGGTGCCGATCTCGGGCGCGTGCTGGGTCGACACGACGACCGCCTCGACGCGCAGCGGCCGGCCGGCCTCGTACTCCACGGTCACCTGCGATTTGCCGTCAGGTCTCAGATAAGGCAGGGAGCCGTCGCGGCGCGCCTCGGCGAGGCGCTGCGCCAGGCGATGGGCGGTCTGGATGGGGAGGGGCATCAGCTCGGGGGTCTCGCGGCAGGCGTAGCCGAACATCATCCCCTGGTCGCCCGCGCCGCCGGTGTCGACCCCCATGGCGATGTCGGGCGACTGCCGGTCGATGGTGGTCATGACCGCGCAGGTGTCGCAATCGAACCCGTACTTGGCCCGCGTGTAGCCGACATTGCGGATGGCGCCGCGCACGACCGCGGGGATGTCGACCACCGAGCGGGTGGTCATCTCGCCGGCGACCACCGCCACCCCGGTCGTGACCAGGGTCTCGATGGCGACCCGGGAGGTCGGGTCGCCCCGCAAGACCTCGTCGAGGATCGCATCCGAAATCTGGTCGGCGATCTTGTCTGGGTGCCCCTCGGTCACCGATTCGGACGTGAAGAGGTATCGCCCCTTGCCCATGCTCACAATCCTCCTGACCGCCGCGGCGCGGCGGAACACGATTGTCCCGGGGTTCGCGCGAAAGGGGTGATTTTACAAGCCGTTGCGCTCGATTGTCAACGAGCGTCGGCGGGCGGGCGCGGGCGTCAGCGGAACCGGACGGTCCCCTTCCCCAGGAGCCCCTCGAGCGCCAGGGTCAGGTCGCGGCTCGGAGAGACCTTGAGCGCCCCCGCCGCCTTCAGGGTGGCGCGGTAGGACGCGGCCCGTGTGACCTCGATGAACACCGGGCAGGGCCCCGGCCGCTCGCGCAGCAGGTCGCGGACCCGCTCGGCGGCCCCCCGATCGAGCCCCTCCGGCACCCTCAGGAAGACCTCGCGCGCCTTCTTCTCCTCGGCCTGGCGCAGGTCGAGGAGGCTCTCGGCGATCAGCCGGCGGCGGTCATCGTCGATCTCGATCGTCCCGGTGACGAGGAGGGGGGCGTCCTCCTCGACCAGGGAGCGGTGGCGCGCATAGGCCTCGGGGAAGACGATCACCTCGACGCTCCCCTCGAGGTCGGCGAGGTTGAACACCGCCATCGTGTCCCCCTTCTTCGTGCGCCGTTTCTTGAGCGCCGAGACGATGCCGGCGAGGGTGGCCGGTCCCGGCTGCCGGACGTCCTTGAGACTCACGGTGGTGTGGCTCAGGAGGCCGCGAAGACGCGGCGCCTCGTCCTCGAGCGGGTGGCCCGAGAGGTAGAACCCCAGGGTTTCCTTCTCGCCGGCGAGCAGATCGGCGCGCGGCCACTCGGACGCGCCGGCCGCCGCGGGCTCCGCCGGCAGCGTCGCCTCGCCGCCGAACAGGCCGCCCTGGCCGGTTTCGCGGTCGCTTTTCGCCTTCTGGGCCGCCTCAATCCCACGATCGATCCCGCCGAACAGGGCCGCCCGGGTGCCGCCGAGCCCGTCCAGTGCGCCGGCCCTGACCAGCGACTCGAGCACCCTCTTGTTCGCGGTGCGCAGGTCGACCTCGCGGCACAGCGTCGCCAGCGAGCCGATGCGCCCGAGCCGTCGTCGCGCCTCCAGGATCGCCACGACCGCGCCCTCGCCGACATTCTTGACCGCGCCGAGACCGAAGCGCAGGCCCTCCTCCTCGACGGCGAACGCGACCTCCGAGCGGTTGATGTCGGGCGGCAGCACCGGGATCCCCATGGCGCGGCACTCGCCGATGTACTTGACGATGTTGTCGGTGTTCTCGCGCTCCGACGTCAGCAGCGCCGCCATGAAATGCCGCGGGTGGTGCGCCTTCATCCAGGCGGTCTGGTACGCCACCAGCGCGTAGGCGGTGCTGTGCGCCTTGTTGAAGCCGTAGCCGGCGAAGTACTCCATCAGGTCGAAGATCTTGCGCGCGTCCTTCTCGCCGATGCCGCGGCTCTTCGCGCCCTCGACGAACTTGTCGCGCTGCGCCGCCATGACGTCCTTCTTCTTCTTGCCCATCGCGCGCCGCAGCAGGTCGGCTTCGCCGAGCGTGAAGCCGGCGAGCTGCGAGGCGATCTGCATGACCTGCTCCTGGTAGACGATGACGCCGTAGGTGACTCCCAGGACGCCCTCGAGCTCCTTGACGGTGTATTCGATCGGCTTGCGCCCGTGACGGCGCTCGATGTAGTCGTCGATCATCCCCGAGCCGATCGGCCCCGGCCGGAACAGGGCGTTGAGCGCGATCAGGTCGTCGAAGCGATCGGGCTTGAGCTTGCGCAGGATGTCCTTCATTCCCGACGACTCGAACTGGAACACGCCGTCGGTGCGGGCGGCGGCGAACAGCGCGTAGGTCGGCGGATCGTCGAGAGGCAGGGTCCCGACGTCGGGGGCCGCGCCGGTGTCACGCCGCAGGGCCGCGACGCAGTCCTGGATGAGCGTCAGCGTCTTGAGCCCGAGGAAGTCCATCTTGAGCAGGCCGATGGAACCGATCTCGTCCATGGCGTACTGGGTGACGATCTCGTTGTCCTTGGTGCG
>Ga0210377_10000094_pt1 | contig 76717 bp, 69 predicted proteins | sample PLM4_65_b1redo_FD_155480 | JGI IMG/M metagenome (GOLD analysis project Ga0210377, IMG submission 155480) | Groundwater sediment microbial communities from an aquifer in East River, Colorado, USA - PLM4_65_b1 redo | ecosystem: Environmental > Terrestrial > Soil > Riparian zone | place: USA: East...
CTCTCTTCTGCTCATTGTTATCATGTCCTTGTCCGTCACAGTACCCTCCAATAACGTCAGGGTATTGTAACTTAGAATAGGACATTTCTACTTTGGCAGAATAGGACATTATCATTTTGGGAGCACACGATATCGACCGGGTTTTCACGATACGGGAACATCTTGACAAGGTATTACACTTGCGTATAATTGGTACACCCATCACGGAAACCCGCCACCTCTGCACGGTCAATGAAACGCGGTGATCCAAATGCATCATGTCGATCCGCAAGACCCGTAGGTCTGAGATTCCTCAAAAGGGGGCATGAACCCGCATGAGACACACCGACCGCAAGGAACAAAACCCTGATCCGTCGACGGCAACAGTAACCAGGCTGCGAAGTGCCTTTAAAACAAGCTATGGTTTTTATCTGTTCCTGGCATGGTCGGCCGTTATCGCATTCTCGGTAATGGTATCCTTTTCCGGGTACCGGGAAAACGCCCTGGCAAACGCCGCCATTGAAGCCGGGACCCATCTGGGACTGAACCTTGAATACCGGGCCATGGTGGCGAACTTAGGGGGGGTCTATGCCTCTGTTGATAAAATCGCTCCGAATCCGTACCTGACAGTACCGAACAGGGACATCGTAACACGAACCGGCGACAGGCTCACCCTCTTAAACCCGGCCTATGTGACCAGGCTGATATTCGACAGGATCAAGAATAAGTCGGGGCAGCCGGTCATAAACAAAATAACGAGCTTAAAGCCCTATAACCCGGCGAACGCACCGGACGCATGGGAGAAGGAAGTATTGATTTCCTTTGAACTGGGAGCAAAAGAGGCCAGAGAGGTCACGGCAATAAACGGGCAGGACTATTTGCGGCTTATGCGGCCCTTCCTGACGGAAAAGAGCTGCCTCAAGTGTCATGCGGTCCAGGGGTATAAGGAGGGAAGCATCCGGGGAGGGATCAGCATAGCGGTCCCCCTGGCTCCCTATTACGACATACAGAACAAGGCGCGGAAGAACTCGATCCTTACGCATGGTCTTATCTGGATTATCGGGTGCGCCGGCCTTCTCGCTTTTTCAAGGTCCAAGCAGAACCAGGAGCGCACGATCAAAGCGAGCGAAGAGGAAGTTCGAAAGCTTAACGCGGCGCTTGAGCAGCGGGTCGCCGAACGTACGGCGCAGCTGGAAGCTTCCAACAGAGAGTTGGAGTCCTTCAGCTACTCGGTCTCGCACGACCTTCGGGCGCCACTCAGAAGCATCGACGGGTTCAGCGCGGCCCTCCATGAGGATCACGGGCAAAGGCTGGATGATGAAGGCAGGGACAATCTCCGGCGAATACGCGCGGCATGCAAACGCATGGGCCTTCTTATAGACGATCTCCTCAACCTGTCCCGCCTGGCCCGTTTTGAAATGAGCCCGGAGAGGGTGGACCTGAGCGAGCTTGCCCGGCAGATCACCGGGGAACTGTCCAGGGCGCAGCCTGAGCGCACGGTGGACCTTGTCATAGCCGAAGGACTGATTGATCAGGGCGATGAGCGATTATTGAGGGTCATGCTCCAGAACCTGCTCGGCAACGCCTGGAAGTATTCTGCGAAACAAGCGACGGCCGTGATCGAGTTCGGCCGTACGCACAACGACGGCGCGCCCGCCTATTTCGTGCGCGACAACGGCGTGGGTTTCGACATGGCCTATGCCGACAAATTGTTCAAACCCTTCCAGCGTCTTCATGACAACAAGGAGTTTCCCGGCACGGGGATCGGCCTGGCCCTGGTGCAGCGTATCATTCAGCGCCACGGCGGGCGCGCCTGGGCCGAGGGCGAAGCGGGAAAAGGAGCGCGGTTTTACTTCACGCTGCAATCGTGAAGAAGAGGGGAGAGTACCTTCCCGTTGAAACGTTCGTCACGTATCGATCCTCTGCCCCGTCTTGTCAAGCAAATTTCCCGCTGCGGGTTTGATGTTCTGGTTTAGCCTGAAGAAGTTTGCGGGGTCGTACTTGCTCTTGAGCGCGACGAGTCTGGCATATTTAGCCGGTCCGTAAGCGGCTTTGACCCTATCCTCTCCTTCCTCTCCGAGGAAGTTCACATACACTCCACCGGTAGAATGCGGTCTCATCGCGGCTTCAAAGTCGCGGGTCCATTGCATATGCCTCTCCGATGCCCGTGAGCCCTCCCATTTGGTCACAATGTTAAGCACGCACAGAGCAGAACGGTGACTGAAGGCCATGGCATCTTCCCCGGTTCTTTGCACGGCCCCTCCCAAGTGCTGAATATGGACCTGCGACAAGGGAGAGGTGATGGTCTTCGAGAAAGCCTCCAGGACCTCGAGCGCCGGGTCGCTGAGGGTCTTGAGATAGGCGGATTTCCAGTAGTTTTGCAGATCGGGAGGTGCGCCGGAATCGAGCATTGATTGCAGCTCGACATAGGGCATACGCTGTACGGCATCCAAAAGCGGCGGGCCGAGGTCAAGCAGCGGCTGTAAGGCCTTTTTTCCTGTTTCGACGGGACCAGCGTAACAGACATGAATGGCAACGACCGGACCGACCTGCAGGAGCCTGGACAAGGCGGGAATGCTCGATGCCGCTACATAGGCGAACATCGTGGTGAGCTCATCGGGAATAGCAGCAAGGTACTCCCGGTAAAATCGTAAAACCTCGCGGCACTTCGAAGCGGGATAATACACCGTGCCCGCGAGAACGGGGCCAACCTCGTGAAGCCGGTAGGTAAATTCAGTCACAATACCGAAATTACCTCCTCCCCCCCGAACACCCCAAAAGAGGTCCTGATTTTCCTGCTCGTTCACGGTCAGGAGCCGTCCGTCCGCGGTCACCAGTTCGACGGAAAGAAGATTGTCGCAGGTAACGCCGAACTTCCGCATGAGCCAGCCGATGCCTCCGCCCAGGGTCAATCCTGCAATTCCTGTTCGCGAGACAATCCCGCCCGTTGTCGCAAGGCCTTCTGCCTGGGTCGCGCGATCGAATTCCCCCCAGGTCATACCGGCCTGGGCGCGGGCGATACGAGATTCGGCATCGATCTCTATCCCTTTCATCCGGGAAAGGTCGATCACGATCCCATCATCGCAAACCGCATTCCCGGCAACATTGTGCCCGCCCCCGCGCACGGCCGTGAGCAACCCATGAGTGCGCGCAAACTCCACCGATTTGATCACGTCGCCGGCATCCCCGCAATAAGCGATCATCGCGGGATGCTTGTCGATCATTCCGTTCCAGACCTTCCGGCTCCGGTCGTAATCGTCGTCGCCCGGCAAAACCAAAAAGCCGCGCAGCGAGGCTTTGAATTCTCCGATGATCTTTTTTGAAGGGACGGTGTCCATGTTTGTTTTGACCCGGTGGCGCTCAATGGCTCAGTACTTCTCATCAAGGCAACGTTCTTCAAGGATTGGCTAATGCGGTTGTTCTATCGAAGTACCACGGGTAAGCTTGATTTGCAGCGCATGCGGTCACACTTCCTATATCAGTGTAACTAGAACAAACCATGATGCGATTACTTTCAACCGATTGAACATTATAAAATACATCAGAAAAACCATCGTTGTATCGAATAATTCCGTTAATACCATTTGCCGCGACAACAGCATAATTTGCAGTACCGGAAAAGAATCTATCGGAGAGATCAATATGCCATGAGATGGTCGTATCGGTAAATTCCAGCGTTAGGATAGAATTGTTAATCCCATCGAACTGCGACGAATAGAATGATTTTCCCTGTAAATATGATGCAGAAAAGCCTGAGGAAACGTTAATGTCGGTATAAGCGGGGGAGTCTCCGCTATCGCCGCAGCCGGTAAATATTGCCACCAGGGTGCAAAACGCCAATATCAACTGAAAGCTTTTTCTAAGCATTTAAAGTTCCTCCTAAAAAAATCCTAAAACTAAGTCAACTGCCTCAGGAATTATTGGGTAGAGTAGAGAGCTGGTCTTTGTTGACCAGCCCGCCTTCATCAATTCTTAACCTGAATCAGCGTCTATGACGTGGCTAGTCTGTTAAAAGCATTCAGAGAAACTAAACTGGTAGGCCTATTTTAGGTCGACGCTGCCTTTGCGCCAGATACGCCCCGCCCATTCCGGCTGCAAGCATTCCAGCCAAGCCTGCGATGTCGAACCAGAGCGGGGTGCCGGCTTCCCGGAAGACCAGCGCAAGAACCATTCCGAAGACCGCGACCAGCACTCCGTGCAGGACCTCTGCCTTGCGTGCCATTTTGGCGGCAAAGTATCCGCCCAGGGCGGTACAGCTCAGGCCGAGGATGAGTCCCAGCAGCAGGCCGTTCGTGCTCTTCATCCTGCTCATGACCTCGTCCTCGGAAAGACCGGTTGACACAAGTGCAGCCGCCAGGACCGTCATCAGGAGCAGGGTCCCTGCGTTGTCCACGACGACCCCGACAATGACAGCCGAGAACTTGATATCGGATATTTTAGGCATCGGCACATCCATCCTTCCTTTGGCTAACCGGGTCGCTCCAGATCCGTGGTTTCCTATTGTTCATTACGATATTTCTATGTCGTATTTAGCTAAGAGGCCGATCAGTCCCGCCTGGGAGAACCTGGCTTTCTTTACGCGGTTCATTTCCAGGTCCAGGGAATAATTGAACGAGGTCCGAAAGTCCGCTTTTTCCAAGATGGTGTGCTCAAAGGTGGCTCTGGTCAATTCGCAGTTGTCGAAAACCGCATGAGTGAGATCGCTTTCAGTAAAATCCACTTCTTCAAGCTTTGAATCTTTGAACATTGTTTTTTTCAGCTTCTGCTTGCGAAAGGAAGAATGGTTCAGCGTACAATTGTAAAAACTGACCAAAAGGCCGAATTGATTGCAGTTTTCAAAGTGCAGTCCAAGCATTTTGCAGTCTTTAAAGGTAACCTCTCGAAAAGCCGTTGTGGTCAGCTTGGCCAGACTCAAATTGCAGCCGAGGAACCGGCATTCTGAAAACTTTACGCCTGAAAGGTCGGACCCGGAAAAGTTGCAGTTGCTGAAAGTGCGGTTTTCATACTCTCCCCTTGCCAATGGGTTTTGCGTATAGTCGATCCTGTCGAAAGAAGCTTCTTCCATCTATGCCTTCTTCACAAATTCCGATTTCAACTTCATTGCTCCGATGCCGTCGATCTTGCAGTCAATATTGTGGTCGCCTTCGACGAGACGGATGTTCTTTACTTTGGTCCCGACTTTCAGCGCCGATGAAGCCCCCTTTACCTTCAGATCTTTGATCACCGTAACGGCGTCGCCGTCCTGCAGCACATTGCCATAGGCATCACGAACAACGAGTTTGTCCTCAGCGCTATCTGCGACCGGATCTTTCGACCATTCATGCGCGCATTCCGGACACACATACAGCGCTCCGTCTTCGTACGTGTATTCCGAACCGCATTTTGGGACATTTCGGCAAACTGCTCATGCTGCACCCCCTGTTGCTGATCGCCTAACGCGCGAGCCATGCGCCGTTTTTGACGTGTCGCCGTGGACCCGCTGGTTGAAATCATCGTAGCAATTTGTTTATTTAAATCCGTGTCTCGTATTCGCAGGAGGTGCACCGCCAGGCATTCTCGTCCGGGTACCAATGCATTTTTTTATGGCAGGCAGGGCAAGCCTTTTTTTTGATCGGTGGCTGGTTACGGTACGGTGATGGTTCCTTTTTTGGCGACTGGTATTCTTTGGAAGCCAGGTCTGCCAAAGGGACGGTAAAGGGTGGAGGGGGTTCAGGTGCGTTCTTCTGTTCACCCTTCTCTTCGCTTTTCCCCTGGATTTCATCCTTTGTTGATTCTTCGTGTCCGCAGGAATAGCACTGCCACATCAGCTCATTACTGAAGAGGTCCATGCGTCCCCCGCACCTAGGGCATTTTTTCTGCAATTCCGTATCCTGCTTCTGAGGCGCAGAAGGCTCAACGCTTTCGCTTTTCTGCCCGCCGCCGCTCTTTTCCTTGTCTAATTCCTCGTATGCGCAGGAATAGCACTGCCACATTTGCTCATTACTGTGGAAGTTCATGCGCCCCCCGCACATAGGGCATTTTTTCTGCCATTCCGTATCCTGCTCCTGCGGCGCAGAAGGCTCGCTTATTTCGATCTCCTGCTCGACAACTTCCTTTTTCTCGATGGGAATCTCGGTTTCAACAGGAACCTTCTGCGGGATCGGCGGCTGAGGGGCCGCACTCTCAGCAGTAAATTCCTCGACTTTTTTCCTGATAGCCGTTATCTCCTCCCCGATATCCGCAAAGAGCCCCCTCATTGCCTTCTCGGCAAATTCCGCTTCCATTTGATACGTCACCATGCCACTGAGGGTCCCTTTTTCTTCGTTCTCAAGCCACGTTATTCTTTCATGCAGTTTCGCTATTTCGTTTCTCATCTCCTGCGCTTTGGCTTCCATGACCTTAAGCCCGTTGCGCCAACCGGGGATCGATGACGCTAAGCTTTTTTCGAGGATTTTGAGCTCCTCAAGCTGATTGTTGACGGCCGCAACGATCTCCTCCTTGCTGAGCTTCGAAGTTGTCGACAGCGCTTTGATAGCGGCGTTATAGCGCTGTTTTTCGTCAGGAATGACTTCCCGGAACGATTCCACGAGGTCGCGGAATTTTCCGAAGACGGTCCCCTCACTTTCAATTACTTTTTTTATTTCATTGCGAAGATAAGCGATCTTGGGCGACAGCTCGCCCTTCGACTTGTCAAAGAGATCGGCAACTATCTGTGAAAGTATTTCGTTCATGTTCTTCTCCTCAACGCCCGTTCCTTCATTCCTGCGTCGCCCCTCTTCTTTGTCCTCTCCCGGAGGGAGAGGGTTGGGCGAGGGGGGCTTTCCGGGACGGAGCAATAGAATTCTGCATGAATATTATGCCTTATTCAGAGCGATGTCAACGATGTCGAATGGGTAGGTGAAGGGTCTGCCGCGAATAGGGAATGCAACCTGATGTGTTTTAAGAAATACAACTACACCGAGTTCATTCCCAGCCCGAACCCGGCCCGAACCACTTGACACCTCCTGCACTTTGGATGATAATGCGCGAAGGAGTAACCTTCATGGGTAAAGTCTGGGAGATAAAAGATCCCGATGCGCTGCTGACCGAGCTGGCTACAAAGCGGGGCAGGAAGCAGGCGCCGCGGCCACGCCCTGACGAGAAGGACCCGGGAAAGGCTTATTCCCTCTCGGTGCTCCACTGGGGAGGCGGGCAGCTCTACAACGACCAGTTCAAGGGCGCAGTTTTCCTGGCACTGATGCTGCTCGTCGTTGCCGGCACGGTCCTTTCCGCCATCTTCTTTGATGAGGTGCTGGCGTTCCTCCACAGTCGCGGGATCTCGAACGCCGAGACATTTCTTGGAGCAGAGGTTTTTTTGCTTTGCATACTGCTTTTCTGGAGTTTCAACGCAGCTGACGCATACCATGGCGCAGCGCGGACGAGAAGGACCCCCTTCCCCGGCATACAGAGCCGCATCCTTCCCGTGCTCGGCTCCGTCGTCTTTCCCGGCTGGGGCCAGTTCTTGAACGGTCAGCCCCTCAAGGGAAGCATCTATGCGTCGCTCGCGGTGCTCGGCATCTTTTCCTCCCTCGCGCTCGTCGTTACGCTCCTCGCCTGGCCCTCTCTGGACCCTTCGGACGCTCGCTTCATCGTGGAGGGCATCTTCGCCGTCTCACTGGTTGCCGCGCCCATCTTTCCTCCGGTCTGGGCCTTGAGCGTGCATGATGCCTTCAAGGTAAGCGGCGATGAGATAAAGAAAGAGCCGCTTTGGGAGCGGATCAAAGCTGCTTACTATCGCGGCCGGACACAGGGCTTTGTGCGCGGCGTGTTCCCGCATTTCAGGTTGACCCTCTTGCTCGTCCTTGTCCTCGCCCTGCTCGTCATGACGGTCCGCTACTCTTTCGCCAAGGGCTTTTACATCGACTGGCTGAAGCAGCTCAGCTCGTACCTGTCGTCCCAGGGCATGACGATCGTACCGGAGCTCATCAGCAGGCTCCTTGAGCTTCTGGCGCGATACGCCTGACGGGAACGTGCGACACAGCTGAGGGTCCTGTCCACGAAGTTGCCCGCTCTTTCCCTTCGAGGCCTCCAACTTATCCCGCCGCTTTTAAGCTTCTGCCGATCGATTGGCCCGCGTTCGTTGCCTGACCTCTTCCCGGAAATCCCTGAAGTGCAAAAAATGCGTCAGCTCAACGTCACCTCGACCTGGTGCTCCCGGCGGTCGTCCACAAGGGGGATCATGCCGTACGGACGCCCGGTCCCTTCTCCGCCGGCTCCTTCGAGCGCAACGCCGTCCATGGCCACGCGGATCAGGTACTTTAGCTGTTCATCGACGCGCTTGACCGTGATGTGGAAGAAGGTCTCGCGATAGCGGTAGTGGATTTTGTACGACTCCCAATGGTCCGGGATACACGGTGCAATGCGCAGATGGTCCTTTTCCAGCTGCAGGCCCAGGAGTGTTTCCACGGTCAGCCGGTACATCCAGCCCGCCGCCCCGGTGTACCAGGTCCAACCGCCCCGGCCTGTGTGCGGCGGCGCGGCGTAAATATCCGCACACACGACGTAGGGCTCGACCTTGTAGCGTTCGATCTCCGCAGGCGTGCTGCCGTGATTGACGGGATTGAGCATGACGAACAGTTCCCACGCTCGTTCCCGGTCACCCATCATGGCAAAGGCCATCGTGGTCCAGATCGCGGCATGGGTGTATTGGCCGCCGTTCTCGCGCACGCCGGGCACGTAGCCTTTGATATAACCGGGCTCAAGGTCTGAGGTATCGAAGGGCGGGGCGAGCAGTTGGATCAACTGCGCATCGCGTCGCACCAGCCGTTGGTCCACTGCAGCCATCGCCTGGCGGGCTCGCAGGGGATCACCGCCGCCCGAAATGACCGCCCAACTCTGGCTGATCGAATCGATCTGGCATTCGTCATTCTCGGACGAGCCCAGGGGTGTGCCGTCATCGAAATAGGCCCGCCGATACCAATTGCCGTCCCAGGCGTGGGCCTCAATGTTGCCAAGCAGCAGCAAAGCCTGCGCGCTGCAAACGTCGGCAAAGGCCTCGTCGCCCCGGCCGCGGGCCAGGCCTGCAAACAGTTGAAGGTTCTCGTACAGGAACCACGCCAGCCAGACGCTCTCGCCCTTGCCGTCGCGACCGACGAGATTCATGCCGTCGTTCCAGTCGCCGCAACCCATCAGCGGCAATTGGTGTTCTCCGAAGCGTAAACCATGCTTGATCGCACGCACGCAATGCTCATAAAGGCTTGCCGCCTCAGCCGAACGCTGCGGATGGTCGTAGTACGCCTCCTCTTCCGGATTCAGCTCGCGTCCCTCCAGGAAATGCACCGACTCATCGAGCACTCCCGTATCGCCGGTCGCCAGCACATACCGGCAGGTTGCATAGGGCAGCCACAGATAGTCGTCGGAGAAGTGGGTGCGCACGCCTTGTCCGTTGGGCGGATGCCACCAGTGCTGCACGTCGCCCCGGAGGAACTGGCGCCCGGCGCAGCGGATCAACTGCTCGCGGGCAAGCCACGGCGTCGCATGGATCAGCGCCAGGGTGTCCTGCAATTGGTCGCGGAAACCGTAGGCGCCGCCTGACTGATAATAGCCGCTGCGGCCCCAGAGCCTGCAGGACAGGGTCTGGTAGACCAGCCAGCCGTTGGCAAGCACGTCCAGCGCGGGGTCCGGCGTTTCCACATGCACCGCCCCCAGGATGCGGTTCCAGTGTTCCCACACCGTTTCCAATGCCTGCCGCGCGCCCGCCTGCCCGCTGAATCGCTGGATGAACTGCCGCGCTTCGTCGGCGTCACGGGCCGCGCCGAATACGAACACGATCTCGCGCTCTTCCCCTTCGGCCAGTTCGATCCGGGTCTGTACCGCGGCGCACGGATCCAGGCCCGCACCGGTCCTGCCTGACAAACGCCTGCGGCGCATCGCCGCCGGGCCGGCCAGCGATCCGTTGCGGCCGATGAACTCGGTGCGGTTTCCGCTCACCGACCGCTCCCGCTCGCTGACCTGCGCAAAGACCACCCGATTGGCGCATTCGCGGCCGTACGCATTGCGGGCATACAGCGCCCCGTTCTGCGGGTCCGTTTCGGTGACAATGTGCATCAGATTGGCGTGCCGCCACTCGCCCAGCACCAGCTCCCAATACCCGGTCAGCGATAGGCTGCGGGCGCGCTTCGACTGGTTGCGCAGCTTGACCACCGCGAACTTCACCGGTGCGTCCATGGCTACGTAGGTGAACAGTTCCGAAGCAATACCGGCTTCGTAATGTTCGAACACGCTGTAGCCGAAACCGTGCCGGCACACATAGCCGGACCGGCCGCGGGCGGGCAACGGCGTCGGCGACCAGAACGCACCCGTTTCCTCGTCGCGGATGTAGAACGCCTCGCCGCTGCTGTCACACAGCGGGTCATTGTGCCAGGTGGTCAGCCGGAACTCGTGCGCGTTTTCCACCCACGTATAGGCGCTGCCGCTCTCGCTGACGACCGTGCCGATGTGCGGGCTGGCGATGACATTGGCCCACGGCGCCGGCGTGCTCTGGCCCGGTTCGAGGGTGACGACGTATTCGCGACCGTCGGGGGTGAAGCCGCCCAGGCCGTTAAAGAAAATGCGTTCGCGCGCCGCCAGCGGATAGACCGGTTCAGCGGCCGCGTGCTGCGATGGTTCCAGAAGGTCCGACACACGCTCTCTTGACACACGGCGTTCCACCTGCTCGACCAGAGCCTCGGCCGTATCGGTGAACACGACGCGGGCGACCGTCTGGAACAGGACCCGCTCATCCTCGGAGAGCTCTTCGGCGCGCCGCACGAAGACCCCTCCCGGTTTGTCGATAATTTGCGCTTCGGGACCCGCGTTGATCAGCCCCATGATCTGGTCCTGCAGGACCGCCCGGTAGCCCGAGAAATCCTCGTTCACGATCACCAGGTCCGCGGGCAAGCCCTTCATCCGCCAATACGCATGGGCTTGCAGCACCTGTTTTACCAGGTCGATGCGGTCCAGGTCGCCGATGCGCAGCAGGACGATGGGCAGATCGCCCGAGACGGCAAAACGCCAAAGCCCGGACTGGCCAAGCTGGTTGCGGGCAATAATGCCGGGCGCGGCGCGGCGCAAGGCATTGCCGTAAATGACGGAAGTGGCCAGGCGGCCATAGACCTGCGCGTCGGCTTCGGTGGCGCTGAGATGGCGCAGCACCTCCTGACTTTGGAACCATGCCATTTCAAAGGCACGCTCCACGAAGTGCCGGTCACCATACTTATCAAGCAAAGCCAATGCCGCCTCGCGCGTGTCCGCGACCCCGGAGATAATCTGCACGGTCGCCGATTCGTCGGCAGACAGGGTGATGGTGCGGCGGACCGCCACGATGGGATCGAGCACCGAACCGTCAGTGTTTGACAACGCCGACGGCCTGCCACTGCTGTCCAGTACCACGGGGTTGGCCGTTGTCCGGCCCCGCCCGATGAATTTGGCGCGGTCGGTCTCGTACGACGGCTCATCGGCAACAGCGCCAGGCGCTGCCAGCAGGTGAAACATCCATGGCACCTGCTCCCCCGGTGTGCGGCGGCGGCGCGTGCAGAGGATCGCCTGCCGGTCGGGCAGGATCTCGGTCTGTACAAACAGGTTGCTGAACGAGCGATGGGCCAGGTCGGCATGCAGCAGCGCCAGCACGACCTCCGCGTAGCTCGTTATCTCGATATGACGGGTACGGGACGACAGGTTGGTGAGCGTGACACGGCGGATCTCGACGTCGTCCTCGGGTGAAACGCTGATCTCGGTGTGCGCTTCGATCGCCTGATCGCGCCGCCGGTATTCAGCGCGCGCCTCTACGAAGATCGCCTCGTAGTGATCGGCCTTGCGCAGTGTCGGTTGATGCGCGGTCGACCAATACCGCCCCGTGTCGCGGTCGCGCAGGTAAATGAAGGTGCCCCAGCAGTCCGACGTTGCGTCCTCGCGCCAACGGGTGACTGCCAGGTCGCGCCAGCGGCTGTACCCTCCTCCGGCATGGGTCGCCATGACGTGGTACCTGCCGTTGGACAACAGGTGCACTTCAGGTATGGGCGTGTTCGGGTCGGTAAACACGCGCATGATCCCGGCCTCCTCCGCGGCGGGGGGGCGCGCGACGGCGCTCACTTCAGCTGCGTGCGGGTGCAGCGTAGCGCCCTTCTTCGGCACACGCTCCTGCAGGAGCAGTTCAGTGGCCTTTACCAAAGGCGCGGACATGAATCGCCGCTGCATCGGCCGGTTGAGCAATACATGCCCGAAGGCCAGCAGGCTCATGCCCTGATGATGCGCCATGAAGGTGCGCACAATGGCGTGATGCTTGCCCCGCGGCACCCGCGACGGCGTATAGTCGATCGCCTCGTAGAACCCATAGGCGCCGAGGAAGCCTTCGCCGGCCAGCGTCTGCAGGTTGCGGCACGCTTCCCGCGGCGCCACCGTCAGCGCCAGCGCGCTGGCGTAAGGGGCGATGACCAGGTCGTCTCCCAGCCCGCGCTTGAAGCCCAGTCCGGGCACGCCGAACGCCCGATATTGATAGACCTGACTGGCATCGGTGGCGTTGTAGCAGGACTCGGAAATGCCCCACGGCACGGCGCGTTGCCTGCCGTATTCGATCTGGCGCGACACCGCGGCCTTGCCGGTCTGCTCCAGCAGGGTATTCTCGTAACTCGGCATCATCAGCTGCGGCATGAGGTACTCGAACATCGAGCCGCTCCACGAGATCAAGCTCACGTCGCCGCCATGACTGGTCAGCAGGCGGCCCAGCGAAAACCAATGCTTCTGCGGCACCTGTCCCTGCGCGATGAGCAGAAAACTGGCCAGGCGCGCTTCTGATGCCAGCAGGTCGTAGCAGGACGTATCGCGGCGCCGTTCGCCCGCGTCGTACCCTATGGTCAGCAAGCCGCGCGATGTATCGTAGAGAAATTCAAAATCCATCACCGCCAGTTCGCGGCAACGATCGACCAGCTCGTCGATGATCCTGAGCCGCTCCAGCGCGGAAGAAGAAACCGCCCCCTCTCCTGCCAATTCCGCCAGTGTCGGGATGGCGCTGAAGTGACGCGGCCCGGCCAGGAATCTCAGGTCATCCCGCAGCGCGCGAACTTGCCGGTCGAAGGCCTGCGCCCAATAATACAGTTCGCCCCCGATGGCACTATCCGCCGTCAGCCAGGCAACCAGCCCCCCACTGTCGCGAAGGATCTCATCGAGCACCCTGGCGGCGGCAGCCGGCGTCTGCTCCCCGTTCAGCGTAAGCGCGTGCAGTCTGTCCTGCAGAAGCCTGATCTTCTTCACCAGATCCGGTGCCGGTGACGAGGGGACCTGTTCGGCAAGCACCTGCAGGGTGTCCTCAAGCCCCTGAAACGCGTTTGATGACAGCACCGGCTGATCCTTCAACTCGGCCAGTCCGGCTTGCAGGGTGAGCAGGCTGCCGGCCAGGTTGCCGCTGTCCACCGAAGAGACGTAGTGCGGATGAAGCGGTTTCAGCGTGCGCGTGTCATACCAGTTGTAAAAATGGCCGCGGTAGCGTTCCAGCTTTTGCATGGTAGCCAAGGTGTTCCCGGCAAGCCGCAGGAATTCTCCGGCGGGAATATAGCCGAGGTCGTACGCAGCGAGGTCCGCCAGCAGCGACATGCCGATATTCGTGGGCGAGGTGCGCGAGGCGATGGTCGGAGCCGGAAATTCCTGGAAGTTATCGGGCGGCAGCCAGTTGTCCTGCGGACCGACAAACTCCGCGAAAAAGCGCCACGTTCGCCGGGCCGACGCCCGCAGGAACGCCCGTTGCTCGGCGGTCAAGTCCGGTTGGGGGGACACCAGCGGCATGCTGATCCACCAGCCGACGGCCGGCGACGCCAGCCAGAGCAGCAAGACGGGCGCACAGAAGAGCAACTCCGCCGGCCGGATGAACCCCAGTGCGAGGGCCAGCGCCGTCGCCAGAACAGGCGCGGCCCACATCTCCCTGAAAAAATCGGTCAGCGTACTGCGCGCGTTGCGTCGTGCATAGGACCGCATATGCCAGAGCAGCAACCCGCGCCGGGTGAACAGCATGCGCACACCCGAGCGCAGGATCGCATCCAGGAAGATCAGCGTATCGTAGGGCAAAAAGACCAGCGTCAGCAAAGCAAGCACTATGGCGCGGCCCGCGGATCTGCCGGTCAGGACCAGGTGTACCAGCCAATCACGTTCTTCAGGCTTACGAATGAATTCGATCACGGCCCCCAGCAGGGTGGGCAGGAACAGCACACCCGCCACCAGCAGGGTCCGGAACCACGCCGCTCCCGGACCAAACAGCCAACCACCTGCCAGCAAGGCAAGCAGCGACGGCGGCACGAGGCTGCGCCGGAGGTTGTCGAAAATTTTCCACCTTGACAAAGCGGTGAGCGAGTTCGGCTGCCGCTTCGCCTTCGGTCCCTTTGAACCATTTGATCCGGGCTGCGCGGGAGGTCCGGGCACGCGCGGGAGCAGCCAGCCGGCGATCTGCCAGTCGCCGCGTACCCACCGGTGCCGCCGGCTGGCCTCCATAGCATAGCTGGCCGGCTGCTCTTCAATGAGGTCGACGTCGGTCACCAGCGCCGAACGGGCATAGCCGCTTTCCAGCAAGTCGTGGCTGAGAATGAGGTTCTCCGGAAAGCGTCCGTCGACGGCCTGACGAAAGGCGTCCACGTCGTAGATGCCCTTGCCGATGAACGACCCCTCCCCGAAAATATCCTGGTAGACATCCGATACCTCGCGCGTGTAGGGGTCGATGCCGGACTCTCCCGCGAAGAGCTTCGCAAACCGTGACCGGCCCGCGCTGATCAGGCTGATCGAAGCGCGTGGCTGCAGGATCGCGTAGCCTTCAACAATGCGTCCCTTGCCGGCATCGTACACCGGCCGATTGAGCGGATGAGCGATGTTTCCGATAAGGGTGCGTGCCGTATCGCGGGGCAGTTGCGTGTCGGTATCCAGGGTGATGACGTACTTGATGGAACCGAGGAGGGACTGATCGCCGACAATATCCGAGAATGCGGTTTGTGCCCCTCCCCGAAGCAAGGCATTGAACTGCTCCAGTTTACCGCGCTTGCGCTCGTATCCCATCCACACCCCTTCGTAGGGGTTCCACACCCGGGGCCGGTGAAACAGATAGAAGATGCACGGGCGGTCCTCGCCATAGGTCTCGTTGAGCGCCTGGACCGCTGCGCGCGCGTGAGCGATCAGCGCGTCATCGTCCGGCATCGTTTGCTTTGGTGCGTCGCGGAAATCCGTCAGCACGGCGAAGAACAGGTTCGGATCGCGATTACCGAGATAGCGGATCTCCAGGGCTTCGAGAAGATCGTCGGTCTCCTGCAGACTGCTCAGCAAGGTAGGGACGATCACCATGGTGCGGTGAATGGATGGAATGCCCTGCGAAAAATCTAATCGTGGCAGTGCGCGAGGCGGCAGGACAAGCGTGACCAGCAGGTTCACCAGCGGGACGGCCAGCGCCGAGACGCCGATGAGGCCGGTGATCGCAAAGAACCACCACCGCCAGTCACTGAGGCCCGACCCGTTGAATGAAAAAAGCACGACCGATGTCGAAAGCAGCGTGAGCAGCAGGATCGGCCCAAGGTAGAGGAACAGGCGGAGATGCCGGCCCGCACGAGAGGCCAGCATTTTCAAGGACAAACGGCGGCCGACCGCCTGCTCCAGGAGCCGTCGTCCGTGATCTATCAGGTAGTATCCCACATGCGCGGTGCGGTCGCTGACGCCCGATCGCTCCGCAGCAGCGTGCGCGAGAGCTATGGCTTCGCGTGCCACCGCCGGCTCACTGTACGAACTGCTCCGCGCCATATCTTCAATGACATGCCGGTACCGGTCGCGGGTGGCGAAATCCTGGCCCACGTGCATTCCCGCCGGGTCCTCGCGCAAGGTCTGTTCGACGACGCTGAGCGACTCGACGTAATTTTTCCAGTCCATGGCGCCGATGAAGCGCAGGCTGCCGATGCTGTTTGCGATGGAGATCTGGTTGGCCGCGGCCGTTCGGCCGGCCGCCTCCGACAACTGCGTTGCGGTCACCCCTTGTTCGAATAGTTGTTGCTCGACCCAGGTTTGCACGAACGCCATGGCGGGCCCCTGGACCTGGAGCCGTGCGTAAAATTCCTCCACAAACGGCGCGGTCAGAGGCACATCGGCATAGGCAAACTCGGCGAGCAACTGGATAAGCTGTTTCGGCTCCCGTTCGGCCGCCGCGAGCATGCGGTCCGCCCAGGTGATGGCCGCGTCGCGCTCCTCGCGGCGGCGGGCGATACGCAATCCGACGCGGCGAAGGTTTTCCAGCAGCGCCAACTGCAGCATAATCGGGAATGCCCACAATTCTCCCAGCTTTAACGGTTCAACGATCTGGTAGGCAACAACGAATTGGGTGGCGTTGTCGCTGTCGACACGACCGTCCATGTGAGAGATCAACTCCAGCGCCAGGTCATAGATGCGGGGGAAACCGGCTGACGGGCCATCAGCCAGTCGAGGCAGCTGCCGGCTGTACCCGCGCGGCAGATGCCGGCGCGCCAGGCTGATCTGCTGCTCGATGAGATAGAAATTGTCGAGCAGCCAGGCCTCTGCCGGCACGACCCGTTGGCCCTGCGTGGCCGCGGCTGTCACGACGTCATAGGCCGCCAGCAGTACGCGCGCATTGTCGGCCAGCCGTGGCAGCAACCGGTCCGGTCCCGGACGCGGATCTATTCTATGCCGGCCGGCCAGCGTTGCCGCGTGACGCTTCAGCTGCTCGATGCTGAACAGCTCCGAGCGCAGCAATTCGGTATCCCCGCCGCTCCGCAGCGCATTCCGTGCACGTGCCGAAAATCCGAAATCTTTGATGAGCATTATTTTTCCCCGATCGAACCTTCTGCAAAGCACAAAGGCAGGTCTTGAAATACAGAATCAGTTATTAATCGTCTCAAAATAGAAACGACATAACCTGAACACACCTCCCCAACCCCTTTAACATCTCCCTTCACCCCTGCCCCTCTCCCCCAGTGGGAGAGGGAAAAAGGGAGAGGGGACTTTATCATCGAGGGGCTACACAACACTCCCTCCCCTTGTCAAGGGGAGGTTAGGTGGGGTGGTTCGCTCGTTTTTTTGTGCATTGATGTCTATACTATTTTGAAACCGTTAATAAGACCTGACAAGAGGCGCTTACTGAAGGATAGAGCTGCAATTACCATAAAAAAAGAGGACTCACCCCCAAGGAGTGATCCTCTTAAAGTCTAGCACGATTTGTTGAAAACTGAGGGAAAGCACGCGACGAGGCGCGAAGAACGTGATGGGGCCTGGTTCGGCTTGTCTAAGCCTTAGGGTCACCCGGCTGCGATGGATAGAGACGGCTTAGACGTGAGTTAAGGCAGGGAATCTTTTTATCTTCTTTATCTCTTTTGCAGTTGATGAGTGGGTTACATGATATAAATCCCACGCCAGCTGTAAATTAAGCCAAAACTGCGCCTCCATGCCTAATAGTTTCTCCAGACGAAGTGCTGTGTCAGGAGTGATCCCCCGCTTCGCATGAATCAGTTCATTAACACGAGGATATGAAACTCCGAGCTTTTCCGCCAACTCGCTCTGTGTTATTTTTAGAGGCTTGAGAAACTCCTCCAACAGCATTTCGCCGGGATGCGTCGGTGGACCATATTTAGGTATGCGTACCATCTTCTTCTCCTTCACGCTTCAGTGGTAATCAGTAATCTCGACGTTTTCCACGCCATCATCTGTCCAAACAAAACAAACGCGGAACTGTCCATTAATCCGGATACTGTGTTGACCCTTCCGGTCATTCTTAAGGGCTTCCAAAAAATTTCCGGATGGTATTTTCATAGATTCCAGGGAAACTATGCCATTAAGTTGATCGAGTTTTCTTTGTGCAACTCGCCAGATTTGCTGCGGACAGGCCTGTCGGGCCTCTCTGGTGTTTTTCCTGTCAAAGATGTCCTCTGTGCCCTTGTCTCGGAACGATTTTATCACCTGGCAGCCTCATCGACTTAGTTTTTCACCATGTCAAATTATAACGGATACCGTTATATATGGCAACAGCTATTTTGCCGTCACCCTCGGATTACTAACGATCTCTTTTGAAAAGCCTTAGGGTCACCCGGCTGCGGTCAGGATCTCGGTGCGCGAGGTGTCCGCTCATCTTGAACACATACGGAAGTCTCTTTTTCTTCCGTCGATCCGGCATTTGAAGATCGTGCCTGCGGAATGCAAGAAGTGCGGTTTTATCTTTGCAAAGCGCGAGAAACAGCGAAGGCCGGGGAAATGTCCCGTGTGCAAAGACGAGTCGATCCAGAAACCGCGATTCGTGATCGAGGGAAAAAAGGGATGACACGCCGGTCACGCGCCGCTTATTGGCGCGTCGCTGTGGTCCGACTTGTTGGTTCTTCTCATTTCTTGTGTGATAAAGTCTGAAGGAACTGTTGGGCTGCGGCTTCGCCCTTATCAAGGTAAATTTCGTAATATTGTTTGTCGATCTCATCTGCCATATCGGTTTCTTGAATATCTATTGTCCGCGCCCCGCATGCAAATGCTACGTCTCTTCTTTTCTTGATTTCTGCCCGAATGGCATCATCACCGGTTGTTTGATTTAATGATTCGGATTGCGTATGCAAACTAAAAAGACTCTCAAGGCAGGTCAAACTTGATGTTTCTAAGTTCTTCCCCATGACCATGCATGCATCTTGGGCGTCTTGGCCAAGTTCTTTTTTTAGATCCCTGCACAGATGTCGTAATTTGAGGTAGAAGGCAGCATTGTTTGAATTCCAAAATGCAAGTTCACGAGCTTGACGTACTCCGCACTTATTCATCTCGGCGACGTGGGCAATTGAAAAAAATCTTTGACTAGAGTAGCCATTGAATTTATGTGAGTTACCTTTCTTAATTTGATCCAAGGCGATTTGATCGGCGTGTTCTTCCCAGAGAAGTAATCCATTCAAGTAATAAGACAGGGCATTATCTTTATCATCTTGCAGCAGCTTTGCGATATTTTCTTTAAAGGGGGCTAAAGGTAAAGCACGACTCGGATCCAAATTGTAATTCAGTAACGTTATCGTCGCTACGCCTTTTGGAGATTCAATACGACTGGCTGATTCTAGCAAATCCTTACCTACGCTCGAAGTAGGATCGCTCGCCAGGTTTACTATCCCGGTTCCCAGCAATAAATTAGGATCATTGCTCGTCCTAACTAAGCGCAATTCTTTTTCCGAAAATTGTTTACAGTTGCCAATTAATCTATCTGGCTGGCAGTTCTCGGATTCTGCTGCCTTCACGACTGAAATCCAAGGAAATGATGCCGACATTACAGCAAGTAATATGACTATACGGTGTATCTTCATTTTTCTCCTAAAACTAACACGCCGGTCACGCGCCGCTTATGGCGCGTCGCTGTGGACCGGCAGGTTAATCACTGAATATCCATACATCATCTGCAATATCGGCGTTTTTTAAACAAATCTGACCTGAACAACTGGAAACTTTATATCTAGGTTTTGTTATGATCTCTTTTTTGCCAAGGAAAGATTGTTTTGTTACTTCATAACTGTGGCTGTCATCGTCGATGATTAAAAAGCCATTTATCATTTCAAATTGATAAATCTCAGGTTGATATGGTTTCCTAAAATTATTTATTCTATTAAGATCGAGATATAAACTGTGATCCTTAATGTATTGACCGTTTTTAATTTGAATGAATCCGTATACGGTTTTTTCTAGATACTGACTCTTCCGATAGTAATAACCTTCTTTGATTACGCTTTCTTTCGAACACGACGATAATAATAAAATGGCCATACATATTATCAGAACGATTATTGAGTGCTTTCTCATATTATTATTTCTGATTAACACGCGGATCACGCGCCGCCTCTTGGCGCGTCGCTGTGGACGCTCAGGTTGGTATCACCCTGTATGTCTTTCCTTGCCTGTAAAATGAACTCGTCAAGGCTTGTGACTATTTTAGAATGCGATTCTTGCGCAATACGCGCATAAGCCTCAGCATTGAATGGCAATTTCAATTCTGCGCGGACGGCCGCGAGTAGAGGAATAATCAACCTGCCTAGCTGACCCTCGGCAAAGCTACATTCCTTAGTAAATTGCATTTCCTCTTCAAACGACTCTTTTATGAGTTTTTCGTGTTCCAGCAAAGCATCATCAACCTGTTTTGTGTTAAATAGAAAATTCCCCTCAATAGCGGCAAACTTGCTTTTATCTGCTAAACCCGACAGATTCATTTCTTTTGCCAACTCTACCATCCGATCTCTTTCAGCACCACATCGGCTCACTTTGTCCATGAGAGAATTAGCATGGTTACGTTTATTGACTAGAGGAATTCTGATTGCAAACAGACGCATCATGATCGCGCTAAGTTCTGTATTGAAGCGGACCAAAGCCTCGTTAGTTGCATCGCCAGCGATAAGGTTTGCCTTCGCTATAGCCGGTGATGTTTTGATCCAGTCGCTAAGCAAGATCTCTTGAGGAATACTGATATCCGCCAATCGGCCAATCGTCATTAATCCGACTGATACCGCCTCGGTGGCCGGAAGATAAATATCCCGACGAAGTGCAAGTTGTCTTTCTTCGCTTTTAACCTCCCTATCATGCCTAAGCTGTCTTTCAAGGCGATCTGCCTGGGCTCGATTGCTAATGAACACCCCTAGCAGCGTGAACAGAGAACCAGCTAGTACACCCCAGAATGTCGCCGGAATGCTTTCTATTATCGCAGTGATAGTTTGCCACATGCCTAGCTTACTCCAATCCTGATTGAGGGGCGCCCCGGGGTCGCCCCTCTGAGAAGTGACCTTGTGCCAATGGGAAGAGCATCGTAAAACGCCTAAAGGTACGGCGTGGTTAGAACTTTATCTCTTTAACTTTAGGCCCTTTACTCGGCTTGAGATTGTGCCCTCAACCATAAAACAAGCAAAGATATGAGGAAGCCCGAGAAGCCGCAGACCATAGCATCAGAGGGGCCAAAGAGCCCACCGAAAAAGCCCCCAAGAATCGTCCCGAGAAATGCAGGCAATATTGCCTTTCGCACGCCTATTTTCCTGAGAAATACAATATAACCAAGTGGTGCCAGAGCTATGCCAAAGAAACTGCCATACATGATTCCGAGACCGACGATACCCCAGTCCCAGGCACCGATAAAGTCTGAACCCGTTGTGCCGCCACGACCGATCAGTGTGTTGAATGAAAGAATAAGAATTCCACATATAGAGCCGCCAATGACACCCAAGGCAAAAGATAGCGGCAGATCGGGTGTGTTCCAATATATGGTCTTGATCTTCGTCAGTTCCCTTGCAAAGAATTTCATCCTTTACCCGCAGGACTAACGACGAGTTGAGCCGCCATAGGCGGCTCGAACGACTCGTTAACCCTCTTTTTGAAGAGTGTACTTCATGTTTTGTTCAGGTCAATAGCAAGGTGGGGCTGGTTCACTTCGGCTCCAGTAACCCACCTATTATGGTATTGTGCGAAGTGCTTCAGCTTTGCCAACACATCAGGCTTGCCGATATTATTTTGAATGGCAAGGGTTATGCCCTGCTTGATATGATAAAGCACATTTTGTGCATTCCCGAAAACACGAAGGCTCCTGTAAATATCAAGACAGTAGTAATCATCCTCTTCATCCTTGTAAAAATATTTATCGATGTTCGGGTAGCCAATTTTGCCGAGATATTGCAACACGTGTTCATCCATCACTATCCTAGGGGTCTTCGCTACATTTTTTTCTAGTTGGACAGCCCGGTTAAAAGCCTCGCTAAAAATAAAAAACTGCCGGTCACGTTCACTTTCGTAATGGTTGCCATAGGAAATACCGCCTCTTAATGTATACCCCATTTTACTAATAAAGAGGGTGGAGAGCATGACCATTGCTGAAAAGAGGGTTTCAATGCAATTGCCAACTGTTGTTTTCTCGTCATACGACCTGCAATGGAAATTAACCGCTGATACAGGTAGGGTAAAGATAAAACTATCTGAGATGCATCTTACCCTGATTGCACTCACCACCTTGGAATAGTATTCCTGGATTTCCGGATCGGGTTCACCAGTAATATCTTCTAGTTCGAGTTCTGCCAGTTTCCGCATGGCGTCGACGACTACGCCATAGAATAAGTTCTCCATCCCTCTAACGAGTTCGGGTTTAGCGGCCACCCGCTCGACAAGATCTCGATATCCTAATATGTCGATAAATACAACAATAGCATTGTCTAACACATTGCCATTAGATATCTGCTCGGGCATCACATCCTCCAGCCATGTCCAAACTCATGGCCGGTCACCTCGACCATCTGTTTTAAAAGTTAACCAGTGATTATCTAGCCGCAGCCGGCTAGGAAAGAACGATTTTTCGGTTTTTACCAGCCCTAGCAAGAATGATACCCTAACTCCGTATTTGGGCGACGGAGCTTGAAAGCAAGCCTGATAGATAAATACGAATACAGTTGCTCGGGAAGAATACAGCGAGTCTGCAAGGGAGTGGCTCGATTATAGATACATTGCGTGAATTGTCAAGAATTTCGGCGGGCTATTTTAAGGGGATACGGGATGAGCCGTTCGCTCAGCGCACAAAATCCTGGAAAAAGCATTTTTGGACGCGGATAAAATCGGATAAACGCGGATAAAGACAGACAGTTAAACCTTGTTGATGCAAAAAAAAAGGATCATCTTTACGGTGAAGGGGCTTAACCGACTGAAGACCTGGTTTGATCTGCGAAAATCTGCGTTCATCTGCGTCCAACTGCCGTTTTTAGGATAATAGATAACAGCGACCACGAGACCGATGGCAATAACGATCCGGCGCAGGGTGACCGGTTTGATTTTGCCTGCCAACCAGCCGCCCAACGCTCCTCCGGCCAGGGCACCGACCGCCATGACTTCCCGCAGCAATTCTGAGCGAGAATCCGGCTTTGTCGTGTTTAGTCCTGGATCCGATAGAATACTTCGGGGATGACGGTCTGTGGGAGAGGGTTGGTCGAGAGGGGGCTTTCCGGGATGTTGCGCTATCCCTTCAACGCCTCCAACTCATCCCACCGCTTATACGCCGTAGCCAGTTCCTTCTCCACCGTCTCAAGACGCGCCTTGGTCGATGCGACCTTGGCCCCGCTCTCCTTGTAGAAGGCGGGATCGCCCATGGTGGCGATGATCTGCTGCTGCTCGGCATCGAGCTCCTCGATCCGCTTCGGCAGTGCTTCGATCTCTTTCTGTTCCTTGAAGGTCAGCTTGCGCGGCTTCTCTTTCTGCGGCGCGGGCGCTGCCTTCTTTTCTTCGGCCCTGACCGGCGCGACAGGTGCCTGCGCTTCTTTCTTATTTTTACTCTGGCGCAGCCAGTCGTCGTATCCGCCCACGTACTCGTTCACCTGACCGTCGCCTTCGAACACGAGCGTGTTGGTGACGACGTTGTTGATGAAGGCGCGGTCATGGCTCACGAGCAGCACCGTGCCGGGATAGTCCATCAGGAGCTCTTCCAGCAGGTCCAGCGTCTCCATATCCAGGTCATTGGTCGGTTCGTCCAGCACCAGCACGTTCGAAGGCTGGGTGAACAGCTTCGCCAGAAGCAGCCGGTTCCGCTCGCCGCCGGACAGCACCTTCACGGGGCTGCGCGCGCGGGCCGGTGCGAACAGGAAATCCTGCAGATAGCCGATGATATGGCGCTGAATGCCGTTAACGGTCACCTGGTCGCTGCCGTTGGCCACGTTGTCCTGTACGGTCTTCTCGTCGTCGAGCTGAGCGCGGTGCTGGTCGAGATAGGCCACCTGCATGTTCGTGCCGAGCTTGAGTTTCCCTTTTTGTGGCTTCAGCTCACCCAGCAGGATCTTGAGCAGCGTGGTCTTGCCCGAGCCGTTGGGCCCGATGATGCCGACCTTGTCGCCCCGGATGATGGTCGTTGAAAGGTCGCGAATAACGGCCTTGTCCCCGAAGCTGTGGCCCACGCCTTCCGCCTCGACCACCATTTTGCCCGTGCGCTCCGCTTCCTGGATCTGGATGTTCACGGTGCCGATCTTTTCGCGCCGCTCGCTCCGTGTCCTGCGCAAGGACTCGAGAGCGCGCACGCGGCCTTCGTTCCGGCACCGCCGCGCTTTGACTCCCTGCCGCAGCCAGACCTCTTCTACCGCAAGCTTTTTATCGAACTTGGCGTTCTCAATAGCTTCGGAATCGAGCGCCGCCTGCTTCAGATCAAGATAGGACTGATAGTTGCCGGGCCAGCTCGTAAGCCTGCCGCGGTCGAGATCAACGATGCGCGTGGCGATCTTCTGGAGCAACGCCCGGTCGTGGGTCACGAACAGCAGCGTCCCGCCAAAGGTAAGCAGGAACTCTTCGAGCCATGAAATGGCGGTTATGTCCAGATGGTTCGTGGGTTCGTCCAAAAGCAAAAGGTCCGGTTCGCCTGCCAGGGCCTTTGCCAGAAGCACCCGCCGCTTGAGCCCGCCCGAGAGCTCCGAGAACTCGGCGTCTTCAGGAAGCTGCAGCCGCGTCAGGATCTCGTCCACCTTCTGCTGCATCTGCCACCCGCCGGCTGATTCGAACTTATGCTGCACGTCCTCCAGCTCTGCCATGAGCTTATCGCTGTGGTCGTGGGCCAGCCTGGCGTTCACATGATGGTATGCGGCAAGCAGTTTCCCCTGCTCGCCGAAGGCGGAAGACACCACGTCGAACACGCTGCCGAACAGCGCCTGCGGCACTTCCTGCGTCAGGAGCGTGATCTTCACGCCCTGTTGGAAAACGATCTTGCCGCCGTCGGGCTTCACTTCGCCCGTGATGAGCCGCATGATCGTGGACTTGCCCGTGCCGTTCCTGCCTACCAGGCAGACCCGCTCGCCCCGGTCAATGGAAAGATCGGCGTTCTCGATCAGAAACGGTCCGCCGAAGCTGACCTTGACGCTCTGTAAACTGACTAAAGCCATGAAATACCCCGTTCTTTACTGCCTGTTTGTGCCCGCACAATGTACCCTGTGGCGTCTGGAATTGCAACTGAAATCAGGGGATCAGCAGCAAATAAGCCGAATTATAGATCCTGGGAACTGACGCAACGGCATTTGGACGCAGATAGACGCGGATCTTCGCAGATGAAACCAAACATTCATACTGACCACAATCGAAATGGATTTGTTGTCCGTCATTATCCGCGTTTATCGGTTCTTATCTGCGTCCAAATGTTCCTTTCACGAAGTTCTGTTTGAAATTCTAAATTTATGCTATATTTCTTTCAATTTAAAACAGCTTACAAGGAGGTCTTTCAGCGTGCAATTCATCCAAAAACTTGTCATCATTTTTACCATCGCGATTCTGGTCTTTGCAAATGGCTGCAAGTCAGACACGCGGAACAAAGAAAACGCGACTCCGGCCCCGGTAAAAAGCAGCATCGTTGACTTTCCCGGCATGCAACTGCGCCCCGGCAGCGATAAGGCTTCGTTCACGCTGATCGGCCGCATCAGAAACAAGTCGGCGCAGCAGACGATCACCGAAGTAAGGCTCAGGCTCACCATGGAGGACGTGCTTGCCACCGGCGCCACGACGACCGTTGGAGACACCCTCGTCATCCTGCGGCAGGAACTTCCCCCGGGCCAGTCGAAAAGCTTTTCAGAAAACGTCGCATTCGGGAAGCTTCCTTCACCAAAGGGCAGACATGAGTGGAATTATTCAATCACAGGGATCAAGATAAAGGAATGAAAGAGCGGGAAATCATCGAAGGACTGAAGACCATCTGCAAATGCAAGGGCATCCGGAAGAGCGTGTTCGTCAAACTTATCAATGGCGGCATGATGACGGTCCAAGGACTGCAGAAGGCCACTGGTGCGGGCGCCGGCTCGTGCAAGGGCAAGCACTGCACGGAGCGAATTGAGGAATTGATCGGGAAGTATTCAGGTTGAAGGTTGTAAGGCTGAAGACTGAAGGTAGTAAAGCGGGGCCTGAATCCTCTAGCAGGTTGTTGAAAAACGATTTTCGCAGGCTAAAGCCTGCGGCTACGAAACGGGAACGTATTGATTTTGTACATTGTAGCCGCACCCTTTAGGGTGCGTTTGTGTCATATCGAGCCTTTTTCAACAGCCTGCTAGAGTTCGGATTTTTGTGAACGAACGATCATCCTCTTCTCCTTCAGCCTAACTACCTGAACCTTCACCCCTGCTTCTCCGCCACATACACCACATGCCGAAGTCCGCCTCTGCCCGGACGCTGCCGGTCGATAGTAAACCCCGCAGCTACTAACCGCTTTTCAAAGGCCTCATCAGGATTTTCACCCCAGATCGCAAAAATACCCTCCGTGGTCAGAGCTGCCGCTGTTGTCTTCAAAGCCCGGCTTCCGTAAAAAGGATCGTTCACCCCATCCGTTTTGGCATGAGGGCCTTCGTAGAGATCGATGATAATGGCGTCGAACCGGTTTGTCTTCGTCTCAGCTGCCTGTCCGATCAGATAGGCAACGTCGTCAACAATGACCTTCACCCTGGGGTCCTCGACCGACCGCAGGGTAAGATCCGCCAGCGGACCGCGGCACCATCTGACCACGACCGGATTGAACTCGGCGACAACGACCTCCGCATCCGCAGGCAGCGCATCAAGCACTGCCTTGAGGGTAAGCCCCATGCCCAGGCCGCCGACGAGCACGCGCGGCTTCGGGCGCATCGCCACCTTTTTGGCTGCAAGCTCGCCCAGCACGATCTCAGAACGGTTGCTTGAGCTGTTCATCAGCACACGGCCGTTGATCATGATCAGAAAATCGCGCTCGCCCCGCCGGCGCAGTTCAAGAGGACCGTCTACGGTCTCGATCGTTTCTATTGTTTTCCACGGCTGGGCCATAGAGCACTCCTTACCCGTTATCTGACACGGACAAAAAAAGCAACGGCGTCTCTCGCAAAGGCGCAAAGCTCGCAAAGAGAACCCTTGAGTCAAAATCTTTTCTATTGGTTTTAAACTAAAAGCAAGCCGTGCTTTAAGCTTTTCTTGGCGAGCTTTGCGCCTTTGCGAGAAATAATCCTGCCGTTTTGTTTCAAATTTTACGACTACATCTTTTCGCAGACATCTTCTGGTTACGGCCTGCCACTTTACACTAATTTTACGATCGACTCAAGTACAACTGCGTTGCCTCTGCTATTGACAGCGCTCCTTCCCCATGCTACTTTGACCTCATGGCGCCGATCCTCGAAGCGAACAACATCATCAAGACCTACCCGGGCCTGCGCGCAGTGGACGACGTGAGCCTGGCGATCGAGCACGGCGTCTGCTTCGGCCTGCTCGGCCCTAACGGCGCAGGCAAGACCACGCTCATCGAGATCATGGAAGGGATCAGGCCCTTTGATTCCGGTACGATCCAGTACAAAGGCGCACCCGTGGACGGAAAGTTCCGGCAGGAAGCCGGCATCCAGTTCCAGGTCACGTCGCTCCAGGAATTCCTGACCGTGCGCGAGACCCTGAAACTCTTTCGGGACCTGTACCCAAGGACCATGGACCTGGACGAGGTCATCAAACTCTGCAGCCTCGAGGAGTTCCTCGACCGCGACACGCGCAAGCTCTCGGGCGGCCAGCGCCAGCGGCTGCTCATGGCCCTGGCGATCATCAACGACCCCGAGGTGCTCTTCCTGGACGAACCCACGACGGGACTGGACCCGCAGTCGCGCCGCAATTTCTGGGACCTCATCAACCTCGTCAAGTCGCGGAACAAGACCATCGTGCTGACCACGCACTACATGGACGAGGCCTACACGCTCTGCGACGAGATCGCGATCATGGACCACGGGAAGCTCATCGCCCGGGGCACGCCCGCGCAGTTGCTGAAGGAACACTTCGGCAATGTGGTGCTGCAGTTCCCGGATGAGGATGTCGCCGGCAAGCTGGAGGGGCTTCGGCTGTGTACGGCGACGCGGGCGGGATGGTGCGAGATCCAGACCCACGATGTGGACCTGACGATCAAAACGCTGCTGGAGCATGGGGTGTCGCTGAAGCGAATGAACATGCGCTCCTGGAGCCTGGAAGACCTGTTCATCGCGCTCACGGGGCGGGAGCTAAGAAGCTGATGCCAATTGCGAATTGCGGATTTATAATTTGAACCATGAGAAACTAAGGAATCAGATTCTTTTTAAAACGACAAGAAGTTTCCTCGCAAAGACGCAAAGCTCGCAAAAAAAGCAAGGCAATCTGATTTAAGCCCGGACTTAAAGATTTTCTTTGCGTCCTTGGCGGCTTTGCGAGAGACCGCCTTTTGGTTCCGGCTTGTCCGGGTTAGGATTTACTATGAAAAGATTTCTCGCCATACTGCACGCCAGGAACATGGAGTTCATCCGCGACGGGGCATCCCTGGGCTGGAACATCCTGCTCCCCCTCCTGCTGGTAGCCGGCTTCGCCTTTGTTTTCTCAGGCGAGCCCAAGGACCTGTTCAAGGTCGGCGTCCTGGGAGACGCTTTGCAGTTGACCGGTCCTGAAGCCGACTTTTTTAAAACGAAATATATCCAGTTCATCCCGCTCGACGATCTGGCACAAGGCATCGACAAGGTCGACCACTTCCAGCTGGACCTGCTCGTGAACCTCAATAACGGCCGCCAGTACTGGGTCAATGCAAACTCGCCCAATGGCTATATCCTTGAACGTTTGCTGAAGGCTGAAGAACGGGCCGTCTACCGCAAAGAGGTCGTCACCGGCAAGGAGATCCGCTATGTGGACTGGGTCGTGCCGGGCATCCTGGCCATGAACATGATGTTCAGCTGCCTCTTCGGCGTGGGGTATGTGATCGTCCGGTACCGGAAGAATGGATTTCTCAAGCGGCTCAAGGCAACGCCGCTCAGGCCCTTCGAGTTCCTGCTTGCGCAAATGACGTCCCGCCTGCTGCTGATCCAGACCATCACCGTGCTCGTGTATGCGGGATGCGACTACTTCATCCACTTCCAGATGCGCGGCTCCTATGCCACCCTGTTCCTGATCTCGCTGCTGGGCTCGGTCTGTCTGATCTCGCTGGGCCTGCTCGTGGCTGCCCGGCTGTCGAGCGAAGAGCTGGCCGGCGGCATCCTGAACGTCTTCACCTGGCCCATGATGCTGTTGTCCGGCGTGTGGTTCTCGCTGGAAGGCACGAATCCCGTTGTCAGGAAGGTCGCCCAGTTCTTTCCGCTGACCCACGTGGTGGACGGCGCGCGGGCCGTCATGACCGAAGGCGCAGGCTTCGCACAGGTCCTGCCGCAGCTTACCATCCTGCTCGTTATGAGCGCTGTGTTTCTTCTCGTCGGGTCATTGATCTTCAGGTGGGAATAAAAAACGGCCGGGCAACGCGGGACGATCGAAGGAGGTATTTCTTCGTCCCGAGCTGACCGGCCCGGCGGGGGGTATTGGTGTACCTTAAACGCCGTCTTTGCGAACCGAAGGTGAAGCAATCTCGTTTTTTCTGCCCGGGATGAATTCCGCAAGCTCGTGGTTCTTTTCTGCCTGATACATCGAGATTGCCGCGTCGCTCCACTCCTCGCAATGACAGCTATGGGTTCTTTTTACAAGTGCATCAAAAAATCTTCGCGTCGCCACTTTCCTGGATTCAACCACAAGCATATTCCCGCTCCAATACCATATCCTCGTACTCGGCCACAGGAGCTCCGGTGAACATGGGAATATCGCTGAATTGCTCCCGGCTGACCTCGCTGCCTGACCGGTCGCGGTATACCAGCTCATCAGTGTCGAGATCGTATTCCGGGATGCTCGGGTCCTGCCACCGTATCTGGAAGTACCGGTACATGGGCATATAGAGCCCGCCGTGGTTCTGCTCGTTCCTGAACGCATATTCCGGCATGTAACGGACATTCAACCCCAGGTGATAGTGACGAAGAAAGGCGTTGTCGCCCAGGATCGCCAGTTTGAGGAGCGGCATCTCCGGGTAGAGCTTCAGCGAAACGGCCTTCTGGGCGTGCCGGAGCCCTTTGAGATAATCGATGCTGCGGATGATCTGTTCGCGCATCACTTCCGGGGTGATCTCCGGGTCCGGGATGCTCCTGGCCCGCGTAAGGACCCCTTCCTTCAGGGGATCGAGCAGCATGATCTTCGCTTCCCGGGAATTGAGCAGCGCCTCATGCAGATCTCCCTCGGGCTCCACAAAGGACCGGTAGCCCGTCGAACCGATGATCATGACCTCCCGTGCAAATCCCAGATCGCTCTTCATTTTCCTGACCCTCCTTTTAAGAAAGATCCCATTCGTCGGCGTGTCCGCAACCATTCCGGCGCTTTTCGCCATCCGCAGGAGCTTCCGGCTTTCCCAGCTGTGTTTCACCATATTGATACAGACGATCAGCACTACGGCCGTGCTTATTTCCAGTGCTACCAGAAAGACCTTTTCATTCTCGATGAATGCCCAGAACTGGAGCAGACTCCCTGCCAGCGTACTGGCCAGAAAGGGCACACTGAAAGCCAGCGCGGCGCTTAACAGCACCACCATGACATGATACGCTATGTGTGCAAAATTTTTGATCACGGAACCCCTCTCGTTGGTGTATTGTTTTTTTCATGGATGCTCCTCTGGCTCCCTTTGTTACGACAGAACGATCATCATCGTCATCAGCGAAAAAGCGATATCAGCACCGGCAGCGTCAGCGTTCTCAGCGATCCGGTCGCTCAGCTTGGACAGGATCCGGAGACTGCGCCCTTCCATGGCGTTCAGCTTGCCGGCCGCCTTAACCAGGATAGATCGGTCCGTGGTCCGGCTTTCCATGACCGACAATATTTTCACGACGTCGCTGCTGCTCGCGGACACGGGCCCAACGAACGCTGCTCCTGCAGGCGCAGCTGCCAAGGAAGCCGACACGCTCCCGAAGAGCACAAAGAGCAGGAACACTGCAGACAAAACCATGGCCTTTGAGTAGCTCATAAGTCTGGCCATGAACTCCCCGCTGTCGCTCATGCTTTCCTTTCGATCGGAGACGAAGGAATGCGAACTGCCGGTGCCGCTTTCCAACTCCCCCTGGCCAGACGGCATGGTATTTTTTTTGTTCTCCTGCACAATAACATTCATTGCCTGCCGTACTTCGCAGGAGAAGCATTCGCGCACCGCGGCGTTCTCGAATATCCGGAATATGCAGCTGCTGCAGAAACTTTCGAGCACTTCCCGTCGTTTGAGGACGATACAGACCCCTATTTCTCTGGACATTGTTTTTCTGTTAGGATAAAAATTAACGCTCACCGCGCTCCCCTTTCGTTGTTCAGAGTTTTCTGAGTATTATTTTGCAAGCACCATGCCACCATGGGTCCGCAGGGTTAAACGACTGTTTATTAAGACGAAGTGTGCTGGATCGAGAAGCAGCGTGCGCGTCGAGACTGAAGGGTTTTCCCTTCAGCAACACCGGGCATCATGTGCCTGAACGCAGGAAAGTCATTGAGAGCAAACAGGTTATTGCGTTGTATGGTTTTAGCTACAGGCAGGTTAAGGTCGGGAGTTGTTCCGATATAGTGTCAAGAAGCAGGAAAAAATCATTCTAAAACTTTTTTGACCACGGAATACACTGACCACACGGAAGAACCAAAGCCTTTTTATTTTTTTCCGTGTATTCCGTGTGTTCAGTGGTAATAAATAATGGTTCTTTAGTGTTTTAGTTGAACTGAAGTACACACAGATATCAAAAGCGCAGATTTATTAATTAACCACGAAGCACGCGAAGTTCACGAGGATAAGCCTTAACACAGGAAATTACTTGTCTTATTTTTAGAATTTCTTCGTGCCCTTCGTGATCTCTGTGGTAAAGCTTTTTCCTGCAAGTGGAAACTACTTCCCTGAACAGGGCGGGCGGCCCGGCGACCGGAGGATGAGGCTATTTCTTGAAATCCCCGGTGTTGATCCCGTGCTTCTTCAGCAGGACATAAAAATCCGCGCGATACTTGCCGGCAAGATTGGCGGCGCTGCTCACGTTGCCCTGGGCGATCTCCAGAAGGCGGCTCAGATAGTTTTTTTCAAAAGCATCCTTGGCCTCTTTCAGCGGTTTGATCGCCTGCTCTGCGCTGACGGATTTCGAAGGCAGAATAAGGTCCTCGGAGATCACATCCTCCCGGGTCATGGCGACAGCGTATTCAATGGTATTCTCCAGTTCCCGGACATTGCCGGGCCAATCGTGGACCATGAGCCGCTGGATGGCCGCGGGCTTCAGGCCCTTCACCTTTTTGCCCATCTGCGTACCGTATTTCTTTATAAAGTGACTGACCAGGATCGGAATGTCGTCCTTTCGCTCCCGGAGCGGCGGCAGCGCAAGGGGAATGACATGGATGCGGTAATACAGGTCGTCGCGGAAGGTCCCCTGCCTGACCCCCTCTTCCAGGTCCTTGTTCGTCGCCACGATCACCCGCACGTCGACCTCCACGGGCTGGTCCGCGCCGACCGGGTGGAACTGCCGCTCCTGCAGCACGCGGAGGAACTTTGCCTGTATGGAGAGCGGCATATCGCCGATCTCGTCCAGAAAGATCGTTCCTCCCTGGGCCTGCACGAAGAGTCCGCGCGAGCTCTTGATCGCTCCCGTGAACGATCCCTTTTCGTGGCCGAAGAGCTCGCTCTCGAGCAGCGTCTCCGGAAGCGCAGCGCAATTGACCGCCACAAAGGGCCGGTCCCTTCGCTGGCCCGCAAGATGGATGGCGCGCGCCACCAGCTCCTTGCCGGTGCCGCTTTCGCCGTGAATATACACCGTCGAGTCGGTCGGCGCGATGTGCGAAATGGTCTCGAGCACCTTTTGCATGACCCCGCTGCGCGCCACGATATTCTCAAAACCATGCCGCTCTCCCAGGAGCTCTTTGAGCCGGCTGACCTCGGAGGAGAGCCGGCCGTTCTCCAGGGCGCGCTCGATATGCAGCAGCAGCTCCCGTGCATCAAAGGGTTTGGTCAGATAGGTATAGGCCCCGCGCCGCATGGCATCGACCGCGGTCTCGATGCTTCCATGGGCGGTCAGAATTATGGCCGGCATCTCCGGGTTCACCTGGCGCAGCTCTTCCATGAGCGAGATGCCGTCCTGCTGCACCAGCTGCAGGTCGATGACGGCAAGGTCGAACACGGCGCGCTGTACCGCCTCCTTTGCTTCAACCTCGTCGGCCGCGGCGGTCACCTCATAGTGCGCCGATTCCAGCCGCATCCGCATCAGCTCCAGCAGGTTCCGGTCGTCGTCAACGATCAATAATTTCGCTGTTGGCATGATCACTCCTACTTGGTCAGCGTTTTCTTCATCTCTTCGATCTGAATATCCACGCGCTTCGCTTTTTCCATGGCGTCCAGGACATCGATCCAGATCTTCGCTTCCTCGACCAGCGCGCTCCGCGGATGTTCCCGGACCAGGCGCGAAAAATAGCCCATTGCTTTCCGGTAGTCCTTCTTCGGATTGTCGTTGTGGGCGGAAAGAAGCCCCAGTTCGAAGAGCAGCATGCCGGTCCGGCGTTCGGTTCCGGAACGGGAAAGGGCGTCCTGGTATTCCCGCACCGCGCCTTCAAAATCGCCCCGGTCGATCTGTTCCCGCACGTCCAGCAGCCGGACGCAGGGCTGCGGCGCCGCCGGCGGCGGTTCCGGCTTCCGGTCGGCGCAGAGCGAATTCAACTGTGCGCAGCAGCCGGTTCCGGCAAGTGCGATGATACAGGCAATACCATAGTAAAGATACTGCCTCGTCCAACCTCGCTGTCCACCCATACCCTGCCTCCGTGATCTTGTACGATATGCTTGACGATCGCCAGCCCCAGGCCGGTCCCCTGCAGTTTCTGTGCGCCGGCAACAACAGCCTGACGATACTTGTCGAAAATGACCGCGGCATGCTCCGGCGGGATGCCCGGACCCGTGTCCCCCACCGAGATGGCAACGCCGTTCTCGATCGGGCGGGAGGCAACGGTTACGGTCCCGCCCCGGGGCGTGAATTTCAGCGCATTGCCGATCAGGTTCCGCAGCGCCTGCAGGAAGCGCTCGGCATCGAGCGGGACCAGCGGCAGAATGTTCAGGTCCTTTTCGATGGTGATGCGCTTCGCCTGTGCCAGCGGGGTGACCTCTTTTATGGCCCGCATCACCAGCGGGTTGAGGTCGGTTGTCGAAAAGTTGTACGCCACCATCCCCGCTTCGAGTCTGGCGATGTCGAGCAGGGAGTTGACGAGATCGATGAGCCGGTTGCTCTCCTCGGCGATGATGGACAGGATCTTCTTCTGTTTTTCCGTCACCTCGCCGACCTGCCCCTCCAAAAACAGGTTCGTGCCCTCCTTGATCGACGTCAGGGGCGTGCGCAGCTCGTGCGACATGAGCGCGTAGAAATCCGACTTCATCTTGTCCACGGTCTTCAGCTTCACGCACATCAGGTTAAAGGACTCGCCCAATGCGGCGATCTCGGGCGGGGAGGTCAGAGTAAGGTCGGCTTCGTAGATCCCGCTGCTGATCTCCGCCGTCTTCCGCTTCATGACGGCGAGCGGCGTGGTGATGCTCGCCGTAATGATGAGAGAGAGCACAACGCCGAAGATGAGGGCCGCTGCGGTCGTCACCATGGCGACATTGATCGCCCGGACCCCTGCCTTGTTCAACTGGTGGACCTTGCCGAAGATGCTCTTCTGGCTCAGGACCCTGACCTGCATCAGCTCATTCATCAGGGAGTCCACTGCTTTTTCCTTGTCTTCATTGTACCGGGCTGCGTCGTATTTCTTGCCGGACATGATATAGCCGGCCTCTTCATTGAACAGCGCCTGGTAGAACTGGTGAAAACCCAGGACCCGCAGAATGACGGCCCGCATCTCGGCGGTATCCGCGATCCGTGCGGCCTCATCAAGATACTGTTCGAACTGCGCGCGGGCGGCAAGGAAATTATCGTGCAGGGCCTTGTCGCGCAGAATGGTGTATTTCTTGTCATACCGCGTCTCCGACAGCAGGGCGTCGGACAACTTGTTATGGAGGTCCAGAAAAGGGTTGTCCACGAGGATGATGGAATGGGTGACATCGCGCATTTCTCCCAGCTTGCTGATGGCGTACACGCTGACACCGGTAGCCAGGGCAAGAACGATCACATACCCGACCATCAATCTGAAAAAAATGCTCCGCTTCTTCATGCAGTCTCATCCGTTCCTGTACGGTCTGCCGTTAGCAGCCCGTTTCCCGCTGAAACCTGAAGTCCCGCATAGTACACCAATTGTCACCCCAAAATAAACTGTTTTTTGTGCGGGGATAGGTTTAAGCGAGAGAAACGTTGAAATCGGAAAAATCATTTTTTAACCACGGAACACACGGACCACACGGAAAAACCAAAACCTTTGTAAGACCTCTTCCGTGTATTCCGTGTGTTCCGTGGTAATAAAAAAAAGGGAATCCGGCGTTAGGATGCATATAGGCCGCATGACATGGCCCGTCGCAGGCGAACCGATCAGAACAAGCGCGACAGTAAGGCGGGCACAGCGGTCTCGACATTCAGTATCCGCTCTCCCAGGCTGACCAGTGTGCATCCGTAAGCCCTGAGCTTTTCGATCTCATAGGGAATAAACCCTCCCTCAGGACCGATGATGAGGGTCGCAGCCTTGTCGAGGGAGCGGGGACAAGGCGCTTCCGCTGTGGGGTGCGCAACGAGGGGAATCGTATTCTGTATCACCCCCGGCAGCCTGTCCTCCACAAAAGGCTTGAACTGCCGGCACAGCGTGACCGCGGGAAGGACCGTATCGCGGGCCTGCTCAAGGCCGAGCGCCAGTTGTTCGTTGATCGCCTCCTGCTCAAGGAACGGGCTCTGCCAGAAACTTTTTTCCACGCGAAAGCAGTTGAGCAGCATGATCCGCTTGACACCAAGCGCGGCTGCGGACCGGAGCACGCGCCGCAGGACTTTGGGCCGCGGCAGGGCCAGGATGAGCGTTACCGGAAGCGGCAGCGGCGGCGCCTGCTCCAGACGCACGTCCATTTCAAGGACCGAATCATCGAGCACCGTCACCCTGCCCATGCCGATGTTTCCGTTCAGAAGTCCGACGCAAAGCTCGTCGTTAACCGACACGCGCAGCACCTCCTGCACGTGCTTAAAGCGGCGGCCGGTAAGCCGCACACGACCGTTGGGTTCAATAAAGTCCTCGTTAAACAGAAGGATAAGATTCATAAGAATTCAGGGTCCAGGTTTTCACTTCACACTTCACTCTTCACACTTCTAACTTCACTCCGTATACGCCGCGCCCCGCATTTTCTTGACACTGCCCCGCTGTTTCTTGGACTCGATCCGTCTCTCCTTCGACGCTTTTGACGGCTTGGTCTTTTTCCGCGGCGTGGGCCGCTCCGTGGCCTTCCGAATCAGCTCCACGAGCCGTGCGATGGCGTCTTCCCGGTTACGCTCCTGCGTGCGGTGCTGCCGCGCTTCGATGATGAGGATCCCTTCCTGCGTAATGCGCCTGCCTGCCAGGCGGATCAGGCGCGTGCGCACATCCCCGGGCAGGGAGGGCGAATTACCCACATCGAACCGGAGCTGCACTGCCGTGGAAACCTTGTTCACGTTCTGGCCGCCCGGTCCCGAGGCCCGGACAAAATGCAGCTCGATCTCGCGCTCTTCAAGAGCTATGTTCCGCGTCACTTGGATCATAATTCTCCTCCGATATCCCTGTTAGAATAATGGCAGTATACCCGGTAAATGCCGCCATGACAAGACAAGGTAGTATACTGATCGAACAACAAAAAGGCAGCCCCGAAGGGCTGCCTTTAAAAAAATATCTTTTCCTGATACGGATACAGATGTATTAAAACTTCACGTTACCTTAGAACGTCAAATTGAGCCCAAGGGTGACTCCCGAGAATGTATGGGTATCGGTTCCACCAAAACCATCGTCGCCTGAGAACGACTGGATCTTGTACCCGAGCGTGCCGGAAAAAGACTGAGTGAATGCTACGGCGCCGCCCAACTCAAGAGTACCTCCTGTTTTATCGGATGAATCATTTGATAAGCCTGAAATTGGGGGCCACTCATGCTCCATTTTTATTTTCATAAAAGCCAGATTCCCGTACAGTGCTGCTGACCCTCCAAGCGGAATGCTCGCCACCAAGCCGAGGCCTGGTCCTTTCAGCGAAAAAGAGCCCCCATCCACGGTAGAAATTCCAGACCCTGGATCGGAATATGTGGCAGGCGCATCAATGGTCTTATATCCTACGAACATTCCGAAATGGCGCGAGAACATGACTCCCATGGTCAGGTCAACGTCTGTCCTTTCAAAGGCCCTGTTATCCGTTGAAGTATTCCAATCGCTCGACTCGTAATCCTTCGTGGATTTCAAATAGTTTGCTCCGACAAAAAAATGGTCCCCAAACCGCAGGTTCAAGGTTGGTCCGACCATGATGGAACTGCCGTTGTCCCACGTTTTTGAATTTCCTAAAGAGTCCTCCTGCTTCCAATCCCACTTGTTTGCCCATGCCTTAACACCAACAGTAGCCTTTACTTCTGCAAAAGCCGTTGTTGCAACTGCAAACATGAAAATACCAACCAGTACAACGAGTAACTTTTTCATCGCTATGCATCCTCCTTTAAGATTGACTTGAAATAATCTCGTATTGAAAACCTCAGAATGTCGGCGCTAAGATGATCGTTTTCCGTTCTGACCTCTTTCTTCCCGGTTCTTCCTGCTTCCGTTCCGGTTCTTCCTGGACCCGTTCCTGCCTTACGACCTCTCGCGGGGCCGCTTCCTCCAAACGCATGCTCTGCTCCTTGGTAGCACTCCTCACCATCATGCCGTATTCAACCGCTCCCGGCGACATTTCTCTGACAATAGTGCCCCTTGCGGTCTTGGTATTGACCTCGACGATCTCGATCTCGCCGGCCTCTATGGTTTCTATGTCCAGGATCTCGCCGGTCTTGGGATGTTTGATCACCCTGCCTTCTTTGAATGCGATGAACCGCATGCCCCGCCGGATGCCGGCCCGCTGGCCGAGATCAAGAAGCACGGTTTTTTCCTCACGCTGAGCAATATAGCCTTCCAGCGGGAAATCGCTGATGATCTTCTGTGCCATCTCGAAGACAAGGTCCTCAAGCCGGGCAGCGCCGCTGGTGCTTTTAACGTTCTCCGCGGCAATGATCGAACTGCTCTCCACCTCAAGGATACGGGCATTGACCTCAAGGACGTTCTGGAACTCCAGCACCGTCCCGGTAATCACGATCTTCGCGCCCAGCACCTTGCCGAGCTTTGAGGCACTTCCCTCATCGACGATCCCCGAGACCCCGATCTTCTGCTCTTCGATCACCTTCTCCAGCAGCCGCCGTTCGATCACATCGAACCGGCCTTCCTGCACCAGCGCGGTGATGAACCATTCGGCGACGATCTTGCCCATATCGGCGTTATCGTGTTGCCTGCCCTGGACCTGAAAGTCGAGTACGGCGATCTTGGTCTTCTTGAATTCTGCACGGGCCGCGTCCGGCAGCAGCGCCAGAAAGAAGAGAGCCGCCAGGATAACTGCTATGACCGTGCTGCGAGAGGGGACAAGGTCTTCATCGTTCTTGAAAGAGTTCATGGGGAGTGAGTTTTCCTTTTCTGTGAATGGCCTTTTTTGATGTTTCTGAAAATTTATTTTTGTTGCAGGAATCGGGTAAATTCCGGTCGTTTCTCGTAAGCCTATTATATCAAGTTATTCATCGATTGTTGGCTAAATCGTAATAAATTTGACCTTTAAAAACGGTGGGTTAGGCGCAGCAAGAACAGGATACTGCCTTGATCAGGCGGTCGTCTTCATTTCCGTGGCAAGGTACATTTTTCTGATCTCTTTCTTCAGGATCTTGCCGGTAGCGGTCCGCGGCAGTTCGTCGATCATCAGGAAGCGTCGCGGGATCTTATAGTGGGCCACATGCTCGGAAAGGAACTCGCGGAAGGCCTTGGGCGTCACCTGGTGCCCGTCCTTCAGAACAACATACATGATCGGGATCTCTTTGTCCCCGCCGTACAGCACGCCGATCATGGCGCAGTCCTTGACCGCGCTGTGGCGGTACAGGACTTCCTCGACCTCGAAGGGATAGACATTCAGGCCGTCAACGATGATCATGTCCTTTTTCCGGTCGATGATCCTGATATACCCGTCCGCATCAAGCGCTGCGATGTCGCCCGTATAGAGCCAGTTGTCGCGGATGGTCTTGGCAGTGTCCTCGGGCCGGTTCAGGTACCCCGTCATCACGTTCGGGCCTTTTACCAGCAGTTCACCCGGCACGCCCGTGGCAAGCGGCTTCCCTTCATCGTCCACGACGCGCACCTCGATGCCAGGCAGCGGCAGGCCGACCGTACCGGGCCTCCTCCTGCCATGGTCGTCGGGATTGATGGACACGACCGGCGAGGCCTCGGTCAGGCCATAGCCTTCGAGCAGCGGCACCTTGAAGGCGGCTTCGAAGTCCTTGATCACCTTCACGGGCAGCGGGGCAGCGCCGGAGACACAGAGCCGCAGGTTCAGGAGCAGCTTGACCAGGAACGGCATGTTCTTTTCCGCCAGGATTTTGTAGACCGTGGGGATCGCGACGAACAGCGTGATCCGGTCCAGGATGAGGCGCTTCACCACGCGCGAGAAGGGCCGGACCGACGGCAGGAGCGAAATGAGCGATCCCGTGACCAGCGGGATGATGACGCAGACCGTAAACGTAAAGGAGTGGAACAGCGGCAGGAAAACGACGAACCGGTCCTTCGGGGAAATATGGATCGCGGCGGCGCAGGCGAGTGCGTTGGCCATGATGTTCCGGTGCGTCAGGAGCGCGCCCTTGGGGCTGCCGGTGGTGCCGGACGTATAGAGAATGGTCGAAATGTCTTCGACGCCGTGGGCTGGCGTCGGCACGACCGGCACGGCAGTGCCTGCGGCGCTTGCAACGTCGTCCAGCAGAACATAGGAACGGGAGCTTTTCCCCCTGAGTTTGTCGACGGTGCCGCTGCATTCGCGGTCGAAAAAACAGGTCTGCGCGCCCGCATCGTTCAGGATAAAGTCGATCTCTTCATGCGTCAGGAGGTTGTTCAGCGGAAGGACGATACCGCCTGCCCGGATGATGCCGAAGTAGGCGGACACGTAATAAGGATTGTTCTGGCTGAGGAGCGCCGCCCGGTCGCCGCGCTTCAAGCCCTGGCCGAGGAGGTAGGCTGCATAAACCCCTGCCAGCCGGTCGATCTCTTGAAAGGAGAAGTTGGCGCCTTCGAACTTGATGAAGGTCCTACGCGCCGAGAGCCGGGCCCGTTGCTGCAGCAACTGGTCAAGGGGGAACAGTTCCTTAATCACCATGGCGCGAAGTATAGCATAGTCCCCTGGCGAGGTGAAGCGAAAAAGTGCACAAAAAACTGCACAAATAAGGTTGTTTTCTGATGGCGCGCAGGTCCGCGCACGCAGCCCGCGCGTTGCACTACAAGGGCTCCTTGACATTATACGGGACTTGTTCTATCTTAATTATAGGACATGGATCCCGGCGGGATGAACTGTGCTTTTACTATGGGCATTTTTTCAGGAGGTGACACTATGGAAAGAAAAGGGATCATAACCATGAGGGGGAAAGCAATGACCCTGGTGGGACCGGACCTGACCGTCGGCACCAAAGCGCCCGGGTTTATTGCGCTGGACAAGGACCTCCAGGAAGTAAAACTGGGCGATTACGCTGGCAAGATCAAGGTGATCAGCGTGACGCCGTCGCTGGATACCCCGGTCTGCGACCTGCAGGCGCGGCGATTCAACCATGAAGCGGCCTTGCTGCCGTCGGACATCGTCGTGCTGAACATCAGCATGGACCTGCCCTTCGCTATCGCGCGGTTCTGCACCGTTGCCGGGATCGAAAAGGTCGTGGCGCTGTCCGACCACCGGGCCGCCTCCTTCGGCGAAGCCTACGGGGTCCTGATCAAGGAACTCCGGCTGCTTGCCCGCTCGGTCTTTATCCTCGACAAGGATGATATCGTGCGCTACCGGGAGATCGTGCCTGAGCAAGGCAACCATCCTGATTATGAGCAGGCGCTCAAGGCGCTGGCAGATCTGACGGGTGTGGCAAAGGCGGCGTGAGACCGGAAGAGTGGGGAAAACCAGAAAGGCAGGCTCCGTCATCACGGAACCTGCCTGTTGTGTGGCTCTGTCTTCGGATCGAATATTTGATGCATTGGTAAAAAGTCTGATTTCTGCATATTCCGTCATTCCCGTGCAAACGGGAATCCAGTCATTACAAACACATACTTGACCACTGGATACCCGCCCCCCGTTTTCACGGGGGCAAGTTTATCCCCGCGGAAGCGGGAAAGGGTATGACGATTTTTTACGAGACCCTCAATATTTATTCCGGCTTGTATGGGTCAGCTGCTAAAGAATCAAATTTTTCTCAAATCAAAACAGCAAAAATATTCATCGCATAGAGATGCGGGACCGCAGTCCATGGTGGGGATAACGCTTTTCAATACGCTTATTTCCTCTGTGATCCCTGCGCCTCTGCGCGAGACATGTCTTGTTTTTTTGTTCCAGCTTGCCTGGGTTAGGGTATACTGATACGAAAAAAGTGCATCAGGAAGGGGATCATGATCAGAAAAGAAAAAGCCCTGCACATTGGAAGGACCACGTGGGACCTTGCGCCGCTGTTCGCCGGCGACAACGACCCGCTCATGGAGAAGAAGCGAAAGCGCGTTGAGAAGCAAAGCTACGCGTTCATCAACGCCTGGAAGGACCGGACCGACTATCTGGAGGACCCGGTGGTGCTGCGGGAGGCCCTGGACCAGTACGAGGCATGGAAAGGCCGCTTCGGCACGGACGGCGACGAGGGATACTATTTCTGGCTCAGGACCCAGCAGGACCAGAACGACCCGAAGCTCAAGGCGCAGTTCAACAAGGTCGAGGCCTTCAGCAAGAAGATCGAGAACGACAGCCAGTTCTTTTACCTGCGTATCGCCCGCATCAAGCCGGAGCAGCAGCAGAAATTCCTGCAGCACGAAGCGCTCCGGAAGTACCGCCACTTCCTTGAGCGGGTCTTTGCGGAATCGCGGTTCCATCTGAGCGAACCCGAAGAAAAGATTCTGAATCTCAAGGCGTCGACGTCTTACGCAAACTGGACAAAAATGACCTCGGGCTTCCTGTCGAAGGAGGAGCGCGTCATTGCCGCCGGAGGCGGGGCTCGCAAAGCGCGCTCTTTTTCCGAGATCGTGGGGCTCATGAACAACGGGCAGAAGGCGGTCCGGGATGCGGCGGCCGCGGCCTTTAACGACATCCTGCAAAAGCATCTGGATGTTGCCGAGGCTGAGCTCAACTCCGTGCTCCAGAACAAGAAGGTCGATGACGAGCTCCGGGGCACGGCCCGCCCCGACCAGATGCGCCACCTGAGCGACGACATCGAGAGCGAGGTCGTGGACACGCTCATCGATTCCGTCGCCGACCGGTTTGCCATATCGTCCCGGTACTACGCGCTCAAGGCGAAATTGCTGAAGGTCAAGAAGCTCAGGTACCACGAACGGAATGTCGAGTACGGCGAGGTGGCAAAGAAGTACCCCTTCCGGGCTGCCGCGAACCTCGTCTCTTCCGTCATGAACAAGCTGGACCCGCAGTTCGGCAGGATCTTTGCCGGTTTCCTTGAGCATGGACAGATCGACGCGCTCCCCAAAAAAGGCAAGGACAGCGGCGCCTTCTGCATCCACCACCTCATGACCCAGCCCACCTACATCCTGCTGAACCACACCGGCACGCTGCATGACGTGCTGACCATTGCCCACGAACTGGGACACGGCATCAACAACGAGCTGATCCGCGAAAAGCAGCATGCCCTCGATTTCGGCACCCCCACCTCCACCGCCGAAGTGGCCAGCACCTTCATGGAGGACTTCGTGCTGGACGAGATTCTTCACACGGCCGATGATGAGCTGCGGCTTGCCATTATGATGCAAAAGCTGAACGACGATGTCTCTTCCATTTTCAGACAGGTGGCCTGCTATCGTTTTGAGCAGGAACTGCACCAGGAATACCGCAAGCGTGGGTATCTGTCCAAGGAGGATATCGGTGCGCTCTTCAGCAAGCACATGGAAGCCTACATGGGACCTGCCGTGGAGCAGTCGCCCGGCGCTGCGAACTGGTGGGTCTACTGGAGCCATATCCGCTACTTCTTCTACGTCTATTCCTATGCAAGCGGGCTCCTGATATCCAAGTCGCTTCAGGCCGGGGTGAAGAAGGATGCGGCATACATCGACAAGGTAAAAGGTTTTCTTTCAGCAGGTTTGTCGGATTCCCCGAAGAACATCTTCCTGAAACTCGGTGTGGACATCGCGGACAGACAGTTCTGGGACCGGGGACTGGATCAGATAGAGAGGCTGCTGAATGAGACAGAAGCGCTGGCGAAGAAGCTGGGGAAGTTCAAGGCAGGCCGTTAAATTGGGGCAGATTTAGCTCTCCCCTCTTCGATGGGAGGGGACTAAGGGGAGGGTGACTGTAGTACGGTTATTTTAAAATCTGACCTGATTAAAACTCGATCGCTTTCGTATCCTTCTCCCGCATATTGTCCGTGATCGTCCAGAACCGCGCCGTGCCATGCGGAAGCTTCATCAAAATGAACTCCGGGCTATCTGGGGTGAAATCCTTGAGGTAGCTCTTTTCCTCGATCAGTTTTTGTTTCTTGGCGCGGTCATTCACGAATTCAATCGTACCTGCGATGCGCAGCATGATGCCGAAACCGGGCGTAAGATAGCACAGTTCAACCTTCGGATTTTTGACCAGCTGTTTATACACATCCTTGGGCGCGCCGGTGGTGAAATAGATCACCTCGTCGTCAAAAAAGATCGTGAAGAACCCGCGAACGCGCGGCTGGTCGCCGTCTGCGGTCGCCAGCGTGCAGATGGGGTTTTTTCTGATAAAGTCGAGAACGTCTTTATAAGTTTGTATTTGATTTCGTACGCGCATGAGACTGGTGTGAATAAAGAGCTGGAAAATCGGTATTCCGCGATCTCTCTCGGGCATAGCAGAAGTCACTCTTCTGTTCTGCCCGAGAGGTGGTTTTAATAATTACTGAAAATTCAAGATCAGCTTTTAGAATGTATCTCCGGAGGAGCGGAACATCAAGCTTAAATTTACATAGGCCATTTTTTCCTTAACATCTACATCATACCAAGTGTACGGTGTGTTTGCTTCGCCGCTGTAATTTATGATCTGATACCCGACTTTAAGAGCCAAAGTAACCGGGCCGGGTAGATTGAAGTTCATTCCCAGGGCCGGGCCAAAACCTAAGCCAAAAAGGTCATAATCAGTGACGTTTTTGCTGCCGCTGGCCCATGCCAGTCTGATCTCCGGGCCAAGCCACATGCGAAATCCCTCGGTCCTGACAACGCCAAAACCGAAAGCATTGCTAATCATTAGCCCGCTCAGCTCAAGCTCGTCTCCAGTTGGATCTTCAAGAGTAAACTTATCGTATCCCAGATTAAGTTGATAATTAAAGAGTGTGTCCCGCGCAACTGCTGAGTCGAATACAAATCCTGCGCCTGAATGCGTGGTATCTACATCAAAAGCGGGGCTGCCCTCAAAAGTGAAATCACCAGAACCGCTGCCCACAGTGCCGTAAAAGCCGAAACCTGCGGCATTCGCCCGCGAGATGCCGAAACCCACTACCATAATAAAACATGCAACCAATACCAAGAACTTTTTCATAAAAGCCTCCTGTATATTTTTTTAATCCTTTTGTAGGAGGTGACTATAGCAAAAAAGTAATTTGCATGGCAAGGTAAATATTATAAAAAACGGGGTAATTTAAGGGTAGTGCAAAAAGTAGCATAAATGTAACAAAAAGCGTTTCCAACTGGGATATCAATGCATCTTGATCTGTCTTTTAAGATGATCAACGAGGAACGCCCCGTCTGCCCATCAGAATCGCCGCTGCCCCAGCACGACCAGTGACACGCCCCCCGCTACGATGATTATCGTGGCTGCGATACCGTGTTGGTTGATCTGCTCATCCGGGATACAGACCCGAATGCATTGGCAAGGACGGTTTTTTTGTTAAACTCAACAACATCCTGGCATGAGGACATCTGATTCCGTTTCCGCATTGCTAATTCCATCCCAAAACCAGCCTACAACTCCCAGGGATACCCAATGAAGATGCTCGGCGACACGCCCTCGCTGCCTGCTGCCACATCAGCCCTGAATACGACGCCTGAGGCCGTGACCATGCGTAGACCGATGCCGGTGGACGTGCGCCAGGCATCGCCCAATTCACTCCGGATGTCAGCAGTGCTCCCGACCTCGTAGTAGAGCGCGATCTGCCAGGCGGTCCTGATGTCCTTCATGATGAAAATATCGTAAGGAGTGGACTCATCGGTCAAGTTCCACCGTATCTCCGTGCCGTAGAAGCGCGTGTGGGCACCGGAGTACCTCCCGCTGGAATAAGACCTGAGCCGGCTGAACCCGCCGAGCGAAGTGGCGGTGCCATACTTATTGCCGTCCACTTCGTTTTTGACAACGTTATCGCAGAACGTCCGCTCCGGGGTGCCAACTGCAAGTGATGCGCAATTATACTTCGTAGCTACCGCGGCTTGATCGGCGCCCTGCCGTTTTACATGAGCGTCGGAACGAAAATAGTTGAACGCCCAGGTGCTGCGCCTCCCGAGAGGAATATAGCCTGTAGCGCTTATGTCCTGGATATAAAAATCCGGGCCCGAATCACTGGGCGGGGTCAAGGACCTTCCGACGTCGAGCCGCATACCCCGCCTCGGGTCGGCGTAATCGTCGGTGATGTCTACACGGGTACCGAGAAGCGTAACATGCCCGCGCGACGTAGCATTCTGGGTTTCAACAATAAGATTGCCATCCTGGTCCCGAATGCTTTTCAGCTGCGAACTCCCCTGGTAATAGGCGCCGTAGAGCTCGAACCTGCGCTCAAGAAATGTGGCGGTCATGCGCGAACCATAGTAGGTCATGTCGCCTAGTTCTATGTTCGAATAATCGTTTTTGTTCGTCTTCATTCCCCGCGAGCTGTAACTCTGGATCGTAGCCGAACTGATGCTTCCGAAACCAGTGTCGAGGATCAGGGTCTTCGGAAGGACATGCACATCTGCAACGCCTAATGCCACACCGGTGATATCCCCGCCAAAGGCCATGCCGTAGGCATCGGTATGGGTGCCGGCAATGTTGCTGGCGCCACCTACCAGGCCCAGGCCGGTCCCGATGCCTGGCAGGCTGTAGGGATAGGGAAAGAGCGCGTAGCCGTAATCGGTGGCGAACTGGTTTTTGCGGCGATCAGGGAAGATAGATGCTTCGGCCATGCTGCTCAGCGTGAGCGCAACGATCACAAAAAAAATACACTTCCGAACGGTCTTCGCCATAACACCCCCTTCATCCGCTAATCCCCCACCTTCATCCTCTCCCCCGAGGGGAGAGGGTAGGGTGAGGGGTTTTCATTCGTCTTTGTGCCGACTCGCCGGCATGGCTGGTCTTTTACCCGCAGCAGCTGCTCCCCGTCCCGCTGCAGTCACAGGACGGCGCTCCGCCGTAAATAAGGCTGTTGATGATCGCAGCGGCGCAGCCCACTCCGGTGTTCACCGTGATGGCGCTGAATTCGCAGTTTTTGGCGCAGGCGCCGCACTCCATGCAGCGGTCACGGTCAATGAGGTTGGCGCGTTTGTCGCGCATCTCGAACACACCGTGGGGGCAGACCTCGACGCACCTGCCGCAGCCTGTGCATTTGTCGGAAAAGAACTGCAACGTCGATACGTTGGCGAGATATTTCATAGGACCTCCCATTCGCGGAGCTTGAACAGGACCACAAGCAGCAGCGAGGCGACAGTTATTATTATATACAGCGGAATGCCGATCTTCAACTCTTTATTCACGCCGGACATGCCGGTATAGGTGGTCGATCCGGTGAACTGGAGCGCTATGTAGGAGCTCAAGGCGGGAAAGAACAGGTAGATTGCAGCGAGCAAGAGCGCGCTTTGTCCTGTTGCGCCGCCCATTGCTTGCATGGTCAGAAACGTTATGAGCAAGCCCGTGATCCAGCCCTTCATGGCAAAGGAGCGGAACGGAACGAATGGCAGCAGGACCGGGGTTACGAACGCCCCGGCAAACACCGCAGCCAGACCCAGAGCGAGGAACGGCATGCCACCCTGCCAGGCCTGTTTGAACAAAATGCCCGTTGGCGCAAGCCCGAAGAGCAAAAGCACCGCTCCGGCGAACCATGGATATTTCTTCATGACCGGATTGATCTCCATGGGCGTCAGCACCAGCCGGTCGAGCATGGAAAATTTGACCAGGCTCATTTCCTTCGTCTTTTTGTACCCGGCGGCCACGTAGGCCGGGATATCCCGCGCTTCCACCGGGCCGAAGGAGACGCGGAACCCAGTTTCCTTATGGACCCTGGCAGCAGAGACGCCCACAGCCCCGAGCTGCGGCAGAATGATGCGGCCATGGCTGACCACTTCGCTGAGGCGCGCAAGGCTGATCTGCCTGACCAGCTCGTCGGTCCCGAAGGTGCCCTTGCCTGCTGCACACCAGACATTGATGCTCTTCGTGTCGAGCACCAGGACCCAGGCATCCATTCCCTTAAGCGCCCGCCGCACAATGTCGAAGCTCAGTTTGTAGTTCGCGGTCACAAAAACATCGGAATCCCTGGTCGCTTCGCCCACGGCATACAGCCCGGGCGGAACGGTGTAATGCATGCGATATGCGCCTACGCGGCTTTTGATCATGCCCAGCATATCGGTCCGCGACCAGTCCGATGAGACCCGTGACACCGCTCCCGCAGGAGTTTTAATCACACCCGAGACCCAGCGCGGGGTCTCTTTTTTTACGAATTTGACGGTCTGCATGTGTTCATCCCTGTTTTTTTATCGACATTTATTCTGGAATTTCGGTAACTACTTAGGTCAGCTGTTTACTTCCCTATATGGACCAAGGCAACCGCGTTGCCGTAAATCACGCCGACACGGTCGGCTCGGTCCAAAAGAGGCGAAATCGCACGAAACGGCTGACGACCTGAGTAGTTACGAATTTCGCGAGTTAAGCCCAACTGCGAGCCCGTATGACCTCCGTTTCGGTTTGTCCGGGTTCGGTTACTTGTTCAGAATGTCTCCCATCACCGGTCCCAGCACCCCTTTGACCATCGCCTCAAGGTTCTCCGCTTTGATCAGGGCTATGCAGCAGATCTCGCCGTCCTTTTCCCAGCTCGTAACAGCAAACTTGTCGCCAGCCTTGATGCCCGCCCGGGCCCTCAATTCCTTGGGCAGGACCATCTGCCCCCGTTCGTCGACCGTAATGATCGCTTCCACAGCGCAGCACCCGGCGCGTTTGTTCTGCACGGTCTTTATCTCCTTACCCTTCACGGCTACAACCATACCAGCCTCCTTCGGTAACGCGGTTATATCAGCCTTATCTGATAAGTAAGAATATACTGATAATGGCGCATTTGTCAAGGGGAAGTGAGCAGGAATGCAAAATAACGGTTGCGGTTGTTTCTATGAATACCGTAACGTTTTCGACCTGGGCAGAGGAGTGGAGTTGGTGAGCGCTGCAATGGATGAGGCATGTATTTTGAAGTACGGGGGGAATGTTAAGCCGTAAGACCGGAACGAAGAGTTCCGACGCTCTCACGGCTCATGCAGGGCCGAGCTGATGATTGCGATCACCTTCTTCGCGTCCTCCGAAAGCTCCCTTTGTTTGCTCGTGATGATCGAGAAGGCCCGTTCCATCCTGAGCAGGGGGATGTCCAGCACGCAGACCGTCCCTTTCGCGGCGGCTTCCCGGGCAACCAGCTCCGACACCACGGCAATTCCCGCTCCAGCCGCCACGGCCTTGACAACGCCCTCGGCGGAGCTCACTTCCGCGATCGCCTTCAGGTCCTTCATGGCAAGCCCCGCGTCCCGGAACGCCTGCTCATAGGTGGCCCGCGTCCCGGACCCTTTTTCCCGCGTAATGAAGCTGTGCCCCTTCAGGTCTGCCGGCTGGATACCTCCCCGGCCGGCGAGGGGATGGTCCGATGGTGCGATCACCACGAGCCGGTCGGCGGCGACAATGGTCTGATACTCCACGTCGGGAGACGGGTACGTCGTGCCGATGATGCCGATGGAATACTCGCCCTTCCGCACCCGCTCGAACACCTGCAGACTGTTCGCGATATCCACCCGCAGTTCGATGTCCGGCACACTGGCGACGATGGACGACAGCAGCCGCGGAATGATGAACTCCCCCGGGATGCTGCTGGTGCCGATCACGAAAATGTGCTTCATCGAGCCCCTTTCTGCGGATACAGCCGCGGTCATTTTCCTTCACCGGCGAGCGGTTACTGCTACGAAATCTATCAAAATTTGGCGGTTGTTACAAGAAATTTAATAGAGGAACTTTTCGTTCTGGTTTCTTTACCGCTCTTTTCTCTGCTTCATGTTCTCCCGCCACCAGAACACATTTTCATAGTTCTCCGGGTCAACGAACTCGCCCATCTTCGGCGTGATGACCCGCACCTGCTCCTGTGCCGCAGCTGTTACCATGCGTTCGATCGGCTCATGCCAGCTGTGGAGGCTGAGGTCGAAGGTTCCCCAGTGGATCGGGACGACCATCTTTCCTTTGAGCATCTTTGCTGCTTCGACAGCCTGCTCGGGAGTCACATGGATGTCGGGCCAGTTCTCGTTATAGGCCGCGATCTTCATGAACGCGAGGTCAAAGGGGCCGAACCGCTCTCCGATCTCCTTGAACTGAGCCGTCATCCCCGTATCGCCGGTGTGATATACGCGCGCCTTTTCCGAAACAACAACCCATGAGCACCAGAGGGTTTTGTTCCGGTCGAAAAGTCCTCGGCCTGAAAAATGACGCCCTGGCACGGCAACCACGGTCATGCCGTTCACGTTGTGCTCATCCCACCAGGCGTACTCAATGATCTTCGTGCCGGGAATCCCCCAGTCTTTCAGGATGGCGCCCAGACCGAGGGGAACATGGAATGACGCGGTTTTGGGTGCAAGCTCCTTGACCGCTGTCTTGTCCAGGTGATCATAGTGATCGTGGGATATGAGCACTGCATCGATGGCAGGAAGGTCCTGCGCCTGAACCGGGGCCGGCTGAAAGCGTTTGGGCCCCATCCAGGACAAAAAGGAGGCCCGCTCCGAGAACACCGGGTCGATAAGGACGCGCTTTCCTCCCAGCTCCAGGAGCACGCTCGAGTGGCCCAGCCAGACGAACCGGGCCGCGTCGGAAGCCTGCCCCTGAAAACAATCCTTTGCCGATACAACGGGAAGCGGCAGTTTCGGCACGCGCTCGTTGCTGCCCCGGAACAGATACTGGTAGATCGTGTCCCAGTTCGTTCCCGGCTTCATCACGGTTGTGGGTTCGGAATTCACGAACACGCCGTTGCGGTAGTTCTTTGCTCTTTGCATGCTATCCCCTGATATCATCGGATTCGAGAAATACCGGCCGCAGCCCAGTCCTATTGCTGCGAAAAGAACGAGCGAAATAAAGATGGTCCGCGTCATGCGTCGACCCCTGGTAATGTTGATCACAGAAGCGGCGGCCCCGGCAGATCAGTCCTTCTCTTTCGCAACGATCGTATACCCGGAAAAGCTCTCGCGGCTGTAGACCCCGGGCATGGCATGCTCGCCCGCTTCAAACAAGAATTCAACGGACCTGATCCCCGGACTTTCGGTGAGCGTGTAGGTCGCCATTGCCAGATAATCCTGGGCACCCGATGATCCCATGGCCTCCGACAGGTACTTGTCGTTCAGTATCTCGACGGTCACGGTCGGCGGCCCGGTCTTCCGAAGCGTTATCCTGGGAAGTTCGCTCAGATCCCGATCGCCGTTGGCGCGGGACAGTTCGGACTTTTCCACAGAGCGGTTCAAAGCGCTGACCAGCTTGTTCATCTCCGCCCTGATATCCTGGATACGCTTCCCCCGGATCAGTGTGGCAGCGCCCTGGGAATCATATTCCGCGCTCCAGACGTAATTCTGTTCATCGGCAACATAGCTGTTCTTCTTCAAAAGCATGGTCACGGCAATAAGGCCACCGAGAACAATAACCCCGATCAGGATAGCCATAGAATATTTCTTTTCCATAAGAACCTCCTCTGCCGGGCAGCGCACACTGATTTACACTCATGGTGCGGAGGTATTCGCTGCATTGAGATCGAAAAAATCGTTCTAAGGTCTTTTAACCACGGGACACACCGAACAGGCGGAAAAATCAAAGTTTTCCTAAGATCTCTTCCGTGTATTCCGTGTGTTCCGTGGTAACAAGTATCGATAGGATCTGTGTCTTATCCCAGTTTCATCCGTTTGACGATCTCGTTCCGTTCCGCGTCCTCGAAGATTCGCACCTTCCCGTACTCCCCGTCATACCCTGGCACGATATGCACCGTGCCTGCCCGCATGCGCGCGATGGCTTCGCGGATGAGCAAGGTGCCTGCCTGTTCGATATCGTCCAGTGGGCTCTGGAGCAGTACCTTGAATTCATTTCCGAGCTGTTCGAGCAGAGGAAAATACAAGGCCCTCACCTTCTTCGTGTTCACACCGCATTGCAAACCCTCGGCAATGATCTCCGGCAGGGGAATGATGGAAGTAAAGGTCGGCGCGTTTTTTGGCTTGAAGCCAAGCTCCCTGTCTGCCAGCTTCTCCACACGATGCATAACGCCGATGGTCAATTTCTTGTTGCACACCGGACAGAGATCATTATATTTGATCGTCTCTTTCGGCGTGAGGCTCACCCCGCAGTCCCGGTGGCCGTCGTAATGATACTTGCCCTCTTCAGGAAAGAATTCGATGGTTCCCATAAAACCCTTTTTCGTCCTGATGGCGGACAGCATCGCTGCATAGGAGAGATCCGTGTTGAAAACATTCGCTTCCCGTCCGATCTTGGCTGCCGAGTGGGCGTCGGAGTTCGACACGAGCGTGATGGTGTCCAGCGAGGAGAGGCGCCAGTTCATGAGCGGGTCCGAGGACAGGCCGGTCTCGATGGCGAAGATATTCGGGGTAAGCTCTTCATAGCATTCAAGAAGGGAATCGAAGCCGGAGGCTGCGCCGAGCACTGAGAAGTGCGGCGTCCAGGCATGGGCGGGAATGTAAAGATTCGACGGCGAAGCATCAAGCGTCAGCCGGAGCAGTTTTTTCGCATCGAGCCCCAGGATCGGCCTGCCGTCGGACTTGAGATTGCCGATCTTCGCCAGCATGAGATTAAGCCGTTCAGCGGCTGCAAAGTCCGGTGCGAGAATGATCGAATGGACCTTCCGGGTCTTTCCGTTCTTGCTGTAGATGCAGCTGATCTCTGCCGAGAGGATGAAGTATACATCAGCCTTGCATGACTCCGGCACCTCGCCTGTCCAATATTTTTTCCGGAGGGTGAACAGCCCGTTGCCGGCCGGCTCGAGCTTTTGTTTCAGTTCCTTGAGCCACTGGGGATGCGTGAAATCGCCGGTGCCGATGACCGTGATACCCTTGAGCTGCGCCCATTTCCAGATGCCTTCGGGTGACATATCCGGGCTGGTGGCGCGGGAATAATGAGAATGGACATGGAGGTCCGCTATGAATCGCATGGCGGGGATTATAGCATTATCCTCTCGGCGGATAAATAGAATTTTGGCGTATTTCAAACGCGAGGAATCTCTTGAGGTCCTTCACTTCGTTCAGAATGACAAATTGGGACTATCTCGTCGACTACTATACGTATTTTCGCTTTTCACCCGACGCCAGGCCTTATTAATTTTTAATGCATCGGCCGCTCTTCTCTATTGCCAAACCATTGCCAGAGATTTATAATGCGGCGTCAATTTTGGAGCGGGGGATTCAGCGGGTGAATAAAAAAGCAGTGGCTCTTATATCGGGGGGTTTGGACAGCATTCTGGCCGCGAAGGTCGTCATGGACCAGGGCTTTGACATCACCGGGCTCTACTGTACTTCGGCCTTTTCCAAAAGCTATGGGAATGAGCAGGAGACCCATGCGGTCAAGGTATCGAGAGCGCTTGGGATCGACCTTCGCATCTTTGACATGGGACAGGAGTACATCGAACTGGTGCGCAGGCCTGCCCACGGATACGGCAAGAACACCAACCCCTGTATCGACTGCAAGATCTTCATGCTGAAAAAAGCCAGGGCCATCATGGATGAACTGGGGGCACCCTTCGTGGTCACCGGCGAGGTGCTGGGACAACGACCCATGTCGCAGCGCCGCGACACCCTGCAGGTGATCGAGCGGGATGCCGATATGCGCGGTTTGATCATGCGGCCCCTTTCGGCCAAACTGCTGCCGCCCACCAAAGCGGAACTGGCCGGGCAGATCGACCGGGAAAAGCTGCTCAGCATCAGCGGCCGTTCCCGGAACGTGCAGCTGCGGTTGGCTGAGCGGTACGGCATTCGCGGCTATTCAGCGCCTGCAGGCGGATGCCTGCTCACGGATAAGAACTTTTCCGCCAAGCTGCGGGACCTTTTTGAGGACAAGGTGGCCATTGACCCCAACGATATCCGGCTGCTCACGGTAGGCCGCCACTTCAGGATCGACACCGGCGTCAAGATCGTTGTGGGCCGCGATAATGCCGAGAACAACGTGCTGCTGGCGCTTGCCCCCCACGGCTACCACCTGTTCATGCCGCATGATTTTTCCGGACCCGTGGCGCTTTTGAGCGGAACACCTACGCCGGACCTTAAGCAGGCAGTCGGCAGGCTCATGATCACCTACAGCAAGCAGACGCCGGGCCGGACCAGGCGCATACAGTTCGCTGATGAGGTTTTCGACCCGGGAGATCCGTTGCCTATATCTATGACCGGCATGAAACGGGTCGGCGCGGACAGCTAAGCTGCGCCTGCCCAGTTTTGCCGCCGTGCTCCTGCCTTACCAGTCCACCTGCCCAGCCCCTGCAGCTCCTTCAAACGTGATAAAATAGAGTTAACTATTCAGGTGGATCGGCTGAAGACTGAAGGCAATGAATAACAATTGTGTTCGGTCACAGAAGGAAATCCTAACCAAAAGGTCAGACATCCCGCTTTACCACCTTCCACCTTCAGCCTTACAACCTTTAACCTGAATAGTGCATCGAGGAGACCATGCCCAGACTTACCATCACGGCACTTACTGAATATCTCGAGACGCTCTATGGCCAACCCGTGCGCGTCATTTCCATGACAAGCCATGGCACCCAGGAGGAGGGGGACGATCTCAAGGGATTCGGGTACGGTGCGCCTCTTTTTCTGGAATACGAGGTTTCCGGTGAGCGGAAAAAAGCCGTGCTCGAGACTATGGCCCCCTCCTCGTACGGCCATGACCACTTTTCCGACCGGGCCCAGGCCATACTCTGGGAGCATGCCTCTTTCAATAACCTCCCCGGCCATGTTCGCTCCATTGACAGCGGCGCTTTTCTGGGTTCCGGCAGGATCGTGTCGACGGGTAAGGCCGAAGAGTTCTTCCTGCTCACGGAATTTGCGGAGGGAACAGGATATTTTAAGGATCTGGAGCGGATCAGGGACTCGGGAAAGGCCACGGCTTTGGATCTCGACCGTGCGCTGGCGCTCGCCGACTATCTTGCCGCGGTCCATGCCGAGCGGCTCGATGCCCCTTCCCTCTATACCAGGCGCATCCGCGACCTTATGGGCCACGGCGAGTGCATCATGGGGATGATCGACAACTATCCTGCAGAATTCGAATTTATTACGCAACCGCTGCTTAAAGGGATCGAGGTTGCCTGCAATGAATGGCGCTGGCGCATCAAAGGCCGTACCCATCGCCTTTGCCGGGTGCATGGTGATTTTCACCCCTGGAACATCCTGTTCCGTACTGACAGGGACTTCACGGTTCTGGACCGGTCGCGGGGAGAATGGGGAGAGCCTGCTGATGATGCGGCGACCATGACGATCAATTACCTGTTCTTCTCGCTCCAGCGTTCTGGCAGGCTTGAAGGGGATTTAGAGAAGCTCTTCAACCTCTTCTGGGACCGCTACCTCGATAAGACCAACGACCGGGAACTACTTGAGATCATCGCCCCGTTCTACGCCTGGCGGGGCCTCGTGATCGCCAGCCCGATCTGGTATCCACACCTGTCCGCGGCCGTACGAAAAACGATCTTTCACTTCATCGAAAGCGTGCTCAAGGCCGATCGCTTCGACCCCCATGACGTGAAGAGGCATCTCGCATGAGCGCACAAGAGGGTTTTGCCCTATGGCTGACCGGCATTCCCGCATCGGGCAAGAGTTCCATAACCCGGGAATTGGTGCAGCAACTCCATGCCTGCCACGTGTCCGTGGTCGTGCTCGAGTCGGATGAGATGAGGAAGATCCTTACGCCTGCGCCGACCTACAGCGATGAGGAACGCAGCCAATTCTATCGAGCGCTGGTGCTGATCGGCGCCTTGATCACCCGCAACGGGGTCAACGTGATCTTCGATGCAACAGCGAATAAACGGACATACCGGGACCAGGCCCGGCAGACCATCAATAAATTCGTAGAAGCCTACGTTATCTGCCCGCAGGATATCTGCATACAGCGGGACCCCAAAGGCATCTATGCGCAGGCTGCGTTGAAAATTGCAACCAACGTGCCGGGGATACAGGCCGCCTACGAGCCGCCGGTAAACCCCGAGCTGACCCTCGACGGACAGGCTATGCCCTCTTTCGAAGCTGCTAAGATCGTAGATAAGCTAAAACAGTTACTCTACATATAAACAGTTCTTTCTTTCCTATTTGCGAAACTCATTTGACTGCCCATGGGGCATCCGATACAATGTTTGATTATGGGCAAAAAAGTAACGTACGAGCGCTGGATAAACCTTTTTCTTCCTGATGGATGGCACGAGCGGGAGGAGATGGGATTTGTACTCCTGGAAAAAGACGGATGGCCGGGCATGGTGCAGCTTTCGTTCATTGAACGGGAGGAGATATCGCTTCCCCCTGCTGATGCTGCGAGGATGCTGCTGGAAGACACCCTTGAGGAGCGGGACATCCCCTTTCCCCGGGAAGCGGTAAAAGTTGAAGACCGCGGCAACATGGCTGTCGCCATGATCGATTATACCTTTAATGACAAAGACGCGCCGGCTCACTGGCGGATCTGGTTCATGGTGGACGGCACGCGCGCACTTCTGGCGGCCTATGTGAGCAACCCCGAGCAGGAGATACCCTATCTCGCCGAGGCAACCAGCATTGTTGCCGATATCGAGTTCATTCCGTCAACGAACGCGTAACCTATACGTACTCCCTCAGCATTTTGCTTCTGGCAGGGTGGCGCAGTTTCTTGAGCGCCTTGATCTCTATTTGCCGGATGCGCTCCCGCGTCAGGTTAAAGAACTTGCCAACCTCTTCGAGCGTATGCTCGCTGCCGACCCCGATACCGAACCGCATCCTGATGATCTTTTCTTCCCGCTCGGACAGCGACGACAGCACCTGTTCGATGCGGTCGGACGCTTCGTTGTTCTCAAGGGTCTTGAACGGCGAAACGGACTTCTCGTCGATAATGACGTCTTTCAATTCTTTTTCTTCCGACAGGATCGGCGTCTCCAGCGATACCGGCTCCTGGATTGCGCGCAGGATCTCGTTCACCCGGACCACGGACAGCCCCATGAGCTTTGAAACTTCTTCAGGCGCGGGCTCCCGCCCCTTCTCCCGCATGAACTTGGCATAGATGCGGCTGATGCGGGTGCTCTCTTCGATCAGGTGTACCGGCAGCCGTATGGTCCGCGCCTGATCGAGGATCGCCCGGGTGATCCGCTGACGTATCCACCAGGTCGAATAGGTGCTGAACTTGGTGCCCTTCCCCGACTCGTACCGGTCGGCCGACTTCATGAGTCCGATATTGCCTTCCTGGATCAGGTCGAGCAGGGTCAGTCCCCGGTTCACATACTTCTTCGCGATCGACACCACAAGCCTCAGATTGGCCTTGACGAGCTCATCTTTGGCCTGCTTGGCCTTTTCCTCCTCTGCCTCGATCCGGCGAACCATGTCCCGGATGGTCTCTTCGTCCATCCCGAGGCGATCGTCCTCACTGCCGATGCCGCGCTCCAACTGCTTGCCGATAAAGAGAAGCTTCTTGATCAACTTTTCTATTTCACGGTAGGACAGGCTCATCTGGTGGATTGTGGCTGTCGCGCGTGCCACATCCCGTCTTGCCATTTGCCGCTTGAACCGGTTGTAACTCCGCATGAAGTCAGCCTCATAGGACTCTCTCCACTCACCGGGATAGCGGAGAACGTCCTGCGCCTTCACCAAACCCTGCTTTATATTGATGCCAAGCGCAAGCACGCGAGGTATGGCAAGCGGGGAGTTCAGGGCGATCTCCTTGAGCGCGGCCTTTCCCTCCTCAAGCGCACGGACATACTGCTGTTCCTCCTCGATCTTGAGCATGGGGAACCTGCCTACGTTCTTGAGATAGGTGTCAACAAGGTCGGCCCCTCCCACTTCCTCAGCAGCTTCCGCCACCTCAACGGGAGTCGGCTCCTCTTCTTCCTCCTCGTCCTCGGCAAACTCATCGGCAAGGTTTTCCAAAACATCCTCAGGCATGCCTTCAGGATAGCCTGTCTTTTCCTCAGATAGTGCGCTCTTGCTCATAACCGCCGCCTTTCCTTCTCTGTTTCAATTATAGCAAAACCCTTCAACGCGTCAAACGCTAATTTTAATTTCACATCATGCATAGCAGGCGCGGAATATGCACTGGTGCAGCGTGATACGCATTTTACCTGCTTGCGCCCTCCATGCAGGAGGAGCCTGCATTTTAATTCTGTTGCCCTCAAACACGGTTTTATATTATAGTTGTGGCCATGGACGCGTACTCAATGCTCTTCCCGGTATCGGGCGTCACAACCCCGGTGCTCCTTCCGCCGCTTGTTGCGCTTGTCGTATCAGCGTTCACCTCCATGGGAGGAGTATCCGGTGCCTTTATCCTGCTGCCGTTCCAGATGAGTGTTCTCGGCTTCACCAGCCCGGCGGTCAGTTCCACCAACTTCGTCTACAACATTGTTGCCATTCCGAGTGGCGTGTACCGTTATTTCAAAGAGGGCAGAATGGCCTGGCCGCTCACGTGGATCGTTATCGCCGGCACCCTGCCGGGCGTGTTCATCGGGTATTACCTGCGCGTCTACTATCTGCCTGATCCACGCACGTTCAAGCTCTTCGTGGGAGGCGTGCTCCTCTATATCGGAGGACGCCTCCTCTATGAGATCTCGGAAAAGGCGCAGGCGGGCAAAAACGGACTGAGCGAGCTGGACCGGAAATTCGCGGAACAGAGCCGGCGTTTGAAAGAACAACAGCATTCACGAACCGCCGCAGGCCTGCCCCCCGAGGCCGTGGTCAAGACCGTGCACTTCAGCCTGAGCCGGATAGAATATGAGTTCTGGGGTGAGCGCTTCGGGTTCAGTGTTCCAGCCATGTTCCTGCTCGCCCTGGTCGTCGGTGTCATCGGCGGTACCTATGGCATCGGCGGCGGGGCGATCATCGCACCTTTTTGCGTAGCCGTGTTTCAGCTGCCGGTCTACACCGTCGCCGGAGCAGCGCTGTTCGGTACGTTCCTGACCTCTATCGTGGGCGTTCTCTTCTACAGCTTCCTGCCGGCGGTAAAGGGCCTGCCTACCTCGCCGGACTGGGCGCTCGGTTTTCTCTTCGGTATCGGCGGCTTTGCAGGCATGTATATCGGCGCCCGCCTCCAGAAATATGTCCCCCAAAAGTTCATCAAGCTTTCCCTCGGCCTGATGATCATTTCCCTCGCCGTGCGGTATATCCAGCAGTATTTCGTCTTCTAGCGTATATTCGATCGACCTTACAGGTACGAGGATAAAGCGTGGAACGGGCAGGGCAGGTTTCGAGGAGGATCGATGCAGAGGTCCTTGAACAGTGGCGGTCGGGCGAGAAACTGTGGCAGAGCGACAACTGCAGGTAGCATACCGGGGAACGTCATGACGCGCCGGCATGGAAATACGGCGTTTTCACCTATCCTTGATCTTAGCGCTTGATGACTGCGCGCTGCCTTTTCGTTAATCGCAGGAGCCTTCTGCACCCCATAAGGACCGCCTTCCGTTCCTTATTTCAGTCCTCTGCTTCCCGGCTTTATGGGCGTGCTGCCCGCCTTGCACAGGGGGCACTCCAGAGCAGTGTAGGAGGGCACCTCCAGCGTTACCAGCGATTTGTAGGGCACGCCGAGTTCCGCCTTGCCGCCGGACCGGTCAACAAGGCTTGCAGCGGCAACAGCAATACCGCCCGCTTTTTTTACTACCTCGATCGTCTCCCTCGTGGATTTCCCCGTCGTGATCACATCCTCCACGACCAGGAGGCGCTCTCCCGGCTTGATGGTGAAACCGCGACGAAGCGTCAACTCTCCGTTCACCCGTTCAGCGAACAGCGCACGAACACCGAGGGCGCGGGCCGTCTCATGCGATACGAACACCCCGCCCAGGGCCGGAGCGATCACGGCCTCGATCGTTGAATTTCTGAAGTGTTCTGCCAGGGCGGCACAAAGCCTGGTGGCAATATCCGGCTGCTGGAGCACCAGTGCCGACTGCAAATAACGCTCACTGTGGAGTCCCGACGAAAGCAGAAAGTGGCCCGTCAGCAGCGCACCGGTCTTTTGATAGATGTCTAACACTTCATCGTGGGTCATGCTCTGTAGATACCTCGCTTCTGATCGATTTTAAATGTGCTCCTGCCGGCGTCTGAACAGGCTACGCCCGGGTCCCGGTCGGGTACTTGCTTCCTGCCGGTGTTCGCGGCATTGAGATCTCTTCCAGAATTTTTCTCACTGCCTCTCGCCGGTCCGCTGCCTTCAGCACGGGCCTTCCGACGACGAGGTAATCGGCCCCGACATGAACGGCCTCCGCCGGCGTCATGATCCGCTTTTGATCGTCCATTGCAGCCCAGGCCGGCCTGACTCCCGGCGTAAGGACCACGAACTCCCCTCGGATGCACTTCCTGAGCATCTTGATCTCCTGCGGAGAGGACACTACACCGTGCATACCCGCCCGCTGGGCCAGCCGCGCAAGATGTCCCACCTCGCGCTGGAGCGATCGGCTTATCTTCAGCTCTTTACGCAGGCTTCGCTCATCCATGCTCGTCAGGATCGTGACGGCAAGAACGATCGGACAGGGAAGGTGCAGTTTCTCCGCTGTTTCTTTCGCAGCGAGCGCCGCCGCCTTCATCATGTCAAGCCCGCCCAGCGCGTGGACGTTAAAGATGCTTACCCCGAGCTTTACCGCCTCTGCTGAGGCCTTAGCAACCGTATTCGGAATGTCGTGGTATTTCAGGTCGAGAAAAACGCGGCCGCCCATGCCGACGATCCGGCGCACGATATCCGGGCCGTAGGCGGTAAACAGCTGATGCCCCACCTTGAACATGCCGACCAGATCCTTGAGCTCGGCAACCAGGCCGATTGCTTCCCGGTCATCATCGACGTCGAGAGCAAGAACGATCCGATCAGATACTGTCAATTCCGTATTCCGCATTCCGCAATCCGCAATTTGTGTCAGTATATTCTCAGCAAACCCAGGAGCCGCTCCTTGAATATCTCTGCTAGTGTCTGCATGCTCGCTACACTCAGAAACTCATTCGCGTTATGCGAGAACAGGACCCAGGCCTCAGCGGGAAAATCCTGGCTTTCCTGGGAAAACTCTACATGCAGCAAGACCTTTGGCAACGCACGCACGGTGATCGCCAGATCGCTGTTGATCAGGCTCGGTACGGTCTTTGCGTCGATCATCTCCAGTACCGTGTTGGCACGGGCGACCACATCACCTGCATATTGCGCTACCGGCAGCTCGACTTTTTTTCTGAAATCCGCGGGCGCCGCCTGTCCGGTAAAATCGCCGATACTGCGCCACGGCAGCATGGACAGGACCGTTCCCGGAGAGAATACATATTCGAGAATGACCCCGGTGTGGCTGTCCGGCGCCTTCTGGCCATGGAGAAATATCCCCTCGTGGCGAACTACGTACTCCTGACCCAGCATGGCAAGAAGCAAGGCGTCGTCAACTTCGTTGTACAGCGCGTTGATCCGCGCAGCCACTTCAGGAAATGAGGTTTGTTCAAGGGCCTTCACTACGGATCTCCCTCTTTTTTCGCACTGGATCGGAATTAAACCTGCCTGCATTGAAAAGACACGGAAGATCACAATCGGCATCTGCAGCAAAAAGAAACAACGCCGGCCACGTCCAATCGGCCCGTTATTCCTTCTTTTTGAAGCGCTTGATGATATCTGCGATCAAGCCCGGGATATTTATCTGAAGCGGGATGACATCGGCAGGAAGCTGTGTGGTGAAGGAATAATCGGCCTGGGTCCAGGTAAAAAGACTGACGATAATATCATTCACCTGGGTCTTGAGCGCATTGAAGAGATCCTTGGGAGTTACCATTCCGTTCTCAACGAGGATGGCCCCCAGTTTTTTCATCCCAAGACGCTTCTGGTTCAGTACAAGCGCCTTGTCGAGGTCTGCTCTCTTCAGTTTGCCGACCTTTACGAGTATCTCACCGAGACGGTCATTGATATCCGTTGACTTGGAGAAAATGACCTGGCCTTCTTTGAAAAACACGGACTTTTCCACCCGCTCACCCTTGAGCGTCAGCGTACCCGTGGCCTTCTCCGTTCTCAGTTCCTCGAAAATGACCGCGAGTGATATATATTTAATATTCCCTGTGCGTGGAAGCGGCATAATGCTCGTTGGGCGGCCGCTGGGCCGCTATTAATACTCGAACCTGATCCCGAGACCGCCCTGGGTGTGATCGCCGGTCTTGAGCTCCATCAGGATCATGAATTTCTGGCTCAGTTTCCACTCAATACCGCCAAAAACATAGAGCGATGTTTCATCCCGAAGACCCGGCAAGGAGCCATACAGCGAAGACATTTCCAGTCCGCCGTAGGGAGTGAATTTATATCCCCGTTCAGTGAGCGAAAAGCTTTTGCTCAAAATGGTGGAAAAGGTAACCTCGCTCGCATTGCTGCTGTCGATGATCGTATTGTCGAAACCCAGGTCAACGGCCAGATCAAGTGGTATCCCTTCCGCTTCCTTAATGATCTGATACTTCAGATCAATGCCGACCACCGCGCCAAGCTTGTCGTCAGGGTTAAGTCGCGCCGACGTGACTCCGAACTTGACACCCACCTCCATGAGCGCACCCAGACCGTAGCGAATCTCGGGATAGAAGGTTCTATAGTGATCGCCGAGCGTAAAGAACATTCCGGTCTGCGTCATTCCCGGATCAAGGCTTTCCGCGGTCGTGAACTCGTTCTGCGTGAAGTTCGGGAATGCCCCTGCCGGGTGGCCGGCGCAAAACAGCAACAGGAACGATATCGTGGCAAGTATTATTTTTTTCAACGTAATCCTCCATCCAGCAGATACATCAGGTGAGCGACGACGACTATAGCATCAAACGAAAACCTTGACAAGGGAAAAAACAGCAGGAACGGGCAGATGGCCGGGCGATGCGGAAACAACAAGCAGCAGGGCCGGGACAACCGCCGCTTGCTTCGTGAAGCTGATGATCCGTTCAGCCCTCATTGTTCAATTCGATGTTCCAGTAGAGATAATCCCGCCAGCTTAAAGGCGCGTTCTTGATGCCGAAGGTCATGGTGACCACTTGCACCCACCGCGGCTTGGCCGGCTGCCGGATCAGGCGCATCCCGGCCTCACGGGGGGTTCTGCCGCCCTTCCGGTTATTGCACCGCAGGCAGGCGGTAACGATGTTCTCCCAGGTGGCCTGGCCTCCCTGCACCTGCGGGATCACATGGTCGAAGGTAAGGTCCTCGGCGGGATATCTGGTCTTGCAGTATTGGCAGGTGTACTTGTCGCGCTGATAAATATTGGCGCGAGAGAATCGCACTTCCTTGCATGCGCGCTTGATCTTGACGAGTTTGAGCAGTCGCAGAATGGAGGGGAGCCTGAAGGTGATAGACACTCCCCGAATGTCCCGGTCATAGAAGTCGATCACCTCAACCTTGCCCTGGGTCAGCAGGGTGATCGCTTTCTGCCATGAAATGACCTTTAACGGCTCGAATGTCGCATTCAGAAGCAGCGTTCGTTCCATTTCAACCCTCGCAGAACACAGAAATCCATACTCTGGCGAAATCACGGGGGAACTGAAAAACCGTCTTAATTCAGGTTGTTAAGGTAACAAAATACAGAAATCAATACAGTTTGTCAATAGGTTTGAAAAACCGTATACTATGCACTATGCACATGGCCGAAACCGTGGAACAGCGTATCGAACAGGCAGCAGCCGTCCCGGAAAAGCAGATAGATCCGTTCCTGCACGACCCCTCTCCCAAGGTCCTGAAGGCGCTGCTGACGAACAGACTATTGACCGAGGAACACGCACTGGTCATTGCCAACAGAAGGAACCTGTCAGGCGACGTCCTCGAAGCGATAGCAAAGGACCGGCGCTGGGCCGAGAGCTATCCCATCAGAATGGCCATCGCAAAAAACCCGAAAACCCCGCTGTTCATTTCCCTGTCACTTGCCCGGCACCTCCGGCTTTTTGATCTCGCCGATATCACCCGTGATCATTTCCTTCCCCTCCCCTATCGGAAGAGGATAGAAGCAATGATCATCGAGCGCATCCCAGCCATGCCGCTCGGCATTAAAAAGACCCTTGCGCGGCGGGCCGCGGGGAACGTCCTCTTCACGCTGCTGCTGAGCCGCGATGCCGAGATCATCCGTACGTGCCTCGGGAACCCGCACCTTATGGAAAGCCATCTTTTCAAATATATCAGCCGCGGGAACAGCCTGCGGGAGACCATCCGCATGATCGCGGAACATCCGAATTGGTCCTGCCGGGCTGCCGTCCGGATGTCGCTGGCTCGGAATTCGCAGACGCCCTTGCAAAGCAGCATCCGTTTTTTCAGCCGCATGACCGCGCAAGATCTGCGTGAACTTTACCGGGACCCCCTGGTGCCGGTAACGGTGAAACCATTTATCCACCGCGAGCTCTGGGAACGGGGCCTCGAAGCGTTGCCGCCAGCCGGCGGCGAGACCGTGCACGAGATGGACGAGGCCGATGATCTGGCCATGGAAACGTTGTTGTTCGACCAGGAAGGGACAGGCGTTGATGCGGAGCAGGATACCGCAGAAGAGGACGAATAAAATATCTTTTCTCCGCAATACTGGACCTGCCTGCGCGAATCTTTGAAATCCCAGTGCAAAGTGTAAAGTGCAAATTTCAAAGTGCAAAGTAGGCACAGCACGCGATCTTTGATTTTGTATCAATTTGCACTTTGCATTTTACACTTTGCATTTTGCATTGGTTGCGGCCTTCATGCCGCACGAGGTGATACTACTGATGGCGTTCTGAGGGAACCAGCTTAAGCACCCACCCCCGCCCCACGGTTATGGCCCCCTGGGGGCAGAATTCCTGGCAGCAAAAACAGCGGATGCAATTACGATAGCTGATCTCAAGCCGCCCGGTTGTGCTGTCGATCGCACCCTGGGGACAATGCCCCTGGCAGATGCCGCAGCGAATGCACTGCGCGTGGTCGATCACCGGCCTCGTCGTGAGCGCATCCTTGAGGAACCCGCGGGCCCACTCAGGCACCCGCCACTCGAGATGCTCCTGCGGTGGAAGTCTGAATCCGCTGACCATGACGCTCTCGAGCGTCGCGCCGAGAATGCTGATTCGCTCCAGCCGCGTCTCGCCAATTCCTGCCGCAGCAGCGGCCCGCACAATATAGAGAAGCGAGGGGTCGGCCCCGACCATCGTCCCCGAGACCACGTCGAGCGCCACCGGGTCCTGCCCGGCAAGAACAACACCAATAGGGCAAGGGTCGCCGCTGCCTGGTCCGTTCCCTTCCATGCCGACAACGGCGTCCATGATGGTAAGACGCGGCTGGATAAGCGCCGACAGCTCAACGAGCATCCGCGCGAAGGCATCGCGGTTCACCCCGGTATTAAAATGCCACTGTACTTTCCTCCGCCCGGGGATGCAGCCGAAGAGGTTCTTTACAGCCCCGGTGAGGGTCATCATGCCGTGGGTCTTGAGCTTGGGAAGATTGATGACACAGTCTGCTTCACGGACCGCCCGGGCGATCTCGAATCGCTGGAATTGTCCGCGGTTCTTCAACTGGACGGCTTCTTCCATGTCCGCCAGGGCAGCCCCCTCCTGCCGGACCACCTCCAAGATCCCGGACCGTTCGCATACCTTCCGGAGATCGCCGAAGCCGGGGCTATCGCCGATGAAGGCTTTTCCTCCGGCCTCCCTGACGAGCCGTATGACTGCACGAAGGATCTCGGGGTGCGTGGTGACGGCGCCGGACGGCGGACAGGCCTTGAGCAGATTCGGTTTGATCAGGACCCGGTCCCCTGGCTTAACGAACAGGGAGATGCCGCCGAGAAGATCGACGGCCCTGCGCACGGCCTGTTCTACCCGCTCTTGATCGTAATCTGCACAGCAGGCGATGGAAACATCGGAAGGAGTTTTTTTTGTCATAAGCGGTGAGGGGTGATAGACGTTGCCGTGCGGTCTCCCAATGACGCGCTGCTATTTTTGCAGTATCTTGAGCATCTGACTGTGAATCATCCCGTTGCTGGCAACGAACTCCTGATCGTTGATGCTGGATCGCACGCCCCTGAAGTCGGTAACGGTTCCCCCGGCCTCGCGCACGATCAGGATGCCCGCAGCCACGTCCCAGGGCTTTAGCTTCAGCTCCCAGAAACCGTCGAAGCGGCCTGCGGCCACGGAACACAGATCGAGGGCTGCCGATCCATCGCGGCGAACCTCCTGTGATGCCATCAAGAGTTCAGTGAAGTGGTTAATATTGTTCTTTTCGCTCACACAACGGTCATAGGGAAATCCCGTTGCGAGCAGACTGTGTAGGAGGTTGTCTACAGAGGACGTTGAGGGGATCTCCGTTCAGGTGTGCCCCCTGACCTTTGCCGGCCGAGAACAGCTCATCCCGCATGGGATCATACACCACCCCGACGACCACCTCGCCGTCAGATTCCAGTGCAAGGGAAACGGAAAAGCATGGGTATCCGTGGGCATAATTGGTCGTTCCGTCAAGAGGGTCGATGATCCACCGGAAAGGCGATCCGTTCTCTCTCGTGGCCTCCTCCTCCGCCAGTATCCCGTGGTCGGGAAAGGCTTGAAGGAGGGTCTCAACCACAACGCGTTCAGCCCGCGTGTCCATTTCGGTAACAAGATTGATATCGCCTTTGAATGCAATGGTCCGCTTGCCTCCAAGATTGTCTCGCAGCAACCGTCCGGCAAGCAAAGCCGCTTGGCGGGCAACGACCATGTACTCTTTCACTGGTCCTCCTGCAACACTATCCATAACGGAGGGCATTGTAACATACCGATTTCCGTTTTAAAAATAAAAAGGGCAAGGCATTTCTGCCTTACCCTTTTTGCTTATCCGTCACCCAGGCTTCCGCGAAAAACCGGGACAACTACTGAACGATCCGTTCCATTTCGACACCAAGATAGTCTGCGAGCAGTTTCACCGTCCGCGGCTTCAGGGTGGTTCCTTTGAGCGTCCTTGATACCGTCACCTTATGCATGCCTAATTTATCGGCAATCTCGGTATAGCTCAACCCCTTTTCTAAACGCTTTTTTTCAAGTATTTCAATTCGGTACATGGCGTTCACCTCACTTTTTCATTTTTGTATGAGTGCTGCCATAGCAAAAGTCAACAACATATGCATTTATGACGGTGATTATAACACATATATTTGCATTTTAGAACAGCAGAAAAATTAATTTATGCAACTTTCTGTTGACTTTCTATTAAAAGCAAGGTATATATTATCCGATATGAACCTTTCAGAAAAGCTCAAAAAAATGCGCACCAAGAACAAACTGTCCATGAGCCAGGTAGCCCGCCTGTCACAGAAGGCTACTGACCATCGGGGCAGGATCACGCAGGGTTATATCTCACGCCTGGAATCCGGGCAAGAGACCAACCCCAGCCTGCAAAAGATCATGACGCTCTCCAAGATCTACAAGGTAGAGCCAAATGATTTTTTCCCAAAAACAGGCCGCAAGCGGGCATAAGTCCGTCAGCGTGACGCCGATATCCACCGGTGAGGAACGTGGCAGGCCGCACAGTGCCTGGTCGACCGGTGAACCGGTTTGAGCAGCAGCACTTCGCGCGTATGACACCGGAGACAGTCCTCATCCGATGGTTTGATGCGTGCATGCGGCTTGTGGCACTCATAGCAGTTGAGTCTCGCCATCGGCACCCGGTTCGGGAACCCTGTCTTTGAAGACTTCCGGTGACACGAGAGGCATCGCTCCCGATCCGGGATGAACGTCTCCTGTTTCCTGGGCGAAAAGGGGTGGCACCTGAGGCAGGAGATGTCTTCCATCCCGACTCCGTGGATCTGCCAGTCCTTATGGCATCGCAGACAGGCGTCCTTCTCCGGCCTGAATGAATGCACCTTCCGGTCATGACAATCCTTGCAGTGCAGCTTTTCCATGAACACGTGCCGCGCATGACCCGTTGACTTGTTCACGGTCAAAGAGCCCTGGGCAGCTTCGTCCCAGTGGCAGGTTGTACAGGTCTTCCAGGGCGTCTCGTTCCCGTGCGGCTCAGGCGTTTTTCTATTGGTGGTGAACACGAACTTCACCAACAGCCGGTTCTGCTCTATCATGCCGAGTTGATGGCACTGCTGGCATACCATGTTCCTGTGGCCTGAGAGCTTCCACGCGGTGTAGGCCTCTTCCATGAGATGGCAACTGTTGCAGAACTCGGGGTTTTTCTGTATATAGTTATAGTACCGGACCGCAAGGACGATGCCGAGCACCGAGATGATAAGCATCAGCGAAACAAGGATCGCCTTATCCCGGGGGCTCAGGCCCCGCTCAAGCTTGTCGAATATTTTAGAGATGAGGTTATACATAGGTATATTCCGCCGGTCGAGCGCCTTGAAGAGATAAAAGCTGATCCATGGTCATTGTCTGATCCCTGCCTCGGGAATTCACTGTATCAAAAGTTCAGCGATCTGCACTGCATTTAATGCAGCGCCTTTGCGAAGATTATCCGACACGACCCACAGATTGATCCCGTTCGGGATCGACTCGTCCTCCCTGATCCTTCCCACGTAAACATCATCTTTGCCTGTCGTATCAATGGCCAGCGGATAGAGGTTCTTTTTCGGATCGTCATAGACCAGGACACCCGGCGCAGACGAGAGGATGGCCCGCACCTCGTTTGCGGAGATCTTTCGCCCGGTCTCGATGTTCACCGCCTCTGAATGGCAGCGAAACACGGGCACCCGAACCGTGGTCGCGGTCACCCCGATCGATTCGTCTTCCAGGATCTTCCTGGTCTCGTTCACCATCTTCATCTCTTCTTTCGTGTAGCCATTTTCAAGGAAGGCATCGATATGCGGCAGGCAGTTGAACGCTATCTGGTGAGGATACACCTTTGTTTCTATCTCCCTGAAGTTCAAGAGCGCCACGGTCTGGCCTGCCAGCTCGTCGATGGCCTCCTTCCCGGTCCCGGAAACGGACTGAAAGGTCGTGACCACGATACGCTTGATCCTGACCGCATCGTGGATCGGCTTAAGCACCATGACCATGCCGATGGTCGAGCAGTTCGGGTTCGCAATGATGCCCGCGTGACCAGCGACCGCATGGGCGTTTATCTCCGGCACCACGAGCGGCACTCCGGGAGCCATGCGAAAAGCGCTCGAATTGTCGATAACGACTGCGCCGGACGTCACTGCCGAAGGGGCAAACTCCAGGCTGCGCTCTGCTCCGGCGGAGAAGAGCGCAAGATCCACTCCTGTAAAAGAGTCCTTGGACAGTTTCTTGACAACCCAGCTTTTGTCCCGGAACGTGACCCGTTCCCCTGCGGAGCGCTCCGATGCCAGCGGCACAAGCTCGCTCACCGGGAAATTACGCTCTTCAAGGATCTCCAGCATCTCCTTGCCTACGATCCCGTTGGCGCCAACAACGGCAACAACATATGAGCTCTTTTTCGTAAGCATAAATTTTCCCCGTAGGGCAGGTTTCAAACCTGCCCCTACATTTAACTAATTGTCGCAGAAAGCGCGGCGAATTGAATCTTGCAGGTGGTCTATTTTTCCACAACAATGCGCAGCATTCTGCGAAGCGGTTCTGCTGCGCCCCACAGGAGCTGATCGCCGCAGGTGAATGCGTTCAGGAACGTTGGCCCCATGTTCATCTTGCGTAAACGTCCGACCGGCACCGTAAGCGTTCCGGTGGTCGCTGCAGGGGTCAGCTCGCGAATGGTGATCTCGCGCACGTTCGGCACGACCTTCACCCACTGGTTGTGTTTGGCGATCATGTCCGTGATCTCGGCAAGGGGCACGTCCTTGGTCATCTTGATCGTCAGCGCCTGGCTGTGGCAGCGCATTGCCCCGACGCGCACGCAGGTGCCGTCGATGGGGATCGGATTTCCCTCCCTCCCGAGGATCTTGTTCGTTTCAGCCTGCCCCTTCCACTCTTCCTTGCTTTGGCCGTTGTCGAGCTGCTTGTCGATCCAGGGGATAACGGAGCCAGCAAGCGGTACGCCAAAGAACTCCTTGGGGTAAGCATCGGAACGGATGTGGTCGGACACCGTGCGATCAATATCAAGGATCGCCCCTGCCGGATCATCCAGCAAACTCTTCGCCTTTCCGTGGATAGAACCCATTTGCTTGATAAGCTCGCGCATATTATTGGCGCCGGCGCCCGAAGCCGCCTGGTAGGTCATGGCGCTCATCCATTCAACCAACCCGCGTTCGTACAACCCGCCCAAGGCCATGAGCATAAGCGACACTGTGCAGTTTCCGCCGATGTAATTTTTGACACCCTTTGCCATGCCGTCCTTGATCACATTGATGTTGACCGGGTCAAGGATGATGATGGCGTCCTTCTCCATGCGCAGCGACGATGCCGCATCGATCCAGTAGCCTTTCCAACCTGCAGCACGCAGCTTGGGGTAGACCTCGTTCGTATAGTCGCCGCCCTGGCAGGATACAACGGCATCCATCGTCTTCAGGTCGTCAATGTTCTTGGCATCCTTGAGCGCGGGCACTTCCTTGCCGACATTCGGCCCTTTGCCGCCCACATTCGAGGTGGTGAAGAACACCGGGTCGATCAGGTTGAAATCCTTTTCCTCGTTCATCCGGCCCATGAGCACCGAGCCTACCATGCCGCGCCAACCGATAAAACCTACTCGCATCATTACTCTATTCCCCTTTTATTTATAATCCGCATTCCGCAATCCGAAATCGCAATTAAAGTAATGTGGCCACCATGTCCCCTACTTCTGTTGTGGACATACCCATCTTCCCTGCTGCCTGGCTCTTCATCTTTTTCATCGTCGCGATCATGGCAGCTTCGATCGACTGAGCCGACTTCGTTTCACCGAGCGAATCGAGCATCATCATGGCAGCACCGATTGCCGCCATGGGGTTGATCACCTTCTGGCCGGCATACTTGGGTGCGCTGCCGCCCATAGGCTCGAACATGGAAACGCCTTCGGGGTTGATGTTCCCACCCGACGCCACGCCGAGCCCGCCCTGGATCATTGCGCCGAGGTCCGTAATGATGTCGCCGAACAGATTTTCCGTGACTGCCACGTCGAACCATTCGGGGTTCTTCACGAACCACATATTTGCGGCGTCAATGTGGTTGTAGTCTCGTTTAACGTCCGGGTACTCTTTCGCGCCCATTTCTTCAAATGCGCGGTACCACAGGTCCCCGCAATGGGTGAGCACATTCCGTTTGTGGATGAGCGTGATCGGCTTTGCAGCGTACTTGGGATTCGTCGCATTGCGCTTTCTCTTCAGTTCAAAAGCGTACTTCAGACACCGGTCAACCGAGCGCCGGTCGTATACCATGACCTGCGTGGCGATCTCTTCAGACGTACCCACGCGTGTAGCTCCGCCATGGCCCGTGTAAATGCCGCCCGTGTTTTCACGGATCACCACAAAATCAATGTCCTCAGGCCCCTTGTCCTTAAGCGGCGTCTCGACGTTGGGATAGAGTTTCACCGGCCGGAGATTGATGTATTGGTCAAGGGCAAAGCGTATCTTGAGCAGGATCCCTGCTTCCAGGATACCGGGTTTTACGTCGGGATGCCCGATGGCGCCGAGGAACATGGAGTCGAATTTTTTAAATTCAGTAATAGCACTGTCAGGCAGCGTCTCGCCGGTTTTCAAATAGCGCGCGCTCCCGAAATCGAACGAACTGAACTCGAGCTTGAACCCATTCTTGGACGCTGCGGCATTGATGACTTTTACGGCTTCCTTGACGACCTCGGGTCCGGTGCCGTCCCCGGGAAGCAGTGCGATCTTGTAGGTCTTTGGCATAATAATTCCTCTCAAATAGTAATGATCTCCAAGCAGCAAGCTGCTGGGGATCGGTGTATGATTTAGCCCCTCCCTTGATGGGAGGGGATCAAGGGGAGGGTGAAGTCCCTGGGACTAATGCTCATCACCCCCACCTAACCTCCCCCATCAAGGGGGAGGACCTTTATGGTTCACCTGCAACCAAGCTACAGGGAATTATAAATTTACAATTTAGTACTTTTTCTCGCGCTGCAGTTGCTCGTCCGCATCTCGCTGCAGTTGTCGTCACCGGGGGAACAGTCTAATCCGCAGGAAGGCTGGGATGGCCCGTTGGTTGAGGAATATGACGCATCGAGGTTCCGGCTGTAATACACGCAGGGATCACACAAGGAGCCGGTTTGCTGTTTGTTTGCCGTAAGCGCCTGCACCAGTTTGAAACACGCGGTCAATTACAATCCTGCCTTCTTCTTCGTGTATGCCATGAGGCCGCCTGCAGCTATCAGTTCCTGCATAAAGGGAGGCACCGGCGTCGCCTTGAAGGTCTTGTTCGAGGTAAGGTTCCTGATCGCGCCGCTGTCGGCATCCACTTCGATCTGGTCGCCTTCTTTGATCCCGTCAACGGCTTCAGCGCTCTCGAAGATCGGCAGTCCCATGTTGAAGCAGTTCCGGTAGAAGATCCTGGCAAAGCTCTTGGCGATCACGCAGGACACGCCGGCGGCCTTGATCGCGATCGGCGCATGCTCGCGCGACGACCCGCATCCGAAGTTCTTCTCGGCAACAATGATATCGCCGGCCTTCATCTTCTTCATGAAGTCGGGATTCGTCGAGTCTTCCATGCAGTGTTTTGCTAATTCCTTCGGATCCGAGGTGTTCAGATACCGCGCCGGAACGATCGCGTCTGTATCGACATCAGCTCCGAATCTCCATGCATTGCCTTTGAATTTCATTGAAAACCTCTTTCACCACAGAGATCGCTGAGAAAAACTCCAGATTATTTGGTTCCCTCTGAGTCCTCTGTGGTTGCCTTTTATTATTTCAGCTCTTCCGGTCTTCCGATCCTGCCGAGCACGGCCGAGGCCGCTGCTATGGCCGGGTTGGACAGATACACTTCGCTCTTGGGAGAGCCCATCCTGCCGACAAAGTTGCGGTTGGTCGTGGCAATGGCGCGCTCGCCGGCTGCGAGAATGCCCATGTGGCCGCCGAGGCAGGGGCCGCAGGTCGGCGTGCTGAAGGCCGCACCCGAATCGATGAAAATGTCCACCAGGCCTTCTTTAATACACTGTTTATAGATCGCCTGCGTGGCCGGGATCACGATCATGCGCACATAGGGATGGACCTTGTGGCCTTTGATGACCTTTGCCGCTTCACGCATGTCCTCGATCCTGCCGTTGGTGCAGGAACCGACCACGGACTGGTCGATATTGATGGAGCCCAGCTGGCTCACGGGCTTCACGTTCTCCGGAAGGTGCGGGCAGGCGATCTGCGGCTCCATGCCGGTGAGGTCGTACTCGCGCACATCGATGTAATTCGCCTTTTTGTCGCTCTTGTAGAACTTGTACTTGCGCTGCGCACGTTTGGACACATATTTTTCGGTGATCTCATCAGGCTCGATGATGCCGTTCTTGCCGCCTGCTTCGATCGCCATGTTGCAGATGGTCAGGCGTCCCGCCATGGGGAGTTTTTTTATCACCTCGCCGGTGAACTCCATGGCGCGGTAGAGCGCTCCGTCCACGCCGATATCGCCGATGGTGTGCAGAATGATGTCTTTGCCGCTGACCCACTTGCCGAGCTTGCCTTTATAGATGAACTTCATGCTCTCAGGGACCTTGAACCAGGCCTCGCCCGTGATCATAGCCGCGGCAACATCGGTGCTGCCTACGCCGGTCGAGAAGGCTCCTAAACCACCGTAGGTGCAGGTGTGGCTGTCAGCGCCGATCACCACGTCTCCGGGCACCACGATCCCCTGTTCGGGCAGGAGCGCATGTTCCACGCCCATCTTGCCGACCTCGAAGTACAGGGACAGGTCATGCTCGCGCGAGAACTGGCGGAGCATATTGCACTGCTCGGCCGAAGCGATGTCCTTGTTCGGCGCAAAGTGATCGGGGATCAGCGCGATCCGGTCGGGATTGAACACCTTCTTTGCGTTGGCGCCCCGAAACTCCTTGATCGAGATCGGCGCGGTGATGTCGTTCGCCAGCACCAGATCGAGCTTCGCATTGATCAACTCTCCCGGAACAACCTGTTTTTTGCCGCAGTGAGCGGCCAGTATTTTTTCTGTAATCGTCATCATAGTCTGGTGAATATACAATATCCCCTTATCGGTTTCAACTACTTTTTGGCCTGCCTTTTTTCCAGTATTCCAGCTTGTTCAGGGCGTTCACATATGCCTTGGCGCTCGCCACGATGATGTCCGTATCCGCACCGTGGCCCGTGACCTTTTTGCCGCCCTCTTCGACCTTCACGGTCACCTCGCCGAGCGCATCGGTCCCGCCCGTGATGCCCTTGACGAGATAGGCATCGAGCTTGCTCTGTGTTTTCGTCATGGCCGCGATGGTGCGGTACACTGCATCGACGGGACCATCTCCCTGTCCGGTCTGTTTGACCTGCTTCCCGTCCACGATCAGCTCCACCGTGGCAGTCGGCGTCACCCCGGTGCCGCTCTCTGCGCGGAGATTCTGAAGCACATACACTTCCTGGATCTGCTGACTTTCGTCGGACACGATCGCTTCGAGGTCCTCATCAAAAACCTCTTTTTTCTGATCCGCCAGCCGCTTGAACCGCTCGAAAGCCTTGTTCAGGTCTTCGTCGGAGAGCTCGTACCCGATCTGCTTGAGCCGGTCGCGGAAGGCGTGCCTGCCTGAATGTTTTCCCATGACCAGCTTGGTCTTCAGGAGACCAACGGACTCGGGGGTCATGATCTCGTAGGTGGAGCGCTCCTTGAGCAGACCGTCCTGATGGATGCCCGACTCGTGCGCAAAGGCGTTGGCCCCCACAATGGCCTTGTTCGGCTGGACCGGAATGCCCGTGATCTTGGTCACCAACCGGCTCGAACGGATGATCTCCTCGGTCCGAACAGCGGTGTCCGCGTTGAAGTAGGCCTTCCTGGTACGGAGCGCCATGACCAGCTCTTCCATGGAGCAGTTCCCGGCGCGCTCGCCGATGCCGTTGATCGTGCACTCCACCTGGCCTGCGCCATTGCGGATGGCGGCAAGTGCGTTCGCAACTGCAAGCCCCAGGTCGTTATGACAATGGACCGAGATAATTGCCTTGTCGATGTTCCGAACCTTTTCCCGGACAATCCTGATCAGCTCGCCGAACTCGTCCGGCATGGCGTAGCCCACGGTATCGGGGATGTTCACCGTCGTGGCTCCGGCCTCGATCACCGCCTCCACCACCTCGCAGAGGTAGGGAATCTCGGTCCGGGTTGCGTCCATGGGAGAGAACTCCACATCGTCCACATAGGAGCGCGCAAGCTTCACCGCTTCCACCGACCGTTTGAGCGCCTCTTCGCGCGAGATCCGGTACTGGTGTTTTAAGTGGATATCGGACGTCGAATGGAACGTATGGATGCGGCGGCGCGGCGCGTCCTTGAGCGCCTCCCATGCGCGATCGATGTCTTCTTTGCGCGCACGGGCGAGGCTGCAGATCACCGGTCCTTCGACCTCGGCGCCGATCCGCTTGATGGCCTCGAAGTCGCCGGGCGAGCTGATGGCGAATCCCGCCTCGATGATGTCCACCCCGAGCCGGGCAAGCTGCTTTGCCAAGGTGATCTTTTCTTCAACGTTCATGCTCGCGCCCGGGGACTGCTCCCCGTCGCGAAGCGTTGTATCGAATATTTTTATTCTGGTATCCATAAGCTCCTCCACGTCATGCTCGGCTGCAGCCGGGGCATGATGCAGACATCACGTTCATAAATAGAAAAGAGAGATCTGCATATGCGGATCTCTCAGCCCACTCACCGTCGTAATTACTCGTGCGATCAGGAGAGACTAAGCAGCGGCATCCTTCGGCTTCCTCCGGAGCAAACCAATCAGCGCTTCAACCAGGCCCAGCCCCACATAGAACATGGAGACCAGGAAGAGGACCAGCGACGGATGATAGGCCACGACGGCAAGAAACGCCGCAATGCCCACCAGTATCCCGAAGGGCCGTCGCTCCTTTAAATTGGCCTCTTTGAGACTGTGGTAGGTGATATTGCTCACCATGAGCGCGGCCAGCAGGAAGGTCAGGCCCAACACCCAGTAGTCCTTGCCCACCATGTCAGCGAGCGACGCAAGCCGCAGATGCTCCAGGATCTGGAGGAGTTCGTCGTAGGCAAGCACGGTCGTGGCGATGACCAGCGCTGCGGCAGGCGTCGGGAGCCCGGTAAAATGTTTTTTCTCAGCGCCGCCCATCTGTACGTTGAACCGTGCCAGTCTGAGCGCAGCACAGGCGACCAGAAAGAACGAGCCGAGCCAGCCGGCCTTCCCAAAGGACGACAGCGTCCACGTATAGACCAGGATGCCCGGAGCAACTCCGAAGGAGATCACGTCCGACAGGGAGTCGATCTCGATGCCGAACCGCGTCGCGGTATGCGTCAGCCGCGCGACCCAGCCGTCCAGCACGTCAAAGACCGACGCGATCATGATCGCCCACGCCGCGCGTTCGTAGTCGGAATTAAGCGATGCCACGATGGCGTAAAAACCGAAGAACATGCTCAGGAGCGTGATAAGGTTGGGAAGGATATAGATCCCTTTTCTCATTTCAACACCCCGATCACATCCCGCACGCCCTTGATGCGGTCGCCGACCTTGACCTTCAGCTCGGTGTCCTTGGGGAGGAAAATATCCACCCGTGAGCCGAAGCGGATCAGACCATACCGCTCGCCGGGCGCCAGCACGTCGCCGGGCTTTGCATAGCAGACGATGCGACGGGCAATGAGCCCGGCGATCTGCTTGACCAAGATCTTGCGCTTTCCGTTCACGATGACCATGCCGGTCTGTTCGTTCTCGAGCGATGCCTTGTCCACCGAAGCAACATGGAACCTGCCGGGGTTGTACTTTACCGCCTCCACCGTGCCGCCTAACGGCGCCCGGTTCACATGGACATTGAACACCGACAGGAAGATGCTGACCTGTTTCACGTCCTGTTTAAGAAAGTCCGGCTCGTAGACGTCCTTGATCACGATCACCCTGCCGTCAGCAGGCGATACGACGAGATTCGAGCCCTTCGGGAGAAGACGTTCGGGGTCTCGAAAAAAGAACAGGACAAAAACCGTCAGCACCAGCGAAACATATGCCGTGTTCTTCCAGCCGAAGGCGAACAGCAGTGCCGTAACGATCGCCAGCGGGATGATGAACGGCCATCCTTCGGAGGCGACGGGTATGCCATAGTTTTTCATCATGCTTTAAACCAATCTCGAAATTCTGATATCTAAATCCTAAATAAATTCCAAACAGCAAATAGCAAAATGTTTAGACATTCGTTATTTGAAATTTACTACTTGTTTCGGATTTCGTAATTCGAATTTCGCGCTTGCCTCAGTTTTTGCTCTTGTCCACGAGCTTGTTGGCGGTGATCCACGGCATCATGCTGCGGAGCTTCTCGCCCACGATCTCGACCTGGTGCGCGGCATTCTGCCGACGACGACCCGTCATCTCCGGATAGTTGGTCATGCCTTCGAGGATAAAGCGCTTGGCGTACTCGCCGCTCTGGATGTTCTTCAGCGCCTCCCTCATGGCGGCGCGGCTCGACTCGTTGATCACCTTCGGGCCGGTGACATACTCGCCGTACTCGGCGTT